>Ga0180069_1000241_pt1 | contig 11385 bp, 9 predicted proteins | sample EasRivERM_16_10D_2_FD_121793 | JGI IMG/M metagenome (GOLD analysis project Ga0180069, IMG submission 121793) | Soil microbial communities from meander-bound floodplain in the East River, Colorado, USA - East River metaG ERMLT231B'_16_10D | ecosystem: Environmental > Terrestrial > Soil >...
ATGGAGGTAACTGTTGCTGGGCTGAGTCCTGTGCGACGGGCAATATCGGCTCTCCCAATGGGGCTATAGGTCTTGATCGCATTCAAGACATGCGAGCGATTAATAGCTCTGATCAATTCGCGGTTGCCGTTAGGGTGCTGCATATTAGATACTTTATTCACTAAATAAAGTTAGTTGGATTATATGCCAAGAACCTATTTTGTCAAGAGCGAATTCAAGCCGGGTTTTATTTCTAGAGAAAGGCCGTACCCATCATAATCTTGGGGCGGTATTGCAGTGCCTCCGCCAGACTTGCGGATTGGATTTCGTCACTCCCTGCCAGATCCGCGATCGTACGCGCTAATTTCAGGATACGATGATACGCTCTCGCCGATAAATTGAGCTGACTCACCGCCGCCCGCATCAGACTCTGACCTTCATCCTGTAACTTGCAATACTGCCTTATCTCCCCAACACGATCTTCGCTCAATTTATCATAATTCACACGTGGAACTTCAACATGAATATCAATGCGATCCAACAACGGACCTGAGATACGTTTCTGATATTTGGTAATGACCGCAGGCGCATGCGTACAAGGTTTTTGTGGGTCAGAAAAATAGCTGCATGGACAGGGATATACACACAGTTGGATATATTTTTCCTGTTTGGTAAATGATAGAGAGGTGAGGATTTTCAGTATTATCTCACAGTAACCCAAGAATAATTTTACCCTGCATTAACGCTGTATTTGCCATCAACAGTAAGTTCTATGCCGTAGATATAGCTTGCGCGATTTGAACTAAAAATACCACTGAGTCAGTGACCCCTTCTATTTAGATATGAGGCAACTTAAAGCCCGATTTCTTGAGAACATGATCACGGGATTCGGTTACCGCCTTTTTCACAGCGTTCCAATCCACGTGCAATAATTTTCCATTTCGCTTCATCATCCTGCCCGCAACGAAAACCGTATCTACGTTCCCTGTATCCATACCCCAGACCACTGCGCCGATGGGATCATTGATTGGGAAGACGTTTGGCTTATCGGTGCGAAGCATGATGAGGTCAGCTTCTTTGCCCGGTGTGAGGGAACCCGTTTTATAAGCGAGTCCGTTTGCCTTTGCACCTTCGATCGTGGCATATGATAAAACATCATACGACGTGATACGCTCAGGCACACGGTCTGAGCCTGCAAGTTGCTTTTCATATAACAAACCATGTTGCAGAGCCGCAACCGAACGCATCTGCGTAAACATATCACCAGGCACGTTCGTTTCCACATCCACACTCAGACTGGGTTTCAAACCGCGATCCAAAAACTTTTGAATCGGCGGCATGCCATGCCCCATCATCATTTCGACTGGAGCCGCCAATGAAACTGTACCGCCGCTATCCACGATCATTTGAATTTCGGTTTCGTTTAGCGTGGTGCAATGAATGTATGTCGTATCTTCGCGCAGTAAACCAGCTTCACCCATTTCCTGTACCTTGCCTTCCTGACCATAAGAGCCAACACCGACGTGCGTGGTAATTCGAGCATCCACTTCCCGGGCAAGTTTCCAGTGGTCGCGGGCAATGTCGAATTCCACAAACTCAGGTCCGGGCGCAGCGAGAGCGTAGGTGAGCATCTGGTCTTTCGATGAGAAATATTCCTTCGCAGCGCGCACGAACCAACTAGGCTGGCGATCATTCCAATCGCCCCACCATGGGAAGCCATAAGCAAAGACAGCGCGCATGCCAGAATCCTGCAGCGCCTTGATGACCGCATCAGTATGTTCAGGCGAACCTTGAATATGTGACCAATCAAGCAGGGTGGTGATGCCGGCGTCCAGCGCCCCAAGCGCACTGACCAAATTTCCCGTATAAGCATCCTGTGGGCGATATGCTGGAGCAAACTTACCCAACACAAAGCGGATGTAGCCCTCGCGTCCTTCCAACGGGACGTCTGCTCCCACATTCCTAAGCAATCCCTCCCAGATGTGGCGATGCGTATCAATGAAGCCTGGCATAACGATCATGTTCGACGCGTCAATCAATTCCGCGCCATTGCTATTGAGGTTCTGTCCAACGGCTAATATCTTTGTGCCTTCAATCAAAACATCGGCGTTTCTCAAGTTACCAAGTTTCGGATCCATGGTCAGTACAGTGCCGCCCTTGATCAGAATCTTGCGATCTACAGAGGGAGGTGTTGTGGCATCACTTACGTAGACTTTCGGCAAGTCCTTGAGTTGAGTTAAGCGTGAGCCGCGTATCAGGCGTTGCACGCGTTTGTAATTAAGTTTGACCAGTTCTTTCAAATCGCCGACTTGATAAAGGATTACACCCAACAACATCAACACGCCGACGGTGATCAGGCCAACTACATTGGTCAAACCAAGCAAAGGTAGAACATTGATGATCAACGAAAGGAATAATGCCGCAACCACTGCGCCAGTGAATGTGCCACGCCCACCCATCAGGCCGGTGCCGCCCAACACTGCCGCCGTGATGCTGGTCAGAGCGTATCCGCTTCCCGCACGCGGATCACCAACGCCTACTTGTGCCGCAAGAAAGAACGAAGCAATGGACGCCATCACACCAGACATCACCAACGCACCAACTCGAATGCGTGTGGTTGCAGCCCCAATACGCCGTGAGGCTTGAGCATCATGACCAACCGCGCGCCATGTTAGCCCGGCGGGAGTGGCGTATAACAAGACATCCCAGATCACAGCGACCACAGATAGCACAATGAACGCAATCGGGATGAAACCAACGGTTTGGGTTAAGGCAGAAAGCACATCGAAGTTGATCAAGCCCGCGGCGATAGGACGAAGCGAGAGCGATATCCCATCCAGAATGCTGAGCGTGGCAAGCGTCGCTATAATCGAAGGCAGCTTCACCCATCGAATTAGCATGGCATTGAACAAACCAATCAATGCGCCTGCGGCAAGAATCGCCAACCCACCTATGAAAACCGTTTCAGGTGGCGCATCGTCAGTCACAATGAATGAAGCGATGATGATGCCTATTGTCATCACGGAGCCAACGGATACATCGAGATAACCAGCCAGCAATGCGTTGACTTGTGCCATCGTTACCAGCGCCAACGGAAGCGTTGCCAGCAATAAACTTTTCAAATTGAAATCGGAAAGAAACGCATCCGAGCGTGACGCGGTGTAATTGACGACGATCAGAATCAAAATCATCTGAAGTACAACAGGTGTCCACAAACGCACGCGGAAGACATGTTTAATTTTTTGCCACAACATATTTCCATTGCGTACATCGCGAATGGCATTGCGAATTTTTTGGCGCACTAAGACAAACAAATTCAACATACTCAATCTCCTTGATAGAGTTTCGTAGCGGCGGCTGTTCGCATACGCTTTAAACCAAACCCAATGCCTCCCACAATGGATTCGATGATGCGCTTTTCACTCAAATCGGTGCGTTGGATCTCGCTCACGATCTGCCCGCGTGACATCACCACAACGCGATCGCACAAACCGGTTAACTCAATCGGGTCGCTGGATTTCACGATTACCGCCGCGCCCTCTGCAGCTTTTGCACGTAACGCCTCGTAGATATCGAGGCGCGCGCCAGCATCCACACCTTGTGTTGGTTCATATGCCAGGATGACATTCACGGTTTCTATCAGGTAAGGACGGGTAAGTGCTACTTTTTGCTGGTTGCCACCTGACAGGAACTGCACAGGTTGCTCAAGCGACGGCGTGCGAACTTTTAAATTCACGACGATCTCGCTGATTGTTTTCTTTTCACTTGCCCGATTGACCCAGCCCAAGCGACTAAAACGCTCCAGTACCTGGATGGTAGCATTGTTACGTAGACCCAACACAGGGAATAACGATTCGCGCTTGCGATCACCTGCCAACAATAAAATGCCGGCATTGATTGCATCAGATGGCGTGATGAGCGACAGCTCCCGACCGTCACATAATGCCAAGCCAGCCTTGGGTGGAACCTGACCGGATAAGCATCTGAAGAACTCGCTTTGCCCATTCCCTTCTGCGCCAGCCAAACCAAGAATCTCGCCGCGTCGCACGGTCAGGTTGATAGGTCCAAACTGCGGACCTTGGAATCCCGTCAACATCAACACGCTTTCAGGTTCTGCTGTTTCATCCAACTTCGATGGGAACGCCGATTGGAACGGACGGCCGATCATCAACGACACCAACTCCTGCTCAGACATGCCCGTTGCATCGGATGTGCCCTGACTACGTCCATCCCGCAAAACTGTCACACGATCTGCTACTAATAAGACTTCGGGCAGGCGATGGCTGACATACACAACACCTACACCACGGTCGGCACAGGCACGAATGGTATAGTGCAAAATTTTCACTTCATCAGGGCCTAATGCTGTGGTCGGTTCATCCAACAACAACACTTTCGGGTTGCCCATCAATGCTTTTACTACTTCGAATAATTGACGTTGCGCCTGGGTAAGTTGACCGGCTGGCGCATCGGGGAATAAATCCAATTCATATTCGGCAAGGATTTCACGTGCCCACTTCTTCATGTGCCAATAGAATGGGCGCTGATTGCGCGGCGTGGATAAAAACAAATTCTCTTTCACTGATAGCATCGCAACTTGCGAGTTATCTTGATACGCCATCCCCAAGCCGAGACGGCGCGCCTCGGCTGGGGAATCTTTTCGTAAGCGGTGGTTCCCGATCAGCACATTGCCGTGGTCGAGTTCTACAAATCCACTGGCGACTCCAAGGAGAGTTGATTTGCCCGAACCATTCTCGCCGACGACAGCATGAATCTCACCCGAGCGGCAATCCAAACTCACATCCGATAAGGCGTGCACCGTGCCATATTGTTTGGAGATATGTTGAAGTTCAAGCACCAATTCATGTTCGGGCATAGGCGTATCTGATTCTTTCCTCAGGGAATTTTGTTTTGCCACAGAGAGCACAGAGAAAGTGAGTTTTAAGACTGTCTCTCAAAGATCCCTGCGTTCTCTGTGACTATTGGGTTTTACTGGCCCATCAATGTGAAAATCGGAAGCGGAATCAGGGAAGAGACCGATGCCTGTTGTGGCATATCGGGGTTGCAACTACTGTCATCTACCTGGCGCATTACTGTGGGGAGAATGATCCCATCAACCGGGAGCTCATAACCCTTGAGTTGCATCATGGCGGCGGTGAGAGCAATGCGAGATTGGTAGTTACCGCCCGAACCGTAGAAGATCTTGAAGTTCGGATTGCCGATCTTCTTCCATTCACAGAACATATCCACTTCATCCGTGCGAAGGGTGAGCACGATATCAAGCGGAAGACCGGCGGCTTCGTACGCTCGAACGCCACCCAGGAAGGAGTCGGCAGCTTCGTAGCTGTAGCCCTTGATGTCGGGGTCACTGCTAATGAAACCAGAGACAGCTTCCAGCGTGCCTTGTTGCGTCCAACTCGTGTCGGCGCGGCCAACGAGGGTCAAATCCTTGCTGAGTTCTGGTTCTTCGCAGGACTGCCAATAAGCAGAGAGCGGGTTTCCTGGGGTTCCACCAAGGAAGGCGACTTTTCCTGTGCCCACTTCTTCGTTTAATTTCTGGGCAAACAATTTACCGAGCAAACAAACATCTTCTGCTACAAAGGTGGGATAGTCCTTGCCGGGTTCGCCGATCTTGCCATAGGAGTGCGTAATCGCGATCGTGCCGTTGGCAGTCGCTTCACGCACGGCGGGCAGGAGGGCTTCGCCAGCATCGGGGAAGAACACGATCACATCCACATCCTGGGCAATGAGACTCTTGAAATCGGCTACGGAGCGGGCGGCATCTCCTGTAGAGTACATCAAAGATGAAACATAGATAATCTTGCCGATCTCAGGATAGGTGAGCGCCTGAAGGACGAATTCCATGTGGGTCATCTGACGCCAGAAGTTTTCACCAAAGCCATCTGCCAGAGCAACGGTCAATTTGCCGCCTGTGCCTGTATCACAGATTTTTTCTGTGTAGCACTTGACAGCCAAATCCTGCATCTCCTGGCTCACAGGCAAACCCGCACGATAGAAAGCCGCTAACGCAACTTCTGGAACGCCATCAGGGGTGCCGACTGCCTTGGTCAACACAGCAGGGTCGGCATCGTAGCGTTCGCCGAATTCGTTGGCGCCATCAATGCCAGGGTTAGCCGCCACAGGCGCTTCTGTTGCGGCGGGAGCCTGCGTGGCGGGTGTCCCGCCGCATGACACCAGGATGATTGTCAGGACAACGATAAGATTAATTCTAAGCAGGTGTTTCATGTTTTCTCTCCTTAGTTGAGTTGGGAAACTTGCCATTCACGGACTGATTCATAACCGGTCTTCTTCATTTGGGCATAGAACCTCCTTGAATATTTTTTTCATCGAGTGCCTGTGAAAAATCATCAAGCCTGCCTGTGTTGCGGAGCAGGTTCTCGATCAACGTGATAATGCGATCTCCTGAAATCACCATGCCGCCGATAATAGCGACTCCAAAAACGACAAACTGCAAAGAAGTGGGCAAACCCAATACACGGAGCATCTGACTTAACAGAGTCAGAAAAAATGCAGAAGCCCATGTGGATGCCGCACTGGCAAGCCCGCCTGCGAGAGACGCCCCGCCAATGACCACGGTGGCGATGGGTCCCAATAAATAGGGGACACCAAGCACGAGGCTGGGACTTTGCAAAAAGCCTGCCAGTAAGACGCCACTCAACCCATACAGGAATGCCGCGCCCATATATGCCAAAATCACATAACCGTTCACACGCAACCCAAGGATCCACGCGGCGGTGGGATTCGCTCCCACTGATTGGAACTTGCGCCCCACTTCGGTATAGCGGAAGAAGAGAATCAACAAGATGGAAATGCCAATGGCGGTACACTCTACATTGTTCAAGCCGAGCATGAAAGGTCTGGTAATCCACGCTGAGAAACCTGGCGGCACCGAAGCCTCATTCGCGACTCTATCCGCGTAAGATAACATCCCACCATTCACGATCTGCCCGACGGCTAATGTAACGATGAGCGGATTCAACTTCAAAACACCTACCAAAATCCCTGAAACCAAACCAATCAATGACGAAACACTCAATGCGATGACCAATGCCATTGGCAATTGCTCATCAGATTTACCTGCAATGCCGACAGTCATCAACGCAGCAAGAGTCATAATTCCAGGTGTAGAGAGGTCAATGCCTCCCATCATCACAACGAGCATCTGTCCAAGTGCGGCTAATGCCAGAAACGATGTTAACGGCATCACAGTGGTGAAAGATGTGTGAGTCAATGTTTCTGGGGCGATCCACAGGCAAGTAAGCAGTAACAGTCCAATGGCAATCCAGACCGAGAGGTAGCGCGATGAAATAACGAGTGAAGTGAGAAGCGGGTTTTGGGTCTTGTTCTTCATCTATATCATTCCTAAATCGCAGGCAATTTGAAACCAGACTTGGCGACAACGTAATCACGAGACTCGTATGCCTTCTGCATCAAACGGTTCAAATCTACATTCAATAATTTCCCATCACGTTTCAAGGCTTTGCCAGCCACAAAGACCGAGTCCACGTTGCTGGTATCCATGCCCCAGGTGACGGCGCTGATTGGGTCGTTGACAGGTAAAATGTTCGGGCGGTCGGTACGAAGCATAATGAGGTCGGCTTGTTTGCCAGGAGTGATCGTGCCAGTTTTATCGAGCAATCCATTCGCACGGGCACCTTCAACTGTGGCAAACTCGATCACATCGCGTGAAGTTAGAAACGCAGGGAGTCCGCTTTTGCGTTCCAGTTTCTTTTCAAACACCAATCCCTTTTGCAGAGAATTGACCGTGCGCATTTGCGTGAACATGTCGCTGGGCGTGTTGGTTTCCGCATCCACGCTTAGGCTGGGGCGTAGACCACGGTCAATGAGGCGTTGAATCGGTGGCAGACCGTGGCCCATCATCATTTCAGTCGATGCAGAAATTGAAATCGTGCCACCCGTGTCTGCAATCATTTGGATTTCATCATCGCTCAGCGTTGTGCAATGGATGTAGGTTGTATCATTCTTAAGCAAACCTGCTTTGCCCATCTCTACAAGTTTTCCTAACTTCCCAGCCGTGCCAACACCAACATGGACAGTGATACGCGCCCCAAGCTCACGCCCTAAGCTCCATTGTGCCTTTGCCACATCAAACGATGTGAACTCCGGTCCCTGTGGTGCGATGGCAAATGTGAGCAATTGATCTTTCGACGAGAAATATTGTTTGGCAATATCACGAATCCACTTATCCTGGTTTTCGTCAGGAGCCTTCCATGATGGATACCCATAGGCAAACACAGCGCGCATACCTGATTCTTGTAACGCCTTGATGACAGCATCGCCGTGCTCACGAGTCGCTTGAATGTGAGACCAATCCAAAATTGTCGTGATGCCCGCATCAATTGCGCCATATAAACCGACGAGATTCCCCACATAAGCATCTTCGGGGCGATAGGCTGGCGCAAGTGTGTTGAGAATAAATGACTGGTAACTCGCTTCGCCTTCCAACGGGACGTCTGTCGCAATGTTCCGCAGAATCCCTTCCCATACATGGCGATGCGTATCCACAAACCCCGGCATGACTATCATATCCGATGCATCAATCACCTCAGCGCCTTCGACGCTCAAGTTTGGAGCCACGGCAGCGATTTTAGAACCTTCAATCAACACATCGGCTTGGTGAAAATTGCCGATCTTTTTATCGAGGGTCAGAACGATGCCGTTCTTGAGGATGGTTTTATCTGCCATTCGGTTCTTGATCCAAATTGTTTGGCTACTTCATCATGCGCCCGCCATCAACTCGCAAGTTGACGCCGGTGATGCCGCGATTTTCGAGCAAGAAGATAGCGGCGTGAGTTATATCTTCGATGGTGACGAGTCTGCCGAGAGCGGTGCGTGACTTCAAATTGTCGAGCACTTCTTTGGGTTTCGCCGCCCAAACAGGAGTGTCGCCAACTTGACCGGGATGAATCGCGTTGACACGGATTGGTGCAAGTTCGATTGCCAGTGAGTTGATCAATGTAGCCACACCACCATTGACGGTGGTGATCGTCGTCGAGCCGGGATAAGGCTGATTGCGTGCCAGCCCACCATAAATCAGAATCGAGGCGTCTTCCTGCATCTTCGATGAAAGCACATGCACACATTCGGTGTAGCCGACCAGTTTCAGTGTGACCAACTTGATCGCTTCATCAATGTTGTATTCACGAACTTTGTTTTCGTCGCGGTGCAGTGCTACCAGTGCAAGATGAAGCACATCGTCCACATTGGCAAGCGCAGGCGCGATTTGATGCGGCTGTGACAAATCTGCTGCGATGCCAACACAGTCACCACCGATTTCTTTTGCCGTCACTTGCGCGCGTCCCAAGTCACGGCTAGTTACTACGACGCGATGTCCTTTATCCGCATAATGTTTCGCAAGTTGTTTGCCAAGTTCACATGTGCCCCCAATCACGACAACAGTTCCTTTAGTCATGGTGATGATCTCCTTTTTCCAACTTCTCTTCAAGATATTTCCAATCGCGGCGGAAGCGATAGGAGTGACGTCGCGGCGGTTGCGGCGCCTGCGTTTCAAGCCAGCGGACAATCCCATTCGTGGCATTGCGGAATTCATGAACGCAACCAACTCCAGCCCAAGCGCAATCACCAGGCTTGAGGTGATATTTCACACCATCGAACCAACCATATACCTCGCCTTCCAAAATCAAATAGGTTTCTTCGAGTGGATGATCGTGTGCACCTGCCACGCCAGCGGGTTCGTATTGCACCATGAACATCGTTGCAAGTTGCGCACCGAGGTCGCTGTCCACCATCATCTTAACGGTGATACCGCTGTAAACGAGGAGCGCAGTTCGCATACTGGCAGAGAGCGCGAGCTTGTCTTGCGTTTGCATACCCGCTTCCATATTTTCAGGCGAGATATGACCAAACGAACGCGAGCGTGGATCACGGGCATCGACTTTAATTGGCTCAACCTTCGGGAGGGCTGATACTGGATAAATATCCCCATCGCCATCTAAACGAGGTTGTGGGGCGAGCATCTCCGCCCAACGCACGCGTGCCTTGCTATCATTGCGGAAGGAATGTGTGGCTGAAACATGGATCACGCCATAGTCGCCGGGTTCGAGTAAGTATGTGCCATCGCCTGTTTCGCAAATCAATTGACCTTCGAGGATGTATATTTGTTCTTCAAAAGTATGGACGTGCGCGCCGACGGTTCCACTTGAGTCGAGTTCGCAAATGCTAAACTCCTGATGTACAGAACCATTCGGTCCATCCACAATGCACCAGCGGCGAAAACCGTTGCTGATTTTTTCAAAAATTTTCGGTACCTTGAAGTCTTCTTGATCGGCAGTGCGAACGATATGTCTTGAAGGCATACGTTTCTCCTCTTTATTCCATTTTGGGTCTAATATCCCGCCGCTGTGCGGCGTGACCAAAAAGTTGTAAGAATTGTTCGACTTAGCGAACAGATACCCCGTCCGCTTGCGGCGGGGATTTTTCATTGATATTGCGCCCAATCGCGTTCAAAACGAAATACTTCTTTTGCAGGTGGCAATGGCGCTTGAGTCTCGATCCAACGCACAGGTTCATTACCAACATTTTCAAAACTATGGATACAACCTGTGCCCGTCCAAATCACATCGCCCGTGCCGAGATCATAAACTTTTTCATCGGCAGTTGCCTTCACATGTCCACTGACAATGTAATAAGACTCTTCAAACGTGTGATCGTGCGGGTCAATCTTTGCGCCTGGCATATATTGAATGAGGAATAGCGATTGATGAATTGCGCCGAAGGAACGATCCACGAACATTTTGATTGCTACGCCAGTTGTGGGATTGAAACCTTCCATCTCGGATCGGGAACCAGGCTTTGGAAGTTGCGCCTCGTCAAAATGACCGAGCTGGCTGATTCCGTTTTCTGGAGCATTCGCCTCTGCTGAAACCTCTCCACCGACAAAGAATGTATCGCGTCCATATTCAATGGGACGTGGTTGGGGCGCTTGCATCTCCAGCCAGCGAGCGGATTGATTGCCTGTATTTCGAAAAGCATGTTTGATGCCAGTGCTGATTAATCCAAAATGACCTGGGCTTAATAAATAGGCTTGACCATCAATTTGTGCAATGACATTTCCTTCAAGAATATAAAAACTTTCTTCAAATGAATGCAAATGAGTTTGAACGATACCGTTTGCATCTAAATAGCAAATTCCTGTTCCCATGTGGACAGAACCCATCAGACGAGCTACATAAGTTGCGCGACGAAAGCCAGAACTTTGCTTTTCGTAAAGGTTAGGTGTTTGTGCTGTTGCCTGGTCAATTTTTGATACGTAGTGCATAAATACCTCTATACAAAATGTACCGCGACATTTATGTCGCATTACCACAATAAAGCGACATAAATGTCGCGGTACAAAATTAACTC
>Ga0180069_1000242_pt1 | contig 11381 bp, 13 predicted proteins | sample EasRivERM_16_10D_2_FD_121793 | JGI IMG/M metagenome (GOLD analysis project Ga0180069, IMG submission 121793) | Soil microbial communities from meander-bound floodplain in the East River, Colorado, USA - East River metaG ERMLT231B'_16_10D | ecosystem: Environmental > Terrestrial > Soil >...
GCGGGGCACGGCGGTGCTTGCTCGCATTACGAGTGCATCACCGAGCGCTTCGAGGAAGGCGACCTGATCCGGGCGGACGGCGAAGGCGGCTGGGAGTGCGCCGAGCACAAGGAGAACGAGGACGCGCGTGGCAGCTGACTGCAACACTCCGGGGTGCAACCGACTCCGGCAGATCAAGGGGCCGATCCGGGGCGGCTGTTGCGCCCTGTGCCTCGTGAAGCAAGGCGCGGGACACACCAACAACTGCAACATGATCGAAGCAGAGGCCAACGCCGAGATCGGAGAGCCGGACAACATCGTCCTCGGCTACAACTAGACGATGAGGATGGCGATGGCGAAGAAGGGAATAGCTAGCAGAAGGCGAAAGCTCGTGGCGCGATACGGGCTGATCTGCCAGGGGTGCGGACGCGAGTTTCCGAATGAGGAGCTCACCATCGATCACATCCGTCCGAAGTCAAAGGGCGGGCACCCCTACGCATTCTTCAATCTGCAGCTTATGTGCGAGCCTTGCAATAGCGATAAGGCCGACAGCTGGGATGGAGAGTCCGGAGTGGGAATGGATAATCCCGATGAGAGGAACCAACATGCAGTGGCGCAACGATCGTGAGAAGGCAGTCGGAGTCGGACTGGGCTTCGTGATCGCGGGATCCGGACGAGATGCACGTCTCGTGAACCTGGTGTTCGACGAGAAGGACGCTGAGCACAACAGCCCGCGTCAGGGGCGCGTCCGTCCGGCCTCGATGGCCGAGGTGAGCATGTGGCAGGTGCTCATCGGGAACCGGGCGCTGTGAGTCCTGTGCCGATCGCAGACGCAACGAACGCTCCGGTCGTCATCTGGGACAGAGGTCCGTGGGACTTCATCGAGGGCGAGGACTTCGAACCGGGCGAGTGGCGACACTTGGCGTGCGAGCTCAAGGCGATCGCCCACATGCTCGGCGGCCATGGGTCGGCTGCTGAGATCGTGCACCGCGACAAGGCGGGCAAGGTCAAGGAGCGGATCTTCAGGTGGCAGTACATCGCGCGCAACGGCTGGAGAGGAGTTCTCTGAGTGGATTGGTCATGGGCCGCTAGCGCGCCATCTGCTGGTTCCAGCAATGGGATCCAGCGACTGAGGGCAGAGGAGGACGACGATCTCACGCCGTTCTCCTCGATCACAGCCGTCGACCCCGGCGGCTCGACCGGAATCTGCACGGTCTGGTACTGGGCCGAAGGTCTTGCCAGTCCGAGCGTCCCGATGCAGAAGTGCTTGCTCGCCTGGCAGTCAGCCTGCTTGCGAGGCGGCGAGAACGAGCAGACGCTCGAGATCCTCCGCTGGTTCGCCAACAGGTCGTTCGGACAGGACACGGCCGACATGGTGATCGAGGACTTCATCCTGCGGTCGGCCATCAAGGGGCGAGAGCTCCTGTCTCCTGTCCGCATCGGGCACAAGGTGGACTATCAGCTCTGGCGTGGCCTGAAGGTGGCCAGCGGGGAACGGCTCCGGTTCGAGCCGTACTGGCAGTCTCCTGGAGATGCCAAGTCCGTCATGACCGACGAGCGACTCAAGCTCATGGCGATGTACACACCGGGTCCGGACCATGCCAGGGACGCGACCCGCCACGCTCTCATGTGGCTCCGCAAGCACCGGGTTGACCTGCTCAAGGCGGCCTGACTCCGACGGGCCGATCGGCTGGTCATTTGCCGATCGGCCCGTTCCGGGGTAAGATGTCGAAATCCGAAAGAACGCCAACTCAGAATGCAGGACAGGGAGTTAGGGAAATGACCCAAGACGTCTACGAGGTGGCCGTGGAGATCATGGAGGCCGCAGGCATCAAGCCTCGCCCTCGTCAGCTCGATCTCCTCCGCTTCCTGAGCGACGGGGGTGCCCGATACGTCCAGGCTCCGACGGGCGTCGGCAAGTCCTTCGCGGCGATCGCCCATGCGGCGGCCAATGCGGAGATCACCGGCGATGTCTCGATCATCATCGCGGCGGACAACACGCTGCTGGATCAGTACGCCATGAAGGATCTTCCTGCCATGGCGAGGAGCGAACGCTTCACCTATGCAGTCGTCAAGGGGCGTCGCCACTACGCGTGCGCATCTGCCAACAACGAGGACAACGAGGAGTACCAGGCCATGATGGACCGCGCTCTGAGCGTGGACCGCATGCGTGGCCCGGAGGAGGCCAAGGCCAGGGGCGAGATCAACCCTTGCAAAGGCGGCGGTCGATGTGTCGCCTGTGCCGGCATCGGCGTGTGCGAGCGCGAGGACTGCGACCACGACCAGGGGATCTGCTGGGCCAAGCGGGCTCGGAAGCTGGCTCACGAGGCAGACGTCGTCCTGACCAACACCTCCATGTGGCTGGTTAACGCGAGCCTCTACGACCAGACCGACGGACTCGTGCAGCTCATCCCGTTCGGACAGCCGTACGTGGACGAGGCGCAGCAGCTTCCGCAGACCGTCCGCGACAGCCTCGGCTGGGAGCTCACGCCGAACTCCGGTGGTGCCCTCGGACGGGATCTCGCGGAGGACCTGCGGACGGCCGTCAAGGACGTCATCGGCAAGTACATCGAGGGCGAGGTTGCCGAGGGGCGTTCCGCGGACGCCAAGAGCCCGGCCAAGCGGTTCAAGGACCGGGCGCTGTCGGACGGCGAGCGACTGGAGCTCTCGTCGGTGCTGCGTGGCCTGCGCGAGGCCATGAAGGATGCAACGATCAAGGAGGAGGACATCGAGGACGACCTCGAGACGCCCTCGCAGTTCCTTGAGCGGCGGATCTTCGCTCTGGAGAAGAAGCAGAAGGAGGAATGGGAGGACGGCTTCGCGCTGACCTGGATCGATCCGAACGGGATCCACTGGGACGTGCTTCACGCGGGTCCTGCTGTGGTGAACGCTTGCCGGCACTGGCAGCCCCGGATGATCTCGGCGACGGTGCCCGGCTCGCTGCCGCGTCGGACCGGCTTCCCCAAGGCCAAGGCGGACTTCCTCCCGCAGATGTTCGACTGGAGGAACAACTGCGAGGGCATCATGGTCGATGCCGGTATGGACCCCGGCGACTGGCAGAACCGTGGATGGTTCGACCAGCGCTGGGAGATCCTGGCGGAGCAGCTCGACCAGACCGAAGGCGGTGCGGTGATCCTTGGCACGTCCAACATGGACGCCGACCGGCTGTACCAGAAGGCGGTGCGGCGGTACCAGGGGCGTCGCCTCGTGTTGTGCCAGGAGCCCGGTAACACTGCCGGCAACCCCGCCCTCATCAAGGCGTTCCGGGAGGACGGTAACGCCATCCTCGTGGGCGTCGAGAGCTTCTGGAAGGGCGTGGACGTCTCGGGTCCGGCGCTCTCGCTCGTCGCCATCTGGAAGCTTCCGTATGCAGTGCCGACGCTGCTTCACAACGCGATCGGCGGGAAGACGCGGGACATGCAGTTCTCGTACAGCAACGAGTCCATGCACACCCGTCTCGTCCAGGGCATCGGTCGGCTGCTGCGGTCCGAGGAGGACACGGGCAAGATCGTCGTCTGCGACGGCCGGTTCCGCCGCGTCATCCAGCGCGGGCCTCTGCCGCAGATGTCCAAGCACCTGCCGCTGGTGTTCAAGAACGGCTGAGAAGCCGTAGGTGGGCGCGTAACGGCCGAGCTCGGCTCGGATGGCCCAGGGGACCGACCCAGACTCCGTCTCCCGTTACGCGCCCACCGAGCCGCCTTGCCGGCATGACAACGGCGAAGAGCCCCGCCTCCCGGAAGGGAAGCGGGGCTCTTTTGCGTTCTGGCTCAGATGCTCATGTCGCTCGACTCGCTCCACTTCAGCAGCTCGGCGTACTTGCCGAATCGGTCGCCCCGGCGGATCCGCTTCTTGTCGGTGACCGCCTTGTTGTTGCCGACGAACTCACCGGCGATGTAGCGGATCTGCGGGACCCAGTGGCCGTTCTCGACGCTGGCGTAGTCCTCCAGGCGGGCCTCCGTGAAGCCGACCGTGGCGGCGATGCGGCCGAGCACCTCGTGAGCGTCCTTCGTGCCGGCAACCTCGACCGTCCTCCAGCCCTCGGCGACCTTGACCGCGAGGCGCAGGACCTTCGGCTTGCTGGTGAAGGTCTGGTTGTACTCGCGGCACTGCTGCTCGGTGGGGCGGAACTCCGTGTCGTTGTAGCGGGTGAAGTCCTCCGGCATGACCGGCACCCGCATGCGCATGGCGTCGACGAACGCGGTCTTGTCGATCGGGTGGTACCAGCCGTCCGTGTCGCCGATGCCACGGCTGACGTAGCCGGAGTAAGCAGCGTTCTCGAACTCGGTGCGGTCCATGGTTGCCTCCTGGGGCGTTCTCGTTGTTTCCCTTACAACAAGAACTATACCCCATCTCGAGAACGCTGGCTACCCTTCTGCAGAATTACTGCCAGAGGATGTGCCAGAGGTACCAGCCGGAGAAGCCGACCCAGAGGACGCCGAAGGTCCAGGCACCGGCCACCGTCTTGGTGTGGAACCACTTGCGAGTGGTCTGGGAGAGGGTGTCCTCCCAGCGCTTCGAGCGGATGGCCGCGATCTCGTAGACGACGCCAGCGAGGAGCAGAAGCCCCCACACGATGTCTGCAGTTGTCATGCATCCTCCTTGATGAAGGCCGCGTCGTACACGGCTCCGCCGCCCTTGTGGAAGCGAGCCCGGCTGCCTCGCGACCACTTGTTGATCCACTGGTAGTCGCGCGACCACTTGTTGGCCTCGCGGAAGCCGTTGGCTTCCATGAACTCTACCGTCTCGTCGTAGCCGACGGCGATGGTCGGGTCGTCCTTGGTGCAGCACTCCGTGATGATGAGATCGAACTGCGTCAGGTCGGCGGCTCCGAGTACCTGGAGCTCCATGCCCTGTGCGTCGATCACGGCCACGTTCGCGTCGCCCTGGATGCTGTCGAGCCGGACCACGGAGACCTGGATGACTCGGTGAAGAAGGTCGGAGCTCTGCGGAGTCACGAGAGTGGAAAGGTTCGTCTTCTGCATGATGCTCAACGTGGCGGTGGTCGGGGCAGGGCCGCAGGCGCTCTCGACGACGGTGACTGTCGTGTCCTCCTCGTACCGATCCCGCAGGACCTGAGCGAGCTCGGGGATCGGCTCGACGAGCGTGATGTGTCCGGCGTTGGCCTCCTTGTAGAACGGAACCTCCTCGCCCCTGTGCGCTCCCACGTGGATGATGTGGGTCGGCGTGATGCCGAGATTGGTGACCAGGGACGGGAAGTCCACGAACACGGTGCCCATCAGTTGCTCCTCGTTGCGGGGTGGCGCTCGTAGTCCACCGGGAAGTCGATGTCGTCGGTCTCGTCGTTGATCTCGATGAAGTGCTTCGGCGTCACCTTGTGGCGAGCGATCGGGGTCCGCTGCCAGGACCGCAGGAGCATCCATCCGGGAGGCCGCGTGATCTTGCCGTCGGCGCGGAGCTTGTGCACGTTGCGCAGATACGCGTCCATCTGGATGATGTGCTCGCCGTACCAGCTGGCAGCGAACAGCTCGCCGTACGGCGTCCCGGTGATCTGGCTCGGACCGAACCGGCCGAACGCCATGTACTGCCGCTTGCCGAAGTGCATGATGCGCTCGATGGCCTGGTCGCTGAAGTACACGTCGCCCAAGAACAGGATCGTCCGGCCCTCCGGATCCCACAGCGGACGGCTCGCCTCGAACTCGCTCTGCTTGAACTCCTGGATGATGTGCCGGGTTGCCGGCAGTCCTACGTATGCCGGGTCATTCGGCGTGAGGAGGTGCACCTCGTGGCCGTAGGCAGACAGCTGCTCGATGGTTCGCTCGATGAGAGGCTGCCCGTCGTGGCGCGTCAGCGGAGCGAGATGCGAAGGGACGCCGAGATGTCGACCCCACTTGTTCTGGCTGCCGGAAGCAGCGACGATGACCTTCATCCCAGGACCTCTTCCTTGATCTGCAGCAGCCTGTGCCGCCACATGTGTCGTTCTTCCGTGACCGTGAGCGCGGCCTCTCGCATGGCTGCGAGCTCATTGGTGTCGAGGGCCGAGACCTTGTAGCTCAGCGTGTCGAAGTCGTACCTGTCGAACATGATCATGTTGGTGTCGTCGTAGCCCTGCTCTGCGAGCCCCGGCGTGTTGGGGTAGGCCAGCACCCCGCCCCTGCCCATCGTCGTCGGGATGCGGTCCGACCAGTAGTAGTCGGCCGGTGCCGAGTCTCCGAACGCAACGCGGGCCACGGCGTACACCTGACTGAGCTCCGAGTTGTACACCTTGTTGTGCTGTCCGTAGTGCTGGAAGCCCGGACCGTACCGCCTGCGAGCCCACTGGAGCAGCTTAGCTCGGTGGTCGCCGTGGATGCCGCGCGAGTTGCTGCCGACGAACACGTAGCGCTTCTTGAAGCGGCACCTGACCGGGAGCTCGGCGAGCCCGAAGTGCTCGTCGCCCATTGCAGGCGGCATCCAGAAGTGGTTGATACCCCGCTCAGCGAACTCCGCCGCGTGCCCGCCGTCGGCCGTATACACGCGCTGACACGACCACCAGGGGTTCTGCTTGATGTTAACGTACGGCTCTCGCTGCGGGAGATTCCAGTACAGGTCCATGTGCATGCCGACTGTCGGAACACCAGCGTCCTCGATCCGACGCAGCATCCCATATGCGTCGTCGTGTGGATCGTTGCGATGCGTCCGCAACCACAGGAAGAGGTCCGCGTCTTTGCATTCACGCAGGACCTCTTCCGTGCGAGCGGCCTGAGCCGATCGATGAACAACTTCCCATCCGAGAGCCTGAGCTGCCTTCTCGACATCCCGCTTCCAATGGTTACCCCGGAACTCTTGCGGATAGCCAAGGATGTACAGCTTCAGTTCGGACATGTGACGCTCCAGTTCCGGTGGCGGATATCCATCCGCCCTCGGCTTCTATGCTACCCGTTCCACGTGAAGCCCGCATCCGGCGAGCAAAGTGGTGTCGGCTGCATTGGAGGTATTCTGAGCCCATCGGAGCGTCAGGTTGCCGGCAGTACCGACCGTGATCAGCGTGCCCTTCAATGTCGTTCCCACGGTCACGTTGAATGTCAGGTCTGTGCCGATAGTTGCCGCGACAGAGCCGTCGTTGTCGACCCAGAGCATCGTGGCCGAGGTCGGACCAGTGAAGTCGAAGCGCATGCCTCCGCCACCGTTGGTCCAGCCCACGATGCACGTGACGTCGTATCGAGAGTTGGCCTCGACCGCGACCACCAGGTCAGGGTCAGCAGCAGGCGTGACGGTCGTGTTGCGACTCGTCGCTCCGGCCTTGACCGCAGACCTGGTCGAGTTGACACCGGCCGACAGAACGACGCCGGTTGAGAATGTCTTAACGCCGGAGATCGACTGGTTGCCGGTCAGCTTGACGTTCGCACCGTCGAGCGCGTCCACGTAGCTCTTGCGAGTCAGCTGGTTGGCCGTCGTCGGGTCCGAAGCCGGACCCAGCGGAATGGACGAGAAGGTCTTGATGCCTGCAACCGACTGGTCACCAGTGAGCTTAACGTTGGCCGCATCCAGAGCGTCCACGTACGACTTGCGCGTGAGCTCGTTGGCGACCGTCGGATCAGCAGCCGGACCGATCGGGATGGATGAGAACGTCTTGACGCCAGCCACGGTCTGCGCGCCGGTCAGCTTCACATTCGCGCCATCAAGCGTGTCGATGTACTGCTTGCGCGAAAGCTGATTGGCAGTTGTCGGATCTGCCCCTACCTCGGGCAGGGACGAGAACGTCTTTACGCCTGCAACAGACTGGGCCCCGGTCAACTTCACGTTCGCAGCGTCGAGGTTGTCTACATATGTCTTGCGCGTGAGCTGGTTGCCCGTGGTTGGGTCGGACGCCGGTCCCACAGGGATCGAAGAGAAGGTCTTCACACCGGCCACCGTCTGAGCCCCGGTGAGCTTCACATTCGCAACATCCAGGCCATCCACATATTGCTTCGTGGCCGCGCCGAGGACGTTCGACGGGTCGCCCGACAGGATCAGCGGCCCTGTCATGGTGCTTCCGGATAGAAGAACGGCAAGCGAGAGGCTCTCGGAAGATCCAGCCGCATTGCCAGACAGCTTGGCCGCCCGGATGACCCTTGCGTCAGACGCGTTGGATAGGTCTGTTGTTCCCTTCTTGGTCGCGATGAATCCGATGAGGACGGCATCCTGCAAACTAGGATTCATAACGAATGTCTCGGAGTCGACAGCCGCGATCGCTTCTTCCAGCGTTCCGTATGTCGTCTGGCCATACTGGATGATGATCTGCTCTGTCACGTCGTTCAGCGGAATGATGTACACTCGCTGAATTGTAGAGGTGTTCGCTCCTCCAGGCACCGCCGTGATCGTTCCGCCGACGTCGTAGTTGCCAGGATCGACGTTCGTTACCAGTGCTGCGGGAGAAGCCGGAGTCTGTGTGGCGTATCGGATCGAGACGGGGTTCTGAGCGGCCGTGGTCGAGATGTGCGGATCGTTGGTGAGCACCGCACCGGCGAAGTGGTTGAACCCGCGAGCGAACACGGTTCCGACCGTCTTGGCGAGCGTGAGGTTGGTGCTCGCAGCCGACAGGACATTCCCGTTGACGTTGAAGTTGCCCAATGCATCCATCAAGTCATAGGTCTGATTGACCGGGTGCGGGAGGATGACAGGGAGCGTCTGGTCGGCAATGATTCCGCCGCTCTGCACGACTACTGCTCCGAGCTGGATGTGCGTGCGTCGTTGCGAGTTGGTCGGACGAGTCGTCTGCTGCACAACAGTGGCGGTGTTGTCGAGCATAAGCCACGTGACTGGTGCAGACAGATTCGAGATCGTTACGGTGCCGCCCGCATACACGATCTTCGTCAGGATCGGACTCGCCGGAGTTGTGACGTAGTCCAGAATCACTCCGACGGTTGCCGAGATGTCGACCATCGTGTCATCCACGCCATTGACGTTGACCTCGCCGCCCGTCAGGACGCCGGTATCGAGGCCCATGCGAGCGAAGATCTCGGACGCGATCTTGTTGTCCACGTACGTCTTACGCGTGGCCTGCTCTGAGAGCGTCGGGTCGGAAGCGGGCAGGACCGGGATGCTGGAGAAGGTCTTGACGCCCGCGATCGTCTGAGCTCCAGTGAGCTTCACGTTGGCGGCGTCGAGCGCGTCGACATACGCCTTTCGAGTCAGCTCGTTCGCGACGGTCGGATCGGAGGCAGGACCGATCGGAATGCTGGAGAAGGTCTTCACGCCTGCTATGGTCTGGGCACCAGTCAACTTGACGTTTGCGGCGTCCAGGCCATCGACGTAGTCCTTGCGGGTCAGGTCGGCCGCATTGAGCGGGGCAGCCCCGGTGACGCGGATCTGAGATGTCGCCTGCAGAACTGCAGCTGCGATGCGCTCCAGGAACGTGTCACGTGCACCCGAGCCAGGACCCCACTCCTCGCGACCCCGGTGCGAGCGCCTGTAGCTGTCGAACGCTTCCGCACCGATGAGCGACCCAGTCGCAACAGCGTCGGTGGCCGAGTCGATCTGCACCGTCGAGGTGAACGTCTTGAGACCCGTGATCGTCTGGGCTCCTGCGAGCTTGACGTTCAGCGCGTCCAGAGCATCGACGTATGCCTTGCGGGTTGCCTCGTTGGCAGCGACCGGATCCGATCCGGGCAGCACCGGGATGGAAGAGAACGTCTTCACGCCAGCGATGGTCTGGTTACCAGTGAGCTTGACATTGGCTCCGTCGAGAGTGTCGACATAACCCTTTGTCGCCGCACCGTTCGCCACGACCGGGACGCCGGACAGGATAAGCAATCCCGACATGGTGTCGCCGGTCAGAGAGACGGACTCAGCAGCAGCCGTGGCCTCAGCAGCGGCTTGGGCGGCAGCAGCCTCAGCCTCCACGTACTGCTTGGTGGCAGCCTGCAGATCAACCACCGGGTCACCGGACAGGATGAGAGCCCCGGTCATGGTGTCGCCGGAGATCGAGACGGACTCGGCGGCAGCAGCGCTCTCAGCCGCATCGGCTACAGCTTCTGCATACTGCTTTGTGGCGGCTCCCAGTGCAACCAGAGGGTCCGCATTCAGTACCAGTGCACCCGTCATGGTGTCGCCAGAGATGCTTACAGATTCAGCAGCAGCTGCCGTTTCTGCATCGTCGACATACTGCTTGGTCGCCGCACCCAGAGCAACCAGCGGACCGGCACTGAGAACCAGCGGCCCCGTCATCGTGTCGCCTGTCAGGGAAACGCTCTCTGCAGCAGCAGCTGTCTCTGCGGCGTCTGCGACCTGTTCTGCATACTGCTTCGTCGCGGCACCCAATGCGACGAGCGGGTCTGCCGAGAGCACGAGCGGACCAGTCATCGTGTCGCCCGTAAGCGACACCGACTCTGCAGCAGCGGCAGCCTGAGCCGCGTCGGCCTCTGCTTCGGCGAACTGCTTGTTGCCGCACCGAGTGCAGCGACGGGGTCGGCGTTGAGGATCAGAGCGCCGGTCATCGTGTCACCGGAGATGCTGACAGACTCAGCAGCTGCAGCGGCCTGAGCGGCGTCCACGTACTGCTTGGGAGCAGCTCCGAGTGCAACCGTCGGATTTCCGAACAGCACCAGCTGTCCGGTCATCGTGTCGCCTGCGACAGCCACCCGCGCGTCGTCTCCGGTGTCAACGTAGTCCTTCGTCGCCGCCCCGTTACCGATTGTCGGGGCTCCGCTCAGCACGAGGGGGCCTGTCATCGTATCGCCTGAGAGGCTGACCGACTCGGCCGCCGCTGTCGCCGTAGCCGAAGCTATGGCGTCCGCCTCTGCCTGGTCGACGTACTGCCTCGGCGCGGCTCCGAGAGCCTGCGTGGGGTTGCCGAACAGAACGAGCTCACCAGTCATGGTGTCGCCTGCGACGTCCACGAACTGAGCCGGATCGAAGGCGTTGTCCACGTACTGCTTGGTGGCAGCCTGCAGATCAACCACCGGGTCACCGGACAGGATGAGAGCCCCGGTCATGGTGTCGCCCGCCTTGCGGACGAACGTCGTGTCGGGGTTGGTGATGTCTCCAGGCGTGAGGACGATCACGTCGTCGAAGCAGACGGTCGGGTTGTCCTTGGTGATGTCGACGTAGCGCGTCCAGCCGGGCGCGTTGGTGAACTCCGCGATGGCCGTGTAGGTCCATCCGGTCGGAGTGATGCCAGTCGCGTCCGGCGGAACCAGCGTGATGCTGAACTCGCCATGGCAGAGCTCAGCCGGGGATTCTCCACCGAAGATGAAGTCCTCGTCGCCGATCACATTGAGGTCGGGTGCCACGAATCGAATGTGGCCACGGATGAGGGTTCCGTCGGGCAACGTCAACGGCGTGCAGCTGTTGATCGTTACGGTCTCGACGCCATCGGGGATTGCCACGGCTGAGCTCCTCCAGGTTCTACTTCTTGGTGTCGTTCTCGATGCTGGTGTTCAGGGCACCCATCAGCTTCTGGCCGAGGGACGACGCCATGAACC
>Ga0180069_1000243_pt1 | contig 11342 bp, 13 predicted proteins | sample EasRivERM_16_10D_2_FD_121793 | JGI IMG/M metagenome (GOLD analysis project Ga0180069, IMG submission 121793) | Soil microbial communities from meander-bound floodplain in the East River, Colorado, USA - East River metaG ERMLT231B'_16_10D | ecosystem: Environmental > Terrestrial > Soil >...
CCTCCTACTTCGTCGCCGTACAGGAGTTGAGCCGCTTTCATTTTCTGACCCATCAATGCCAGAGCCCGTGCCTCCATCGCTTCACTGTAGACCGAGAAGATTGCCTTCACTGGCTTGGTTTGTCCCAACCGCCACACCCTGCGTACTGCTTGCCACAAGGTGTACAGTGAGTACTCGATCTCGGCGAAGACTACCGATGAGAAGGCGATCAAATCGAGACCTGTCTCCACCAATCGCGGATTGACCACCAACGCATCCAGTCCAACTACCCGCTTCGCGATCCATTCCTCGCGCTTGCGTGGGTTGACTCCGCTAGTCAGGACTTCAGCACGCACGCCACCATCCCGTAGAACTTTCAGGATGCGATCTTGAATATCTCGTGTCCCCGTTTGGCGCAGGTAGATCAACACCTTGCGTCCCTGCTGGCGTTCTATGCGGCAGAAATCCACCAGCCAGGACTCCTTCGGCATGGCTTCATCGCTCACGACTGCTGGCAGTTCCATCAGTTCTTTACGGCGGATTACTTCTCCTTTCTGATTTACTTCATCCACTTCAACCACCTCATCGCGGAAGGCAGAGTTCGGTCGCGCCAGAGTCCACTGCAGCCATGTTGAGAGATAGCGCCTGTTTTTGATGGCGAGGTCATGTAACTTTTTCGCCATCACACGGTATTGATCATTCTGTTCGTCGGTCATTGCAAGGGTCACTACCTCCTCGGCATAATGAGGCATCGCCAGCCCCAGATCTTTAAGGGATAAGAATATTGTTGTATCCAAAAGGCGATTTACAATGGCTGGTGAAATGCCAGGCCTCTCCTTTGCCTGATTCTGATAGCGACGGTTGCCAGTAAAACCATCCTCATCACCATCTTCCTCGGCACGTTTGCTCTTACGGGTCATCTCCAACACACCATACAGCCGCGCCCAACGTTTTTCATCATTGAAGGCAAAGTCTTTACGAACGCCAGCGTTCAAACGATGGAGCAGCCAGAAGATTGATGTACTCTTCCCACCGAAGAATGTGCCGGTCAGAGTCAGGGTGTATTGAGTTGCTTCAACAAGCTGGTGAAATGCTATGCCCCGATCCGAGGCTTTCGCTTGGAACTGGTGGCACTCATCTGCGATGAGCAACTTGAATTCTCCTTTGGCATGTTTGGCAATATAGTCGGCAATCGACCAGCGGCGCCCAGTGAACTGGAATAGTGGTGTACGGCAAATCCGCTTTCCCCAGACCGGGTTGCCATGCTCATCGCGAACCAGTCTGCGATGTTCATCCAATTCATAGCCCGCGATCTCTGCATCGCAGAAACTGCGTTTGTCGCCCAACTCGTCAATGGTGGTTGCGATTTTTACAAATCCACCAGGCAGATCAATCTGAATTGGAGACCCGCATGTTGGGCAAGACAGGGCTTCAAACAACCTTCCATCCTCTTCATCCACAAACTTCTTGCGGACCACGGCATGTTCCCAGCCTGCGCCATATTTTGCAGAGGTGTGAGCGATGACTGCTACAGGTTTTCTTCCAAAATTTCCTTCTTTGCACAACTGGAGGAATCTGCGCACATCATTCACATCGCCGGGATCGTCTGCATTGTGACCGATGCGTGTCAATTCCATTGCCTTTGCACCAGGAATGGTCTCTTCAATCTCACGAACCCACTTTGGTACAAGGTGAGGAGGACACAAGATGACAGCAGGATAAGCATTGAGCAGTTCGAGAGTCGCTGCGCCCAAAATAGTCTTTCCAAGTCCCATTTCGCCTTGAACATTCCCGACACCATTCTTGTGTATTGACCGGGCGATTGCTGTTGCCGCATGTCTTTGCGCCGGCAACAATCCCGCCTTTGCCTGTCCTGGCAAGGGTTTACGCTTGGTGCCTAATGCATCAAGTGTGGCAGTCTCTTCCTGTGTCGGATCGAAGTTATACAAAGGTCGGTATGTGGACAGGATATGAGTTCCGATCTGATCGCCATACTTGTGCATGAACTTGGAAAGCGGCTCTACCGTGTCAATGATCTCGATCCCGCTTTGACGCAGAATGGCAACGGTGGATACGAAGCGATCCCGAAAGATCTCCGATGTCATGTTGCCTTTCTTGTCTGTAGTCTCCTCGACCTTCTCCGTGACCTTCACCACCCGCCCTTTCACCAACATTGGCTTGCCGTCTTCATCGTTCAGGCGCAATGTTCCCATCATGCCGGACGCCATCAACATGGCGATGTGTCCCTTCTTTAACGGCATGACCGGTTGTTTGAATTCCCCCAAACCGCGTGATGGATTGAGCAGATCCAGCCATTCCTTTGATGAATGCAAGCCGCGTTTTTGCGTGGCATCCACGATTTCTTCCGGTTGCCAGTCCAGGCGTGAGAAGCGGATGGGCTGTCCGCCAGAACCCTTGTCCGAAGCCGGCAAAAGTTCATAAATCGGCTTATCCACCTCCTCCAACAACGGAGGCTCCACCTCTGCCCAAGCCTGCACTTGATGGACTTCTTCATGCGATGGAATTTTAAATTTCACCCGTTTTGTCGCCAGTACGATCACCTGATTGAATTCCGTCTCAGGATAGCGGTAGATTCGAATGTTCTCGTAATATCCAGCCAGATGCGAAGCCACATCCAAATCACGCAGGAGCAGGTGCGGCACAATGTACACCAACACGCCGCCGCGCATCAGCTTGGGTGTGGTGGATTTCAGGAATTCCAATTCCAATCGTTTCTGATCGCCCAAGCGGTCATGGCTGTAGGGCGGGTTGAGGAACAGCAGGGTAATAGACTCGCTCGTCAGGTGACAAGATTGCCAGGGCGTATTGAATAGGCGATCCATCTTTTCAATCGCTAATGCAGCACGCGCAGGCGATAACTCAACACCCCAACTTTGACAGTTCAGGGCTTTCGCCAGAATGGAGGCAGCTCTACCTTCGCCGGCGCAGGGATCGAGCAGTCTGCCGGACTCGGCAGGCTTGAAATAGGTCTTGAGAATCTCGGCAACGTGAGTTGCAGTGGGGTAATAGCCCATACGTTCAAGTGCGGGAGGACGCATTGAAATACTCCTTTCGATAATCGATATGTTTGTCTTTTTTTCGGGAATTACATGGACCGCACAGCGGTTGGACATTGTCGGCAGAGTGTTTACCACCGTGAAATATAGGAATGACATGATCAATAGTTAACTTCACATCATCTCTTCCACAGCACAGGCATTTGTGACCGTAGAAATCCAGAATGGCATTCCATTCTTCATTGGTCAGTTCGCCCCCATTGCCAGCGATGCGGGCTCGACGACTCTGTGCATAGATCCTGATTTTGTCAGGATTATTCTTTCGCCAGTTTTTTCCATAATCAGGATGTTCGGCGCGCCATTTTTCCCCAACATCACGTCTATACTCAGGGTGGGCCCTTGCCCACTCTTTGCTCTCTTCAGCCCTTTTTTTCTTGTGTGCTTTTTTCCATTTTTTGTTTGCCTCTTTAAACTTCTCTGGGTTATTTGTTTGCCATCTTTCGACCGCCTCGGCATGGCAGGCTTTACATCTCGCGTAGTAGCCGTCCTTGCCCTTAGCACTTTTATAGAATTCCGCTAAGGGTTTTACTTCTAAGCACGAGACACACATTTTTTCCATCGTGTCCTTTGAATTGTGCGGTTGCATAATCGATCCTCTTTGAAAGACAAAATCCCCTACGTCAATCGACGTAGGGGATTCATCTTGAATTTGATTGTGCTATTTGACTTTGCAGAACAACCGGCCTGCGATGTTCACGAGTCCAAGAGGTTCATTCCTTTCCAAGCGGATGAACTCCGGGATTCCACGAGACCAGTCCGACTCCGAATGACGGAACTGTATCACCAGGATACGATGATCGCTGCGCATCTCATTCCACAACTGCCAAATATCGCCACGCCCTTCGCAGGTGACAAACTCGAAATACCGAAGAGCAGCCTCTGCCATCGTCTGCTTCTTTTTCCTTGTCGGCACCTTCACGTCCACAAACTTCAGCAGATACAGCCAGTCGGCTTTGCGTAATTGCGCCAGCCAATAGGATGGATGTTCCTCGGAAGCCTGTGCTTTGCTCAGATCATAGATCTCATCAACTTGTATGGTTTGAAACATTTACCTTCTCCTATATCTTCAAGACTTCCTGCTCCAGCAGGTTCTGCACCAAATCCTGCCAGGGTTTGGACAGATCGAGCCTGACCCCGCCACGGCAATCCCCGCCTGTTTCGAGCCGCTGGATGTATTCCGCATCCAGCGCATACTCCCATAGAGTCTTTGTCCAATCATCGGGGATGGGAAATGCCAGCGTCTCTTGCAAGCGGTTCAATGTCAGCGCTCGTAGCTGTGATTCCATGTCATGGTCTTCAAAGACCAGGGCATAGGCGGCATCATCCTTCGCCTCCCACTTTCCAGGCAGCGCTTTGCGACAGATGATCCCGGCGTGCAGGACATTGAACTCTGGCAATGGTTGTGTCAGCATTTTCACTTCACCATCGGCAAGTATGGACGTGCCCCTCATCGAACAGCCACCTTTGCCACGGATCAGCGATGCCCACAGACTCTCCACGCTGGTCTTGTGGGCGGCGATCCCGACATACACCAATGTATGCTGATAGGGGCGATCCTGCAACACTGCATAGCCGGTGACATCGGCACGCGTATGGGCGTTGGTCAGTGTGGGTATCCTTCCATCCGAATACAGGTGATGGACAGGAGAGTCCTCCTCCACCGGCTCGATGCGGTACACATACACGCCCGCATTAACCCGCACTAATTCCTGATTGATGTCCCGCAGTAGTTCTTGGGCATTCAATCCCACGTTGATGCTGGTGAAGGTGATCTCGATCTCCTCTATTCGAATTCGTACTATGCGCGCGTTCATATCCACCACGGCACTTGCCGGCAGCCATTCCTTGATGTTCTTCAATGAGGGCGGAAGTTCTGCGCCAGGCAATGATGTGAACCACAACGCACCATGAAAAGGAACGCTGGGAACTGCCTCGAATTTTCCATACGGCGCAGTGTGGCGATCCCGACCCAAAAATTCCACATCGGGCAGGTCGTTCAGCGCCGGCAGCCAGAATTGTTCATAAGCGGACACCAGCACCTTGCCGTTCGTGGTTGCCTCTTTTTGCGCCAGGCGTAATTCTTCGATACGTTCCTTGATGTATTCATCTTCATACGGTTCAGTCCATGCGAACATGATTACTCCTTTTCATTGATCGTCAGGTTGAAGTCGAGCAGTCCGAAGACTTCCCCCTCTTCAGGATCGTCACTGGCTGTGACAGTCGGCTGGTATTCGGTCAGGTAACGCCAGTCAAGAATATGGCTGGCTTCCGAACAGATGCCATTCTCAGACAGCAGTTCGGAAATTTCGTCGGCGACGGAGTCGGGGTCGGCAGCCTCTGCGACCGCGACCTGTATTGTCAGGATGCGGACACGTTGATTGGGCATTACGGCGTGCATCCTGCCTCGCTTTCCTCCACCAACAGACCATCCTCTTCGCGCGTGACAGAGAGCCAAGGATCAACCTCATCCGAATGCCGAGATTCGATGCCGATCAGGATCGGCACTCCCGGGGTTTGATCCGCCAGGGATTTTGCGAGCGTAATGGCTTTGGGCAGATTGCCTTGAATGTGATCCTGGAAGAGTCCAACCTGAAAGGCGATCGGGTTGCCCTGCCGCCAGACCTTGAAGACACCCTGTACCTCTTCGTAACGATCTTCGGGCAGGCGTTTCCAATCCAGGTGGTATTCCTGCAACGCCACTTCCAGTGTCGTCCAGGTAATGCCAAGCTCCGCATCGTGACCCTCGAAGATATCCTTCAACACTTCAATGGCGTCCACGCGGATGATAGGCTTTCCGACATTCAAAGCTGTCCCCAGTACCTCATCGACTTGCCAGACTGGGGCGATCTTGTCCTCCCAATAGCGGCTGAGAATGGAAAGCACAGCGTTGCTATCAACATGGAGTTCTTTTGCAATGGCGTCGGCCATTTCTTCGAGCATGTAGTCGTTCATTTTGTTTCTCCTTTACAAGTGCAGATGGGAATAGGTCATGCCATCGTGACTATTGAGATGCGAGTAGTGAATGGCATAGGCTTTACGGATGTAGTGGCGTGCGCCGCGTTCGAAGCGGAAGAGGGGTTCGTTCTCGTATAGATACTTCATGGGTGTGCGGTGGAAGATCGTCCAGCCGATTGCATTTAGCGCACCCGGTTGGCTGCGTTCGATTTGAATATTCTCCCCAGCTCGTAATAGAGATAGAGTTTGTTCGAGTGTGAGTGGAGCATCAGACCCGATGCGGGTTGCCTTGAAAGGCAGCACGATCAAGTCCGGTTTTGTGGGCAGCATGGAACCTCCTGGAAATATAAACTGCGGGATCGGTTTTTATACCGATCCCGCAGTTTATGGAAATTAGTTTGTTATTCGTTATGGCTGGATGTAATCATCCTTGAAGCGCTGGAGGACATCCCCTGGCGTACCGATTTCAAAGGGCAGGTTGATCCGGCTGCGATGTTTCAGGAAATGCTCCTTGTCATGGGTGACGAACCAGTCCGGCTTTGCGAGCATGGCTTCTGCCAGGACCCGTGCATCCGGTGTATACTGGACATACACTTCAGCAGCGCTGATTTGCTTTCTGGTCGGCGCGTGGGATGTTTCGAGCGAGGCACTGGACAATAGTTGTGCCAGAGTTGACAGTGAAGTGGGGGCTTTGCGCTCGACAACTTCCTGACATTCCCGCAATACGGTGGGCCCCACGACTAATTGCAACATACCTGCCTCACCTAACAGGAACAACTTACGCGCGCCTCCGGTGGGTGATAACACCGCGGCAAAGACCACACTGGTGTCCAGAAATATCCTAGGATTTTTTGGTGTCATATTCTGCCCGGACCTCGCGCAGGGTGGTCAGCATCGATTCGAGAGACTCTCCGGAGTCTTGCCATTCTTTGGCGAGCTTATTGGCAATCTCATCCACTCGCGAGCGCTTGGGACTCATAACCACTACGCCGTCGCCCAGGTCAATGAGCGTCAGCATGTCGCCTTCTTCGATATTATTGTGTTCCCGAAGTTCCTTGGGGAGGGTGATGATACCCCGTCGGACGACTTGTACTTGAAACGTATTATTGTTCATGGTTACTCCTGTCTGAATTTCAGTATATCAGTATTGCGGATTATCCGCAAGAAGGATCATTGGCTACCTCGCTACCATTTGATTCCAGTCTTTGTTTCAGTGCCCGTTTTTGTTCGGCGAACTGTCTGGCAAGGTCCTCCCGCACGTCCATCTCGTCCCAGCCAGCGCGATAGGCGTTCTCCAGCTCCCTCAGGAATTCAAAGATGTCCCGTTTGTGTTCAGCCTCCGGATCAAAGGTGGGATCATCAGTCGCCTCCACTCTGACAAATTCATGCCAGGGATGATCGTCATCGTACAAGGTATCGAAGAAGCGCTCCTCCAGATGTATCTGCCGGGCGATGAAGAATTCACCATTGTTCATGAAGGAACGGATCTGCTTATCGATCTCATCCACCCGAATTTGTTTTTCGTTGGAGAAGATCACCTCGCTGTGCTGCTTGTAATTGCTGGCATCGCGGTACAGGTATGCAAAGCGGATATTAGGATTGGTCGTCATGATGCACCGTGCCTCCCTCCGCCCAGCCTTGAGCCTTGATGTTGCGTGCCCACATAGTCAGGAATTCGGAAACCTGCTTGTGGAAACGAGTATCCACATAAGTCTTGCCGTCCCGTTCGATGAACTTTGTACGATACCCGAAGAAGGCTTGTGTGATGGCAGTGGGCACCCAAGATGGATAATGAAGTTCCACATCCGGGTCGGCGATCAGGTCATCGTTCTGTTCGAAGTAGTGCGCGACGCTGATCATGTCGCCGTGGCGTTCGATCACCAAAGGCTGATAGCCTGTTTTCTCAAAGCGCACATGGAAGGAGTCTTTGGATTGAAAGGACTCCAACAGGTTGTGGGATTTCAATAGATGTTCTATGGCTGTCTGAAATTGTGTTGTCATTTGATTCTCCATAAAGAACAGGTGGGCGACTGGGTCGCCCACCTGTTGTAGTGTTATTCATTCAATCCGCTGATGCGATCCTCGAAGTCTGCTTCCAGCCAGTTGTCTTCGGGCTTGCGGGTCAGGATTTGGAAATGATCGATCAACGGGCTTACCTCCGGTTCGATCACTGCTTCCGGAAAATTTCGATCCGGGCGCAGGATCTCATCTGCAGGAAAATCACCGGCCCGCCAGATTTCCAGCGTGTGCGCAACTTCGTAGCCCGGCTTGCAAAACTCGTGCGGGTCGAGTTCGGGGGAAACGATCACCACATATTCATCGGCAGTGTTGGATATATAGTGAGCCAGGATGTAGGGTCCAATTTGTGAGAGGGGAGCCTGTTCGTATTTGAAGGGTAATAGAGGCACATCTGCTTCTGCAAACAACCAGGTGATTTTTTCCTGAAGCCATTCGATATCGGCATCGCGGTTGAAAATCGTTCGTCTATTGTCATCCAGGGTGAGATTCATCTCTTGGCTGAATTCATCAGGTTTTTGGTCAGCCAGGGCATAAGCGCTGGTCTCAATCTCAAGCGCCACAATGGTTTCATCCTCCCATTTCCAATACACACTGCCGACATACTCGCAGGGTTTGGAAAATGCGCCGGATTGCATCGCGATTCCACTCCAGCCTGAGGGATGATCAAAAGGTGTAGCCCAGACTTGAAAGCCTCCACTGCCGGCTTCGAAGATCGCGGCGTGATGAGGATTGGTGGCGATGTCGAGTTTGTGCGCCAGATCGAGTACGGGTTTCATACGTTGATGCTCTGAATAGTGAGACATGAGATTGCTCCTTGTGTTTGAAAAAATTCCTGCTGGCTTGGAACCGGCAGGGCGATGGTGGGTATTGGGGAATATTCGGCTTGATCCTGGGCATCGCAATCGCGCGCGATGGAGAGTTCCGTCGGTCATGCTTTCCTCGATGATCGTCTGTTCCATGCGTGGGTCGGCGCGCGCTAGGCGTTCTGCGTCAGTGGCTGTGCGGATGTCGGGGTTATTCTTTCCATAGCGTGCAAAGTAACCTGCTCCAACTTTGCTTTGGAAGGGTCCGATCACAGCCTTATACAAATGCCCGTGGGTTTGCTTGGTGGGAATGGCAGTAGTGTGAAACAGGATCAGGTCATCCTCTCCACGCCTGCCTAGATAGAATGGCATGTTTCCTCCTAAAAATCCTGCAGTAATCCTAACAAGACCATCTGCTCTTTGTCCTCCACGTGCAGACGCAGGCTGGTTTCGATCAGCCTGCCGTTGTACTTGTCATCCCGCAAGAAATCGAAGGTGAAGGAAAAGGAGGGGCGCTGATCAAGGACCAGATAGTGATGCGCCATCCAGAGCGCGTCATAGAGTTCCTGGTCATGGTCATCCTCATCGTCCGCATGATGGGGCTTCAAGGCATCGCTCAACGACTGGCTGATCTCCACCTTCTTGGTGAAACCAAGACAGGCAGTTGCCCAGCCCGAGTTCAGCCAGGTGGTGTTTTTGAAGATGGTCTTTACAGGTGGCGCAGGTGTAAAAGTCAGATTGAGTGTCAGTTGCATGGCGTCTCCTAGTTGAAGCCCAACCCACGTTCCTTGAGGCTTACCCATTTCCCCTGTCCGATCACCAGATGGTCAAGCAGTTCAATGTCCAACAGTTTGCCGGCCTGCACGATGGCGCGAGTCACGGCAACATCATCAGGCGAAGGCGTCGGGTCACCGGAGGGGTGGTTATGGATCACTACAATGGCAGAAGCGTGGCGTCCAATCGCTGCCTGGAAAATCTCGCCCACGCGAATTTGCGATGAGTTCACTGAACCCTGATAAACCTCCACGATCTCCAGCACACGATTGCGGCGATCCAGCAGGATCGTGCGCAGATGTTCCTTGTCCAACAGGGACATCTCGGATTGAACAAGCGCAGCAGCATCGGCGGGAGAGTTAATCGAAGTTCGCTCATCACCCGGCTGACTCAGCCTCAGACCTAGATTGAGCGCCGCCTTGATGCGAATCGCAGTCGCCTGATTGATACCCTTCACCTTTGCCAGTTCGGATGGATGTGCCTGAAACAGACGGCGAATGTCGCCATCGAAACGTGCCAGCAACGCTTGGGAAATTTCGATCTGTTTCTGTCCGCCAATCACTGCCGCCATCAGTTCGGTGATGTTGCAGGCATTTGCATTTTGAGTAATGCGGTACGCGGGTTGTTCGCGCAGGGGCATGGTCTTGAGAATGGGTTGTTCGTACGTGGCTGGCGTTTGGAGAAGTAACGAATTATTGGTCGTCATAGGACTCCTTGGAAAATGAAGGACGGCATTGCGTCATCGACGCAATGCCGTCCTCTTGATTAATGTTTGTGCGGTTTATGCCATTGCCAATACAGGCAGGCTGATGGCGATAGCTTCATCTTCGGGGAATGGATCCTTGCTACCCTCCACCATCATCGGCATGATGACCGCTGTGAAACTCCCGGCTTCCACCAGGATCGGTTTCGTGCCGTTCGTAATCCGCAGAGTCAGTTCACCCTTGCAGGCTTCCGCCGCGCGTTTCAGGAAGACCGCAGACAACCAGGCTTGGGCGTTCTCGCCGCTGGCGGTTCCATCCAGGATGTTGCGCCCCTGTCCGGTCTCGGTTTCTGCCGAGGCGATCTTTGCTACAGCGTTCACGGCCTTGATAAAGGTGCTTTGTGTGCCCATCGCGTTGACCATGCGGATGGATTGCAGCAGGCTGGGTTGCCGAACATTGAGCGTTGCAATCGCGTTCTGCCGCGCATCCTCGATTAGGTTCATGATCTGCTCGGATGGAAAGTTTCCATCGGCAGTGACGGTTGCGATCGTCAGGTCTTTCGAATCATCCGTGTTGGTGATGTGGAAGATGTAGCGATTGGGTCCCGATGTGCCCATACGTACAGTGTCGCCATCATCCACCAATGTGGCTAACAAACGCGCACTGCCCAGGGGCAGGGATACAGAGGTTGGTTCCGTGGGTCCCTCAATGGTCTCATGCACATGACCCGCCGAATAGCCATCTGCGGTTTGCGCAGTCACCGAGTCGGATGCCAGCGCCAGATGCAGGACTTGCAGAACTGCGCGCGAGTCATCCGTGGAGGCAAAAGGCAGGGCGCGCATCAGGCTGCGGAAAATGTTTCCGGAGAACGTGGCGATTGACTGAATGCTTTCCTCACCAATGACAGGCAGCGGTTCATCCACGATGCGTAGGGTCGTGCGGTTGGATGTTCCCTGGATGACTAGGGATGTCCCATCCACGTGCAGGCGGATTTGACCCGCGAGTGTCTCTACAACGGCTTTCAAGGTGGC
>Ga0180069_1000244_pt1 | contig 11312 bp, 9 predicted proteins | sample EasRivERM_16_10D_2_FD_121793 | JGI IMG/M metagenome (GOLD analysis project Ga0180069, IMG submission 121793) | Soil microbial communities from meander-bound floodplain in the East River, Colorado, USA - East River metaG ERMLT231B'_16_10D | ecosystem: Environmental > Terrestrial > Soil >...
AATGCTGTATCTGTTGTTGCTCATCGCTGCTCAATGTCAAGGCCGGTTTGGTGCGAGGCATGATTCCAGGCTAAGCCGAAGTCGGCCAATATGTAAAGCTATTTGCTGGACACTACACTAGCGTCAGTTCTTCTTGGTGCTCTTCTGCGCTGCCCGCGAAGCCGTCGACGGCGGCACAATCCCGCTGACCCGCAGATACCCCACGATGTTGCCGTAGATCTCGTTGTTGTGTACCACCAGGTGCAGGAAGGCGTAGCTCACCGGGTCCGAGGATATGGCCTTTTGGTCGGTCAAGCTTTGCAACGCCTCGGCGCAGTAGGCAAAAGAGTCCTTTAGCGCCTTGCTGACTTCGGCCTTTTCCTTCAGCTTGGCCGCCTGTTTCTCGGCCGCCAGCACCGGCTCGGACTTGAGCACCGCGCAGTCGCTGTAGTTTCTTTGCGTGGCGTGGATGAGCCACTCGGCGAACGTCATCTGGCCGTCGGTGAGCCGGAAGCTGTACTTTTCCGCGGGCATGACATCGGCGCTGGTCTCCAGGTTCCTCCGGACGACGTTGAAGTAGCGCTGGGTCGCCGTGCCGGTCAGATGGTTCTGCGCATCCAGGGTCGGAAGGACCAGCAGGCAGCAAAGCATGACGCTCTTTCTCATGGTCGGTCCTCAGGGTTTCACGAATTTCTGCACTCGCCAGTTGAGTTCGCCCACGTAGACCTCTCCGGCATCGGAGACGGCAATGCCGTGGGCCGCGCTCACCTGTCCCGGCAGGTTCCCCGGCGGAGCCAGTCTTCCCAGGATCTGTCCCTCCAGGTTCAGCAGCACCACGTTACCGCCTCCGGCGGCCCAGATCTGCTGGTCTTTGGTGATGGCGAGTCCGGAGAAGCCTCCGATATTGGCCCACTGGGTCAGAAACTTCCCGCCCGAATCGAAGACCTCTATCCGCCTGTTTTCCCGGTCGGAAACGTAAACCCTCTGCCGCGCGTCGAGCACCACGGCGTGCGGCAGCAGGAATTCGCCGGGGCCCGATCCTTTGGTACCCCACTCCAGCAGGTATTGCCCCTCGCGCGAGAACTTCACCACCCGGGAGTTGCCGTAACCATCGGTCACATAGAAATCGCCGTTCGGCGCGAAGGCCACATCGGTGGGCATGTTAAAGTTGCCGCGGCCTGTGCCCAGCACTCCCTTGCGGCCAAGCTGCAGGATCACGCGCCCTTTCGGGTTCATCTTCACCACCACGTGCCCGCCGGCGTCGATGGTCCAAATATTGCCTTCCGGGTCGATGCGCACCGAGTGAGCGCCGCAGGAATCGCAAGCCGGCCGGGCGGGAATCAATCCATAAGTGGGAGTATTGGGCCCCGGAAACCAGGAAATCATCCCGTCGCCCCACGAGCGCACAAACTTCCCGCCGCTCTCGAATTCCATGATCGGGTGAGGACCGCGATGGAACAACAGGACCCGGCCGCCCGCGCCGGCCGCTACTCCCGCTACCTCGCCGAAGTTCCACCCGGCCGGGAGATCCGGCCAATCCGGCACGGCTTTGTAGCCCAGCGCAGCGACACCGCCCGGCTGGCCAAGACCGGCCTCGAGAACGACCAGCACGAGCAGACTGAGACGGCAGAGGCGCATATCGATAGCCGGCAGTATACACTAATCCGGCGCCGTACAGGGGTGGTACTGTAAGGAGCGGAGGATTCGGGAGGGATTTGGCCATGAACAAGGGACTGTACTGGGTGACCCTCACCCTGGGGGCCGGGGCGTTGCTGGCGCAAGAGGTCGAGTTGACCCGGCGCGCCACCCCCACCGGTAGAGGCGGGGATGGCAAGTGCACCATTGAAGTGGATGTGGATGGCGCCGCGGAAGTTGAGGTGTCCGGCGACATGGGCTTCTTGCGAACGTTAGCGGGCCAGACCGCAGTTTGGCGGCGTTTCGAGTGCAACGGACCCTTGCCGCGCAATCCCGGCGAATTCCGGTTTCGCGGCATCGATGGCCGGGGGAACGTGTATCTCGTGCGCGACCCGCGCAGCAACAAAGGCCGGGCGGTCGTTCGCATCGAGGACCGCAAAGGAGGCCGCGAAGGGTATACCTTCGATCTGGAATGGAGGGGTTCCTCGGGCGTCTGGCGCGAAGGCAACGTCACCGAACCAATTGTCCGTGGCGGCGCCGCCTCCCCAGCGGCGCGGGCTATTCGAGTCTGCCAGGAGGCGGTGGTAGCGCGCATCCAGCGTGAGGGTTACCGGTATGTCAATTTTGAAAGCACCGCGCCCGACAATAATCCCGGACGCGACGACTGGATTCTCGGCACCGTCGTCGCCCAGCGTGGACGTGCCGCCACCCGGCTCCTGTTCGCATGCTCCGTAGACTTCCGCACCGGCCGAGTCCGATCCGTCGACGTACGTCGTTAAGGCCTTGCACCGCAACTGTCTTTCTTTTGTCCAGGGCTCCGACGCGCATTTGTCGTGCAAATTCCCCTTGACAACCAAATTATGTTCGGATAATCTCGAAAACCAGCGGCTCATAGAAGGAGTGTGCTCCATGCCAGGCGACTCAATGGCGGTGTTTTTCGACATTGGGAACACCCTCGCCTCGCCGGCGCTGTCACCTGACCACAAAAAGCAGCATGTCGTAAACGGAGGCAAAACTTATGAAAAGGAATTCCAGCGCAACGCAACCCGCGCCGGCCCTTGGGGCGGTGACGGCTTCTGATATCGCAAATTTGGACAATTGCATTGCCGACGTCCGGCGCGCCTTGGCAGACGGAGATCGCGGTCCCGCCGACCCCCGGGACTTCGCCAACCTGCGCGGGCGTCTCGAGGTGTCGCGGGACACAGTGGCTCCGTTATATCGCGAGACGTTCTACGATCCCTACGTCGCTACCATTAGCGGTCTCGGACCCACCGGTTTTAACCAGATCTTGTTTAGCGACCCGGACACCTCGATGCTCATGATGGACGCTGCCCACGCTATCCTGCAGAACGGCGAAGGATTCCAGAAAGTAGCGCTCGATGCGTTTCAGGAGGTGGTCAGTGACCTTTACGACGGCTTCCTGAGTGCTGAAGACCGAGTCGGTGTGAAGCCACCGGACCGGGGCGTGATCCCGCCGCTCGTCAAGTTCGGCAACCCGGGTTTTGGACCGTACACCTTCCCCAGTGAGGCCACCGCGAGCTTTCGCCGGAGCGGTGGGACCGGGCTGGGAGCCGCGATTGTCAGTCTCCCACCGGCGCACGCCCGGCTCGGTCTGCTCGCCTGGTCCGCGCTCGGGCATGAGACCGGGGGTCACGACATCTTGAGTGCCGATAAGGGGCTGAAGTCCGAGATCATGCGGGCGGTCCGCAAGAAATTACAAGACGCCGGACTTTCCGCTCTGGCGCGCTACTGGTCCCGGCGGATCGATGAGACCGCCTCTGACGTCCTCGGCATTCTGAACATGGGGCCGGCCGCAGGTATCGGCCTGATCGGTTTCTTCCGTGGCTTCAGCAGCGCCTCCAGGCTCCGGAATACGGGTCCGGCCAACGATTCTCACCCCGCCGACATCCTCCGGGGGTTCCTCGCCGCGGCAACTGTTAAACTGCTCAGCTTCGATGACGCCGCGGGCTGGTCCGATGTGATCCGCGCCGAAACGCACAAAGACCTCACGACCATCGTCCTGGAGGGTGTCGTGGTAGACACGGATCAGGCTATCCGCTCCGCCGAGCTCGCTGCCGAAGCCATCGCCACCACCGAGTTGGCCAGCCTCGAACACACGGCGCTCATCGAGATCCAAGACTGGCGTAATCAAGACGAGGCGATCGTGGCACAACTGCGCGACGTGCTCACCAGATCCACGTCGCTGCCCCACAACCTTGGCGCAGGCGTTTTCGCCGCGCATGCGGCGGCTGCGGCCGTGACGGCGGCTCTGGCGGCGGCCTCCGACGTCACGCAGATCTTCCAGCGCATGATCACGGTGCTCAAAACAATGCACGACACCAATCCGTCCTTCGGACCGCTGTTCATCGTACATCCGGGCAATGTCAAACCGGACTATGTGTATGTCGCCGCCGATTGAGCAACCGCGCGCTACTCGACCAGCAGGATAGCCGTGTTGCCGCTGTTTGATCTCCATGGGTTGGTCCACACTGGCGGACTGGCCCAGCGGCCGGAACCCCCGCGCCGTTCACGTTGGCGGCAGGGCTCTGGATCGAAATCGCCTTGCCCAGCCCCGAGTTCCGCAGCTACACTTCCGAATTCACAGTGTGAATCAGAGCCTTGATATAGCCATAACCGAACGCGAACGCCTGCAGGCCCCCTGGATCGTCAGGATGGCGAGGCATGTGATCGGGACAGATCGACCCGGCGAATTGCACGTCCCTCAGGATTCGCATGATCTTGAGAAAATCCATATCGCCCTCATCGGGGTACACTTCCGCGAAATCGTGGAGTCCCCCGCGGACGTTGCGCATGTGGATCTGGTGTATTTTCCCCTTTTTACCCAAGTATTCGGCGATGGGCAGGACTTCTTTGGCCGGGTTCTTTAGCCCTTCCGCCGTTGTTCCCAGACACAATTGGAACCCATTATACGGGCTGTCGACAATCGCCTCGTATCGTTTGAAGCCTTCAAAAATCCCCGGGGAGTCCCAATTGTCAGCGCCCTGGTAGCCGAAGGGGAGTCCCGGCGGATCATACGGGTGGCAGGCCATCTTCACATCATATTGCTTGCATACAGGTATTACCCTCTGGAGGAAATACGCGATACGCTCCCAATAATCGTCGGAAGTGACCCGGCCCGCCTTTCCCGCCGGCAGGTCCTTCCAATTGTCCTCGAGCTTGAAGGCCGCGTAGGTAGCGCCGCCCCGTCCCGGCGTCCGCGTGTTTCGCCGGATCGGTATCAGCGTCCAATGATGGGTTATCACCTTTACGCCCACCTGGGAAGCCTTCTGGATATTCCCCATGATAGCTTCCAGCCTGCGATCGCGTTCCGGGCCTTTTCGCAGCATAATGTACTCGGAGTCCATCCGGATCGCCTCGAAAATAAACCCGACTTTATCGCAGTTGTCCTTCATCCTCTTCAGTGCCTCCAGATCCCAGGCGCCGTCCGGAGGCCTGCCCTGCACTTGCGCGGTCAGGTGCTTCGCGCCATGTCGCAGATTGTATTCCAGGTTCGCCTTTCCGGTGATATCGGCCCCGGGGCCCCCGGCGACACTATGGTAGTCGGCCCCCACGTGCATCAGAGTGTTCTTCCTGGGGGCCGCAGCCAACCCCGGGTTTACTCCGGCGCCGATAGCGCCGCTAACCAGGGCCTTCCCGAACTCTCTCCGTTTGATCATGTACCTGCTCCTTCCGTTGTTAGAATGCCACCCTTATACCCAACTGGATAATGCGTGCATCACCGGCGGACTGCACGATGCCATACGTGGCCGGGGTGCCCACATTGGCGCCAGGGAATCCGAAATTGACCCGGTTGAAAAGATTGAAGAACTCGCCGCGAATCTGCAACCTGACATGTTCCTTCAGTTGTACAATCTTGAAAAGGGAAAAATCCACGGTCGCGTGGCCCGGCCCGTCCAGGATGTTTCGTCCGCTGGTGCCCAGCCTCCCATTGGCCGGACGAGCGAAGGCAGCGGTATTAAACCACTTTTCACGGCTGCGCGTAAAGCCGCTCCGCGGATCTCCCACCTGATCGGCTGTCTGGGCGGACGCGCCGCAGTTACAGACATCGCCACTGACGCCGATATCGTAACCAAAGCCGCTGCGGACATCCACAATAGTGTTCATCTGCCAATTGCCCAGCACCTGGCTGGCAATCCCTGTGGACAGATGGCGCTTGCCGGCTCCCAGCGGCAACGCATAGACGGCGCTGAAAACCGCTCGATGGCGGATGTCGAACAGGCTTCTTCCCTTGGAAAGCCGGGAATTGTAAAAGTCACGGGACTCCTCGTTCACTTGGGAGCTTACGTCCAGAGACTTGCCAAAGGTGTAGTGCGTCAGGAAAGAGAGGCCCGCGGAAAATCGCTTCTCCAGCTTCACAAAGGCAGCATGGTAGTTGGAGTTGCCATCCGCCTGGGTGGTGCGAATCGAATTTCCCCACAAGGGCAAGGGCCGCCGGCTCAGAATAGGGGTAGGCCTCGTCGGATCGGCGTCCAGCGTGGCCTGATTGCCCTGGCTGTAGTAGGTGATTCTAGTACCCTTGGATCCCATGTAACCAAGCTCCAGTAGGGTCTCCGAAAACACCTGCCGCTGCAGGTTCAGATTCCATTGTTGGATGTAGGGGTCCGGCCGGGCGCCGATGTCGGTGTAAATCTGGGGACGCGCATCCGGTGTGCCTTTGGCAGGAAACAGCTCGGCCACGCGAATGGCGGCGGGCGCGGATGAATTCGCATCCTGGTCGGAGGCCAGGCTGGCAATCCGCCCGTGCGGAGGATTGCGCTCGAGTTGTCGCGTGGACTGGCCGTCGACCAGCGTGTAAAAGACTCCGTAACCCACCCGGATGGCGGTGCGGTTATCCGCAAAGGGACGAAAGGCCAGACCAATGCGAGGACCCCAGTTGTTCTTGTCGGCCGGAAATAGTCCTCGCGGCGTCGCCGGAGCGTCCACCTGCGAGTCCGGAGGAATAAACGCTTTGCTGCTTCCCGCCAGGAGCAGCCGGCCCCCTGGGAAACTCCGATCCATGAAGCTCTGGCGATTTTGCCCCTCCACGTAGCGGGAGCTCAGCTCATAGCGGACGCCGAAGTTGAGAGTCAGCCGGCGGCTCACTTTCCAGTCGTCCTGTACAAACGGGAAAAAGTGAAAGGCGCTAAAATTTCCCGCCAGCGACGTGCTGGCCCCGGCAGCCGTCAGCGGCAATCCTAGCAGCAGGTCCGCTACCGAAACCCCGGTGCTGGCCCGATTTCGTGGATCTGCGGTCAACGCGCCGGTGAAGCTGAAGGCGCCTCTCGCATTGACCTCTCCCCGGTCGTTATAATTCGTCTTTCTTCCTTCACCGCCCAATTTAATGGTGTGAGTTCCCCGGATTAAGGTGACTTGATTAATCAACATGTAGATGTTGGTTTTTTGGCCATTTGGCTCCGTGCCATAGCCAATGCCGCTAAAGCCGGTAATGCCCAGACTGGGGATACCCCAGGCGAGGGGATCCGCCAGCAGGTTTTTGACGCCCAGAATCGGCGCAAAATTTGTCTCATTCGCACCGTTTTGCAGCAGAAAGTAGTTCGGCCGGTTGTAGCCCAGGCGCAGCTCATAGAGCGTGTTGGGGCTAAAGGTGTGGGGAAGGCTCACGGCAAGATTTTGAGTCCGCACATCCGTGTCTCTTCCGGAGCCCTTTATGGCCGGCTTGTCGGTGGCGATGCCCTCGAAGAACGAGTAGCGAACGCTGAGGGAGGTCTTGTCGGTTAACTGATGGTCCACGCGAGTGATGACCTGGTTGTTGTCGCTTTGATCGCTGAGAGCGGTAAAGAAGTTATTTCCTGTTTGCGCATCGAGCTGCGGGGCCGGATAGATGTCGTCGATAGCTTTGGCGAACGGGGTTATGAGATTGGCTGGAACCCTGTTGTTGAGAAACGGGTCTCGGATCACACCCGCGCCGGAGGGGTTCGGCCGCGTACTCGCCGGGTCGAATATGGGCCGGTTGTTCCGAAAGCCCAAACGGCTGAAATCGCCGCTCCATTGCTCCTGGGTAGGTACGTTAGCCTGACCCGTCTTGCCCCTGCGAACCCTGGTGCCTTCGTAGCTGGCGAAAAAGAAAGTGCGGTTGCGGATGATCGGCCCGCCTAGAGTTCCGCCGAACAGGTTGTATCGCAGGGGGGATTTCTTCTGGCCAAAGAAATTAGTGAAGAAATTGGCGGCATCGAGAGCGTTGTTCCGGATAAACTCGTGCCCGGAGCCGTGTAAGGCGTTGGTGCCGGACTTGGTGGTGGCATTCACCTGGGCCGCAAACCGCCCAAATTCCGCCGAGTAGGAGTTCATCTGCAGCTTGAATTCCTGCATGGAGTCCATAGGAGGAAACATGGAGGGAGTCATGTAGTGGGGGTCGACCGCTTCCACGCCGTCCACCAGGTAGCCGTTGGCGTTGTCTCGTCCCCCTCCTGCCGAAAAGACCGGCGAACCCAGGCCGCCCGGCATGGGCCTTTGTCCGCCCGCGTAGGAGTCCGGCGCTCTCGGAGACGTGCCCGGAGACAGAATGGCCAGATCAAACACCGCCCGCCCTTTCAGCGGCAGGTTTTCGATCTGGTTCGTATTGATCACCTGGCCGACCGAGCTCGTTTCCGAGGCGACCAGCGGAATCGTCCCGGTTACCTCTACCGAGTCCGCCACGGCGCCGACCTCTAACACGACATCGACCCGGGCCGTCTGGTTCACCAATAGCTCTACTCCTCCCGTTACCGTTCGCTTGAAGCCCTCGTGCTCTCCTACCAACTGATAGGACCCTGGCGCCAGCCCGGGGATCGTAAAGTCACCCCTCTCGTTGCTCACCGCAGTGCGCGTGATGTTGGTACCGACCGCCAGGAGCGATAGGTTGGCTCCGGGTATAGCCGCGCCCGATTGATCAAAGACCGTGCCGACCAGAGTAGCGGTCACGGACTGCGCCTGCAGGGCGTTCCATCTGCCCAACCACACCGGACCGGCAACGGTGAGCACCACTAAGAGAATGCTCAGATTCTTCAAGGTTTTCATGACGCCTTTTCCTCCCTCTCACGATCCCTGGCCCCCGGATTAGCATTCGAACTGCCGCGAGTATAGACCTCGGACCTCGCCCAAGACACCAAAAATTGTTTATGATAACTATCAACATTTCTAATGCTCCCACCCGCTCCTTCATCGCCGCCAGAATGTACTCATACCCAATCCGGCCACGCCCTCGCGATCCTCCGAGGCACGGTATAATCATTCCCGGAGACCTCGCATGCAGACATGGGCGGTGCTGCTCCTCGCCGGCGCCTTTCAGCCGCAGATTCCTAGGACTTGGAAGACCTCAGACGTCGCGGCGCTGGAGGTGCCGCTCGCCAACCCGAAGTACTCTCCCGTCCAGATCTCCGAAGAAGCCTACTATCGGATCCCCGCGCGAGTCATTTACAAGACCTATCCGGTGTACCATCCCAGCCGCGAGCCGGCCGGGTACCGGGAGTGGCTCCGGACGCGGGAACCCGAGATCGCCTTCGATCCTTCCAAGCTGAAAACGCGCGAGGACTGGATTCGGGCCGGCGAGCTGGTCTTCAACACTCCGACCTCAGGGGCGGTTTTCTTCAGTGCAGGGGACCTGGGGGATTCCGCCTTCTACGACCAGACCGGTATGCCTGTCGCCAAAGACGGCTCCGTTCCGTTCGCCCGCTGGGTAATCCGGCGTAAGGGCGAGGTGGAGATGGGATCGATGGGTTGCCACACCTGTCACACGCGGGTGATGGCGGATGGAACCGTGATTCCCGGCGCACAGGGGAACAATCCGGGCGATCGCCAGGGCGCCCGGATGCTCAGCCGGGCCGCCCAAGCGGCGGATCCGGCCCAGGTGCTGGCGCGGATGCGCGGCTTCGCCCGGCAGTTTGAGATGCCCTGGCTGCCCGAGGACCCCAACCGCCGGGCGCAAACTATGTCGCTCACGGAGCTAAAGGCCGCCGGCGACGCGATTCCGCCCGGTGTTACGGCGCGCAGCAACACCAGCCTGATGGTGCCGCCTCAGATCCCCGACCTGATCGGCGTCGAGGAGCGCCGCTATCTCGATCACACCGGCGTGGTGCGGCAGCGCAGCATCGGCGACCTGATGCGCTATGCATCACTGGTGCAGGACGTGGTCGCCCTCGCCCGCTACGGCGACCTCCCGCCGAGGTCCCCGGCCGGCCCCGGCGCGCGCTTCAGCGACGAGCAGCTTTACGCGCTGGCCCTCTACCTCTATTCGCTCCAGCCTCCGCCGAACCCCAACCGGTTTGACGCTGTCGCCGCCCGCGGGAAGAAGATCTTCCAACGCGAGCGTTGCGCCGGGTGCCACACGCCGCCCCTCTATACCAACAACAAGCTCATTCCCGTGGACGGCTTTCAGCCTCCACCGGACCACCAGCAGCGCTTCGACCTCCTGGAAGCGCCCCTCGGCACCGACCCGCGCTACGCCCTGCAGACCCGCAAGGGCACCGGGTATTATAAGGTCCCGTCTCTCAAAGGGGTCTGGTACCGGGCGCCCCTCGAGCACAACGGCTCCGTGGCGACAGTGGAGGACTGGTTCGATCCAGCCCGCCTGCGCCCGGACTACGTTCCCACCGGCTTTAAGGGCCCCGATGGCAGGAATCGCTCGGTCCCCGGTCACCAGTTTGGCCTGGCCCTCTCGCCCGAAGAGAAGAGAGCCCTCCTGGCCTTTCTCCGGACCCTGTAAAAGATGGAGAACGACAAGATCGCTCTGGTAACCGGCGCCGGCAGCGGTATCGGCCGCGCGGCCTCTCTCGCCCTGCACGCGGCGGGATACTCGGTGGTGCTGGCCGGACGCCGCGCCGCGGAGCTGGAGCGCACCGCCGCGGCAGCAATGTCTTCCGAGCACCCCATGCTCCCCGTACCCACCGACGTCAGCGAGCCGAAGTCCGTCCAGGCGCTCTTCGCCAGAATCAGGGAGACCTTCGGACGGCTGGACGTTTTGTTCAACAACGCCGGCCGGGGCGCGCCCGGCGTTCCGATGGAAGACCTTACCTATGAGCAGTGGATTGCCGTCGTCGGCGTCAACTTGACGGGCGTGTTCCTGTGCGCCCAGGAAGCGATCCGGCTCATGAAGGCGCAGAGTCCGCGCGGCGGGCGCATCATCAACAACGGCTCCATTTCAGCGCACACGCCCCGGCCCCACTCGGCGCCCTATACCGCCACCAAACACGCCGTGACCGGGCTCACCAAGTCCATTGCGCTAGACGGCCGCCGCCACGATATCGCCTGCGGCCAGATCGACATCGGCAATGCCGTCACCGAAATGACCGAGCGGATGACGGCCGGCGTGCCCCAAGCGAACGGCACCGTCCTGGTGGAGCCCCGCATGGACGTGCGGCACGTAGCCGACGCGGTCGTGTACATGGCCAACCTGCCGCTCGACGCCAACGTGCTGTTCCTGACCGTAATGGCTACGAAAATGCCCTTTGCCGGACGCGGCTGAGTCACTGCGCGGCGGTAAGTTCCAACTGGTCCGCGTAAGCGAACAGCGCCGGCGCCCCTCCGGTATGCAAAAACAAGACCGTCTCATCTGGACCCACCGTCCCCCGCCGGATGTGATCGATTAACCCCGCCATGGCCTTACCCGTATACACCGGATCGAGAAAAATGCCCTCGGTGCGGGCCAGCAGCGCGATCGCCTCCAGGCAGCCCGGGGTCGCAATCGCATACCCCGGTCCGAC
>Ga0180069_1000245_pt1 | contig 11168 bp, 11 predicted proteins | sample EasRivERM_16_10D_2_FD_121793 | JGI IMG/M metagenome (GOLD analysis project Ga0180069, IMG submission 121793) | Soil microbial communities from meander-bound floodplain in the East River, Colorado, USA - East River metaG ERMLT231B'_16_10D | ecosystem: Environmental > Terrestrial > Soil >...
CGGCGAACCACCATGCTCAGGATCACGTTGCGCTGGGCGATCTTGGCGGTGGGGAGGGGATGCCGGTACTGTTTGCCCCGCTCGTCGGCGGCCACGAACAGGCCGATCGGCACAATGCCGCGCGCGGTCACCTGCTCGGCCAACCGGGAGGCGATCTGGTGTTCCGTCCGGCCCGGCTCCAGAAACCTGGCCACAGTTTCGATGGCCTCGCGGGCATCGCCAGCCAAGCGGCGGGCGCGCTCGACCTCTTCGGGAAGGAGAGAGAAGCGCAACCGGGGAGGAAGATCGTCCACCACCTGCGACGGGAGCGGAGGCTCCCACCAGTCATGGACCTCCCACTCGACCGGCAGGGCGGCCAAATCCTCTTCCTCGCGCAGACGGGGAGCTTCGATATTGTTAGTCACCACCACCACGCGGTCGCGGGTGATCCGCACGGAGCAGGAGCCGCGGTCGGCGGCCGCCAACACCCGCGCCTCCGCTCCGCCCAACAACCAGGCCAGCCAGGCGTAGCGGGTCAGCTCGACCGCGTCGCGTCCTTCGGCTTCCAGCCACCGGCGGACGCGGTCGAGCTTGGCCGTGAACTCACGCAAACGGGTTGTCGTCACCGGAGGGTCCGTAGATCGACGGAACCTTGCCACCCATCATCCGGATGTAGACAGAAAGCTGTCCCCGGTGATGGATCTGGTGGAACACCACGCCGGCCCAGGCGAATCCGGCGACGGGCATGGAGTGGCCATTCGGCAGCGGGATGGAGCGGGCCAAGTGCTCCTGGGTAAGGCCGCTGAGGATCTGACAGGCCTCCTCGTAATACTTCGCGTCGCCGGCCAGGATCTCGTCGAGAGTCGACGGGGTGGGCAGTTGTTGGTAGGCCTCGAAGCTGGCCGCGGCAAGCACCTTGGCAATCCCCAGTTGGGAGGCAGCGATGTGCCAGGCCAACTCGCCGGCCGTCCAACTGCGCTCGTGCGGCTTGAAGTCGAGCTTGTCGCCGGGCAATGCCTGGAGAACCTTCGTCGTGGTCTTGTGTTCCATCCCGAAGGTCTGCAAGAGTTGCGCGACCATGGGCGGAGGTGCAGCAGCAGCGGTGGTGCTCATGTGTTGGAATCTCCTTCGCCGTATTATACTCGAACTCTGAGGTTGCTCCTATGATCCGGACCATCCTATTCGCGTGGGTCGGCGCGGCCGTAGCGCTGGCGCAGATCGATCCGGAGTACGTGGCGCCGAAGCAGAACCCCCACACCTCGCCGGCGGACCTGAAGCGCGGTGAACAGTTGTTCCTGGGACACTGTGCCGGATGTCACGGACCCAAGGGTGAGGGCGCCCGCGGGCCCTACCTGGCGCGTCCCAAGCTGCGCCGCGCGCCCGATGACGCGGCGCTGTTCGAGCTGATCCGCGACGGGATTCCCGGCACCGAGATGCCGGCGGGGTGGGCCATGATCATGAAGGAAGTCTGGCAGGTGACCGGCTACGTCCGTAGTCTGGGGCGCACCGCCGAAGAAAAGGTCCCGGGTGACGCGGCCCGCGGCGCTGGGTTGTACCGCACGAAGGGGAATTGCTCGCAGTGCCACACGGTGCGGGGTCAGGGGGGCGGGACGTTCGGCCCCGACCTGACCGAGATCGGGACCCGCCGCAGCGCCTCCTACCTGCGCGCGGCGCTCCTGGAGCCCGAGAAGACCGTCCCCGAAGGCTTCGTGCAGGTCCATATCGTGACCAAGGAAGGCAAGACCATTACCGGAGTCCGGCTGAACGAGGACACCTTCACTGTCCAGGTCCGCGACCTAAACGGCGTGCACTCCTTCGAGAAACGGGACTTGAAGGACTTCCATAAGGATCCGGGCAAGTCGCCCATGCCCGGCTACCGGACCATCTTCACGGCGCCCGAGCTCGACGACCTGGTCGCCTACCTGGCTTCTCTCCGAGGTGCCTCATGAAGCGGATGGTACTGTTGATTGGCTGGGCGGCAACGGCCGTCGGGCAGGTTTCCTACGACCGGATTCGCCGCGCCGATAGCGAGCCCGGCAACTGGCTGACCTATTCGGGCAACTACAGCTCCCACCGCTTTTCCAAGCTGGACCAGATCGACACCACGAACGTGAAGCGGCTCAAGCCGGCGTGGGTGTACCAGATCCAGGCGCGCGAAAAAACGCAGTCGACGCCGCTGGTCGCCGATGGCGTCATGTATCTCTCCGAGCCGGCCGGCGAAGTCACCGCATTGGACACCCGGACCGGCCGGACTCTGTGGAATTACCGCCGGACTATGCCCAAAGGGACGCGCGGCTGTTGTAGCCAGGTGAATCGGGGCGTGGCCCTGCTCGACGATACGGTCTACGTCGGGACCTTCGACGCGCACCTGGTGGCGCTCGACGCCAAGTCGGGCGTGGTGCGCTGGGACACCACGGTCGCCGACCACAACCTGGGCCACTCCATCACGGTGGCGCCGCTCGCCGTCAAGGACAAGATCGTAGTAGGAATCGCCGGCGGTGAGTACGGCGTGCGCGGGTTCGTCGACGCCTACCACGCCAAGACCGGCCAGCGCGCCTGGCGCTTCTGGACCGTCCCGGTGGCCGGCGAGAAGGGCGTAGAAACCTGGGCCGGCGAGAGCTGGAAGCACGGCGCCGCCACCACCTGGGTCACCGGCGCCTTCGACCCCGATCAAAATCTGGTGTTCTGGGGCACCGGCAATCCCGGCCCCGACTGGAACGGCGAGGTGCGCAAAGGCGACAACCTCTACTCGGACTGCCTCCTGGCCCTCGACGCCGACACCGGCAAAATGAAGTGGTATTTCCAGTTCACGCCCCACGACGTCCACGACTGGGACTCGACCGAGGTCCCGGTCCTGGTCGATGGCGTGGTCCGGGGCGAGAAGCGCAAGCTGGTGCTGTTCGCCAACCGCAATACTTTCTACTATGTACTCGACCGCCAGAGCGGCCAGTTCCTGGCGGGCAAGCAATTCGCCAAGCAGACCTGGGCCAAGGGACTCGACGATGCCGGCCGTCCCATCCGCCTGCCCAACACCTCCCCCACGGTGGAAGGGACCAAGGTATATCCGAGCGTCCCCGGCGGCACCAACTGGTTCAGCCCGTCGTACAGCCCCGTAGCCAATCTCTTCTATGTGGCCGCGCGCGATGAGGGCGGCATCTACCACATGGGCGAGGCCGAGTACAAGCCCGGCGCCCAGTTCAACGCCGGCGGCTTCCGCAGCATCCCGGGCGAGGAGCCGGCCGGCGCCATCCGCGCCCTGCGGCCCTTCACGGGGGAGCTGGCCTGGGAGTTCAAGCTCTTCAGTCCTCCCTGGGCCGGGGTGATGTCAACCGCCGGCGGTCTGGTCTTCGGCGGCACCAACGAAGGAGATTTTCTAGCCCTGGACGCAGCCACAGGCAAGATCCTGTGGCGCTTCCAAACCGGCAGCCAAGTCAAGGCAAATCCCATCTCCTACCTGAGCGGCGGCAAGCAACAGGTAGCTATAGCGTCCAGCAATGCACTGTTCGTTTTTGAGCTGGAGTAGGCTCGGTGCTGTACTGCTACTGGCAACAGCCAACTGCCTCGCCCAATCCCCTCCTGGCCAGCGCCTCTACTCGGCGAACTGCGCCCCCTGCCACGGACCCACCGGCGCCGGCGGCAAAGCTCCCGACCTGACTGCGCCCCGCTACCGCCACGCCCCCAACGATCAAGCCCTGTTCGGTATCATCCGCTTCGGCATCCCCAACAGCGGAATGCCCCTGACCCGCCACCTGACCGACCAAGACATCCACGCCGTAATCGCCTACCTCCGAACCCTCCAAGAGACCTCCCCGCCGCCCGCCCGCGGCAACGCTCTCGCCGGCCGGCAACTCTACCGGACCAAAGGCAACTGCTCCCAGTGCCACACCCTCCAAGGCACGGGCGGCGCTACCGGCCCGGACCTCACGGACATCGGCGCCCGCCGCAGCCCCGCCTATCTCCGCGAGTCGCTCGTCAACCCCGAAGCCGCCGTCCCCGAAAACTTCATGGTCTATCGCCTCTTCAGCCTGATCCCCGACAACTTCCTCCAGGTCCGCGCCGTAACCAAGGACGGCCGACGCATCACCGGCACGCGCGTCAATGAGGACCCTTTCTCGATCCAGATCCGCGATTCCTCCGACCGCCTCCACTCTTTCTGGAAGGACGACCTGGCCGAGTTGCACAAGGACCGCGGCAAGTCGCCCATGCCCAGCTATCGCGTCCTTTTGAGCGAAGAGGAACTGGACGATCTGGTAGCCTACCTGGTTTCGCAACGAGGGGGCCTATGATCCGAGCCGCCTGCCTGGCCGCCCTGCTCGCGCTGCCGCTAGCTGCGCAGGTCACCTACGAGCGCCTCCGCAGCGCCGCCTCCGAACCCCATCACTGGCTCACCTACTCGGGTAACTACCTCGGACACCGCTACTCCCCGCTCGACCAGATCAACGCCGGCAATGTCGCCCGGCTCAAGGTCGCCTGGATGTACCAGGTGAACGACCTGAACAAGTTTGAGACCTCGCCCCTGGTAGTCGATGGCGTGATGTACATCAGCGAGCCGCCCTCGAACGCGGCCGCGCTCGACCTGCGCACCGGCCGTCCCATCTGGCGCTATCGACGGACCCTGCCCCCCGACATCCGCCAGTGTTGCGGCCTGGTAAACCGGGGCCTGGCCATCCTGGGCGACCTGGTGTTCCTGGGAACCGTGGACGCGCACCTCCTGGCCCTCGACGCCAAGACCGGCCGCGTCCGCTGGGACGTCACGGTGGCCGACTACCAGACCGGCCACACCATCACCGTGGCCCCGCTCGCCTTCCGCGACAAGGTAGCCATAGGTATCGCCGGCGGCGAGTTCGGCATTCGCGGGTTCGTCGACGCCTACGATGCCAAGACCGGCCGGCGCGCCTGGCGCTTCTGGACCGTCCCCGGTCCGGGCGAGCCGGGTAACGACACCTGGGGCGGCGACAGTTGGAAATACGGCGCCGCCGCCACCTGGGTCACCGGCTCCTACGATCCCGGCCAGAACCTCCTGCTCTGGGGGACCGGCAATCCCGGCCCCGACTATCAAGGCGCGGTGCGCCCCGGCGACAATCTCTACGCCAACTCCCTGGTAGCCTTGGACGGCGACACCGGCAAGCTCCGCTGGCATTTCCAGTTCACCCCCCACGACACCCACGATTGGGACGCCAACCAGGTTCCCGTCCTGGTCGATGACCTGGTGGCAACGGCCAACCGCAACGGTTTCTACTATGTCCTGGACCGCCAGACGGGCAAGTTCCTGCGGGCCGTCGCCTACACCAAGCAGACTTGGGCGAAGTCCATCGACGATCGCGGCCGGCCAACGCTGCTGCCCAACTCGGCGCCCTCGGTGGAGGGGACACCCGTCTACCCGGGTCTGCACGGCGGCACCAACTGGTTCAGCCCCTCCTATAGCCCGCAGACCAAGCTCTTCTACGTAGCGGCGAGGGAAGAGGGGACCCTGTTTTACGCTGGCGACGTCCAATACACCGCCGGAGCCCTCTACACCGGCGGCAGCTTCAAAGGAATCCCGGGCATAGAACCGTCGGGCTCTATCCAGGCCCTCGAGGTCGAAACGGGCCAGCGCCGGTGGGGGTTCCCCTTGCAGTCCCCACCCTGGGCCGGACTGCTGGCCACGGCCGGCGGCCTGGTATTCGGCGCCGCCAGCGAAGGCTACGTCTTCGCCCTGGACGCCAGCACCGGCAAGCCTCTGTGGCGCTTCCAAACCGGTGGACCCGTCTTCGCCAACGCCATCAGTTATCTCAGCGACGGCAAACAGCACGTAGCCATCGCCGCCGGGCATTCCTTGCTATCCTTTGCCCTTCCGGACTAATCGTGACCAAACTCTACCGCATCGCCATCGCCGGAGGGTCCGGGGCGGGAAAGAGCTGGCTGGTCCAGCAGCCTGCCCGGAAGCTCCAGGCCGCCTGTCCTCTGCCTCGACTCCTACTATCACGACGTCTCGGCTACCGTCGCCACGTAAGTGGTTCCCACGGAGTGTCGGTGGCGCAGGTAGTGGTTCAACTCCTGGCCGTCGAGGAGGCGCACGAGTTTCTCGGCCGGCTCCGCCGTCATGCCCCCGTACCGCGCCCGTTCTGTTCGACCGTAGGAAAGGCCTCCGGCTTGTCCCGTGTTTCCCAACAATCCCCCCTTGCACCCCGCCCCGACTTGCGGTATCCAAATAGTTTCCCGCGGAGGGCAACACCATGGCCAAGCGCTCTTCCATCGGCTCCTGGGCTTATACCATCGGCCCCTACGCCAGCAGTCCGATCGACTTCGACACGGTTTGCACCAAGCTGAAGGAGTTGGGCTTCGACGGCGTAGAGCTAGGCGCCTTCCCCCCCCATCCCAACCCCGGCAACCCCAACGGCCCCGACGACGCCTGGCCCGGCGCCATGCCCAACCGGTCCCAGCGCCAGGAGCTCCGCGCCAAGCTAGCCGCGCAGGGTCTCGGCCTGAGCGGCATCGCCGCCAACCTCTGGGGCGAGAAGCTGATCGACACCGACGACCAGTCCAAGTACATCGCCGAGTTCCGCCGCAACTCCGAGTTCTCCCGCGACCTGGGCATCCCAGGTATCCGCGTCGACTGCGTCCAGCCCCCCACCATCCACCGCGAGATCGACTACGCGACGGCCCTGGACCGCGTGGTACGGACCTGGAAGATCTGCTCCGACATCGCCCGCGACAACGGCCAGTACGTCACCTGGGAGGTGGAGCCCGGCTTCGCCTTCAACAAGCCCAGCGACGCCGTCCGCATCCATGACGCCGTCGGCAAGCCCAACTTCGGAATCCAGTACGACACTTGCCACGGACAGATGGTCGCGGTCCAGGGCGCCCGGCACGAGGGAGGCCGGGAAACGTATCCCAGCCAGGTGGAGTACATCCGTATGCTCCACGGTCGCATCAACCACATCCACCTGATCGACTCCGACAACACCTGTCACAAAGACGCTCAGGGGAACGACGAAACCTCCACCCACATCCCCTTCGGCGAGGGCGTGCTCGACTTTGACGCTCTCTTGCCGGAGCTGCTGAAGGCCGCGCGCGTCTCTCACGACTGGTGGACCATCGATCTCTGCTTCTGGCCCGATGCCTGGCCCCAGACGGCCAAGTGCAAGACGGCGCTGGACGGGCTGATCCGCAAGTACGGATGAGCCCCGCGCGGCTTAAAGGAGCTTTACACGGCATGCCCCAACCACTTCGCATTGGAATGATCGGGTACGGCTTCATGGGCCGCGCCCACTCGAACGCCTATAAGCGGCTCAACGATTTCTTCCCCTGCGAGCACCGGCCAGTGCTGAAGGCGGTGTGCGCCCGCAAGGCCGACAAGGCCCAGGCCTTCGCCGGCGTCTGGGGCTACGAGCGCGTCGAGACCGATTGGCGCCGCCTGGTCGAGGCCCCCGATATCGACCTCATCGACATCGGCTCGCCCAACAACACCCACCGCGGCATCGCCCTCGCCGCCGCCCAAAACGGCAAGATGATCCTGTGCGAAAAGCCCCTGGCCATGAACGTGGCCGAGGCCGAAGAAATGGTCGCGGCCGTCGAGAAGGCCGGCGTACCCAACATGGTGTGGTTCAACTACCGCCGGGTGCCGTCCATCGCCCTGGCCCGCCAGCTTGTCGACGAGGGGCGCATCGGCCGCGCCTTCCACTACCGCGCCACCTACCTCCAGGACTGGACCATCTCGGAAGACGTCCCCCAGGGCGGCGCCGCGCTGTGGCGGCTGGACGCCGGCGTGGCCGGCTCCGGCGTCACGGGCGATCTGCTGGCCCACTCCATCGACACCGCCATGTGGCTCAACGGCCCCCTCACCCGCGTGGTGGCCAAGACCGAGACCTTCATCAAAGAGCGCCAGCACGTCGAGACCGGGAAGCGCCAGGCCGTCACCATCGACGACGCGTGCATGTTCCTGGCCGAGTTTTCGAACGGCTCGATGGGGACCTTCGAGTCCACCCGGTACGCCCGCGGCCGGAAGAACTTCAATACCTTCGAGCTGAACGGCGCCGCCGGCAGCGTCTACTTCGACCTCGAGGAGCCGGAGTATTTGCAGTATTTCGAGTACCAGCAGTTGCAGTCGGGCAAGAAGATCGAATCCCATGTGACCGGCTGGCGCAAGATCCACACCACCAACTCCGAGCACCCCTACATGAACCGCTACTGGGTCCCCGGCACCTGCATCGGCTACGAGCATACCTTCCTGAACGCCCTGGCCGATTTCGTTATGGGGATCGAGTCGGGCCACCCGGCGCAACCGGACTTCCGCAACGCGCTGCAGACGCAGAAGGTTTGCGACGCGGTGTTGCTGTCGGCGCGGGAGGGGCGGTGGGTGGAGACCGGCGTCCGGCTCTGAGCTATCCTTGGTTGAGGCAGAATGATGGCTGATGGACGTACGCCGGATCGGAAACCAGGAAGTTCTGTCGGGCCCACCACGCCTTCGATGGTGTGATTTCCCAGGCTAAAACCCAAACTTCTCCGGGTTCCTGCCGATGATCATGGCTGCTATCACCTTCGGCACGTACTCCCGCGTCTCCGCCGGCAGCGCGCGCGCCCGATATAGGTACCAGAAATCCCGCTGCTTGATCGGATTCCTGACCGCCCCCCGCACCGCCGCCTTCACTTTCCCCGGCCCCAGGTTGTAGGCCGCCAGCGCCAGCATCACCGAGCTTCCCGCCCCAAACTCCACGATCAACTCCCGAATGTATTTGCTCCCTGCCCGCGTGGCCTTCCGGATATCCCGCCGCTCATCCACGTATTTGGTCACCTTCAGGCCGTACGCCTGCGCGGTCCGCGGTGTGAACTGCCACAACCCCAACGCACCGGCACGGCTAACCGACTCGCTCAGGAACGCGCTCTCCACCAGCACAATGAACACCATGTCCGGCGGCAACTGCTCCTCCCGGAATACGGCCCGCATGATCTCCAGGTCCTTGCGGGCCTCCCCCAGCGCTCGCTCCATATTTGGCCGGTTCGGCCCCTGGTATCCCTGGATGTGCCGGTTCACGTTCACGACGAACTCCGGCGGGACGCTGTACACCTCCGCCCCAAACTCGGCCATCAGCTCGCGGATTCCTCGCCGCACGAAGTCTTCTTGCGGCTGCTGCCCTCGCGTCCCCAGCCGGTAGAACACGTCCTGCTGCACCGCCCTCGCCCGATCCTGGTATTGGTTCAACCGTTCGATCAGCTTCTGGGTTTCGGCGTCATCCTGGTTCCCTTTCTCCAGCGCCGTCTCCAACTCCCCGATCTGCCGGTCGATGTCCCCCTTCTCCCGTTTCAGTCCATTGATCCGCCACGCCCCGTGCAGCGACACCGCTACCAGCGCCACCACCAGCCCCGCAATCACCTTCTTGAACCGCCGCCCCGACCGATCCAGCGCCGACTGCAGCGCGTCCCGCATCAGCGTCATGGTCTGATTCGCGGCCCCACTCCTCCGCATGGCCCGCGCCCGCGCCACCGCGTCGGTGAGCAGATCCTCATCGTGCTTGCTGATCGGCGCTTCCACCACGGTCTCCAGGTCCGCCCGCGTAGCCAGCGGCGGCAGCCGCAACGTCCGCCGCTCCTCTACCTTCGGCGGCATCACGATCGTCCGATTCATCCCCGCCGCCGGCAGTGTCTCCACATAGAACTCCACCATGGGACCCTGCGGCCCCAACCGAATCTCCTCGGACCCCTCCAGCTCCGCCTCCATCACCCGTCGTCCCGCCACCCAGGTCCCATTTGTACTCCCCAAGTCGACCAACCGATACCCCGCCCCCTCCATCCGGATCTCCAGGTGGCGTCCCGACACCACCGCCGCCTCCTCCCCTCCCACTACCACGTCGTTGTCCGGACTTCGCCCCACTCGCGTCACTTCCCCCCGCAACAGGTACCGGGTCCCCTCCATCGGCCCGCTGCGCCACACCAGCCACGCCACCCTCTTTCCTTCCGAAACTGTGCCGGGCGTCACCACCTATACTTTACTTCCCCCTGACACTATAATAATAGCCGACGGAGTGCTTGCCCATGCGACGGCCCGTGCAAATCGATGCCCCCATCCCCACTGTCCACCAGGTCGCCAGGATGATGGGAGTGTCCCCAAAGCGTGTCAAAGAGCTGGCCAAGCTCCTCGAGAATCTCAAGAACCGCAAGCCCGCCAGGAGGCATGACGCCACCAGAGTTAGAACCTCCGCTGCGAGAAACCGCACCCGGGGACGCTGATTCGCCCGGTGTATTCCTGAACCTACCCTACGACGACGCCTTCCAGGATCTCTACTTGGCGTACATAGCCGGTGTCTGCGCTTTCGGACTGATCCCCAAAGCCACCTTGGGGATTCCAGGCAGCGAAAGACGTCTGGAGCGCATTCTCAGCTTGATGCAGTCCTGTCGCTACTCCTTCCACGACCTCTCCAGAGTTCAGCTCGCCGACAATCCCCCCCTCACCCCACGTTTCAACATGCCCTTCGAATTGGGCATGGCCGTGGGCTGGGCCCGCTGGGGGACCGCCCCGCACACCTGGTTCGTCTTCGAGTCCCAAAAGTGGCGGACTCTGAAATCTCTCAGCGACCTGGGCGGCACGGATGTCTACATCCACGACGGAACCCCTCGCGGCCTGTTTCGCGAGTTGTCCAACGCCCTGGTTCGCACCGGCCGCCAAATCACCGTTCAGAAAATGGAAACCATCTACATGGTCTTGCAACAGGCGTTGCCCGCCATCCTGCACCGCGCCGGCGCCCCCTCCCCTTTTGCGGCCCGCGTCTTCGCCGACCTGGTAGTCCTGGCCCGCCTGGTGTCCGACGATCTGCTCTAGCGCTAACTGAGTCGAGGTGGGGCTGGTGCAGGGCAACGAAGGGGGCGGTATTCGCGGGTCCGCCAGGAAACGGAGGCGGCTGGGTAGCGGGTCGGTTTCCCATAACGGCGTGTCATGGGAGTGATCCTTTCGGACTACCGTGCCACCTCCCACCAACTCCGGTTCTCTGAACCGGAGCCTTCTGGGATTTTGATTTACCCCAGGCCAAGCCAGCCCCAAAGGGGCGTTCGGGAGATAGATCCCGATAAGTCCCCCTATCGGAAACTGACCCACTAGTATTTCGTTTCATTAAACTATATCCATACGGGCGTCCAACGCCTGGAACGCCTTCCAACGGTGAACAACCGGGATTTCATTTATTTCGTCGATTCCCTTGAGTATCCGTTCGCGCAGC
>Ga0180069_1000246_pt1 | contig 11121 bp, 7 predicted proteins | sample EasRivERM_16_10D_2_FD_121793 | JGI IMG/M metagenome (GOLD analysis project Ga0180069, IMG submission 121793) | Soil microbial communities from meander-bound floodplain in the East River, Colorado, USA - East River metaG ERMLT231B'_16_10D | ecosystem: Environmental > Terrestrial > Soil >...
CAATTCGCCAATACGCCAGCGGCAAGAGGGATGGCAACGATATTATAGCCCGCCGCCCACCACAAGTTTTGGATCATTTTGCTGTAACTGGCACGGCTGAGTTTGAATATTTTCACAACATCCAGCGGGTTGCTGTTGACGAGGATCAAGCCTGCCGATTCGATGGCAACGTCTGTGCCGCCGCCGATGGCGATGCCCACGTCTGCGCGCGTGAGGGCGGGCGCATCGTTCACTCCGTCACCGACCATTGCCACGCGTTTCCCAAGCTTTTGCAGTTCGATGACTTTTTGGTCTTTGTGCTCGGGCAATACTTCTGCAAAGACACGCTGTATCCCCAATTGACTTGCGACCGCACTTGCAACGGCTTGACTGTCACCTGTCAGCATGGCGACCTCGATGCCCATTTTGCTTAATTCCTGGATCGCCTGTTTGCTTTCAGGGCGAATGACATCCGCAACAGCAATTGCCGCGATGATGCTATCTTTTGTTGTTAAGTAAACAACGGACTGTGCTTTGCTATTTGCAGAGTCGGTAAATGTTTTGATATTGGATGCAGGTGATAGCGAAAGCATTTCAAGCAGGCGTGGTCCACCGATGTAAATGGGATTGCCTTCATATGTGGCTTGTACGCCGCGTCCTTTCAAGGCAGTGAAATCGCGGATCGAAGGCAGAGTCAGTTTTCGGTCTCGCGCGAAGCGGCGGATGGCTTGAGCGATCAAATGCTCGGAGTCAGATTCCAGCGCGGCGGCGAGAGATAACGCGCGGTCTGAGTCCCAGCCATCCGCTGTTGCAATATCCACCACACCAAACTGACCTTGAGTCAACGTGCCGGTTTTGTCGAAGATCACGATATTGATATCACGCGCGGCTTCGAGCGCAAGACGATTGCGGACGAGGATACCGTTCTTCGCGCCCATCGCAGTGGTGATGGCAACCACCAGCGGAATCGCAAGTCCGAGGGCATGCGGACAGGCGATGACCAACACGGTGACGACGCGATTCAAAACATCGATGTTGAAGGTATCGGCAAGCGTCCAGGCAATGCCAGTGAGGAGCGCAGAGACGAGGGCGATGTAAAAAAGCCAGCCCGCGGCTTTATCGGCGAGCACTTGTGTTTTGGATTTGGATTGTTGGGCTTGCTCGACGAGACGCATGATACCTGCCAGCGCGGTTTCATTGCCAGTTGCAGTGACGCGCACGCGCAGGCTTCCATCTCCATTGATCGTGCCAGCGATAACTTTTGCGCCATTCATTTTATGTACAGGCAGCGACTCACCTGTGATCATGGATTCGTTGACATCGGAATGTCCATCGATCACTTCACTATCGGCTGGGACGCTTGCTCCAGGGCGAACGAGGAGCATGTCGCCATGTTTGAGCGCAGAGACTGAAACAGTTTCGGTTGAATCGCCGTGTTGGATTCGTTCGGCTGTATCGGGCATTAACTTGGCGAGTTCATTGAGCGCGCCAGAGGCTTGCCGCACGGAACGCATTTCAAGCCAGTGGCCGAGCAGCATGATGTCAATCAGTGTGACCAGTTCCCAGAAGAAGCCTTCGCCCAAATTGACGAACTGCGCCGCGACGCTGTAAATGAACGCGACGGAAATCGCCAGCGAGATCAGGGTCATCATGCCGGGTTTGCGTTCTTTGATTTCCGGTACAGCCATTTTCAAAAATGGAATGCCGCCATAGCCAAAGACGATCAATGAAAAGACGAAGGGCATCCATTCGTTGAATGGGAACATGGGCGGCATGAATCCAAGCCACATTTGGAGCATTCCGCTGTATGCGAGCACCGGAATGCTCAATAACAGACTCCACCAGAAGCGGATGCGGAACATCTGCTCATGCCCAGAGTGATCCGTTCCATGACCTGCGTGCGTAGCATGCGCAGCATGTGCCGAATGATCTTCCTCTCCCATGGCAGTCTGCGCGGGCATCGTGTGTCCTTGATGAGCGGAGTGATCTTCCATGTTATGTCCGGAATGGTCCGTCGCGCCGTGTTGCGCGTGATCGTCCTTTTTCTGTTCCGTGTGTTGGGAATGATCGTGCCTGTTGTGTTGTTTGTGTTCGTCCATGGTTGCCTCTCAAGTTTGCGCAATAGGTCTGGCTTTGGCTCTATCATAATTCAAAGTATATTCAAAATCGCTCGCAATTTCTCCTTCATTTGAAGCCGCGCGGGCAGGCTTTGTAACGAATTTCATCTTGCGCGCAGGGGGATTTGGCTGTATGCTTGACTAATCGAAAATCGGTATCAGGGAACAGGATCATGCCAGTAAAGAAGAACAACAAATCAAAAAACGGAAACGGTGCGACACTCGATTTTGAATCGCAGTTATGGGCGGCGGCGGATAAACTGCGCGGGCACATGGACGCGTCAGAGTATAAGCATGTGGTGTTGGGACTGATCTTCCTGAAATATATTTCCGATTCGTTCGAGGAAGTTCACGCGCAATTACAAAAAGAAAAAGATGCCAATCCCGAAGACAGGGATGAGTATTTGGCGCAGAATATATTTTGGGTGCCGAAGGAAGCGCGCTGGTCGTTTTTGCAGGGGAAGGCAAAACAGCCTGAGATCGGAAAATATCTTGATGATGGCATGGTCGCCATTGAACGCGATAACCCGACGCTGAAAAATATTCTGCCGAAGGATTTCGCGCGCCCGACGCTGGACAAGATCCGTTTGGGCGAGTTGATAGACCTCATCAGCGCGATCGGATTGGGCGCGCATGAGAATCGCGCGAAGGATATCCTCGGTCGCGTGTATGAATATTTCCTATCTCAATTCGCAAGCGCGGAGGGCAAGAAGGGCGGAGAATTTTATACGCCGCAATCGGTGGACCGTGTATTGGTCGCCGTGCTCGCACCGTACAAGGGACGTATCTTCGACCCGTGCTGTGGGTCGGGCGGCATGTTCGTGCAAAGCGAAAAGTTTGTGGAGGCGCACGGCGGCAAGGTGGATGACATCGCCGTGTATGGACAGGAAAGCAACCCGACCACCTGGAAACTTGCCAAGATGAACCTCGCCATTCGCGGCATACCCTGCGATCTCGGCAAGGAGAACGCGGACTCCTTCCATCGTGATCTGCACCCTGACTTGAAAGCAGATTTCATTCTCGCCAACTCACCCTTCAATATGAGCGATTGGGGTGGGGATCGGTTGCGCGACGATAAACGCTGGAAGTACGGCGTGCCGCCTGTGGGCAATGCCAACTATGCGTGGATACAGCATTACATCCATCATCTCGCGCCGAATGGCATGGCGGGATTCGTGCTGGCGAATGGCAGTATGTCGTCGAATACTTCGGGCGAGGGCGAGATCCGCAAGGCGATCATCGAAGCGGATTTGGTGGATTGCATGGTGGCACTGCCTGGTCAGTTGTTTTTCTCGACGCCGATTCCCGTGTGTTTGTGGTTTTTAACTCGAAATAAAAATGATGGAAAAACGCGCAATCGCAAAGGTGAGACGTTGTTTATTGACGCGCGCAAGATGGGAACATTGACTGACCGAGTTCATCGTGATTTGACGGAGGAAGATATCGCGAAGATTGCCGATGCCTATCATACGTGGAAATCGGGAAAGAAATATGAGGATGTGGCGGGCTTTTGCAAATCAGCTACCCTGAAGGAGATTCAAGAACAAGGCTACGTGCTTACGCCTGGGCGGTATGTGGGCGCAGCGGAACTCGAAGAAGATGATGAACCCTTTGAGCAAAAGATGGCACGCTTGAAGAAGGAATTGGAACTGCAATTTCTAGAAAGCTCTCGGCTTGAAAAAACAATAAGAGCAAACTTGGAAAAAATTGCTTATGAATAAGCCTTTATCGGGAAAAGACCTTGTGGAATATTGCAAAGTGGAGCGTCGTTCAAGATGGAAAAAAGCAAGAAACGGAAAACCTCAAGAACCGATGCCAATGTACGAATTGCCTCGCCCAGACTTACCCTATGATTGGACATGGGCTAGCATTGATGAGCTTTGTGAAAGGGTCTCGGTAGGGCATGTAGGTCCTACTTCGGAATATTTCTGTGATGACAATTCGGGAATTCCTCTAATACGTTCTCAAGACGTGCGTCCTGGTCGCTTGTTTCTTGAAAACGCGAAACATATAACGCTAGATTTCCACAAGTCATTAAAGAAATCGACATTGAAACCTGGAGATATATTAGTTGTTCGCGTTGGGTCAAATAGAGGAGACTCTTGTATAGTGCCTGATGGAATAACTGAAATAAACTGTGCAAACGTTGTATTTGCACGACCGATAATGCCAAACAATTTTTTGGGCATATATATCCAGAGCAAATTAGCACAAGAATTATTGCAATCAATAAGTTCAGGTTCTGCACAAGGGGTATTAAATACAACTGCAATTGCAAGAATCCCTGTTCCAGTTCCTCCCGTCTTTGAACAACGCGCCATTGCAGGGATACTCGGCGCGCTGGACGATAAGATCGAAATCAACCGCCGCATGAATGCCACGCTTGAGTCTATGGCGCGGACAGTATTTCGGCAGTGGTTTGTGGAGAATGAAGAAGTTGGAAGTTGGAAGGTCGGAAAGTTGGGAGATGTTTCAGAAAATATTCGGCGTAGCACGAATGCTGATGAAATAGCACCTGAAACACATTACATTGGCTTAGAACACATGCCACGAGGAAGCATTGCTCTTGCGGAATGGGGAAATGCAAGTGAATTGGCAAGTAATAAATTTATTTTCAAACAAGGTGAATTCCTATTTGGGAAATTAAGACCTTATTTCCATAAAGTTGGCATTGCTCCGATTGATGGCGTATGCTCAACAGATATTTTAGTAATTGCTCCAAAATCACCAGAATGGTATGGCTTTGTTCTTGGTCATATTTCAAGCGCCGAATTAATCAATTACACAAGCGCCGCCTCCACTGGAACGAAAATGCCAAGAACGAATTGGTCAGATATTGCACGATATGAAGTAGTGATCCCACCGGTAAAAGTTGCCAAAGAATTTAACGAGATATTCAAACCAATGGCACAACAAATCAGAACCAACATTATGCAATCCCGCACGCTGGCGAGTCTGCGAGATAGTCTGTTGCCAAAGTTGATGAGGGGGGAAGTGAGGGTGTCTGCACTATGATTGGAATGATTATAGGATGGACTATGATGGGAGGCGTGATGGTCGAGTCTGCGCACGTTCATAGTGTTCATTCAATCAGGGAAATCATAGTTCAAGACTGTGCGTTGTCCCTGCTGAGGTTAATGGAGGGCAAGGCGATGGTGATGGAATGAGGATTATGATTGAAGGTGTTAAAAGAATCTTATTTTAGGCTGTGTGCTTTTAGTGTTACACGTACAAAAGGGTATTCATGAAAAAATCGTAACAAAGGAGTTTTGTATGCCTACATTAAATCGTGCGCAAATTGTTGTTCTCAATATAGTTCTGCTTCTTTTCGGTCTTGGCATCGTCGCGTATGAGTTGGCGCTTGTGCCAAACCCGATTGTATCGGGTTTGTTAAACGCCTTTGGCACTACATTGGCAGCAACGGGCAGTATCACCCTGCTCATTCATTTGCTTAAAGAAACGCCAACCCTGATAGGACCTGAGTTAATCACGATGAGAAGGAAATCGGTGACGAAAGCCATCCACAGCCGTAAAGAGACCGCTTCCAAAGTCGATATGTTGGGAATCACTTTGACGGATTTCCTTGCTGAAGTCACGAAAGATCGCAATCACGAATTACTGCATAACATTTTGAACAACACAGAATCCCGTGTCAGGATTATGTTCATGCATCCCAACGCTTCATATTTGCATCAACGCTCGTTTGAAGATGACGATCATACTTTAACCACAATACTCAGTCGCCAGGCTGAAAGTCTCAAGTATTGCGTTCAATTGTATTCATCGCTTGAGAATCAACTCAAGGAGGAGAGAAAACGTAATCCGCAGTTTGAACCGCGTGGGTCATTGATTATCAAATTGATTGAGGCTTGTCCGTATATATCGTATGAACGCTATGATAAGGACATTTATTGGGGACTTTATACGTCTGATTCCCCGGGCAACGCCTGTCCGGTCTTTTTAACCACATCCAAAGATGATGATTTGTACGAAAAGTTGAAGGCTCATTTTCTTGCTTTATTACAAAATGGATATGAAGAAGCTACAAAGCCCTCCAGACCAAAGAAAAATTCGTCAGGCGATCATAATATTCTTCTGACTGTGGACTATAAGGGTCCCTGGCTTAACGAAAAGCTTATATCCACTTTGTTGGGTGTCAAGGAATATGCAGACCTGAAGAAAACCTACCTAAAGAAAATCCCTTAAATTTGCCCACGGTCAACTGGAGCGTTATGATTGTATTAGCCTGTAATCATAGTCTTCATTCAATCAAGAAAATCATAGTCCAGACAAAGGAAGGCAATATGATTGATGAGAAATATCTCCACTCCGAACTTACGGGCAAAATCATCGGGTGCGCGATGGAAGTCCACAAGGCGCTTGGGAACGGCTTTCAGGAAGTCATCTATCAGCGCGCGCTGGATATTGAAATGAAAATGCAGGGACTAACTGCCAGCCGCGAACATGAAATGGATATTTTCTACAAAGGCATCAAAATCGGCAACCGCCGCGTGGATTTCTTTGTCGAAGAGAAGGTGATGGTCGAAATCAAGGCGGTCGTTCAACTGGAAGATGTCCATTTGGCGCAAGCCATCAACTATTTGGAAGCCTACGGGTTGGAGGTTGGTCTACTGCTCAATTTTGGCAATCGCAGTTTACAATTCAAGCGCGTTATGAAGCCTGCCAAGAACCGTCCGCCTAAATCATAAAGAAATCATAGTAATCAAATCATAGTCCATCATTCAATCAGAAAAATCATAGTTCAAGACAATGACTTTCACCGAATCCACCATTGAGGAAACCGCGCTTGAATGGCTCAAAGACATGGGTTACACCATCGTCTTTGGCAATGACATCGCGCCTGACGAACCTGCTGCCGAACGTGAGAATTATGGTGAGGTGATTTTGGTGGGACGATTGAAAGATGCGCTCAAAAGAATTAACCCCAGTGTGCCCGCCGAGGCATTAGAAGATGCGTATCGCAAAGTCACGCGTCCAAGCTCGCCGTCTTTGGTGGGTAACAATCGTGCCTTCCATAAAATGCTTGCCGATGGTATCGAAGTTGAATATCGTCACGAGGGGCGCATCAAGGGCGATAAGGTTTGGCTGATCGATTTTGAAAATCTCGAAAACAACGACTGGCTGGCGGTCAATCAATTTACGATCGTGGAAAACCATATCAACCGCCGTCCTGATATTGTTATCTTCATCAACGGCTTACCTTTATCTGTCATTGAACTTAAGAACGCAGCCGATACGAAAGCGACGATCTGGTCCGCGTTCAAGCAACTCCAAACTTATAAAAACGAAATCACGTCCCTGTTTGTATATAACGAAGCCCTGATCATTTCAGATGGCACACATGCCCGCATCGGCTCGCTGACCGCCGACAAGGAACGCTTCATGCCGTGGAAGACCATCGCGGGCGACACGCTGGCAGAACCAAATGCAATTGAATTGGAAGTGCTGCTGCGCGGCACGTTCGAGAAACGCCGCTTCCTGGATCTCGTGCGTTACTTCATTGTCTTTGAAGACGACGGTGTCGGTCAGCCGATCAAGAAGATGGCGGGCTATCATCAGTTCCATGCAGTCAACATGGCAATTGAGCAAACCGTCCGCGCTTCGATGGAAAAGGGCAGCAAGGTTGCTGATTCGCGTGCGCATTATTCCACGCACCAACCCCGCGACGCCAAACCTGGTGATCGTCGAATTGGTGTTGTCTGGCATACGCAGGGTTCAGGGAAGAGCCTGACAATGGCTTTTTATGCAGGGCGCATTGTTCTGCATCCCGCAATGGAAAACCCCACGATTGTGGTCATCACAGACCGCAACGATCTGGACGATCAACTCTTTGGCACATTCTCACGCTGTAAAGATTTGTTGCGCCAATCCCCTGTCCAGGCTGATAGCCATAAACATCTGAAAGAATTACTTCGTACTTCTGCGTCAGGCGGTGTAATTTTTACTACAGTACAGAAATTCATTCCACCCATTGTCAAGCTAAATGGTGTTAAAACACGTCCAGAAGTAGAGCTATTATCAGAGCGTCGCAACATTGTTGTGATTGCCGATGAAGCCCATCGCAGTCAATATGATTTTATAGATGGCTATGCCAGCGCCATGCACAAAACCTTACCAAATGCATCGTTCATCGGTTTTACGGGTACGCCTATCGAGCTCAAGGATGCAAATACGCGTGCCGTTTTTGGCGATTACTTAAGTGTTTACGATATTCAGCAAGCCGTTTTGGATGGCTCAACCGTACCGATTTATTATGAGGGTCGCCTTGCAAAGCTTGAACTTAAGGAATCAGAAAAGCCAAAGATTGATCCCGAGTTTGAAGAAATTACCGAAGGGGAAGAAATTGAGGAAAAGGAAAAGCTAAAGAGCAAATGGGCTGCCCTGGAATCCATTGTTGGCTCGGATGAACGAATTGATTTAATAGCACAAGATTTGCTAAAGCATTTCGACACACGCCTTGAAGTCATGGAAGGCAAGGCGATGATCGTATGCATGTCCCGCCGTATCTGTGTGGATTTATACAACGCTATTATTAAACTACGGCCTGACTGGCATTCTAACGACGATAAACAAGGCGTCATCAAGGTTGTGATGACAGGCAGCGCTTCTGATACTGACTGGCAAAACCACATTCGCACAAAAGACCGCCGCGAAAAGCTTGCAACTCGCTTCAAAGACTCGCAAGACCCATTCAAGATTGCAATCGTCCGTGACATGTGGCTAACGGGCTTTGATGTGCCATCACTTCATACGATGTATTTGGATAAGCCCATGAAAGGTCATGGTCTCATGCAGGCCATTGCACGTGTTAACCGCGTCTATGGCGATAAGCCAGGTGGTTTGATCGTCGATTATCTCGGTTTGGCTTTCCACTTGCAACAGGCTTTAGCTGTCTATACTGAAAGCGGCGGCAAAGGCAATACTGCCATTAATCAGGAAGAAGCCGTCGCACTCACCTTGCGTGAATATGAAATCTGCAAAGATATGTTCCACCTGCCTGCGCCGCCGCCCAGTCCGTATTATGTCTATGCCATTCTTTGTGAAGATAATAGCGTTTACATTGGACAAACCAGTAATTTGACAAATCGTTGGCAACAGCATCTTGCAGGTTCTGCATCGGAATGGACGAAAAAACATAAGCCCATACGAATTGCTCATTTTGAAACCGCATCCATCAGAGAACAAGCAGTTCAAATGGAAAAAGAGTGGAAGACTGGTTTTGGACGTAAAAGAATTAAACGCTTGATTGAAACAGGCGGGGCGCGGCAGGCAGGCGGGTTTGATTATTCCAAATGGAAAAACGGTAACGGTAGCGATCAACTGAGTTTGATGAATTGGGCGCAAGATCATATCCTTGGATTGGAAAACGGCAAGCAACGCTATACTCAAACAGTTACACGACTTTCACAAGCCTTTGCTCTGGCTGTACCAAACGAAAGAGTTCTAGCGATCCGTGATGATGTTGGATTCTTTCAAGCTGTCCGTGCCCGCATTATCAAATCCTCACCTGAACATGAGTTACAAGCCGATGATATCGAACATGCAATTCGCCAGATTATCTCGCGGGCAGTCGCTTCTGATGAAGTAATTGACATCTTCAAAGCCGCAGGATTAAATAAACCAGACGTGTCCATTCTTTCGGATGAATTTCTGGCTGATATACAAAACATGCCACAGAAAAATGTGGCAATTGAATTATTACGAAAATTGCTTAATGACGAGATCAAGCTACGCTCACGCAAGAACGTTGTGCTATCGCGCTCGTTCCTGGAAATGCTCGAACGAACGATTCGTTCCTACCAAAACCGTGCCATCGAAGTTGCCGAAGTCATTTCAGAATTGATTGAACTTGGCAAAGAAATGCGCGCAGCAAACAAACGCGGGGAAGTCCTGAAGCTTTCAGAAGATGAACTCGCCTTCTATGATGCACTCGAAGTAAACGATAGTGCTGTCAAAATATTAGGGGATGATACTCTCAAAGATATTGCGCGTGAACTCGTGAAATCAGTCCACGAGAACGCCACGATTGATTGGACAATGAAGGAAAACGTCCGTGCGAAATTGCGCGTGATGGTCAGAAGAATTTTACGCCGTTACGGCTATCCACCCGACAAGCAAGAGAAAGCAACTCAGACTGTTTTGGAGCAAGCTGAAGTCATTGCCAAGGATTGGGCTAGTTAAATTACCCCTGTTGGGAGTGTTTGTTTATGAGCAAAGTAGGTTCAGAAGGAAGATCATATCTTCCTTGTACGATTGCAGATCTCAAGAGGCTGGCGGAAATTGCTTCTAAAGATCGAGAGGCTTTTTTCAGAACACATCCCTATTGGGCTAAACTCTATGATAATCGCGTGATTTGTGTTGCTTTATGTCAGGGCGCTGCGTTGCATTGGGTTGACCGTACCACTGGTATCAATGATTTCGATGTATACACCTTTTATAAAAAGAATCCTGTAAGAGACTTGTATGCTAAGAGAATCAAGTCTTATGATTTCGGGAATTCGAAGTTTGGGAAATCCGTAGACAGACCCGACTTCATTGGTCGCCGCGTGGACTGCCTTTTGAGAAGCATTGAAGTACACGGAAAGGAAGACGCGAAAACCGCCTTGCGACGATATTTGGAAAAAGGTAAAACGGAAACCGCAAGGTTACTTTCCACAAAGGCTGTTGTTTTTTTAGAACCCCATTGCGGCAAAATCATATGGCCATGATAAATTTCATGTTTTGTTCTAATATTTTCTTTGAGGAGACCTGACCCATGTCCGAAATTTGCGTAGCACCCTGTGGGCAAATACGAGATTGTCAAAAAGATCGGTGTGCTTTTCCAAATGAGCGGGGCTGACCCACAGGGCGCTACGCAGAGCCGCCTGCTCAGTACATGGAAGCCACTTCGACAGGCTCAGTGCGGCGCCTGCGGGCTAATGGCAGAATCCGCTTTAGCGGATTTTCACGAACTGAGGCAGGGCTTTTAGCCCGCCGTTATTCTGAGGAGATACGCAATGTCTGA
>Ga0180069_1000247_pt1 | contig 11104 bp, 11 predicted proteins | sample EasRivERM_16_10D_2_FD_121793 | JGI IMG/M metagenome (GOLD analysis project Ga0180069, IMG submission 121793) | Soil microbial communities from meander-bound floodplain in the East River, Colorado, USA - East River metaG ERMLT231B'_16_10D | ecosystem: Environmental > Terrestrial > Soil >...
CAACTGAGCTACGGGCCCTTCAAGGTAATCCTAACACGCCCCTAATCGTCCCGCCGCCCCCCGAGCAATCCCGCCCGCAACAGGAAGTAGACCAGCGTCATCAGCGTGCCCACCGCCGCCGCCACGTACGTCATGGCCGCCGCGTTCAGCACCCGGTCCACCCCTTCCCTCTCCTGCGGGCTGATAATCCCGTAGTCCAGCACCAACTGCTTGGCCCGGGACGAGGCGTTAAACTCCACCGGCAAGGTCACGATCTGGAACAGCAGCACCATCGAGAACAGCACCGCCCCCACCAGCACCATGTTCGTCATCGACAGCATCAATCCCAGTATCATGACGATGTAGCCGATGCTGGAGCCGATGTTGGCCGTCGGCACCAGCAGCGACCGCAGCCACAGCGGCCCGTAGTTCCGGGCGTGCTGGATAGCATGGCCGGCTTCGTGCGTCGCCACCCCCACCGCCGCCACCGAGGTCGAGCGATACACCGACTCCGAGAGCGCCAAGGTCTTGGTCATCGGGTTGTAGTGATCGCTCAGGAATCCGTGCGCCTCTTCAATCCCGACCCCCTCAATCCCGGCCCTTCGCAGCATCTCCTGCGCCGCCTCCGCGCCCGTGAAGCCCCGCATGGAAGGCACCTGGGAATACTTGTTGAACGCCGACTTAACCCGGAAGCTGGCCCACAGCGACAGCGCCAGACCCGGCAGAACGAGGATCAGGTATAGGGGATCGAAAAACATGTCTGTCACCTCTGGAACGGGCTCAATTACAATTATAGCCGTTCGGTGACAGCGGAGAGAGTCTGCCGTAACAGGTTTAGCTTTTTTGGGGGTCCGCTCGAAGCCGAGGGGCCCAGCAGCTCGGGCGCGAACACCGCGACGCTCCTGGCCAGCGATTCCACATCCGCCCCTTCCTCGATCGCCACCTCATGCTCCACCCAACTACTCACGGGGATGTTCCGGAAGTACAGCCGCTCCTGTAAAACCAAGCACTTACGGCTGGCAAACAGCATCTTCTGCTCGCGAATGAAGTGCCGTTCCTCGGTTCGCAGCTCGGCCAGGAAGTCATCCAGGGCCCGATGCCGGGAGTTCTCCTGCCGCAGGTGGTTCAACTCCTCCAGCGTATTCTTCTGGGCCTCAATGCTGGCCCGCGCCTCGCTCAACGACTGCCGCTCCCGGGCAAGCTGCACCTCCATGCGCTGCTGCATGATGTAGACTGCCATCAGTGCCGAACCGACAGCGATCAAGACCGGCAGTACCACCCATAGTAAAGTGGACATAATAGTACTATAACCAACGAGCCATCTTCATGCAACCCCCTTTTTCATCGACCGGGCGACTCCCCTACTATAGGCAGTGGCCAGTGTCCAGTGTCCAGTGGCCAGTCCTCAATCCCCTCACAACTGACAACTGACACTGCCACTGCCCACCGCCCCCTCCCCAACTGGCCACTGGCCACTGACCACTGGCCACTGCCTACAGGATCTCCTCCCGCCAGTCCTCGATCCCCTGCCTCAAGTGGCTAACAAACCGGTCGCCCGTGGCCCCATCGATGATCCTATGGTCAAAGCTAAGAGTCACATACGCGAGCGACCGGATGGCGATGGCGTCATCGATGACCACCGGCGCCTTGTGGATCGCCCCCAGTCCCAGGATGGCCACCTGAGGCTGGTTGATGGCCGGAGTCGCCCACAGGCTCCCGAAGCTGCCGTAGTTGCTGATCGAGAAGGTACCCCCCTGGACCTCGTCCGGCTTAAGCTGCTTGTTCCGCGCCCGGTCGGCCAAGTCGTTCACCGCTCGCTGCAACCCCAGGAAGTTCTTTTCATCGGCGCCTTTGATCACGGGCACGATCAGACCCCCGTCCAGCGCCACCGCGATCCCCACGTTGATGTCCTGGTGGTAGATGACGTTCGTGCCATCGAGCGACGCGTTCACCACCGGAAACGCCTTCAGAGCCGCGCACGCCGCCCGGAGAAAGAACGGCAGAAACGTCAGCTTGACGCCATTTTGCCGCTCAAACTCGGCCTTGACCCTCTCCCGCAGCCGCGCGATCTGAGTAGCGTCCACCTGGTGGACGGTCGACACATGCGGTGAGACCCGTTTGGTCAGCACCATGTGCTCGCCAATCCGCTGGCGCATGACGCTCAGCTTTTCGACTGTATACCGGCCGAATAGCGCCCCCGGCGTCGGCGGAAACGCTACCGTCGGCGGCAGTGGCGCCATGGCCGCGGCCGGAGCCTCCTCCTTTACCGCCAAATGCGCCTCTATGTCCCTCTTGCTGATCCGGCCACCTTGCCCCGTCCCCTTCACCGATCGCAGATCGATGTTGTGCTCCTTGGCCAGACGCCGCACCAAGGGCGATGACCGGATCCCCTCCACGGCTTCTTCCTCCGCCGCCTCCACCACGGGCGCGGGTGGTGCGGCCGGCGCAGGCGCAACCGGAGCCGGAGCGGGCGGCGCTTTCGGTTGCAGAGCGCTCGGCGCCACAGCCGCGCCCGCTTCCCCGATCCGCGCCACCACCGCATTGACCTGCACCGTGGTCCCCTCCGGCACCAGGATCTCGGTCAGGGTCCCCGCCGCCGGCGACGGCACCTCCGTGTCCACCTTGTCCGTCGAGATCTCAAACAGCGGCTCGTCTTTCTCGATGCGGTCCCCGACCTTCTTGAACCACTTGGTGACCGTGCCTTCCACAATGCTCTCGCCCATCTGGGGCATGATTACGTCTGACATAACACCTCAACCTCGGACATCTCGCGCTCGAACACGCGCCCAAACTGTCTCGCCACCGCGTCCCTCACCCGCTCCCACCCCGGATCGCCCCCCAGCAGCCTCTCCATCGAAGTCACCGGCCTCGTCAACCCGCAGGGGACGATATGTTGAAAATACCGCAGGTCGGTGGTGACATTCAGGGCGAACCCATGGCTCGTCACCCACCGGCTGATATGTACCCCGATCGCCGCCACTTTCGCGCCTCTCACCCACACCCCGGTCATCCCCGCCTCGCGCTCTCCTTCCAGCCCAAACTCCCCCAGCGCCCCAATGAGGACCTCCTCCATCGCCCGCAGGTACTTCACCACGTCCCGCTTCCACAGCTTCAGGTCCACAATCGGATAGCCCACAAGCTGTCCCGGCCCGTGATAAGTGATGTCTCCCCCCCGGTCGGTCTCATAGAAGGCGATCCCCTCTCCGCCCAGGAGATGTTCCCGCTTCCCGTTCCGTCCCAGCGTGATCACGTGCGGGTGCTCCACGAACAGCAACTGGTCCCCAATCTCGTCCCGCTTCCGGCGCTCCACCAGCTCCCGCTGCAACTCCAGCGCCGCCCCATACTCTATCCGTCCCAAGTCCCGCCACACGCACTCAGCCACGGATCGCTCAACCATGGATCGCCATTCCGTACACCGCGTTGAAAGCGTCTCCCATGGCCTCCGCCAGCGTAGGATGCGCATGGATGGCCGCCATCATGCTCTCCACCGTAGCCTCCGACTCGATCGCCGCAACCATCTCCGCCACCAGCTCCGTAGCCTGCGGTCCGATAATACGAGCTCCCAGGATCTCCCCGTACTTCTCCTCCGCCACCACCTTCACGAACCCGCCGTGACTCCCCAAAATCGACGCCTTGCTGTTCGCCGCAAAGTTAAACTTCCCGACCTTCACCGGATACCCGGCCGCCCGCGCCTGCGCCTCCGTCAACCCCACGCTGCCGATCGGCGGCTCCGAATAGGTGCATCCCGGGATCCGCCGATAGTTCACCGGCCGCACCGGCTTGCCCGCAATCCGCCCCACCGCCACCAAGCCCTCCATGGACGCCACGTGCGCCAACTGCGGGCTCGCCGCCACAATGTCCCCGATCGCGTACACCCCCGGCTCTGTCGTAGCCATATACGGATCCACCGGCAGAAACCCCCGGTCGGTCCGTATCGCCGTATTCTCCAAGCCGATCTGGTCCGTGTTAGGCTTCCGTCCCACCGCCACCAGCAGCTTCTCCACCCCCAGCTTCTGCCGCTTCCCGCCGGCGTCCTGATACTCCACGTCTACGCCACCGGCGCGCTTCTCGACTTTCTCCACCGTCGCCCCAGTCTGAATGCCGATGCCCTGCTTACGAAACTGCCGCGCCAACTCCGCCGAGATCTCCTCGTCCTCCACCGGCACCACCCGTGGCAGCATCTCCAGGACCGTCACCTCGCTCCCAAACCGACGGTAGATCGAAGCAAACTCCACCCCCACCGCCCCCGCCCCAATAATCCCCAGCGACTTCGGCACCTGCGGCAAGTCCAGAATCTCGATATTAGTCAGTATCTTCTCCGGGTCGGGCTCCAGACCCGGCAACATCCGTGCCTGCGATCCTGTAGCCAAAATGATATTCTTCGCGCCCAATTCCCGTGTCCCCTCCGGCCCCCTCACCTCCACGCGCCCCTTCCCCAGCAGTCGCCCATACCCCCGAATGGTCTCCACCTTATGCTTCTTAAACAGGAACTCAATCCCCTTGGCATGCTTCTGAACAATCTGATTCTTCCGCGTCAGTATCCGCCCCCAATCGAAGCGCAAGTTGTCCGCCAGTATCCCCTGCTCCGCCCCGTGCAAAAACGTCTCGTAAACGTCGGCCGCATGCAGGAGCGCTTTGGTGGGGATACACCCCACGTGCAGACAGACGCCCCCCAGCAGCGCGTCCTTCTCCACCACCCCCACCTTAAGCCCGTACTGCCCAGCGCGGATGGCGGCCACATACCCCCCCGGTCCGCTGCCAATAATCAATACATCATACATAGCGACCGTCAATGCAGCACGACCTTCTCTCCGTAACCCGGCACCTGCACCGGCCACCCGAATTTCTTCTCAATTCTCTCTTCCATCGCAGAGGCCGCCTCCCCCTCCCCGTGCACCAAGAACACCCCCTCCGCCGCCGCCGAGAACTTCTCCAGCCACGCCAGCATCTCCTCGTAATCGGCGTGATCGCTGAAGTGCTCCAACTGCGCGATGTGCGCCCGCACCGGGATCTCCTCCCCATGAATCCGGATCGTTTCCGCCCCCTCCACCAGCAACCGGCCGCGTGTCCCGGGCGCCTGGAACCCCGCGAACAAAATCGTATTGTGATGGTCCGGCAGCCGCTGCGCCAGGTGATGCAGCACCCGCCCTCCCACCGCCATCCCGCTAGCCGAAATGATGATGGACGGCTGCCGTGACGCCCCCGCCGCCTTCGACTGCTCCACCGTCTTGTCGAAGTACACCTCCGGCCACCCCAGCGGACTCCCGTGCCGCTTCACCAGCTCTTTGGTCTCGCCCGTGAACTCCTCGCTATACCGCATGAAAATCTTCACCGCCTCGATCGCCATCGGGCTGTCGATGTGAATCGGAACCTGCGGGATCATCCCCTCGTCCATCATGCCCCGCAGCCGGAACAACAGCTTCTGCGTCCGCTCCACGGCGAATGCCGGAATGACGATCGACCCGCCACGCTCCACCGTCTCATGCACGATCTTGGCCAGCTTGGGCCGCACATCATCCGGTGGATGCTTCCGGTTCCCGTAGGTGGACTCCATCACCACGTAGTCGGCCGCCGGCGGTGGCGGATCGTCCGCGGTGAACCGTCCCCTTCCCAGGTCCCCGGTAAACAACACCCGCACCCCCGCCGCCGTCACCAGCGCGCACTTCGACCCCAGGATGTGCCGGTTCGCCCGAAACTGCAATTCGAAGCCATTTTTTAGCTTCACCGGCTCCTCATGGCCCACCGGCCATAGGTATTTCAGGGCGTCCTGGGCGTCCTCCACGGTGTAGAGCGGCAACGCCGGGGCGTGCTTCGAAAACCCGCGCTTGTTGGCGAAAGCCGCGTCTTCTTCCTGCAGGTGACCCGAGTCCGGCAGCAGGATCCCCAGCAAATCCGCGGTCGGACGCGAGCAGTACACCGGCCCCCGAAACCCCTCTTTGATCAGCCGGGGCAGAAAGCCGCTATGGTCCAGATGAGCGTGGGTAAGGGCAATAGCATCAAGATGTTTCAACGGCAAGGGAAACGGCTCCCAGTTCTTCACCCGCCATTGCTTAGGACCCTGGAACAGACCGCAGTCCACCAGCAACTCGCTCTCTCCGATGGACAGCAGGTGCTTCGACCCCGTGACCGTCCCAGCCGCTCCCAGGAATTGTAACGTGAGATCTTTCATGAACTTGCGGTACCATTATCCGTTGTACCATGACTCCGCTGGTCATGATCGGCCCACCCCCCTCGCCGCCCCGGCCCGCGTGGCTCAAAGCCCCCGCCCCAGCCGGCCCCAACTACCGTGACCTCAAGAACTTAGTCGGACGCCTCGGCCTCCACACGGTCTGCGAAAGCGCCGCCTGCCCCAACATCGGCGAATGCTGGAACCACCGCACCGCCACCTTCATGATCCTAGGCAACGTCTGCACCCGCCGCTGCGGCTTCTGCGCCGTGCAGAAAGGCGAGCCCCTCCCCATCGACTACGACGAGCCCCGCCGCGTCGCCGAGGCCGTCGCCGCCCTGGGACTGCGCTACGCCGTCATCACCAGTGTCAACCGCGACGACCGCAAGGATGGCGGCGCCGAGCTATTCGCCCTCACTATCCAAGCCCTCCGCCATCGCCTCCCCACCTGCCGCGTGGAGGTCCTGATCCCCGATTTCCAGGGCTCCTGGGACGCCCTCCGCATCGTCCTCGACGCCGCCCCCGACGTCCTCAACCACAACACCGAAACCGTCCCCCGCCTCTACCGCCAGGTCCGCCTGGGCGCCCGCTACGACCGTTCCCTGGAGCTCCTAACCCGCGCCAAACAGGCCTCCCCCGCGACGCCCCTCAAGTCGGGCCTGATGGCCGGCCTGGGCGAGACCCCCGCCGAGCTGGTCAAGGTGTTCACCGACCTGGCCCAAGCCGGCGTCGATATCCTCACCATAGGCCAATACCTACGACCCTCCCCGCAGCACCTCCCCATCGTGCGATACTACACCCCGGCCGAGTTCGACTCCCTCCGCCGCGAGGCCTCCCAACTGGGCTTCGCCCACGTGGAGGCCGGCCCGCTGGTCCGCAGCTCCTACCACGCAGCCGAGAGACCCCTATGAACCGTCGCGATCTTCTGAAATCCGTAGTAGCCGCCGCCACCGCCGCCGCCCGCGCCCAAAACCCCGCCTGGAAGCCGATCCTGTTCGACGCCCATCAGAACGACACGGTCATAGCCCTGACCGACCTGATCATCCCCGCCACCGACACCCCCGGTGCCAGAGCCGCCCAAGTCAACCGCTTCCTCGATCTCCTCCTCAGCGAGTCCCCCATCGACCAGCAGACCAGTTTCCTTCAAGGCCTCGCCTGGCTCGACGCCTACGCCCGCCGCACCCACGGCGTCCCCTTCCTCGGGTGCACCGCGCCGCAACAAACCGCCCTTCTCCAGTCCCTCGACTCCGAAGGCAACGCCTTCTTCCAGGACCTCAAACGCCGCACCGTGTCCGGCTACTACTCGTCCAAGATCGGCGTCGATGAGTTGAACAAGGGCGGCCGCGTCCCGTCGAAGTACGGCTGCAGCCACCCCGGGCATTCGGAATGAGCGCACACATTCTACGCATTGAGTCGCTGCGGGCGCAGAACTACCGGGCCCTGCGCGACGTGCAGATCAAGGGCATTACTCCGCTGACTGTCTTTTTGGGGCCCAACGGCAGCGGCAAGTCCACGATCTTCGATGTCTTCGCCTTCCTCTCGGAATGCTTTTCTGCCGGCCTCCGGAAAGCCTGGGACCGCCGGGGACGCTTCAAGGAGCTGCGAACACGCGGAGCCGATGGTCCCATTGTGTTCGAGTTGAAGTACCGGGAGGAGCCGGGCTCTCCCCTGATTACCTACCACCTCGCCATCGACGAGGAGAGTAAGGGGCCGTTCGTATCCGAGGAGTGGCTGCAATGGCGCCGCGGTAAGCAGGGAAAGCCGTTTCGCTTTCTCAACTTCCGACAGGGGAAGGGAAACGTCGTCAGCGGCGACATGCCAGACGGGGGCAAGCCCATCTCCGAAGGCCTGGCCTCTCGGGAAATGATTGCGGTTAATACCCTGGGCCAGCTTGCCAAGCACCCGCGCGTTTCCGCTCTCCGGCAATTTGTGACCGGATGGTATCTTTCCTATCTGACGACTGAGCACAGCCGGGGCGCTCCGGAAGCAGGAGCCCAGGAGCGTTTGTCGGCTACCGGGGACAACCTCCCCAACGTGATCCAATACCTGAAGGAACGACACGGCCGGCGCCTGCGGCGGATTCTGGACACCCTGTCCCGCCGGGTGCCGCGCCTGGAGAGCGTAGATGCTGAGATTATGGCCGACGGGCGCCTGCTCCTTCAGATCAAGGATGCTCCCTTCACTCAACCGATACTGGCAAAGTACGCTTCGGATGGAACGCTCAAGATGCTGGCCTACCTCACGGTGCTTTACGATCCGGAACCTCCCCAGTTGGTTGGGATCGAAGAGCCGGAGAATCATCTTCACCCTCGCCTGCTACCTGAGCTCGCCGAGGAGTGTCGCACCGCCTCCGCCCGCACCCAGTTGATGGTGACTACCCACTCACCGTTTTTCGTCAACGGTTTGAAGTCCGAAGAACTGTGGGTTTTCTATAGGGATGAAATGGGCTACACCCAAGCCGTGAAAGCGGCAGGCATGAAGGGGGTGAAGGACTTCATGCGCCACGGGGCGCAGTTGGGACAATTGTGGATGGAGGGGCACTTTCCGGTGGGAGATCCCCTGACGGCATCAGGCGGCCCAAGGACTTCTCGAAAAGCGTAAGCATGCACATCGAGCTTCTGGTGGAAGAGCCGTCTGCGGAGGCAGCCCTTCAGATCCTCCTGCCCAAGATTCTGCCGGGAACCGTGTCCTTCTCAATCCATCCCCATCAGGGAAAGGCAGACCTCCTCGGCAGTCTCCCGCAGCGGCTCGAAGGATACAAGTCTTGGATCCCCCCAGACTACCGCATCGTGGTCCTGGTCGATGCCGACAAGGGAGATTGCAGGATCCTAAAGAGACGCCTCGACTGGGCGGCGCTCGACGCAGGGTTGGTGACAAGATCGCGCTCGCGTTCTCCTTCCTTTCAGGTTGTGAACCGGCTCGCCGTCGAGGAGTTGGAAGCATGGTTCTTTGGCGACGTGGAGGCGATTGCGGCAGCCTATCCACGCGTTCCTCGTAACTTGGCCCGGAAGGCGCCTTTTCGAAACCCGGATCGAATCAAGGGCGGCACGTGGGAGGCCCTAGAGCGCGTCCTCCAGCGCGCCGGACACTTTCCCGGTGGTCTGGGGAAAATCGAAGCCGCGCGAGCCATTGCCCGACACATGGACCCGCAGCGGAATCGATCCCGGAGCTTCTGCGTATTTCGCGACGCCCTCCTCGAAATCTCATCGTGACCGCCCCCTCCCTCCGTCGCGAGCTCAGCCTCACCGACCTCGTCCTGTTCAACGTCGCCGCCGTAGTCAGCGTCCGCTGGATCGCCGCCGCCGCCCACATCGGCCCCTCCTCTCTGGTCCTCTGGACCCTCGCCGTCCTCCTCTTCTTCCTCCCCTGCGCCCTAACCGTAGTCGAGCTCTCCACCCGCTTCCCCGACGAGGGCGGCTACTATGTCTGGACCCGCCATGCTTTCGGCGAGTGGCACGGCTTCGCCTGCGGCTGGATGGCCTGGTGGAGCAACCTCGTCTTCTTCCCGAATCTGGCCCTGGCCCTGGCCGGCATGGCCGTCTACCTATGGGCCGGCGAAAACCGCGCGCTAATCCTAGTCCTCTCCCTGCTAGTCTTCTGGCTACCCATCCTCACCAACATAGTCGGACTCCAGGTCGGAAAGTGGACCCCCAACATAGGCGGCATCTGCACCTTCCTAGCCGCCACACTGCTGATCGTGGCCGGCGCCCTAACCGCCTGGCGCCACGGCCCCGCCAACCCCCTGCTCGAGTTCCCCTCCTGGACCTTCGACAAACTCAACTTCTGGTCCCAGATCGCCCTAGCCCTGGTAGGCATCGAGCTCAGCGCCATCCTGGCCGCCGAAGTCCGCCGCCCCCAGCGCGACCTCCCGCGTGCCGTGCTGCTCTCCAGCTTCGTAATCGCCGCCATCTTCATCCTCGGCACCGCCGCCCTGCTAGCCCTGGTCCCCGCCGCCGACATCAACGTGGTTACCGGCATCGTCCAAGGTGTCCAGATCGCTGGCGGTAAGCTGGGCCTCACCTGGCTCGGACCCCTGATGGCCCTCCTCGTCACCCTCGGCCTACTAGGCAACCTAGGTTCCTGGGTCGCCGGCGCCGCGCGCCTCCCCTTCGTCATCGGCCTCAACCGCCATCTCCCCCCCGCCTTCGGCCGCCTCCATCCCCGCTTCCACACCCCGCACATCGCCCTGCTCGTCCAGGGCATCGCCGGCACCGCCCTGCTCCTGCTCGCCCAGATCGGCGAGACCGCCCGAGGCGCCTATCTCCTTCTGGTGGACCTCACTGTGTTCGCCACCATGATCCCCTACCTGTACATGTTCGCCGCCCTCCTGCGTCTGGCCCGCGACCCCCACCGCGGCGCCGCCCCCGAACACCTCCTGGTCCCGGGCGGCCGTCTGGGTCTCTTTCTCACCGGCGGCAGCGGCCTCGCCACCACCCTCCTGGCAGCGGGCCTGTCCCTGGTCCCGCCCCCCGGCGTCCATAGCGTATGGCTCTTCGAGCTGAAGACCATCGGCGGCACGGCCCTCGCCCTCGGCATCGGAGCCGCCTTCTACCGGGTGTCGCGATAGAAGTTGACAAACTCCCGCCGTTTCCGTAGCATAGGGCCGATTCTCGACATAGTTGGCCGCTCGTTGGGGAAGCGCGTGGGGAAGACTGTAGGATACCGCCCAGAGACGGCGGAAGTATTTGCGGCGTCATGCCGGCGGTAATCCTGCGCGAGGTTGGAACGGCCGGGACCGCCGATAGTATTTATTTACCGGGATGCGGCCCCGGTAAACCTTAGGGTTTGAAAGGGCGGGGCGGGTGAAGGTACGGTAGTAGCAGTAGAGGCTGGACTAAAGCCCTGGTTTCGGCTACCGTAGGGTGGATGAGAGCGTCCGGGAACCAGCGAGAGCGCCAAGGGCAGCCTGGGGATATCGAGTTTGTTCCCAAGCGAGAGCTGGACCGGGCAGAGCAGCAG
>Ga0180069_1000249_pt1 | contig 11088 bp, 9 predicted proteins | sample EasRivERM_16_10D_2_FD_121793 | JGI IMG/M metagenome (GOLD analysis project Ga0180069, IMG submission 121793) | Soil microbial communities from meander-bound floodplain in the East River, Colorado, USA - East River metaG ERMLT231B'_16_10D | ecosystem: Environmental > Terrestrial > Soil >...
ACGGGATCAACGTCAACATGAACAGAATCGCGATTTGCATCTGGGCGCCGGCGAAGAACGTAACTCCCCAGAGCAGATAGAAACTGGCTTGGGTGATGTTGGGCGCGACAAAGGAATAAGCCAGCGCGGTCCACGGGCTGACGACACGCGTCATGCCGGAAGCCTTGCGGGAAAACACTTCGCCCGCCTGTTGTGCGGCAGACTGGATAGCATCGTTTTGAGCAGACATAAGTCGTACCTCCTTTCGAACTAACTAATCGGATTTTCTTGTCCTTGCCAATCTGAACACTGCACTACATGATTCAATTTGTATCTGCCTCCTTTCTTAGACAGCCGTGCCAAACTAAAAAGCTGGCCCTTTTCTGTGAACAATGAAATTAAACTTATCTGTCAGGTGATACTCTGTGGAATAAAGAACTGAGCGTTGATGTTGATCACTGTCCATTTGATCAATTAACAGCAGCAGGGCGTTGCGTTGAATTTCAAGTTTTTCGGCAATTTCGCGGCCAGCCTGGACTGCACTGAATGATGCTGTTCCACTGACAATCCGGAGATTGGCATAGCGCTCAAGACATTCATATAAGGAGCTTTGATTCAATACTGATAAAGTGGGCATCCAGCCGCCAAGGTATTGTTCAGGCATGAGGTCGCGTGTCCAAACCACTGGGGTTTGATCCGCCGTCCGAACGCGCTCGATTACCACCAGTGCAGAGTCTTCTGGAATTTCCAATTTTTCAGCGAGAGTCTTGGAAGCTTTATCAAGTTTGATCTGGACATCGCGCATGCCTGGTGTATAGCCAGCCTGAGAGATCATTTCGGTAATCCCGAAGTTTCGGCTCAAATCCTTGACGATCGCGCGCTCCATGACGAAGGTACCCCGCCCGCGTTTTTTGCGGATCAAATGTTGCTCATCAAGAACTCGCAAAGCTTCCCGTAATGTAGTTCGCGAGACGCCCAACATTTGCAGTAATTCCATTTCCGCCGGAAGTTGACTGCCCGCAGAAAATCTTCCCTGCTTGATCGCTTCCTGAATTGCCATCACGGTCTGATCGGTTAATGTCGCGTGGCTTGGGCGGCTGATGGATAGGGGAGCGGTAGTGGTTTTCTCTGTTTTTGCCATCTCATCCACCCGGTCGTGTTTCAAACAGAGGGCATAATGAATCATAGAGTTTCAAATAAGTGCCAAAGGTCTCATCGTAAATCGCACGGTTTGCGGAAGCCGGTTCGAATCGCTCCTTGATCTGGATCATGTTTTCTGCCGCTTCCTCCACACTCGAGTAGAGTCCGACTGCCTTGCCAGCCAGGATGGCTGCACCTAATGTGGCGGCTTCCTCGTTGGTCGTCGTGAGAACGGGGCGGCCGATAATGTCCGCTTCCATTTGCTTCCAGATGCGGCTGCGCGCGCCACCACCCAGAGCCCGCACCTCATTTACTGAAACACCCAGACCTTCAATGACCTCGATATTGCGACGCACGATGAAGCAGACCGCCTCCATAATGGCGCGGGTGAAGTGATTGCGGCCATGTCTTAATGTAAAGCCGTAAAAAACGCCGCTGGCTTTTGGGTTTGCCTCCGGAGCCATGGCTCCCTGTAAGTGAGGCAGCATGACCAGGCCCTCGCATCCTGGGACAACGCACGAGGCTTCCAGCCCCATGAGGTCGTATGAATCCATGCCACTGGATTTGCCGACCTCCATCTCCATGACCGCAAATTCATCACGGAACCAGCGCATCACAATGCCGCCGCTTGTGAAAGTATGCAACATATACAGCCCGGGCAGGCCATGATAGTGACACGGCATTTGGTTGTTTGGATCGAGTATCGGTTGATTGACAGTCGCACAGATGGCGAGCGCCGCGCCGGTATTTTCACTGAAGATGCCAGGTTTGATGTTTCCGACGCCGATCGCTCCACAGGCTTGATCCAACGCTCCTGTGCAGGCGACTGTATTTGGGCTGAGGCCCAATTCAGCAGCGATTTCGGGCCGCAACTTTCCAACGGGTTCGCCTGATTCTCGATACTGGGGAAGTTGCCCCTCTGAGACATTTAACTCCTGCAACATCTCCTTCCACCAGGCGCGCGTTTGGAAATTCCAATAACACGTGGATGTGACCAGTGAGCCTTCGCATATATATTCCCCGGTTAAGCGATAAAGAAAATAATCCTCGATCAAAAGAAATTTGCCGGTCTTCTCCAGGATCTCAGGTTCATTTTTCTTTAGCCAGAGGATCTTGGATGCCGGCCAGGTCGGCACCAACTTAACTTGGCCCGTGATCTCGTAAGCGTTTCTGTGACCAAATATTTCCCCCAGTACATCAGCTTCCTTCTGTGCGCGATTGTCAAGCCACACAATTGCCCTGCGCAATGGGATTCCATCCCGGTCCACCAGGATCAAAGTCTCTCCCTGCGCAGAGACCCCCAGCGCTTTGATCTCAGTTGGGTTGACTCCCGACTCTTTCAGTACTTTGGAAACTGCTGACTTAAAAGCCTGCCAGTAGGTCTCGACTTCCATTTCGACTGAATCAGCATTCGGAGTGATCAGTTGATACTCCTCGGATGCCTTGGCAAGAACATTGCCTTCCAAATCATGCAAGGCACACTTGAGCGCTGTGGTTCCCAGGTCAAATGCCAGAATACTTGGCATGTTTATTCGCCTGGTGCCCCCGCCCAGACCAGGACAGCTGTCTCTTCCCCAATGTTGATCAATGTATGCGGAAGACCTTCAGGAATCAGGATCGCATCTCCCCCAAACAACTCATAATATTTTTGTTCATCAAATAACAGTATATGTCCCTTGCAACAATAGAAGACCTCTTGCGAAACTTTGTGCCCGATATCAATGGCACCTCTCTGGCCTGGTTGCAGGGTGGAGGTTCCCAGCCACATTTGGGGAGTCTTCACATACTCGCGGCAGAGCTCCGGTCCCTCCATGAAAGTTCGCGCCTCTGTGGCTCGGATGATCTGGGCTGACGTATCCATGCTTGTTTCCTTTGGGCAGATGCCTTATCTTAATTATGAAAACGAACTGTCAGATTAGCGAGTAAAAGACGATAAAATCATAATGTTGACGGAAGGAATGGAAATGTTTACAATATAATATATAGTACTGTACTATGTTATGTTGTAATACAAGTCAAACTATAGCAAATTCATCATAAAAAGTCAAGAGGCTTATCGCGCAGGTGTGAAATTCATACTGTTGTTCGGATAGGAGGCTGATTCAAAATGAAACCCGAATTTATTCTGATGCTCACCTATAACGACGAAACTGTAAAAGAAGCGTTGAATATTTTTCAAGAATGTAAAGATGCCCCCGTTATGCATTGGGGATTCAAGGATGTTGGCCTGCCTCCTGATGAAATGAAGATGCTGGTGCGTGAGATGAAGGCGGCGGGCAAAACCACCTACCTCGAAGTTGTTAGTCTATCTGAAGAGGAGGGATTGTATGGAGCGGGGATTGCCGTGGAAGCCGGCTTTGATGTTTTGATGGGAACGGTTTTCTTTGATTCCATCATTGAGTATTTAGGAGGAAAACCCATTAAGTATTACCCGTTTCCCGGGCATATTTACAGTCATCCCAGTATCTTGGATGGAACGATCGAAGAAATTGTCGTACACGCCCGTTACCTTGTAAGCAAAGGCGTTCAGGGAATGGACCTATTGAGTTATCGTTATGTAGGAGACGCGCCGCAGTTGTTACGAGAGGTGGTTAAGGCAACCAGCGTACCGATTGTATCTGCAGGATCAATTGAATCCTACAGGCGGCTGGCTGAGGTCTGGCAGGCGGGCGCCTGGGGATTCACAATTGGCAGCGCGTTGTTTGACAAGAAGTTTGTCCCGAATGGATCCTTCCTGGAGAATACCCTGGCTGTCTGTAATTGGCTCGAAAAAACAGATATATCCGAATTGAGCAAATATATGGATTATCAAGAAAAGATGGAATAATTTTAGTCAGATAGAACAGCATAATAGGACGGTATACTCCAAAAACCAGAACTGAGTCAAACTGCGATAAAAGTTGTAAGTAAGAGCTTTGATTTCAGGGAGAGGTTTTGTCAGAGGCACTCTAGATTTACAATCTGATCTGCTCAAGCAAAATATAAAGTTAAAGAATTGTTCCATGGGGGCGGGCGGCCGAAATTGTACTCGAAATGAGTCAGTGTACATTTTTTTGTTGAACCCCTCCATGGAGGGGTGTAATATGCTTGCTTATGGCTATGAACCCTCGTACAATCAGGGCGGCATGCAGGAACCACCATCACAGAAATACAGGAAAGGGATCGTTATGAGCGACCTCAAAAAGTTTGGCGAAAATATTATTGGAAATCTTGAGCGGGTGATCGTTGGCAAGTCGCAATCCCTGGAATTGGTAGTGATCGGTTTGTTATGCCAGGGACATGTATTGATCGAAGATGTACCGGGGGTGGGTAAAACGATGCTGGCGCGCAGTCTCGCGAAATCACTGGACTGCACATTTAATCGGATTCAATTCACACCCGATATGCTCCCCAGTGATGTGACGGGTGTCTCCATATATAACCAGCAGAAACAAGATTTTGAATTTCGTTCGGGTCCCATCATGGGACAGATCGTGCTTGCGGACGAGGTGAATCGCGCCACGCCGAAGACACAAGCCTCCCTGCTTGAGGCGATGGAGGAGCGTCAAGTGACAGTGGACGGGGTGACACATCCGCTTCCCAAACCGTTCATGGTGCTTGCCACGCAAAACCCGATCGAGTATGAGGGCACGTTCCCTCTGCCGGAAGCGCAATTGGATCGCTTTCTGTTGCGCGTGAGGATGGGTTATCCCAGTGCGTCAGAGGAGATGAAGATTCTTAATGGGCAACAGCTTCGGCACCCGATCGAGGCGCTTAAGTCCGTTGTCAAAGTAAAGGAATTGTTGAGCGCCATCGAATCGGTTCGCCAAATCCATGTATCGCCGCTGGTCCAAAAATATATTATTGATCTGGTCGGGCGCACTCGTCAGAGCACCGATGTTTATCTTGGCTCCAGCCCGCGTGGAAGTATTTCATTGTTCCGCGCCGGGCAGGCGCGGGCGGCGTTGTTGGGGCGCGACCATGTTTTGCCGGACGATATCAAAGCGCTCGCGATTGCGGTGCTTGGTCATCGCATCATTGTTTCGCCAGCCGCGCGCTTGCGTGAATTGAGTGCGGACCGCATCGTGCAGGAAATTACATACAGCGCACCGGTGCCGGGCGGCGATTATCAAACTACAACTGAAAAGGCTAAGGAGAAAACCCAGTGACGCCAGGTCGGGTCTTTGTTTTGCTGATCCTGATGGTCGGCGGCGTTGGGTCGGTTGTCAATGGCGCCGCTTTTTACACGCGTATGTTTTTCCTGGGCATCTTGTTAATTGGACTTGGGTGGTTATTGACATTATTATCCCTGCGTGGGATCAAGGTTGAAAGAAAAGCGCGCTCCTTGCGCGCCGCGGTGGGGGATATCTTCGAAGAACATTATGAAATTATCAATACCAGCAAAATTCCAAAACTGTGGCTGGAAATTTCAAACGGGACATCCATTCCTAATGCGACTGGTTCGCGCGTGTTAACTCTTTTACGAGGCAAACAAAAACGTTCCTATACAGCCCGTACGTGGCTCACCAGCCGCGGCGGATTTTTGCTGGGTCCCACCACGATCACGTCTGGTGACCCGTTTGGGATCTTTCGCGTCTCAAAAAGTTTTCCCGCCACAACCTCACTGGTTGTATTGCCCATGCTTGTGAATGTAACCGAGTTCCTTTCACCGCCCGGTCTGCTCCCAGGTGGAAAGGCTATTCGACGTAAGTCATTGGACATTACGCCACATGCTGCAGGTGTGCGTGAGTATGTGCCAGGTGATGCTGTCAAACGAATTCACTGGCCCACCAGCATTCGTCGTAATCAGTTGATGGTGAAGGAATTTGAGCAGGACCCGCAAGCCGAGGTCTGGCTTTTTCTCGATACACATATCGGCGTGCATTTTGCAAAACCGGGCGAGTTGTATGACGCCCAGCCGGTTGACGATCTGTTTTTATTGCGGCGTCGCAAAGTGAAACTACCCCCATCCACACTGGAATATTCGATAACGATCACAGCCTCACTCGCCCATTATTTTCTTGAGGGACGGCGTTCGGTGGGGTTGGTCTCTGCTTCAGGGCGCACGTACAAAGTGATTCCAGCAGAGCGTAGCGAAAGACAGGAGGCAAAAATACTCGAGGAACTTGCCTTCCTTCAAGCCGAAAGTACTTATACACTGCCTTCACTTGTCACGGCACAAATGGGACAATTGCCACAGGGTAGCAGCGCCATCCTTGTGACACCAACAATGTCACCCGAACTCTTGCTGGGTGTGGATAGCCTGCAACGCCGCAGTTTGCGCCCCGTGGTTGTATTGTTAATGTTGCAATCTTTTGGAACGCGCATGAACAACGAGGGTCTTGCCGGGAATTTGGCGGAACGCAATGTGCCCGTTTGTCGCATCTATTGTGATGCCGATCTTTCTGAAACCCTCTCCACTTTTTATTCCACCACAAACTTACAGGAACACGCATGGCGCAGACCCGTATTGTCACACTTGACTTAAATTTTCAAGGACGTCCGCATGCGATCGCATCATTTTTGATTCGACGCGGCGACGCGGTCGTGCTCATCGAAAGCGGACCCGGCTCGACTCTTTCTGCCCTTCAAGCTGGTCTGGCGGTAGAAGGCTTATCTCCCCGTGACGTGACTCATGTCCTGCTCACGCACATTCATCTTGACCATGCAGGCGCGGCAGGTTGGCTCGCTGAACAGGGTGCGGAAATATATGTTCACCCCATCGGCGCGCCGCATATGTTGAACCCTGAGAAATTAATTTCGAGCGCCACAAGAATTTATGGTGACCGAATGGATTCATTGTGGGGTGAGTTCCTGCCTGTTCCAGAAAATAAATTGCATGTGGCAGAAGATGGTAAAGAAATAGCGATTGGTGACTTGAGATTTATTCCGATCAATACTCCGGGTCATGCTGAACATCATTACGCATATCTATTCGAAGATATTTGTTTTTGCGGCGACGTGGGCGGAGTGCGAATCCCCGGTTATCAATATTTGCGAGTCCCGATGCCGCCGCCGGAGTTGCACATCGAGCGTTGGCATGCCAGTATTGCGCGCCTGCGAAAGGAAAAGCTCGCACGCATCGCACCGACTCACTTTGGAATCTTTGATGACGTGGAATGGCAGTTGCGTGAAGTGGAAAAAGGTTTGGATAGCGCCGCGCACTGGCTTGAGAACACAATGTCAGAAGACCCAGCCATAGATGTAGATGCGTTGCGCCAAAGTTTCACCGAGTGGATGTTGGAAGAAGGGGTGCAAATGGGCCTGAGCGAGGATGTGATGAATGCCTATGAACTCGCCAACCCGCCTGGCATGAGCGCCGATGGGTTATTGCGGTATTGGAAGAAGGTGATGGCTGTGGGGTAACGGAGCGCATCACCCGCGTCTTGAAGAGTAGCGGAGCGCGTCGGGTGCATGCCATTGCTGTGTGGCAGCCCTTTTTATTGTAGTGTATTGACAAACTCTCCAGCCGTCGGATAACGCTCATCTGGGCTTTTCGCCATTGCACGGCGAATAGCGCGAGCGGTCTCGGCTGAAATCTCTGGCATAAGGTCACGCGGGTCGGGCGGAGATTGAGTCATGTGAGCAATGAGTAACGCACCGGGATTGTTGTGCTGAAATGGAAGTTGCCCGGTGAGCATTTGGTAGGCCACAATTCCGAAAGCATAAATATCAGCCCGCCTGTCAATATTGGCCGCGCCCTGAATTTGCTCTGGCGCAATATAATCAAACGTGCCTAACATGCTGCCCGTGCGGGTGTAGTGTGTGGCATTGCCCAGCATTTTGGCAATGCCGAAATCCGCCAATTTGGGGTTGAGCATGGCAGAAGCGGTGTCAAGCAGAATGTTGGAAGGCTTAATATCCCGATGTATCAAACCCTGTGCATGAGCATAATCAAGCGCGCTGGCAATGCCTTCGAGAATGAAGATGGCTTCGGCAAACGATAAATGGCCCCGCTCTGTCAGGAAATGGCCTAAATCCTTGCCTGCGACGTATTCCATGACCATGTAGTGTGTGCCGCCTGATTCGCCAAAATCGAAAACGCGGATGATATGGGGGTGCTGAAGTTTCGACACCATTTCGGCTTCGCGGGTGAAGCGCTTGCGGAAATCAGGATCGGTGGCGAGATGTGCGGGAAGGATTTTGATGGCAACAGGGACGCCCAGCGTGGGGTGAATGGATTTGTAGATTTCCGCCATGCCGCCCCGCCCGATAAGTTCAAGCCCTTGATATTCGCCAAAGCCAGTATGTTGGATAACGCTGGTGACGTTAGTTGCTGTGGGCGCGGGCGTTTTTTGATAGTCAATCTGGATGTGGTAGAAACGCTGGTCTACGAAACGTTGTAGGCGGCGGCGGGCGGGTTGGAAGATTGCGCCAAACGCGGCGGCAGAAATAGCTACTGCTACTAATGGCCCGCCTGCAAAGTTTTGAAAGAATTGCGAGACGATTAACAGACTGAGGCCGAAGAACGCCAACAGCGACACCGTCAATGTGCCATAGACCAGCGAACGGTTGATGAGAAAGTCAATATCCCAGAGGCGATAACGCAACATGGCGACGACAATCGAAAGCGGTATCAAGCTGGGAATAAATACTACGGAAGCCTTACTGTATAGGTCGAACAGAGCGGCGAGGATGCCGGGCTGATTGAGAGCAGGAACAAACAAGGCGGGGATAACCAAGGTCACAAAAATCAAGACAACAGCCACCCCCAGTGCGAAGACCACCCATTTGGTCTGTTGACGCTGGAGGGGGCTGGAGACGCGACGATAGCGATACACTTGCGCGGCAAAGGGCAAGATGACTATGCCGGCCGTTACGATAATCTCTGCAAAAGTCGGCCAGGTATTGAGATCAGCAAGGGAATTCGGAAAGAGCGCTTCAGCAAATAAGAGCGCAATCCAGAACAGAGTTAACCCGAGGCCCCAGCGCGGCACGAAGCGACCATCCGGAAAGGCATAGAAAAGAGAAAAGAGCGTGACGAGGGCATAGTTTAAAGAGACGCGAACCACAACGACCCATGGGAATGGAATTCCAGACTCAGGGGTCGCGAAGGTCGCTCCCATTAGCGCAAAGGTAAGCGAGAACAGCAATGCCAGCCAATCGTCCGACCTGCGCCAGAAAATCAATAGGCTGCTTGCCAGGGCAATGCAGGTGAAGATTAGGCTGGACGTTATCGTAAAAGTGGCATAGAAATTGCCCGTCAGCCCCAACTCTGCCAGCCCCACGCGGGCGGCTTCCAGATTGGCATTAGGGATCGCGAAATTCGCCAACTCGTTGTAATAGGCGGGCAGATACGTAATGAGGAGCGTGTAATTCAGCACGACAACTACCAACCATGCAGCGCGCGCCAGCGTGAGCCATAGCCCACGCAGAGGACTGTAGGTAGTGGTTTGTGAGTCTGTGGTCATTATAGCCTTTGATAAGACAATACAGTCTGTGAAAACGGATGGCGGTTTTGGCTCAACAAGAGGCCGCCCACCGAATTAAGGATTGATGCGGACAAGGGGCAACTGCAAGATTTTATTCATAAAACCTCTTTTGGAGCGAGTGCGAGGCGTTTCATCCAACGCCCGAGCATGAACAGCCAAAACGGAGATAACAGAACCACGAGCACGAAGGCTGGGTCGGGAGCGAGGATTCCAAAAGTCAAAATCCAGCCAAGCCAGCGGACGGGACGCGGCAGACCAGTTGTCGGAGGAAGAAGCGAAACGAGAATCCACACGAACATTAGACCCGAAGAATCCATCCATTGCAAGGCATTTCGTAAATCGTTCGCGGCATTTGCCACAGGGATGAGCGTTGCGCGAAGCGTTGCTTCCGCTGCAAGATATGCTGAACCAAGATCTGTAAAAGCGTAGGAGGAAAATAATCCTTTAGTGTAGCCCATGAGCATTTGCCACGCGCCGCAAACAAGGATAAGGCTCGCCCTCACGGGAAAGGCTGAACGCAACATCGCAAAGAGAGTCACGGTTGTGATAAAAAACAATGCGTGGAACAGCCCATCTACCAGGACAATCGCTTTGTAGGCAATTGGCGATTTACCTGCGAATTCAAGCGTTGCGGCGATACCTCCTGAGCCGTTCGAACCTTCAGGGATGATGTTCAGAATGAAATTAAAAATCAGGTATGGACTGATAGCCATTGTCCAATTCGCTCCGAAGCGGATGGCGCGCTCGTAGCCAGATGGGATTTGAAAGGTTGATTCGGTTGACATGTTTTTCTCCTGGAATGGATTTGTTATTCTTTGTCAGATTCTTTATTCTCTTCATAGTCGGGCTGGGCAATCGCCCAATCGAAGACATCCAATCCGCCAAAACCAAGTTTGACATGGGTGTCTGATCCTTGCGGCGGGGATATGCACGCGGCACGATCTACTCGCGTTAGGCCGCTTTCTGACTTCCCCGAGTGATTTTCGGAATATATCGGGGAACACGGCGGCAATACTCCTCGTAGTCATGCCCGAACCTCTCCTTCAACTCCTTCTCCTCAAGCAGGACAGTGATATGCATAACCGGCAGTGTGAGCAGGAAGACCAGGTACAGGGCCAGGTAATTGGTGAAGAGGGCATAGCCAAGAATCCAAAGAACGGACTCGACATATCTGGGATGACGAATACGGCTATAGATGCCCTCCGTGAGGAGCACCCCCTTCTGACCGCCCGTGAGTTCGGGAACGCCAACCACTATGGGTAGCGTGAGGTACTTCCTATGGCTGAGATAGATTGCCACAGCCAGGGCAAAGGGGGCGACTGACAGCGCCATCAAGAGATAGTTCGTTCCATAGTCGGTTGCGAGTATCACGTCTCTAAACCATAGAATCGTTCCAGCCAGGAGGGTGAGTGGAACTGCAACGATCAAGTACGCCCACACGAGGCCGACGTGTCGCAACAGCTTGTGAAAGGGATGGATCACCAGCCACATCAGGAGGCCGACGGGCACACCGAAAAGGATTAGGATCGCCATATAGTAACGAACAACTTGGAGCCAC
>Ga0180069_1000250_pt1 | contig 11064 bp, 8 predicted proteins | sample EasRivERM_16_10D_2_FD_121793 | JGI IMG/M metagenome (GOLD analysis project Ga0180069, IMG submission 121793) | Soil microbial communities from meander-bound floodplain in the East River, Colorado, USA - East River metaG ERMLT231B'_16_10D | ecosystem: Environmental > Terrestrial > Soil >...
CGTGAGCAATTCTCCGGACGCGGATCTGCAGGATGTCCTCGCGCGGACGGAGGAGGCGGTATCGGCCCAGCTCTACAAGTATTCCGCCTTCCGGGAAGTCCCGCCCGCGACGCTGCGGGCCGCCATGAAAAAGGCCAAGCTCTCCATCGAGAAGGCGACGACCAGGGGATGGCGGAACACCCCGGTCGCCTCCTCCGTCGACATGATCGTCGTGGGAAGCGTGACCAAGGACGACAAGGGCTACCTGATCGAGACCCGGTTCCACTCCGCGGGCGGCAAGCCGGTCCTGTCGCTCATCGAGCGGGCCAAGGGCCCGGGCGACATCGCCTCCGCGGCGAAGGAGATCGCCGTCAACGCGGTCGAGCGGTTCCCCTTCGAAGGGACCGTGGTCGCCGCCGAGGAGGACCGTTACCTGATCAACCTGGGGAAGGCCGGCCACAGGGTCGCCAATGGGACCGAGTTCGACCTGGCGAAGCCGGTGATCGGCAACACGGGCAAGGTGACGGGGCACCGCGAAATCGGGATCCTCAAGGTCAAAAAGGCGGAATCGGCGGGGGCCTGGGCGGTCGCCGAGGACCTGAAGGCAGGCGAGAAGATCTCCGTGGGCGACCGGGTGGTGCGCTACGTCCCCCGGGAAGGGGCAGGCGGCGACGTCCTCACCCTCTCGGTCAAGGGAGGCAAGCCTCCCGACGTTTCGGCGCTTCCGGGGGTCAACGTCTATCTCAATGGCGAATGGATCGGCACCACGGGCCCGGACGGCAAGACGACGGCGCCCGTTCGCCTGGGGAAGAATTACAACCTCCTGCTCTTCCGGCAGGGGTACCGGCAACACGGCGATACGATCCGGGCCGGCGCGGCCGGGGAGACGAAGGAGTTCGTCCTCGCGGTCAACAATTCCCTGTTCAAGGTCGACTCCGAGCCATCCGGCGCCGACGTCGTCGTGGACGGGACCCCCGTCGGAAAGACCCCGATCGCCGAGGGCAAGCCCTTCCCGCTGGGCTTCCACACGGTCCGGGTGTCGGCGGGCGCCGATTACCGGGACTTCGAGGAAGTGATGGAATTTTCGCGGGACGTGGAGGACCGCACCGGAAGCCGGAAGATCGTCCTGTTCAAGGATTATCTCGGGATCGGCGAGCGGGCCGCAAAGGCCGGTAACCTGAACGCCGCAATCCAGGCATACGGCGCGGCGGCGAAGGAGCACCCCGATTATTCGGAGATCCACGGCCGGCTCGGGAAAATCTACCTGGACGAGAAGAACGACTACGGCGCGGCGATCCGGGAGTTCGAGAACGTGCTCTCCCTGCCCGCGAACCGCCAGCTCATCTTCAAACAGTTCGCCGTGATGTTCGCCAACCTGGGGCACGCGTACTACGAGGAAGGGAACCAACTCGTGAACCGGGACAGGGAGGCCGCCTCCCGGAACCTCACCAAGGCGCTCCAGAACCTGCAGACGGCCCGGCAGAACATGCGGTTCTTCCCGACCCAGCGGTACGAGGAGGCGGTGCACGACACCTACTACTACACGGCCCTGTCGTATCACAAGCTCTACCTGATGACGAGGAAGGCGTCGCTTCTGGACAGCGCCAATAACGCGTGGCGGGACTATTTCGACTTTTTCCCGGAGAAGCTCGAAGGGGTCAGCGCCTTCGAACTGAGCCGCCAGGCGGCCAGGAAGTACCGGGACCAGCTCCGGGAAAAGATGTAGCGGAAACATGCGCAGACGGACGACGGCGGCCGGGCGGCGGGAACGCGCCGCCGCCCTGGCCGTGATGGTGGTCATTCTGATGTCTCCCGCGATCGCCACGGCCGCAGGCGGGCCCGAAGCCGGCGACGGGCGGGCGGCGGTTCCGGTGGACGGAATGCCGGATGCCGCGGTCCCGGACACGGTCCTCCCGGACGCCATCCTGCCCCTGCAGATCCGCCCCCTGGCCGGCGTCGCGCCGGGCAGCAACGATTCCAACCCGGTGTGGTCGTCCGACGGCTCCCTCATCGCCTTCGAGCGGAGCCGGGGGGAAGAAAAGGAGATCGTCATCGCGCGGCCGGACGGCGCGGTGGTGGATACGATTCGTCACCATGCCGAGGAAGCCGGCGGCGAACGTCCCTTCCTCCTTCCGGGCGACTCCGGCGACGCGAGCTACAACGCGGGGAGCAGCTGGTCCCCCTCCGGGAAACGGTTCGTGTTCATGAGCAACGGAGGGGAAGGGAACTACGACCTCTTCCGGCGGGACCTCGGCGAGGAACCGTCGAGGCGGCTCACGGACCACAAGGAGAAGGATGGGCACGCGCACTGGTCGCCGGCGGCCGACAACCTGGTTGTCTTCGTGTCGGGCCGCACCGGGAAAGGGGACCTCTACATCCTGGACGTTCCGACCCGTACGGTGACGCGCCTCACGCAGGGGGAGGAGACGTACCTCTACCCGAGGTGGTCTCCGGACGGGACGAAGATCGCCGTCACCCACGGCAACAACGAAAACCACGATATCCACCTCCTCGACGGCGGGACCGGGCCCGGGGGGCGGGAGACGGAGACGGCCCTGACATCGTGGCCATGGGACGACCTCCGGCCCGCCTGGTCTCCGGACGGGACAAAGATCGCCTTTTACTCGAACTACAATCCCGCGGGCGATCCGATGGTCTGGTCCATCATCGTGGTCGCCTCCGACGGGACGGATCCCCGGGAGGGCGAGGGGCTCGCCGCCAAGGTGGCGGCCGCGGACGTCATCCCGGATGTGGAGACGGGGCCGGCCTGGATGCCCGACAGCCAGGGGATTGTCTACGTGAAAAACGACCGGCACGAGTACAACCCCATCTACCTCGTGGATTTCAAGTCCGGAACCGAACGGCCCGTCAGGACCGGGACGAGGATGAACCACGATGTGGCCTGTTCGCCGGACGGCCTGCTCGCCTTCCGCGCCCAGGTCGACCAGTGGGACCACATGTTCCTCGCCAAGCTCAAGAAAAAGGCGCCGTACCGATGACGGGGAACCGCTTCCGCCGTTTTCGGGTCCTGGCCGCCGTCCTCCTCGGCCTGGCCGTCGCGACCGCCGCCCTGGGCGCGGACGATCCCGTGGCGCGCGGAACGAGGCTTTTCGAGAAGCGCCGTTACGGGGAGGCCGCCGCCGTTCTTCGGCCGCATCTTTCCTCGGCCGGGCCCGGGGCGCCGGGGCAGGCGTCCCTGATCCTGGGCGCCGCCTATCTGAAGAACGCCGCGCTTCACCGCGCGCTGCATCGGACCTCCGTGATCGTCCACCTCGAATACCTGAAAACGCTTTCGATGGAAAAGGGCCGGGGGCGGAGTTCCCTCGCGGACCTGTACCTGGGCGAGGCGCTCCTTGCGGCGGGCAAGCCCCGGGAAGCGAAGACGCCATTGACGAAATTCCTCGCGAGGGCGGGGAAAGGGACGGCGGAGGGGGCAATCGCGGCCGTTGACCTGGGGCTTTGCCATCACAGGCTGGGGGAGGCGCAGAAAGCGAAGAGCCTCTGGTCGGGCGTGGACGCGGCCGACCCGGATGTCAAAACCGAGCTGGCGGCGGCGTACCTCTCGGCCGGGATGGGGGAAAAGGCGGCCGTGTCGATGTGCGAAGAGGCGCTGGCTTCGCTTGCGAAGTCCGGCAGGAGGCCGTCGATGCGGGCCTTGAAGAACATCGTCGGCGTGTACGCCCGGGCCGGGCGGACCGAAAAGGGGCTCGACCTCCTTGCCGCGGCGGACCCGAAACGGTTTTCCCGCGAGGAAGTCCCGGGAAAAGACAAGGTCATCCATTTCCACGACCTCGCGCTGCTCGACGGACTCGCGACTCTTTACGGAAGGGCGAGCATCGCCTGGCTCGAAAAGGCGGCCGCGGACCCCAAGGCCGGGGATGCGGCGGCGTACTACCTCCAGGAGGCGTATGCGCTGGGGGGAATCGGCGGGCCGTCGGCGCGGGCGGCCGATCCCTTCGGCGCCGCCCCGAAAATGCCGCAAGCCTACAAAGACAGGATGACCGTACGGCAGGCGGCCGACCGGTACGCCGCGGGACGCAAAGGCGAGGCGACCCGGCTCTGGGACGATTTTTCCCGGAAGCGGCCGGCCGACCCGGACCTCCTCGCCGAGATCGTCCTTGCGTGCGACCGGGTCGCCGCCGACTGCCGGGACATCGTGGGGCGCGCCGCGGTCATCGCGGAGACGGGGGAAGGGAAGCGGTTCCGGGGGCTCCATTCCGCTCTGGGCCGGCACTTCCTGGACCGGAAGGACTACGCGAAAGCCCTTTTCCATCTCGAGGCGGGGAGGGACAAGGGGAACAAGAACAAGGTCGAGTCGAACGACCCCGAGTTGCTCGCCGCGCTCGCCGAGGCGTATTACCGGGTCAAGAAATTCTCCGAGGCTCAGGAGATCTATTTCGAGATGAGCAAGAGCTTTCCGGCCGTGCGCCAGATCCAGGATGCCCTTCAAGGCATATACTCCCGGGAGCAGAAGAGCCCGGGGGACGTGAGGATTTTATAGTCATCGGAACGTTCCACAAGGAGGAGGATGACATGAAAAAGGTATCGGTCGTTATTCTGCTCGTAATCGGCGTGATCGTCGCCGCCCCGGCGTGGGCGGCAGGCCCCGGAAAGGACGGCAGGCCGTACGGAGGGACCTTGAGCTACGGCGAGTACGGCCGTCCGGCGACCCTGGACCCCGTCACCAGCAACGAGATGGTGTCGCTCCGGATCACGGAGCTCATCTTCAACGGGCTGGTGGGGATCAACGAGAAGCAGGAGGTCGTCCCCGAGCTCGCGGAACGCTGGGACGTTTCGAAGGACGGGCGTACCTACGTCTTCTTCCTGCGCAAGGGTGTAACCTGGCACGCCCGCCCCGGCGAATCGCCCGGAACCTTCACGGCGGACGACGTGGTCTTCACCTACAACATCATGATGCACCCGAAAACCATCACCCCCTTGAAGGTCCGGTACGAGTTCATCGAGAGCGTGGAGAAGATCGACGACGCCACGGTCCGGTTTACGCTCAAGCGGCCGATCCTGAACGCCCTGGCCAAGTTCACCTTCAAGGTCATTCCGAAGCACGGGCCGGCCAATCCGGCGTATCTCACGCGGGAAGACCCGTTCGTGCAACGTCCCATCGGGACCGGGCCGTATCGGCTCAAGTCCGTCTCGGGAGACGGCGAGATCACGCTTGCGGCGAACGACGCCTATTTCAAGGGCCGTCCCCACGTCGACACGATCGTCGCCAAGCCCTTCGCCGACCAGAACATCCTGACGCAGGCGCTCATGTTCAACGCCATCGACATGATCGTGCTCGTGAATCCGAGGTCCCTGCCAGAGATCCAGGGGGACAAGCGATTCGTGCTCCAGCCGTACAACGCCCTGTCGTACTCCTTCTTCGGATACAACCTGCGCAACCCGCTTCTCTCCGACCGGCGCGTCCGGAAGGCGTTCGCATACGCACTCAACCGCCAGGAGATGCTCGACTCCTTCTTCAACAGCCAGGGGACGATCATCTCCGGTCCCTTCGCGCCGGGGAGCTGGGCCTACAATCTCGACGTGGCGCCCCTCCCGTTCGATCCCCAGGCGGCCGTCGCGCTCCTCAAGGAGGCGGGCTTTTCGCCCGGGCCCGACGGGATCCAGCAGAAGGCCGGGAAGAAGCTCGCCTTGACGCTCAAGGTTCCGATCGAGAAGGAGAGCGAGGCCGTCAAGCGCGTCGTGCTGGCCTTCAGGAACTATCTCAAGAACGTGGGCGTCGACATCAAGGTGGAGTTCAAGGAGTGGCAGGCGTGGAAGGAGGACGTCTTCTTCGAACACGACTTCGACATCATCTTCGCCACCTGGGTGTTCGACGATTCGGCGGACATCTCGTCCCTGTTCCTCACCGCCGAGATCGGCCCCTGGAAGAACAACTTCGGAGGATACTCGAGCCCCGAAGTGGACGGCCTCATCATGGAGAGCAAGCTGACCCTGGACCACGAGAAGCGCAGGACGCTCAACCGGAAGCTTCACGCGGTCCTCGCCGAGGAGAACCCGTACACCTTCCTCTGGACGCTGACGAACTACGCGGCGTACCACAAGAAGGTCCGGCACGTGGCGATCCACCCGTACAAGTTCTTCTCGTACTCGGACGAATGGTTCATTGAACCGTAGGGGAATAAAGCCCGTCGCCCGGATCCTGGCGCGGGAAGTCGCCATGACCGCGCTCCTCCTCCTGGGAGTGAGCGTGGTCGTCTTCGGGATCCTGTACCTGTCGCCGGGCGACCCGTTCAGCCTCCTGCTCGAAGGGCAGATGTCCGCGGGCGCCCCCGGGTCGGGCGTCCGCGAGGCGATGGGTGTGCCGAAGGCGTGGTTCGCCCAGTATCTTTCGTGGCTCGCGGGGATGCTCCGGGGAAACTTCGGCAACTCCATCCGCACGGGCCTTCCCGTCCTGGCGGAGATATCGCGGGTGGGCCTCAACACGCTCCTCCTCACGCTGGGCTCCATGGCCGTCACGCTGCTGGTCGCCGTCCCCATCGCCCTGTACGCGGCGGTGCGCGGCGTGAACAGGGTCTCCTTTCCGCTGACGATGGCCGCGTACGTGGTGTCCGCCCTCCCCGTCTTCTGGCTCGGGTACGTCGTGATCTACCTCTTCATGCACAAGTTCGGGATTTTTCCGATGGCGTTCGGGTCTCCGGGCGCCGCGGGCGGCACGAACCGGCTCTACCTTCTTCTTCCCATCGTCGTTCTTGGCCTGGGTAACGGCACGCTCAGCGAGGTCATCCGCCACCTCCGCGAGGAGATGGGACGCGTCCTGTCGGAGGACTACGTCCGGACCGCGCGCGCCAAAGGAGCCTCGGTCTGGAACCACGCGTTCAAGGAGGGTTTTCTGATTCCGGTCACGGAGATCGTGGCGTCGAAGATCCCTTTCATCCTCGGCGGCGCCGTGATCGTGGAGCAGGTGTTCAACTGGCCCGGGATGGGGAGAATGGCCTGGCAGGCGGCCCAGGACCGGGACTTTCCCGTCATCATGGGGATCGCGGTCCTGGCTGCCGTTTTCGTGCGGACGGGGAGCCTCCTCCAACGGTTCGTCTACGTCGTGGTCAACCCCGGGGCGTCGCGGGAAACGATCGAAAGGGGCGCCGCCTGAGAAAGCGATACGTCCAGGCGGCGGGGGAGATCGGCGAGGGGTCCGTCCTCCGATTCTTCCGAAAGGCCGACACCGTCGACCTCCTTTTCGTCGGCTACGGCATGCTGATCGTCGTTCTCGTGGCGGTCTCCTACGCCGCCGGACTGTTCCACCTGCTGCCGTACGACCCCGACGCGGTGGACCTCGACCTGATGCTCGCCTCACCGGGGACGGGCGGCCACCTCCTGGGGACCGATTTCATGGGGAGGGACCTCTTCGCGCGGCTGATCCTGGGGATCCAGGCCTACTTCCTGCCGGGTCTTCTGGCCGTCGCCGTCGCGATCGTCCCCGGCGCCGCCCTGGGCGTGCTGGCGGGATTCCGCGAGGGGCGGGCCGATACGGTCATCACCTGGGTTTCCAACCTCGTGGACTCGTTCCCGCGCCTGGTGCTAATCCTCCTGGTCGTCGCCGCGTTCAAGCCGGACATCCACTACATCATGGTGGTCGTGGGGCTGACGAATGTCCCGGCGGTCGTTTCGCTCGTCAAGGGCAAGATCCGTTTCCTGAAGGAGAAGAATTTCATCGAGGCGGCGGAAGCCCTGGGGCTGCCGCCGCGCACGATCGTCCTCAAGCACATCCTGTGGCACCATTGCCGGGCGTCGCTCATCATCCGTGCGACCCTCGGAATGGGCGAGGCCATTCTCATGGAAACAAGCTTGAGCTACCTGGGGTTCGGCGTCCAGGAGCCCACGCCCTCGTGGGGAAACATGGTTCAGTCGGGGGCGAACTACCTTCTCCAGGGGAACTTCTGGCCGTCCACCGTCCCGGCGGTGGCGATCCTGCTCGTCATATTGGGGTTCCATCTTCTCGGGGACGGGCTCAACAACCTGCTCGAACGGAAGACGGCCCATTGAGCGACTCCCCCCTTCTGAAAATCGAAAACCTGAAGACGTATTTCTTCTCGAAAGGCCGTCAGGCCTTCACCCGGTCGGTGGACGGCGTCGACCTCGAGATCCGAAGGGGCGAGACGCTCGGCATCGTGGGGGAGAGCGGAAGCGGCAAGAGCGTCACGGCGCTCTCCGTCATGGGTCTCGTGGGCGCCGCGCCGGGGGTCATCGCCGGCAGGATCGGGCTCAAGACCGAAACCCTCCAGAAGAACCTTCTCCAGGACCTCGACGACTACGTGGAGCTATCCTGCGCGGACGGCCGGGTCGTGGAGGTGCGCAAGGACGTCGTGGGGTGGCAGAAACACCTGGAGCGCCTGATGGGCAAGGTCCGCGGCAAGGTGATCGCGATGATCTTCCAGAACCCCAAGTCGTCGCTGAATCCGTTCCTCTCCGTCGGACGGCAGATCACCGAGGCGATCCGGCTTCACACGCCCTACAAGAGCGAGGCGGCGGGGAGAGAGCGCGCCCTCTACTGGCTCGATCGGGTCAGGATGGATTCCCCCCGGCTCCGGTTCGACAACCATCCGCGGGCCCTGTCGGGCGGGATGTGCCAGCGGGCGATGGTCGCGATGGCGCTCTCCTGCGAACCGTCGTTCCTCATCGCGGATGAGCCCACCACGGGTCTCGACGCCACGATCCAGTCGAAGATCGCGGACCTGCAGGCCGAGCTGAAAGCGGACCTGGGGATCACGACGATGCTCATCAGCCACGACATCGGACTCATCCGCCGTCTCTCCGACAGCGTGGCGGTCATGTACAGCGGGATGGTGGTGGAGTACGGGCCGGCGCGGAGGGTCCTGGCGGCGGGGCAGGAATCCCGTCACCCGTATACCGCGGCGTTGCTGGCCTCGGTACCCGACGAACGGCACATCCGGGGGAAAGAGCGCCTCCCGGCGATTTCGGGGGACGTTCCGGACGCTATTCATCTCCCCAAAGGGTGCCGGTTTTACGGCCGCTGCAGCCGGGTGACCGCCGCGATCGAAAGCGAGTGCGCGGAGCTGTTGCCCCCCCTGTCGGACATCGAGCCCGGACACGCGGTCCGGTGCTGGCTCTTCGAAGGGAGTTGGAGAGACGCATGACGCCCGGGACGATCCTGGAAGTGAGACGTCTGAAGAAAATTTTCGTCCAGCGCCGGGGATGGTTCTCGCGGCTTTCGGGAGGAGAGCGGCTCATCCCCGCGGTGGACGACGTGAGCTTTTATATCAAGGAGAAGGAGACCCTGGGGCTCGTGGGAGAGTCCGGCTGCGGGAAGACGACGGTGGCACGGACGATCCTGGGGCTCACCCCGGCCACCTCGGGGAGCATTCTCTTCGAGGGGGAGGAAATCACCGCCCTCCCCCCGGAAGGGCTCCGGGCATTGCGGAGCCGGATGCAGATGATCTTCCAGGATCTCGACGCGGCATTGAACCCGAAGATGCGTGTCCGGGACCTCCTTTCGGAGGCGATCACCGTTCACCACCGGCTGACCGATGCGGAAGTCGAGCGGAAAACCGCCGAGCTTCTCGACCAGGTGAACCTGAAGGCGAGCAAGCTCCCGAGCTTCCCCGACGAGCTTTCGGGCGGAGAAAAGCGGCGGGTGGGGATCGCCCGCGCGCTCGCCGTCGGGGCGCGGTTCCTCGTGGCGGACGAGCCGACGAGCGCCCTCGACGTCTCCATCCAGGCCCAGGTCGTCAACCTCCTGCTGGACCTTCAGAAGCGTCTCGGCTTGTCGTACCTGTTCATCTCGCACGACCTGCGCGTGGTGGAGCTCGTAAGCCACAAGGTGGCCGTCATGTACATGGGGATGATCGTGGAGATCGGGCTGTCGGAGAGCATCGCCCACGCCCCCCGCCATCCGTACACGCGCATCCTCTGGTCCTCCCTCGTCGAACGGCAGAATGACGAGGCGTCCCGGCAGGCTCCGGGATCGGCGGCGGGGAGCTGGGGGGTCTTCGATTTCGAGCGGCCGGCCGCCGGCTGCCGGTTCGCCCCCCGCTGCCCGGTGTACGAGGCCAAAGGCCGTCCGGCCGTCTGCACGGACCCGGCATCCGCGCCGCGGCTTACGGCCGCCGGCGCCGCCCACCAGGTGGCGTGCCACTTCCCGCTCTCCTGACGTGCCGTACTATCGCAGGCAGACCTTCGTGGCCGGGATGGCGCAGAGGAAAGAGAAGATATCCGCCCCCGCGTTGGCGAAGGCGTGCTCCTCGTCCGGCGGGACGAAGACGTAGCTCCCCGGTCCCACCTCCGTCTCTCCGTCCTTGCGCTTGACCTTCCCCTTCCCCGAGAGGACGAAGACCTCGTGCTCCCAGGGGTGGGCGTGGAACGGCGTGTGACCGCCGGGGGCCACCTCGAAGTGGCGGGTGGTGAAGTTCGGTGCCCCGACGTTGTCGCCCATCAGGACGCGGATGGTGACGCCCCCGGCACCCGCCTCCGTGACCGCCTTCCCCTCCACGTCTTTCCATCTACCGACGTGCATCACATTCTCCCTTTCAGGGGGACACGCTTGGTTCAAGCCGGGGATGCAGGGATAGAGTGTCCTCCGCCAGGCATTATACGTACTTCCTGCACTTCTCGATGTTGACGACGTGCACTTCCCGCATGTCGGCGAAGAACGTCTTCTCCTCGGCGCTCGTTTCCGCGGGGGGGATCTCGTCGATCTTGCGGACGACCCACCCCTGCCCCTTGATAAGGAGGGCGACCTGCTCGGTCTCCGTCGGCAGGGCGATCACCTTTTCGGCGAAGGCGCCGACGTTCTTCGTGGGGGCTGCGCCGCGCGCCTGGAGCAGCCGGAACAGCCCGGCGCAGAACTTCCCCTCGTCGTTCCGGAAGAGGGAGAACAGCTCCTTCTTCTCCATGTCCGACGCGTGGTCCGCCATCACGTCGAGGCACTTCACCCCCGCGCGCTCCGCTTCCAGCAGTTCCTGCATCCGGTCGATCAGCGTCATTTTGGCCTCCTAAGCACTGCATTTTGGAAAATACGGCAACGTATCGAAAAGACAGCGCCGGAAGGCGCACGCCCCACTCCCGTTCGAAATACGCTCCCTGGGGTACCCCCGCCGTAGGAAAAAC
>Ga0180069_1000251_pt1 | contig 11040 bp, 10 predicted proteins | sample EasRivERM_16_10D_2_FD_121793 | JGI IMG/M metagenome (GOLD analysis project Ga0180069, IMG submission 121793) | Soil microbial communities from meander-bound floodplain in the East River, Colorado, USA - East River metaG ERMLT231B'_16_10D | ecosystem: Environmental > Terrestrial > Soil >...
AAACGTGTTCATTCATCCTTGAAGTACCTGACCCCGGCAGAGTTTGAGGCGGCCTGGCTTTTTGAGCTGAAACTTGATAGCCAAGTGCCTCTTTAGTGTCCAGTTTTATGGGTGCAGTACACAGTATCATGGATTGATTTTGCGTGAAAAGGGATTGAGAAGAATAAGGTCTTTTGATGAGAGCAGCATTGATAAGAAGCCCAGAATCTATACTGAAGGGATGACAGATGCTCTGATACTAAACACTGCTTGGAAAAAACTATATCCAGAAATAGATTGTCCATTTATCATCAAAGATTGCCATCCGACACGGAAAACATCTCCAGAAACAACCATTGGTGGAGTAGATGTATTAAAGAATCAGCTCATAAATCTCAACGAAGAAGCTCAGTTCATTTCTGTTGGAATATTTGATAGAGACGACGCTGGTCTCAACGCGTTGAATAACGTAAAAGATTATGAAGTTGACGCGGAAAATGAGTGGCGAATCTCATTGCCGAGAAAGGCAGGATGTTTTACATTGCCAGTACCAGTTGGCAGGGAAAAATATGAAGCAAGTAAGAAACTCAGTATCGAATTTTATTTCAACGATGAAGTTCTATCTTCGAAGAATAAAGACGGGAAAGGGTTGTCGTTTTCTATATATTTAGGCAAGCGAGAGATAAGAGAACATGATGACCCCGAAACCGTATTGAAATATACTGAAGAACGTGTGATAAAAGATGATGGTGGTAAGATGACATTTGCAAAAGAAATTGTGCCTGCATTGGAAACAAACCACTTTGAGCCTTTTATAATAGTTTTTGAGAAAATATCAAAACTTATCGAAATACTTGAGCTGACTTCATAGGAATAGCGCGTGGGTTAGATCACCCTCACCCTAGCCCTCTCCCAAAGGGAGAGGGGACTCGTTATGCTTTATGTAATTGCAAATCGGGGATGAATTGAAAATCTTTGATGTTCAGTGTGTATGGTGGAAAATTTTGTTAAAGACCAATTAAGTTCAGGTTTGCTCGCGAATGGATTGAAGGGTGATGTCGCGTCCACTCCAAAAGCCAGCCATTGAAAAGAAATCATTTTCCCCGCCGATGCTTGATGTCTTTTCAACGGACAAATCTTTCTCAGACACGCTTTCGATGAAATCGAGCGATTTGAGAAAGTCTAAAAGCGTTTGCGCCTTTTTCTTGTCCTTGATTCGGATGGTGATCTGTTCCATAGTCAATCCTCTGGTTAGAGTCATTATACAATATTTTCAATACACCGGTACAGGCAGGGATGAGGTGGAGAGAAATACGTGTGACAATTGATCTACACGAGCTGAATTACCCGTATTTATGGGATAATTATTTTGTAACATTGGAGATACAACAAATGTTTAACGTAACCCCTGCATGGAAATCCGCTTTCCCGGGTGCGCACACGGGTGTGTTGGTGATGCGAAATGTTTCCAATCCCGCTCATCACGCCGACTTGGAAAAGCAAAAAATGGAATTGGAAGAACGATTGCGTTCTCAATTTGCAGGGCAGGATCGCGCCGCGCTTGCGAGTCATCCCGTTTTGCAAGCCTACAGTGAATATTATCGCCGTTTCAAGAAGACGTATCACGTTCAACTGCAATTAGAGTCGATTGTCTTGAAAGGGAAAACGATTCCCAGCGTGGCAGGGCTGGTCGAATCCATGTTCATGGCGGAGGTGAAGAACATGCTGCTCACTGCGGGGCACGATCTGGATACTTTACAGTTGCCACTTAAGCTCGATGTCACAACGGGAAATGAAAACTATATGCTGTTGCGTGGAGAGAATCAAACCGTCAAGGCGGGAGATATGATGATCAGCGATGGCATTGGGATTATCTCGAATATTATCTACGGCCCCGACCAGCGGACACAGATCACGGCTGATACGCGCAATGTTGTGTTTACGGTCTATGCTCCAGCTGGAATTGATGAACCAACGATACTACAACATTTGCACAACATGCGAGAGAACGTGATGCTGGTTGCCCCGTCAGCGCAAGTTGAACTGCTGGAAGTTTATGGTGGAGATTAGCGCGCGAAAGGCTATTGCCTAAAGAATTGCTATGCTATACTCGCGTCAACATTCATTTTATAACGAAAGGAATATGAACCATGAAAGAGCGAACTGGTGAAGCATTCGAACTTGGCGAACAATTAACGGTACTGGGCGGAAAACTTCAACCCGGCGCGACCGCACCTGCATTTACATTAGACTCATTCGATCCAGCCGCAGGCGCGATGCGCCAGATCCAATTATCGGATTCGGCAGGACAAGTCCGCCTGCTAAATATTATCAACTCCCTCGATACGCCGGTCTGCCACATGGAGACCCGGCGCTGGGAAAAGATCCGCGCCGACCTGCCAGCGGATGTGGTTGTATACACCGTCAGCATGGATTTGCCATTCGCGCAGGCGCGCTGGCAAATGAGCGAGAACGTCAGCCACGTGATGTTATCGTCACACCGCGCTGAAAAATTTGGTGAAGATTATGGCGTGCTCATCAAGGAGTGGCGATTGCTTCAACGTGCTGTCCTCGTGATCGACAAGCACGACAGGATCGTACACGCGGAATATGTTCCCGACCAAATGGCAGAGCCAAATTATGACAGCACGGTGAATGCCGTCAAAGAGGCCGCTTCTGCTGATCAATAATAATTCGGCTGAAATAAATGAACGGAAGGCACCAAGGAAAATCTCTGTGTCTTATATTATTGGGGAGCTTCTTAAGCCTCAGGAAAAGAAACACAAAGTGATGAGTTCATGCCGAGAGCTATAATCCAGAAAACATGCTACAGCGTGAGAGAGAATATATGCCTGATAAAGCGCCCGCCATCATCGCCAGCATACTCACCACCCTCTTGCTCATCGTCAGCACAGTTTTACTTTTATTCAGTGAGCTCGTCGCACTAAATGGATTCAGCGAACGCGTCAGTACGATCGCGCTGGTCACATCGCTGGGCTGCCAGAGCGTGAGCGGAATCCTTGCCGTTGTCCTTGCCTGGCGGCTGACGACTCTCTTCATCATAAAGTTCAACTGGAACAAGACCCTGGCGGTCATTATCTCTGTCTTCGCCGGTGTGAGCATGGGTGGAGTGTTATCAATCGTTTCCTTATTCATCTCGATCTTTATCGCGGAAACGATACGCTAATGAGCGCCACGTGAAGAACACGATATTTATGAGAAAATAGGGGCATGACCCAACAAGACATCCTCCAAAAAACTGCTGAATATATCAAACAGGAATTTTCCGACGATTCGTCTGGTCACGATTGGTGGCACATTTATCGCGTATGGCAAAATGCCATCACGATCTGCGAACACGAAAGTGGGGACACATTCATCGTCCAACTCGCCGCCCTGCTCCATGATCTTGATGATTGGAAGTTCAAAGACTCCGGAGATGAAACCCCGCTGCGCGCCAAGGCGTGGCTTGATTCGTTTCCCCTCGACCCCTCCATCACTGACGCCGTGTGTCGCATCATCATGCACATCTCCTACAAAGGCGCAGGCGTGGAAAACAAAATGGACTCACTCGAAGGCTTCATCGTGCAGGATGCCGACCGTCTCGACGCCATCGGCGCCATCGGTATTGCTCGTGCCTTCGCCTATGGCGGCTACAAAAACCGTCCGCTCTACGACCCCGACTCTTCCCCACAAATGCACGCCACATTTGAACAATACAAGAACAGCAAAAGCGCCACCATCAATCACTTCTACGAAAAATTATTGCTGCTCAAAGATTTGATGAACACCCCCACCGCCAAACGGATTGCAGAACAGCGGCATGAGGTAATGGTGCGGTTTCTAGGTCAATTCATGGACGAGTGGGAAGGCAAAGACGTGGAATAACCAAAAAGACCAGGTTGAGAAGCCTGGTCTTTTGATTCACTATATTTATGGAATTGCGGGACACGCATCCACATGCAAATACTTCTGACATTCGTTCTGTGTCAATTCGCGGGTAAGGCGCGATTTGGCAAGCACAATCAATTCTTCAATATTCAACTCATACACATGCACAACACGATCGCGTCCCACTGAAACGATACGAGTACCATCAGGACTGAAAGCCACTTGGTATACTGCGCCCGAATTGCCATAAAGAGTCAGCGGCTCAGGAACTTGTTCTCCCAGTTTTGGCAACTTCCAAACCTTCACCGTTCGATCAACACTCGAAGTTGCCAAATACTGACCATCGGGACTAAATGCAACGCCGAAGGTGGGACCAGTATGCCCAATCAGCGTAAAGATTTCAGCACCCGTTTCAGGATCCCATACCTTGACCGTGGCATCATTGCCTGAGGTGGCGATCCACTTGCCATCCGGACTATAAGCAATATCGTTGAGAGCTGACCCTTCGCCGTGCCCACTGAACGTCACGAGTTCCTTGCCGGTGGTTATATCCCAAATATGGGCAGCATCTTCGTTGGCGGAGGCGATACGCTTTCCATCGGGACTGAAGGTAATTCGCCCGTTGTAGCCAGAAGGTATCGGGAATTGGATAAGTATTTTGCCATTGCTGCTATCATAGATTATCAATCCGGCAGTTTCGCTGCCAACTGCAATTTTTGTTCCATCAGGACTGAAGGCTACATCATTCCCTGCGCTGTCTGTGGTAGTCAGTGAGAGAATTTCGGCGCCGGTTGTGGCATCAACTATTTTCGTAGTGTTGAGATCATTGTAGGCCAGCCGCTGGCCGTCGGGACTATAACTAACACCTCCCGCCAGCGCATTTCCTACACTGTTTATACTGTCAATCATGGCTGTCAGTGTGATGGTCAGCAATTCCTCGCCACTGACTGCATCCCAGACTCTGACGGTGCCATCATAACCCAAAGTTGCCAATTGTTTTCCATCCGGACGGTAAGCCACACTGCGCACACGGTTGGGATGACCAGCGAGATTCAGCCAATCACTACCGGCTAAAGGGGATACATCCCATATCTTGACCGTCCCGTCTCGGCTGGCAGTGTAGAGCTTATTTCCATCCGGACTAAAAGCTACACTTTGGACGCCACTGGTATGCCCTGCGAGCGTAAGCAAGGCTTTGCCATCGGCATCCCAGAGTTTAATCACCCCATCTTCGCTGGTACTGGCGAGTTGTTTTCCGTCAGGGCTGTAAGCCACGGCATTCAGATAACTCGCATGTCCGAAGAAGGTGAGAACTTTGTTTCCCGTAGCGGCGTCCCAAATTTTCACGGTGGTATCAAACTCACCCGTAGCCAGACGCGTTCCATCCGGGCTGACTGCGATCGAATCAACACCACCCTCGCCGTCAAAAGCAAACAACTGATTGCCGCTGGCAACGTCCCATGCAATCACAACCCCGGCGTCACTGCCAGTATACAAATGGCTTCCGTCTGGGCTGAAAGCCAGAGTAACAATGCCATTCTCATGACCCGTGAACGTCATCAGGTCTTTGCCAGTGGCAGCATCCCAAAGGACCGCAGTTGTATCCCAACTTCCAGTGGCGATTTGCTTTCCGTCCGGACTGAAAATCGCTGTCGTGACCTCATCCGCGTGCCCGCTGAGGGTAAGTAGTTCTTTACCGGTAGCAGCATCCCATACCTTAACCGTATGGTCACCGGCTGGTGCAGTCAGTCGTTTTCCATCCGGGCTGAAACTGATGAAGCGCAAAATATTCTTTTCAGTCAGTCCGGTTGGAATGGAAACTAACTCTTCGTTGGAAGTGATATCCCAGATTTTTATGGTCCCATCGTCGCTCAGGGTTGCGAGTCGTTTACCATCGGAACTTGTGGCGACCGCATAAATGCCACTGGTATGTCCGTGCAGAGTGACCAGTAGGTGGGATGATTGAATCGAACGGTGAAGAGCATCCTGCGCCTCGATCAAAACAGGCTGGTCACCCATGATGCTTAGGTCGACTGCCTGTAATGAAAGCAGGATGCTTCGTTCTGGATCAACCGATAAGTTGTTGACTGCTGAGGCCGACAACTCGCGGGCGAAGGCAATTTGTTGTTCAGCCTGCGCGGTCTGGGCGCTGACTGTGGCTCGCCTGCTAAAAAGGAATGCAACTCCGGCCAGCACGATTGCCAATACAAACGCGCCGGCCAAAAAAATAGCTCGCTGACGTAATTGTTTTGCAGTGCGGTGTTCGGTTGCCGCCAATTTTTGTGCGGCCTCCAGTTCACGTTCACGCTGGGCTTCACGCTCGAAGGCATCATGCTGTTCTTGATTCAGAGATGCTTCCACGAAGGCGCGTTCTGACTCGTTCAAGCGTTCCTCATTTAACATAGCCCACTCGTGCACCTGCGCCAACCGCGCACCGCGATATAACTCGCTGATATCATGTCCTCGCGCTTCCCACTCCCGCACGGACTCGGTGAGGTGACGATGCAGGCGGAGACCCTCGCGATCCTGTGTCAACCATTCGTGCAGTCTCTGCCATTCACGGATCAACGCCTCATGTGCGACCTCGGCGCTGTCCTCGTTCAGTGTAATTAGTCGCGCCTCTGCCAACGTGTTCAACACTGTGCGCAACTGAGTCGCTTCTGCTGATTGACGCACCAGTTCATTCAACGCCGCGCGGCGACGTGTGTCTTCTGTGCCTTCTCCCAATTCTGTCAAACGCAAAAAGACATCGCGCGCAAGTTCCTGTTGCTGCTGATTGAGTTGATCGGTAAAAACGCTTTCGGCAGTTTCCGCAATGGCACTGCGTACACCACCGGAAGCGCGATATCCATCCAACGTAAATGTTTTTCCACGACGGCGTTCCCAGGTTGCCAGCAAGGCATGTGAGAGCAGAGGCAGCGCGCCGGGTTCGGGCTGTCCCATTCCGTCTGCGCCAACATCTTGCAGCAACACATCCACAAGCCCCGACTCAAATTCCCAGCCGCCGCGTTTGGCAGGTTCTTCGATGGCACGGCGTAATTCATCGGTGGTCATCTGCCCGATGTATTCCTGCTCGGCGGCAACAGCCCGACGTAAAAGCGGATATTGCGCGCAGTGCGAATAGAAGTCTGCGCGCAGAGCGATCACAACTATTATTTTCCTTGAAGCGTCTTGTGTTATTTCCAATAACTTTTCAATAAATGCAACGCGCTCAGTTTCATCATGACATAAAGTAAATGTTTCTTCAAATTGATCCACCAGGATGAGAACACGGTCAGACTCCGCGTGTGCGTGATCCGAATCAAGTTGCATTTCCAACGCCCTTAGTGGATCAGCACCCGGTGTGAACACATGTGCATCCCAACCTGAACTTTTCAGCGCGGCCACCAGCCCAGCCCGCACCAGTGATGACTTGCCGCTTCCCGATGCGCCGACGATTGCCAAAAAGCGAGTAGATGCGTCCGAAGCAAGATCAGTGACTCGGTCCGAGAGATGCGCAGTGAGAACTTCGCGTCCGAAAAATAAATCTGCATCTGATTCATCAAAAAACAATAGTCCTTTGTATGGAGCAAAGCCGGGCGCGGGCGCATCCTCCTGTTTCGCAGATTTTGCCATCTCCAGGAAGCGTGCAATGAGTTCAGGTTCATCATCAAGATGCAAGGCAGGGATAAAGAGCGCCTTGAGCGCGGTGAGATCAGGCTTGCGTTGATTCTTTTCGAGCCGCCCGATTTGCGCTTCGCTATAACCAACGGTGATGGAGAGTTCAAGTTGGGTGAGACGTTCGCGGCGGCGAAGATATTTCAATAATTCACCAAAGGTTTGAAATGAGTCTGGAGAGAAAGGTTGATTGGGCATGGAACTCCTGATGATTGCGATCTGTAATCTTTTTTCATTGTATGTCTTCGCAGATTCAAAATCAATAGTTGCGGGCATCAGTTTCTCACTTTGGCGGGAAATGTCAGGTTTTTTGCAAAGCGAAATGCTACGATGCGAGCGTAAGAAAAATTATTTCAACTCAAGGAGAAAAAAGATGAACACTCGTAAATTCCTCGTTTCCGTATTGATGTTCGTATGTGTTGTGCTCGCGGCTTGCGCGCCAGCGGTAACTGCAACGCCCGCCCCCATAACGACTCTAGTGCCTCCGACGGCTGCCCCGCCGACTCAAGCAGCTACCACTTTGTCAGGTGACCCGATCCCTGAAAAGTATCTAAACATTGACTACCTCACCGGTGATGGAAATCAATTGGCGGCGTTAAGTTTATACGCGCCGGGTGACCCAATCTGCCAGGAACTGAACACCCAGGGAAACTGTTTCACCATCCTGCTGCCAAATAAGCCCACGGATCCGGGCGTACGCGGCCCTGCGGCTTTTGTCGATGGTCTGATTGCTGCCAAATTCCAATTGTGTCCTTTTTGTGATTCTAGTGAGATTGGCGGTATTGAGTACTTTGAGCCAAAGGAGGACGGTGGAGTTTTGGCTGGCGTCAAATGTGAAACCAACACAGGCGCTGCCTGTAATGCGGATGTAGGATCAACTTGGAAGCCAGCGGCGCAACAGACGACATTCCACAGCCCTGAAAATACCAGCTTCCGTTTGCCGCTGACTTTTAGTTATGGTTCAGGTTGGGATGTGTTTGTTGGGATCAATACCATTAACATCGTCTATGGAAATGAATGGGGGGGCGGCATTATTCTGCTCAATGACGCATTGGTACATGATCCTGCGACAGCGGTATCAGATCAACCTGCCTCTGCAAACAAAGCTGATTTTGTGCCGTTGCCCGATGATTTTTTTGCCTACATTTCATCGTTGCCGGGCGTAAAGATTATTCAGGGTCCTGATCCAGTAACCATCGGAGGTATTGATGGCAGTCAGATCATTATCCATACTCCAGCGATGCGCCCCATCTTGTGGGTCAAGGATGATTACACATGGCTTGGCGGAGGCAGTACAGGCGTGGACCCGGAGTTCAAGCGGCTGATGATCCTGCTCGAAGTTAGTGGGGAACAAGTCTTACTTGAATTTGATGATAGCCCCGAAAAATTCGATGAACGCTATCCGCTCGTGCAAGAGATTTTCAACTCGATCACATTTGGCGAGTAATCCGAATCTTATATATCAAAAGAGAAAAAAGATGAACACTCGTAAATTGCTCGTTTCGGTCGTGATGCTTGTATGTGTATTGCTTTCGGCTTGCGCGCCAGCCGTAACGGCGACGGTGATTTCCCCAACCGCAGATCCCAGCACTGAACCTGCTGTTTCCATATCTCCCACATCTCTCTCGGAAACTCCTGCAATAGGCAAATTGTTGGAGACTATTCCTCTTCCCGTCAAGCCTGATCGGGATACTGTATATGCCTTCGATTCGTTTTGGCTTATCGATGACTATACAGGTGCGATCACGCGTTGGAATCCTTCCTCGCGACAGACCCTGGCCACGATCCAAGTTGGCGCTCCGACCAAGGCGCCGTATGGCGATCCGGTCGCCGTTGTAGCAACAACCGATTCGGTCTGGGTCACCTCGGTGGCAGCGAGCGAAATCGTCCGCATTGACCCCGGCACAAACCAAATTGTTGAACGGATTCCGCTCGGCAAGGTTGATGACCGAGACTTCGTCATCAACGTGATGGTTGGCGATGACCATAACATGTGGGTCTGGGATTACGACCGGTTGATCGCCCTGCGCGTCGACCTCCAGACAAAGCAGGTAGCAGCGAAGTTTGAGAACACCTTGCCGGCCGCTGTGGCAGATGGCAGCCTGTGGGCGTGGAATGCGCAACATTCCAATAACGCCACCAAGCTTCTACGCATCGACCCTACCACCGACCAGGTGATCGCGACCATTCCGCTCGAAAACGTGAGCATGGCAACCGCCTCCACAAATCACACCCTCTGGTTTGGACATGGTGACGATCTATTGGGCATCGACCCGGCAACCAACCAACTTACCGCCATCGTTCACTTGGGTGCCAGAGCCTTTGGAGGCATCTTGGTTAACGGAAAAGTTTGGGCGTTCGCCGGTCCTTCCTCTGGCCCTCCGGCCTGTCATGACTTGAAGCAAAGCTTCCTAGCACAGATCGACCCCAGTACTAATTCGGTGGTTGATAAAATCGGATTGGATTGTCCAACGCAAGTAATTCAAATTGGCGATGTGCTTTGGGTGTTTACTGGTGCCGCAAACTCAAACTGGGGTGCCGAAAACTTTGTTGTAGTTGATACTGCACAGTAGATAAATTCATAAAACCAGAGACGGAGCAATGACATCCGTCTCTGGTCGTGTTACCGACAAACCTGACTGACCGCCAACCACACCACGATGAGTTTTTCGCCTATGTGACCTCAATTCCTGGTGTAAAGGTCATCCATGGACCGGACCCTATCACCATTAATGGCATTCAAGGCAGTCAGATCATCGTGCATACCCCTCCGATGCACGCGATGTTATGGCTCAAGGACGATTATGCATGGCATGGCGGTGACTTTTCGGACAGGAAAGAATTATTGATCCTGTTGGATGTAAACGGTGAACAGGTCCTCCTCGTGTATGCCGATTCGCCCGACAAATTCGATGAACGCTATCCGCTTATTCAGGAGATTTTCAACTCGATTACGTTTGGCAAGTGATTGAACTCCCTCGTTTAACAAGTTGGCAGGTTGAAACGTTTAAACGTTCCAACCTGCTAACGTTTTAACTTTCCAACCTTTCACCTCGCCAGCGAAATAAACACATCCTCCAGCGTCGGTTCACCGGCAACCAAATCGCTGACATGTACATTTTTCGCTTTCAGTGCCTTTAGCAAAACATCCTTCTTCAAACCTTTTTCGGTGATTGTTCGTAAATGGTCACCTGCCAAGCCAACACGTAACACGCCTTCAATCTCAGGCAAAACCGCCAAGCCATCTTGTAAAGGTTCGACATACACTTCCCACACATCGCCGGGGATGATGTTCTTTTTCAGATTCGATGGTGTATCCATTGCCAACAATTTTCCATCACGCATGATGCCGACGCGTTCGCAATATTCGGCTTCGTCCATGTAGTGGGTGGTGACGAGGATCGTCACGCCAGTTTCGGCGAGTCCATAGATCAGATCCCAGAAGGCGCGGCGCGCGGTTGGGTCCACGCCGGAGGTGGGTTCATCGAGGAACAATAACTTTGGTTCATGCAC
>Ga0180069_1000252_pt1 | contig 10975 bp, 6 predicted proteins | sample EasRivERM_16_10D_2_FD_121793 | JGI IMG/M metagenome (GOLD analysis project Ga0180069, IMG submission 121793) | Soil microbial communities from meander-bound floodplain in the East River, Colorado, USA - East River metaG ERMLT231B'_16_10D | ecosystem: Environmental > Terrestrial > Soil >...
CGAAGATTCAAGTTTTCCGTTGACTCCAGAGCCGGCCAGGGGGCCGGCTGCGGCCCAGGGGGGCCGCCCCACAAACCCATCCATCCCACCTGAAAATGTAGAAACTCCAGGGACAGGCCGGAGGCCTGTCCCACTAGGAGATCAAGGCGTCGCCCGTATGGTAGGCCGCAGTGAAGCGGTCCAGGCCGTGAGAGCCGCCGTTGACCAGTTTGCGGGCGGTGGGGAGGTCTTGGGTCAGGAGGGCTTCCTTGATCCGCTGCTCTTTGCTCTTCAGGAAAGAGGCGAGGAGTTGGGCGGCGATGCGGGGGTCGTTGGCGCGCTCCGGATTCTGTACCAGGCCGTCGCCCAGGCCGATGGCTGCACCGTGGGTCTGATAGTTGGCGCGGCCGGTGAGCTGGATGAAGCCGCGGCCCCGGAAGCGCTCGCCGTCGGGAGGGCCTTGATTGCCCAGGTCCTGGCGGTTGTCGTAGAGATCGAAGGGTTGGCCGCCGGGAGAGGTGTTGAACCTGGACTGTCCCTCGTCGATGGGCCGGAAACTTTCGGTCTCGGCGCGGATGGTGGCGAGGGCCATCAGGACCATCGGCTTCTCGGTCAATTGGGGCTCGACCAAGGCTTCCAGGACGACGGGCAGGTGCTGGCGGATGTTCTCAACCGGGGTGGCGGGAAACATTTTGGAGACGATTTCCACCGTAACGCCGGGGATCACCGAGGGGATTTCCGGGGGATTCTCCAGGCCGAGGGCGGCGGCGGTACGGGGTCCGACCACTCCATCGTCGAGGAGTCCTTCGCTGCGTTGAAACGCGCTGACGGCGGCCTGGGTTCCGGGGCCAAAGGCGCCGTCGGTGGCTCCGGGAGGGAAGCCCCGTTCACGGAGCTTGTCTTGGAGGGCCGCGACCTCGGGGCCGCTACTGCCGAGTTTGAGAACGGGCATATCGTCGTCTCCTTAGCTGCCGGACGGGCGCTGGGTTACAAGATTCTTCAGAGTGTCGGCGGCGAAGCCGAGGGCGATGACGGCGCCGACGGCCTCCAGAAAGCTCAGGCTCTGCGCTTGCTGGCGGGCAGTGGCCATTAAGCCTACCACTGCCAGGGCCAGGACCAGGGCCAGACGGCTCGCCTCCAGCTTGGTCTCCGGCTCCATCCAGGCCCGGGCGACGCCCTTTTTCTGCGCGCCGGCCTCCGCGATCACGGAAAGGCCGCGGGTCAGGGGGGTCGAGGTCAGCGGCGTACCGTCGACGCCGGTGATGCTGACCTTCAGCGGAAAGTCGCCGGCCTTCGAAAAGCCGTGGTGGACTTCCCACCCGGCTTCGGTGGCGGGGCCGTCGCTGAAATCCCAGGTGCACTTCCACTCCTGGCGGGCCACCGATTCATTCAAAATGTCCCGGTTAAACCGCAGGGCCATCTGCACCGATTGCCCGGCCATGACTTTGGCGGGTTCGATCCGGATGGTCAAGGCCGGGGGCTGCTTGCGCAACTCGTCCTCCAGGACACCGGCGGCGTAGATGTCCTGGCGCATTTCGTCGAGGAAGAGCTGGGCCAAGCGCAGCGAGTCATAGGTATTAGATCCGAGGAAGCTGAGGAGCCGGGGGGTGTGGGTGGCCAGGCGCGTGGATGCAGAGGAGGCGGCGGGCTGGCTGCCGCCTCCGGCAGTGGCCGCGACCGCCACCGGCGCCTGGTTCTGGAGCTGGAGCAGCTCGCCCAGCAGATGGGCCTTCAGCGAAGACGTGTCGCGGACGACGTAGTCCGCCGGGATAGGAGGCGTGCCGGCGGTTACACTGGTGGAGACTTGGTTGAGGAGCCCGGCGAAACTCGGGTAGGCCAAGAGTAAGGGCGCCAGCAACGGTTTCAGGCGAGACTCCCGCTGCTGGATCTCCTTGTCCAGGTCCGGAATCGGAGCCCCGGTCAGGGTGAGGTTCAGGTAATCCTGAGCGGCCTTCAAATCGGACTTCATCCGTTCGATTTCTTCGGGGGTGGTGAAGTCTGTCTCCATCGGCCGGAGGGCACTGGCGCATTTCCTCTCGATCCAGCGGTGGATCGTGGGCGGGATGCCGCCGGGAAGCGCCTGGTTGGCCCGAGGGACCTGTTGCAGAACGAGGGAAACCTCGTAGGCGACAGTCACGCACTCCTGAAACTTGCCGGCATCTTCGGCGAGTTTGCCCAGGGTGGTCCGAAACGAGGGGAATATCCACCAAGTGGTGTCCAACTCCCGCAGGAGACTCTTGGCCCTGGATTCGAGGAGCGCGCGCCAGCGCGACTCCACGGCCGGATCCAGACCCCGGACCTGGGCTTCGAGGCCGCGCAGGCGCTTTCGCAAGGCGAGGCCGTCGGTCGTGTTGGGCATGCCATAGTGAACCCAGATGGAAGCGACCCCGCCCGCGGCCAGGAGCAAAAAAAGAAACACCACGTTGAAGAGTTGCTGCCAAAAGGGGCTCCAGTAGCTCAGGCGGAACGTGACCGGAAGAACTCTGGGCGGGAGGGGCTGGTGAACGGCGGCGGTTCCGATGACCGGCTCCAGGATAAGGTCGCCCTTGATGACCTCGTCTTTCAGGGTGCCGGCGGTGAGCCAGTAAGCCCAGGGGGCGCGCGAGGAGAGATCTATGTAGGTAGTGCTATTGGCGGGCAAATGAAGATACTTCTGGCCGGCGGACAACAGCTCGCCGCGCACGTTAAGCTTCCAGGTCACCAGGTAGTGATAGGGGTCGGAATTCTTGAGGCCGATGGGGGCCTTGGGGCCGCACCAGTACAAGGGAGCGCCAGCAAAGTGGATTTCGGGGGAGTCGAGCGTGGCGGAAACGACTTGAATATTGTAGGGGGCGGCTGGGATGGTCAGGGCCTTCAGGATGGAACGCTTATGATCGCTGCGGGTGGGAATATCCTGGCCGTCGTTTTTCAATACGGCCTCGGATTGGCCGGCCTCCAGCAACCGGGTAACGGTCAGCTTGAAGCTGGCGGCGCCGTTCACCGGGAGTGGGGTGCTGCCTTCGAGGAAGGGCTTATCTTTCTCGGTCAGCGGGGCCAGGGTGGAGGTGGTTCCCAGATCATGCTTCTCGCCGTCCGGGCCGGGGCGTTGAAAGTCGGATAGGCTCAGACGGAGGGGAACGGCGTTCTTGGGGTCGGTGTTTCGGACGGTCAGGGCGGCGGTAGCATTGCCGGTCTGGTCGGCCGTGAGCAGAGGTGTTTCGAGGAGCAGGAGAGAACTCTGGGCGTGGGAGACGGCCAGCGCCACGCTCAAGAAAAGACCAATAATTCGCACGATTACCCCCTTTGCCTTCGTTCGTAATGGTAGTGAATAAAGCGCCGCTTTTGTTACAGATTTCGGAAAAAATCACAGCCGGAACCAGGGACGGGCCACCACGCCGTGGCGGCGGAACTGAGAATCGCCGGCGTAGACCATGGCGGCGGGGGCGTTCTCGTGGCCGCTGAGGCGGCGCCAGTAGTCCAAACCGGCGAAGAAGTCTGCGGCCACGGTTTGGGCCGATTTGATCTCGACCGGGATCAGGCGGTTACCCAGGTCGATCGGGACGTCGACCTCGTGGCCGGCCGAGTCGCGCCAGAAATAGTCGGCTGGCTGATCGAGCCCGCAACGAGGTTACTTCCCCAACCACACGGCGATAGCGCGGCGGTGATGATTACCGTCTCCTACTTCGAGGCCATCGCTTGCTGCTTGGCTGGGAGAGAGACCGAGAGAAAAGAGTCGGGAGCTCAGGCCGGCGTCGGGGTGGGGGCCATCTTGCGCTCTTTGCGGGAGCGGAAGCGGGAGACGGCGCTGGCCATGTAGGTGTAAACCACCGGGGTCAGGTAGAGCGTGACGAGCTGGGAGAACAGCAAGCCGCCTACTACTGCTAGCCCCAGGGGCTGGCGGGCTTCGCCGCCGGCGCCGTAGCCTATGGCGATGGGGACGGCGCCCAGCAGGGCGGCCATGGTGGTCATCATGATGGGGCGGAAGCGGATGAGGCAGCCTTCGAAGATGGCCTGATGGGGCGGGAGGCCTTCGTTGCGCTCGGCGTCCAGGGCGAAGTCGATCTGCATGATGGCGTTCTTCTCCACGATGCCGACCAGCATGATCAGGCCTACGAAGGCGTAGATGTTCAGATCCATGCGGAACAGCATCAGCGTCATCAGGGCGCCGAAGCCGGCGCTGGGGAGGCCGGAGAGGATGGTCAGGGGATGCAGGTAGCTTTCGTAGAGGATGCCCAGCACGATGTAGACTACCGCGATAGCGACTATGAGCAGGACCCAGAGGTTGGTCAGGGAAGACTGGAAGGCTTTGGCGGCGCCCTGGAAGGTGGTCGAGAACGTCGAGGGGAGGTCGCGGGTGGCCAGCTCCTGGATCTTGGTTACGGCATCGCCCAGGGGAGCGCCGGGGAGGAGGTTGAAGGAGATCGTCACCGCCGGGAGCTGGCCGAAGTGGTTAATGGTCTGGGGGCCGGACTCGCTGCTGATATTGGCCAGGGCGTCCATGGGGATGAGGCGGCCGGACGTCGCTTTGAAATAGAGCAGGGAGAGGGCTTTGGGGTCGGTCTGGTATTCCGGCTTAAGCTCCAGCAGTACCTTGTACTCGTTGACGGAACCATAGATGGTCGAAACCCAGCGGGGGCCGTAGGCGTCGTAGAGGGCGTTTTCGATGGCCTGGGCGGAGACCTGGAGGGCGGCGGACTTGTCGCGGTCGATCTCCACGTGGACCTGGGGGGTGCGGATCAGCAGGTCGCTGGTGACGTCGAGGAGGCCGGGGATCTGGCCGATTTCGTGCTCGAGCTTTTGGGCCGCCGCGTAGAGCTCCTCTTTGTCGGGGGCGTAGAGGGAGAACTGGTAGGGGCTCTTGGTGACCTGGCCGCCGAGCTGGATGGTAGGCGGATTCTGAAGGAACACGCGCATGCCGGGAAAGCCGGCGACTTTGACGCGGAGATCGTCGATGATTTCGTTGACCAGGACCTTCCGCTGGGAGCGCGGCTTGAGATGGATGACCATCTGGCCGAAGTTGGGGCCGCCCAGAGTGGTGGAGGCGGCGCCGCCCACGCTGGCGACGAAGGACTCGACGTGGGGGTTCTGGCGGATGACGTCGGCTACCGCCTGCTGGTATTGCACCATCTGCTGGTAAGAGGTGCCTTGGGAGGCCTCGGTGACGGCCACGATCTGGTCCGTGTCCTGGTCGGGGATGAAGCCCTTGGGTACGATAACGAACATCCAGGCGGTGGCGGCGAGGGTGAGCACGAACACGCCTATAGTGGCGGGGCGGTGGCGGAGTACCCACTGCAAGGTGACCCGGTAGACTTGCAGCATGCCCTCGAAGAAGCGCTCGGTGGTGTGGTAGAAGGCGCCGTGCCGCTGCTCGGAGGGCGGACGCAGGAACCGCGAGCAGAGCATGGGAGTTAGGGTGACCGAGACGATGCCGGAGATCAGGATGGCCACGCAAATGGTGACGGCGAACTCCTTGAACAGGCGTCCCAGAACGCCGCCCATGAACAAAACCGGGATAAAGACGGCGGCGAGCGAGAGGGTCATAGAGACGATGGTGAAGCCGATTTCCCGGGAGCCCTCGATGGAGGCGAGCATCGGGCTCTGGCCCATCTCCATGTGGCGGACGATGTTCTCCAGCATCACGATGGCGTCGTCGACCACGAAGCCGATCGACAGGATGAGGGCCATCATGGAGAGGTTGTCCAGGCTGTAGTCGAGCAGGTACATCACGGCAAAGGTGCCGATGATGGAGAACGGCAGGGCCAGCGAGGGGATGACGGTGGCGGAAACGTTGCGGAGAAACAGGAAGATCACCATGACCACCAGGCCGAGGGTGAGGAGCATGGTGAACTGTACGTCGTGGTAAGACTCGCGGATCGTTTCCGAGCGGTCGTAGATGACGTTCATCTTGACCGACGGGGGGAGTTCGGTCGCGAAGATGGGGAGAAGCGCTTTGACCCCGTCGGTGACGGCGACGGTATTGGTGCCGGGCTGGCGCTGGATGGCGAGAACGATAGCCCGGCTGCTGGTGTCATGGGTGTAGTACCAGGAGGCGCTCTTGTCGTCTTCGACGCTGTCGATGACGTCACCCAACTCCTCGAGGCGGACCGGGGAGCCGCGGCGGTAGGCGACCACCAGCGGGCGGAAGGCGGCGGCGCTCATCAACTGGCCCGAGGACTGCAGGGTGAAAGCGCGCTGCGGTCCGATGATGGAGCCGGTGGGGAGGTTGACGTTCCAGTTGCGAAGCGCGACTTCCACCTCGTTGATGCCAATCTGGCGGGCGGCCATGGCGTGGGGGTCCATCTGGACGTGGACGGCGTACTTCTGGGCGCCCAGAACCTGGACCTGGGCCACGCCGCTGACCATAGAGACGCGCTGAGCGACGCGGGTCTGGGCGTACTCGTCGAGGGTCCAGAGCGGGAGGGTGGAGGAGGTGAGGGCGAGATAGAGGATGGGCTGGTCGGCGGGGTTGACCTTGGTGAAGGTGGGAGGCGTGGGCATGCCCTGGGGGAGCAGGCGGGAGGCTTGGGTGATGGCGGCCTGGACGTCGACGGCGGCGCCGTCCAGGGAGCGGTTGAGGTCGAATTCCAGGGTGATCAGGGTGGAGCCCAGGGAGTTCACCGAGGTCATGGAGGTGACCCCCGCGATCATGGAGAACTGGTTTTCCAGCGGCGTGGCGACGGCGGCGGCCATCGTTTCGGGACTCGCGCCGGGCAGGGAGGCGGTGACCAGGAGCGTGGGGAAATCGACGTTGGGGAGGTCGCTGACGGGGAGGGAGTTGTAGGCTACCAGGCCGAAGAGGAGGATGGCGGCCATCAGGAGACTGGTGGCGATGGGGCGCTCGATGAAGAGTTGAGAGAGGTTCATGAATCGATCTTTTTGGGCTATAGCACAGTGGCGAAGGGAGTTCAATCCCGGTTACTCATTCCTTCAGCAAAGCGTCCGGATTCGCCCCTGAAACCCGAAGCCCTACGACCCGTGCCACGCGCCGTGGTATGATCGGTTGAAAAGAGCCTGCCTGCCAAGCGCACTCTCCTATAGGCGCTGAATTAGTCGCCTCGCTTCCAGCCGACGTGCCTTCGGAAGTAGCCCGAACCGACTCCCTGTTCCCGGACATTTGTGCGGGCCTATCAATGCCCCCGGAGGCGCCAGGAGAAACACCGTGACGATCTCGACCACAAGGGGAACATTTACGTTGCGACCTCTAACGGGATACGCCTGTTGCGGCCTGTTGGTGCTGGTGCCGCTGCGGCTCCCTTCATCGGCGCCGTAACCAATGCGGCGAGCAACCTTGCCGGCCCTGTCACCCCTGGCCAGGCTGTGGTTCTTTACGGCTCGGGCCTCGGCCCCGCGCAACTCGCCCGGTTCGAGGTCGCCAGCGCGGGTCTTGTCTCCACGCAACTGGCCGGCACCAGCGTGTTTTTCAATGGAGTGCCCGCACCGCTCCTTTACTCCTCGGCCACACAAGTGGCCGCTGTCGTACCGTATGAGGTTACCAGGGAGAGGGCGCAGGTCGTCGTACAATATCGAGGCCAGGCCTCGACGCCGATATCGGTGCCCGTGGTTTCCTCGGCTCCCGCCCTGTTCACCGTAGACTCCTCCGGTACAGGGCAGGCGGCGGCGCTCAACCAGGATGGCTCTATCAACGGCCCGGGGCGTCCCGCAATACCCGGCAGCATCATCGTCTTGTTCGCTACCGGCGAAGGCCCGACTTCCCCAGCGGGAGTGAACGGCAAGCTGGCTTCATCGCCCTTACCCCGCCCGGTCATCCTCCCAGCTAACACCAAGTACAACTGGTTTCCTTAGTGTTCTTTGTGTCTTTGTGTCTTTGTGGTGAATTGCTGACTACTCTTCCCCCGGCCTCCGCTGCGGGATGGGGTCCGGGGGCCGGCTGATGGTCCCCTGGTAGGCTTCTTCCACCGAGATACTGTTCTTAGCCAGGGTTTGGCCGGGGGCCCGGTCCAGCTCCACGCGGGCCTTGGTGTAGTTGTTCATGGCCGCCACCTCCACCGAGCGCGACAAAGCCAGGTCGCGTTGGGCCAGGATCACGTTGTAGATGGTCGACGCGCCCAGGGCGTACTTCTTCTGCTCGGCGTCGACGGTCTGCTCCTGGAGGACCCGGCTCTTGATGGCTGAATCGACGCGGGCGCGGGCTTGTTGCAACCCGATGAGGGAGTTGCGCACGTCGACCCGGACGGCGTTTTCGCCCTGCTGGAGGCGGATCTCCTGCTGGCGGTGTTGCAACTCGGCGGCCGCCATGTCGGCCTGGGCGGCGCGGTTGCGGATGGGGACGGTGAGCTGGAGGCCGACGCTGTAATCCGGGAAGTTGCGGGCGAAGATCTGGTTCATAGTGGTGCCGACGCCTCCCAGGAAGAACTCCGACGGGACGGCGACGGGCTGGCCGGGGATGGTCAGCACGTTGGGGTTCACCGTACCAGCCAAGGCGTTGTTGGTCATACTGGCCACGAAGTCGACCTGGGGCAGCATGGCTTGGCGAACGGCCTTGATGCCGATGTCGGCATTGGTGAGGCGAATGCGGGATTGGGCCAGCTCGGGCCGGGCCTGCAGGGCCATGGACACCAGGTCCTGCACGGGCTCGACGGGCTCGACGGTGGGCACGGTAATGCGGGTGGTGGGAACGATGCGGACCTCGGCGATGCGCGGGTCCGACACTCCGTTCTTGCTGATGGCGTTCTTGATCACCGTTTCCTGCTGCTGGACCAGGGTCACCGAGGCGGTCAGTTCTTGCTGCCGGGCCGCGACCTCGGCTTCGGCCCGTACGATCTCGATAGGCGCCAGGGTGCCGATCTCGACCTGGCGCTTGTTGTCGTTATAGAGTTTTTCGCTGAGCGCCAGCGACTGTTGTTTCACCCGCACGTCTTCGTTGTAGCTGACCAGGTCCCAGTAGAGGGTCTGGATCTGGGAGACGGTCTGGATGACCTGCTGCTTGAAGGCCAGGTCGGAGACCTCGCGGTTGTTACGAGCGATATGGATCTGGCGGGAGTTGATGGAGCGGCCAAAGCCTTGGGTGAGGCTCTGTCGAAAGCCGAGGGTGGCGTTGCTGGTGGTGGAGGGGTTGAAGTTGTTACGGAGCGAGTTGTTGGAAGTGCCGTTGGTGTTGAAGCTCAGAGAGAACGCGGTTCCGGTGAGGAAGGCCTGGGAATAGGTGAGGCCGTTGGAGGAACCCTCGCTGATGAACGTATTGGTGCCGGTGGTGAAGTTAGAGGTAGTGGGATTGGAGCGGTGCGCCCAACCGGTGTTGCCGGTGAGGACGGGCTCGAGCTGGGGGATGGGGGGGCCGCCGGCCGCGCCAGTGGCAACGCGAGGGATGAACACGCCGCCCGAGCTGCCGCCGCCGGCCGAGGAGCCCGTGGACTGATTGGAGGGGTCGGCTCCCTGCGCGCGAACACCGCCGCCGGCGCGGGCGCGTAGAATATCCGTGTCGGCGATCAGGGGCTCGTAGCGCATGTAGGCGACGTCGAGGTTGTTCTCCAAGGCCATGGAGATGGTGTCCTCGAGCGAGAGATAGAGGTTGCCGTCGCGCAGAAGCTGGTCCACTCGGGGACTGTTGGCCATGTTGACGTCGGCGACGACGGGTCGCTTATAGACGCTGGTGAAGTGGGGCCACCAGATGGCGCCGCGAGTGTAGTCGGGCTTGGACGGCTCTTGTCCGACCAGGGCTCCGGTCGCTAGGATCGCGATTGCTGCATTCCGAAACATCATTCCTTTGCTCCTGAAAAGCGGTTAGACGGGCGAAAAACACATAAGGCGTCAAACCCCTCGCACCTGTTACCTACGAGGTCGCGCCGGATGGAGTTCCCCCGCCCTGAATCATTGCTATCCTAAACATTCTACAAAAGATGCTATCCATTTTGACACAAACGGAGTGACGTGGCGCGAAAGCTCAAGATCACCCTGGCTTACGACGGCACGGATTTTCATGGGTGGCAGGTGCAGCCGGGCGTGCCGACGATTCAGGGGGAGCTGGAGCGGGTGCTGGCCCAGATCGAGGGAGGGCCGGTGGCGGTGGCGGGGTCGGGGCGTACCGATGCGGGAGTGCATGCGCTCGGGCAGGTGGCCAGCCTGGAGCTGACGAATCCGATACCGGCGGCCAACTTGAAGAAAGCCATGAATCGGCTGCTGCCGCCCAGCATTCGGGTGGTGGGAGTGGACGAGGCGCCGGCGGAGTTCCATGCCCGCAGCGCGGCGCGGGCTAAGGTGTACGAGTACCGGTTGTGGCGGGCGGAGGTCTGCCCGCCCATGCTGTACCGCTACGTGTACCACCACCCCTATCCGCTGGACTTCGAGGCCATGACGGCGGCGGCGCCTTTGTTCGAGGGCGCGCGGAATTTCCGGAGCTTGGCGGGGGCCGACGACACCCGGGAAGAGGAGGACGTTGCGCGACCCCGAACGATTTATTCCTCGCGCCTGGAGGCAGGCGAAGAGCTGGTGCGGTATACGGTGCGGGGCAGCGGATTTCTGCGGCACATGGTGCGGAACATCGTGGGAACGTTGCTGGAAGTCGGTAAGGGGAACTTGCAGGCGCCGGAGATTCCTCGGATACTTGACGCCGCGGACCGGCAAAGGGCAGGTCCGACGGCTCCCGCCCGGGGGCTGTTTTTGGTGCGCGTGGAATACTGACGGAATAATCCCTTACCGAAGTTCCAGTACTTCGGTACGCTTTCTGAATCCGAGGATTTCGCGTAGAGTAGAACCTTCCATGCTGCAAATCGCGCGAACACTATTGGTAGCGTTTCTCTTCACGATATCGTCCCTTGCCGGAGGGGCCGTGTGCCGGACGCCGGTGGCGCTGGGCGTGGTGGCGCTGGACGTGCCCGCCGATTGGTATTGACGCTGTGGGACAGGCCGGAGGCCTGTCCCTGGAGTTTCTACATTTTGAGACTGTCCGTCTGCCATCGGTGGGGCGGCCCCCCTGGGCCGCAGCCGGCCCCCCGGCCGGCTTCTCCCGCCAAGCACCGCGCCCACGGGTATCTCTCCGCCTCCTCGGCCAACCCCACTC
>Ga0180069_1000253_pt1 | contig 10971 bp, 7 predicted proteins | sample EasRivERM_16_10D_2_FD_121793 | JGI IMG/M metagenome (GOLD analysis project Ga0180069, IMG submission 121793) | Soil microbial communities from meander-bound floodplain in the East River, Colorado, USA - East River metaG ERMLT231B'_16_10D | ecosystem: Environmental > Terrestrial > Soil >...
CCCGGCACGTTAGGGCGGGGCCACAGGGCCATCAGTTTCTGTCCGAGGGGATCGAGCCGGCTGGCCGGAATGATGTTGCCCTGGAAAGGGTCACGGCGGAAGCGCCCGTTGGGGGCGGCTGTGGTGGTGGCCGGGTCGTAGATCCGGTAGTTCGGTCCGATGGCCAGCAGGGATGAGAAGTCGCCGGTGCGCATGGCATCGGTCGGAACGGTGGAGGTCTGCTGCCCGACATTGGGATCCCCGAATTTGTTGGCTTCCCAGGAGTAGAACCAGAAGGTCCGGCCCTTGCCGTTGTAGAGCTTCGGAAGGTTCACGGGCCCGCCGATCGAGAGACCATAGCGGTTGTCCTGATACAGAGGCAGTTTTTGGCCCGAGCGGTTCTGAAAGATGGTGGGAGCGTCAAGCTTGGAGTGCCGCAGCCACCAGTGCAGCTCGCCATGCAGATCGTTGGTTCCGCTCTTGGTGCTGACGTTTACCAGCGACCCGAGGGTGTGGCCGACGGTGGCGTCGAACGACGAGGTCTGCACCTTGAACTCGGCGATGGAGGTGGCCGGCGGCGAAAAGGCCACCCGGGGCTGGGTGCCGTCCGAGTAGGTATTGGAGACGCCGTCGATCGTGAACTCATTGCCGTAAGCGCCGCTGCCATCGGTGGAAAACTGCGAAGGCGCATTGTTGAAGGGCGCTTTGCGCAGCCGCAGGTCGGTGGTATTCACCACTCCCGGCGCGAGGTGCACCAGGTCCATGGCGTTGCCGGCGAATAGCGGCATTTCGGCCACCCGCCGCTCGTCAACCACCTGGCCCAGGGACGCATCGGCTGTGCTGAGCACAGGCGTGGCGGCAGTCACCTCCACGGCCTCGGACACGTTGCCAAGCTCCATCTGAACGTTCACCTGCACCGAGTCGCTGACGCGGATCTGGATCCCGGAGCGAGCGAAGCTCTTGAATCCCGACAGTTCCGCGTGCAGGTCGTAGGTTCCCGGGATCAGGTACGGGATGACGAAGTTCCCGGACTCATTCGTCCGGGCGGGGACCGAGACGGCGGTCGCGACGTTAACGGCGCGAACCTCGACGTTGGGCATCACGGCGCCACTCGGGTCGGTGACCCGGCCGAGGAGCGTCCCGCGGGCATCCTGTGCCGCCAGCGGCAGAGATAACAGGGCTGCCAGGAGAATCAATAGGCGTTTCCTCATGATCGGACCTCTCACTACCGATCAACAAGTAAGCAATATCGATGCCAACCACGCGGCATGCGACGTGCAAGAGATGCATTACGTCAAGTGGCGGGAGGGACCTCTATGAGATTTCCAACAAATTGGGTCCTGTCGGTTGCTTTATTGGCGATGCCGGTCGGACTGGTCGCCCAGGACGCCCGGGGAGCCATTGTCGGCAAAGTGCTCGACGCCAGCGGTGCGGTGGTGCCCAACGCCCCGGTCCAGGTAATCAACAAGGCCATGGGAACCCGGCTGTCGTTAACCAGCAACGAGGTCGGCTTCTATCAGGCCTCGTTCCTGATTCCAGGCTTATATCAAGTCACGGTCGAGTTGCCGGGCTTTAAGAGGACGCTGCGCGACAACTTGCAGGTGCGGGTCAACGACCGGCTGGAGGTCAACCTCACGCTGGAGATCGGGACGGCGGAGCAAAGCATCACGGTGTCCGAAGAGACGCCGCTGCTGAGCACCACCTCGGCCTCCATGGGATCCGTGGTGAGCCGGGTGGGCGACCTGCCGAGCGCGCACGGAAACCCCTACTTGTTGATTGGCTTGGCGACCGGCGTCACGTTCGCGCGGGACCCCCGGCTCGATCGCCCGTTCGAGCCGACCCACATCGTCGGATACGCCATGGACGGGACCCGCGCCAATCGCAGCGACGTCACCATAGACGGCGCTCCCAGCACGGCCACGGCCAACGCCGGTGAGGTGATATCGTCCTACGTGCCCACCCCGGACATGGTCTCGGAATTCAAGGTGCAGACCGCGATGTTCGACGCCAGCTCCGGGCAGACCGAAGGAGGCGTGACGAATATCAGCACCAAGTCGGGCACCAACGCCCTGCACGGGTCCGGCTACTGGACCAAGATGGCTCCGGGGATGTTCGCCAACGACTTCTTCGCCAACGCCAACCGGATTCCCCGCCCGGATTTCAGCTACCAGCGCTGGGGCGGATCGCTGGGCGGTCCGGCGTACTTGCCGAAGCTCTATGACGGTCGCAACAAGACTTTCTTCTTCTGGGGCTACGAGGGCATCCACGAGGCCCGCCCGCGGAACAACGGCACGCCGACCGTTCCAACCGAATTGATGAAGAGCGGCGACTTTTCCGAGCTGTCGAGGTTAGGCTCGCAATACACCATCTACAACCCCTTCACACGCCGCGCCATTGCCGGCGGCCGTTACCAGCAGGATCCGTTCACGAACAATATAATCCCCCCATCGCTGATCGACCCTGTCGCCAAGAACATCCTGACGTACTTCCCCAAGCCGCTCACGGCGGGCAACGCCGACGGCACGACGAATTATCAGCGGCCGGAGCTGACCGAGCCGGTTAAGTACTACACGGTCACCGCAAGGGTGGACCACAACGTCAGCGACCGGCAGCGGCTGTTCGGGCGCGTGAGCGTGTACCGCCGGGATAGCACCTACAACAACTACTTTGACAACCTGGCCACCGGCACGTTCTTTCAGTTTATGTCTCGCTCCGGCGTGATCGACGATGTCTACACCCTGAACCCGACTACGGTGATCAACGTCCGCTACGGCTACAACCGGTTCATCCGCAACAGCATCTGGAATCCGGAAGCGGCGGGATTTGACCTGACCACCCTGGGTCTTCCGGCGGCGTACAACAGCGCCATCTCCCCGGACATTCGGACCTTCCCGCGCATTGACATCACCGGGTACCAGGGCACCGCCGGCGGCGCCGACTTCCGGCCGATCGACACGCACTCGGCCAACTTCACGCTCCAGAAGTCGCTCGGGGCCCATTTCCTGAAGACCGGCATGGAGTTCCGCGCCTATCGGGAGAACAGCATCCCCTGGGGCAATGACCAGACCGGCCGGTTCAACTTCGACGCCACCTGGACGCGCGGTCCGCTCGATAACTCTGCGACCGCGCCGGGCTCGCTGGGCCAGTCGGTGGCGTCACTTCTGCTGGGCCTCCCGTCGCCCACCAACAGCTATGTCAGCCGTACCGCGAACTATGCCGAGCAGTCCACGTCGTGGGGCTTCTTTGTTCACGATGACTGGAAGGCTACCTCACGGCTTACGCTGAACCTGGGCCTGCGCTGGGAGCTCGAGGGCGCGCTGACGGAGCGGTTTGACCGCAGCGTCCGCGGCTTTGATTTCGGCGCCGCACAGTCCCTCGAGGCGCAGGCGCGGGCCCGGTATGCGCTGAATACGACGCCGGAGGTTCTGGCCAGCCAGTTCCGCGTGGCGGGCGGGCTGACCTTCGCCAACGTGGGAGGGGAGCCTCGCGGTTTGTATGACACCCCGAAGGTCAACCTCATGCCGCGGTTCGGGCTCGCTTACAACCTCAACGACAAAACGGTTCTGCGCACCGGCTACGGGATCTTCTTTGGGTTCCTGGGCCAGCGGCGCGGAGACGTGATCCAGAGCGGGTTCAGCCGGCAGACGCCTTTCATTCCGAGCCTGGACAACGGACTCACCTTTATCGGCACGCTGTCCAATCCTTTCCCGAACGGGATCCTGGAGCCTCTGGGGGCCGCTCAGGGCGCGCAGACGTACCTCGGCCAAGCCATCACCTTTTTCAATGAGAAGCCGCGGATGCCCTATATGCAGCGATGGGAGCTCGGCCTCCAACGGGAAATGCGCGGTGGGTTTGTGGCCGAGGCCAGCTACGTCGGCAATCGTGGCACCCATCTGGAGATCAACCAGCAGAACCTGCCGAACCTGAACGTGACGCCGTCGCAATATCTGAGCACCAGCCCGGTGCGGGACGATGCCAGGATCAACTACCTGAGCGCCAACATCCCGAACCCCTTCTACCAGCTCCTTCCCGCCGGCGCGGTCTCGCAACTAACGGGAGTCAATATCGCCCGCGAGCGGCTGCTGCGCCCCTATCCCCAGTTCGACACGGTGGGCACGAACCGCTACGACGGCTACTCCTGGTACCACTCCTTGCAAGCCCGGTTGGAAAAGCGGTTCACCGCGGGATACTCAGTGGCCGCCAACTACACCTTCTCCAAGTTCCTGCAGGCGACCGAAGCCCTCTACTGGGACCAGCCCCGGCCGAACGAGGTGATCTCGGATATGGACTTTCCGCACCGGCTGGCCATAAGCGGCATCTACGACCTGCCGTTCGGCAAGGGGCGCCGGCTCCCCAGCGGGAATCCCGTGGTCTCCAAGATCATCAGCGGCTGGAGGCTTTCCGGGGTCTACAGCGTCCAGAGCGGCGCCCCCCTCAACTGGGCGATGAGTGCATCGGGTCCGGATTTCATTCCGCAGAGCCTCCTGTTCTACGGAGATGTAAACAATATCGCGCTGCCCTCGGACCAGCGGACGTGGCAGCGGTTCTTCAACACGGAGGCCGGTTTCGAGCGAGCCTCCGCCCGTCAGATGGACATCAGCCGGCAGATCCGCACCTTCCCCCAGAGGTTCGGGTTTATCCGAAGCCAGGGCGGCAATAACGTCGATTTCTCGGTGCTTAAGGGAACCGAGATTACCGAAGGCAAGGAAGTTCAGTTCCGGGCGGAGTTTCTGAACGCCCTGAATCACCCCGTATTCCCGGCCCCGAGCACAGCAAACGCCTCCAACGTTCAGTTCGGGCAGGTTGTCGCCTCCAACCAGGCGAACTACCCGCGCCGGATTCAGTTGAGTCTGAGGTTCGTCTTTTAGGAAGGCCGCGTTTTAGAGAGAATCGAACCAGGCCTCCCACTCCACCGTTACGGTGGTGCTGCATGTGGAGCAGTCCGCGGGAAGGAGGCATGCCTGCCTGCGGGCGAGAGGACAGGAAGTTGGCGCCAGCACGTCGCTCCCACGGATGCGCGCACGCCGCGTACGAGTCGAAACCCCTGGGAGTGCGGCTAGTTACTGGGTGATAGTACGCAGCCTGGGTGCTGGCGCGGCCCATTGTCGTTATCGGACCAAGACACTCCTGCTTGTACGGCTCGCCATTTGGCTCACGAGCAGGCTGGAGACCTGTCCTACTCGAAGCTCTTCAGGCGGCGGACGGTGGCGGCATCCAGCCGGCGCACTACCTCCGTAACCAGGTCGACCGCGCGGTCGAAGTCGTCGCGGCTGAGCAGGCCGTTGTGGTTGTGCAGGTAGCGGGTAGGGACGGTGATGTTGATAGCTGGCGCCCCACCGTGGACGCGTTGCATCTCGGCGCCGTCCTCACCGTAGCCGCTCAGCACGTTGAATTGCAGCGGGATCTTCTTGTCGCGGGCCACATCCATGATGAAATCGCGCAGCTTGAGGTTGGGGAGCATGGAGGAGTCGTGCAGGAACAGGCCCGGACCAGCGCCGATCTTCTCCTGCGCCTCATCCAGTGTGATTCCCGGATAGTCGGCAGCCACGCCCACCTCGATCGAGAGGCCGATATCCGGCTTGACGAGATTGCTGGACGTGTGGGCGCCACGCAGGCCGATCTCTTCCTGCACCGTGGCCACGCCGTAGAGGGTGTTGGGAGCCGGGCTCTGCCGGAGCCGGCGCATCACCTCGATCATCACCGCCAGTCCGATGCGGTCGTCCCAGGCCTTGCCCACATAGCGGCGGCCGTCGTTGAGCACCAGAAACTTGCTGTCCGGGGCAATGGGATCGCCCGGGTGAATACCGAGGCGCTCTTCGGCGTCCTGTTGCGAGGTGGCGCCCACGTCGAGAAAGATCCGGTCGCGCTCGATGATCCGGCCGCGCTCGGTCAGCGACATAACGTGCGGCGTCTTCAGCCCGGTGACGCCCTGGACCGGACCCTTGCGGGTAAGGATCACGTAGCGCTGGTTGATGAGCCCCTGGTCGAGCCACCCGCCGAGGGTCTGGAACCGGAGGTACCCCTCGGGTGTGATGTACTTCACCAGCATTCCCAGCTCATCCATGTGGGCGGCCATCATGACGCGGGGACCGTCCGACGAGCCCTTCAGGGTGGCGATTAGCGAGCCCAGACCATCGGTCTCGACGCTGGTCGCGAGCGGCGTGATCTCGCGGCGGACAATGGCCCGGACGGGGCCCTCAAATCCGCTGGGTCCGGGAGCGTTGGTCAGCTCTTCGAGCAGGCGCTCGATGCGATCCAGTTCCCGCGGCGCCCCCAGGCACGGCCACAGCACCAACAGCAGTGTAAGGATGCGCTCCATCTCGCCCTCCGAGCCCGTATTATATAGAACGTGATACGACGAGCGAGCCTTTTCTTATGTGTCGCGCTGGCGGCGCCGGCGCAGGAGTGGAACAGCCTGGAGGCGGTGGCCCGCGAGGAGTTGCGCGCGACCCAAACCCCGGGCGGGGCGGTGGCGGTGGTGCAGGGCGACCAAGTCGTCTTGGCCAAAGGCTTCGGGGTCGCCAGCGTCGAGACCGGCGCCGAAGTGACGCCGGACATGCTCTTCCGGCTGGGATCCACCACCAAAATGTTCACCGCCGCGGCCGTGGTGATGCTGGCCGAACAGGGGAAGCTGCGTTTGGACCGCCCGATCGGCGAGTACGTCCACGGTCTCCATCCGAAGCTGGCCCGGGTGACAGCGCATCAGCTCCTCACCCACTCCGCCGGCCTGTCGGATGAGGCGCCCATGTATGGGTCGCAGGACGACTCAGCGCTGGCGGCCGGCATCCGGGCCTGGAAGGACGATAAGTTCTTCACCGACCCGGGCGAGGTCTACTCCTACTCGAATCCCGGCTATTGGGTGGCCGGGTTCCTGGTCGAGCAACTCGGCGGCAAGCCGTTCGCCGACGTCATGGACGAGCGGATCTTGCAGCCGCTGGGGATGAAGACCTCGACGTTCCGTCCGACCAGGGCCATGACCTACCCGCTGGCGCAGGGGCACGAAGGGGGGAAGGTGGCGCGTCCGGCGGCCAACAATGCGTCGGGGTGGCCGGCAGGTTCGTTGTTTTCCTCCGCGCGAGACTTGGCGCAGTGGTGCATCGCCCTGCTGCACGGCGGGCGCGGGGTGCTGCCGCCGACCGTGATTGCCAGGATGGGAACGGGTCACGTGGAGGTGCCCGGGAGCGAGCTGCGCTACGGCTACGGGCTGCGGGTAGGACAGCATCGCGGCGTGCGGATGTGGGACCACGCCGGGAACCGCCTGGGATACGGATCGTCGATACGCCTGGCGCCGGATCAGAAGGTGGCCGTCATCGTGCTCGTGAACAGGACTGGCGGAACCCTGCCCCGGACCTCGGAGAAGGCCCTGGAACTGCTGCTCCCGCTGGGACCCCGGCCGGAGCCAAAGCCCCGGCCGGCCCCGACCGGGGCGCAGATGGAGCGATGCGTAGGAGTCTACGCGCAGGGCAGCGAGCGGATCGAAGTCATCCGCGAGGACGGCCGGCTGGTCCTCCGAGAGGGCGGGCGCACCGCACCGGTGGGGCCCGGCGTGGTGCTCGTATCGGAAAAGTACCTGCACCGGAACGGGCGGACCTTCCGGAAACAGCCGTGAGATAATGAGGCCATGGCAGCGGGCGAGTGCCAGTGTCTGAAGATCCAGCCGGCCCAGTGGGAGGACCGCGAGGTCAGCCTGGTAGGGCAGAGCTTTCTGGCCGCCCGGACGCCCCTGTTTCTACACGTCCCCCGGCGTCTGCATGTGGACCTGGAGTCGCTGACCTCCCAGATCGACGGCGTGCGGTACAGGCTGACCGGCGCCCCGATGGTCCTGCACCGGGACGGTTGGTTTTCGGGCGAGGTCCTGATCTCCGTGGACCACGCCGCCGCCGGCGCCCCGCCGGTCCAAACTTTCCACAACCTCTTCTACTCCCGCGTGGTCCCCAAGCCCGGCTTCGACCCGGCCCTACGCGAGATGCCGCGTTTCTACCGCGACCTCCGGGCAGCCCGCATCGGCCGCATCGATGCCATGTACTTCTGGTATCTCAACTGCCCGAAATGCCTGCTGGAGCGAGGCGCCGCCCAAATCATCCTGCTAGCGCGCTCCACCAAGGTCCTGGCCACGAATGCCTGCCCAGCAGCGCCAGGCCCGGCCACCCGAGGCCAGTTCCTCCCTTGTGGCGTGTAGGACAGGCCTCCGCCGCGGATGGTCCGGACCGCCGAAAAATCCGCTCCCTTACTTTACGGTCGCGGTTCGGTGCAGCAAAAGGTAGAAAACTCCAGTGACAGGCCGGAGGCCTGTCCTACAGCAACCCGACGATGTGCCGGGCCATCCCGGCCGGATCATCGGCCTGAGTAATAGGCCGCCCGACCACAATGTAGTCGGCCCCGTCCTCGACGGCCTGCCGGGGCGTGGCGATCCTTACCTGGTCCTGCGCCCCAGCCCCCGGCAGCCGAATCCCCGGAGTCAAGATCACGAACTCAGCCCCCATCTCCACCCGCAGCAAGGACACCTCCGTGGGGGCGGCCACCACGCCATCCAGCCCGGCTTCCTGAGCCAGCCGGGCCAGCCGCACCACCAGCCGCTCCGGCGGCTCCGAGAACCCCACCCTGGCCAGATCCGGCGCCCCCAGACTGGTCAGGACGGTCACTCCCAATACCCGTGTGCCGCTCCCGCGCGCCGCCAGCGCCGCCGCCTGCATCATGTCCACCCCGCCCGACGCGTGGACATTCACCAGGCTCACCCCCAGCCGCACTGCCGACTCCACCGCCCCGGCCACCGTGTTGGGAATGTCGTGGAATTTCAAATCCAGGAAGACCTTCTCGCCCCAGCCCACGATCTCCCGCACCACGTCGGGCCCTTCCGCGGTGAATAGCTGCTTGCCAATCTTGAACATCCCCACTTCGCCCCGCAGCCGGCCGGCCATCTCGACCGCCGTGGCGCGAAGAGGGAAATCCAGGGCTACCACCAGCCGGTCGCGGGATGCGAGCACCCCCCAGAGTACCAGACTACTCCAGCGTCGCCAGCGACTGCTGGGCGAAGGCGCTGGTGGGACAACTACTGCTGGACTACCGCCGGCTTCAACTGCGCGAGCAGGCCCAGCAATTCCTTCTGCTCCGCCGGCGGGACCTTGAGCTTATCGAGAGTCGCCACCAGGTCTTCCACGACGCTGCCGAACGCCTCGGCGGTGATGGCGCGTCCCTTATGGGCACTGACCATATCCAGGCCGGTGTACTTACACGGGCCCCCCGTCGCCTGGCAGACGAAATTGGCGAGCTTGGCCTTGTAGGCGGCAGCATGCTCGGGGTTGGCAGCGGCGTGCGCGAACCACTTGTTGACGCGCTCATCCGCCACAATGCGGGCCACCAGCTCGTCGACCACGGCCTGGACGGCAGGCATGCCGCCCAGCCGCAGGTACAACGATGCGTTCTTGTCCACCTCGGCCCCCGGGAGCCCGGACGCCAAACCTAGGGTCAGGCCGGCCACGGCCAGCAGCGATTTCCATGTTTTCATGTTGAATTCCCTCCTCACCCTTACGGGCGCAGGGCGGGGCGGAAATCGATCACGGGGGGCAAACTATTTTTCAGGGGGGGGGCAGTTCGGCCGCGCCGGCCATCATGGCGGCGCTGATGGCGTCGATGACCGCGGTCCAGGCCGCTCGAACATCGGGGAAAAACTCCGCCCCCAGCCCCTGGCCGAAGGCCCAGAGTAGCGCGCTCTTGAGGGTGGCGTAGTGCTCCAGGCGAACTCCGTACCCGGCGTGCCGCTGACCCATCGCGCGCAGCATCGGCTCCAGCTCTTTGAAATGGTCCAGGCTGTCCACCACGGCGATCAACATGTCCATCAGCTTGCGGCTTTGCACGGAGATATCCTGATGGAACAACGGCCGCAGCGCCGGGTTCAGTTGGAACAGGCGGCCGTAGAACAAAAGCGCCAGCGGTACGGCCGCCTCACGGATCGCGGGGAAGCTTTCCCGAACCAACTGCTTTTCTCGAGGGGTCATGGGTTTTTGAGAGCGGCCAGGGCCGCCTCCACCTGTTGCATCTCTCTCCGGTGCGGCGGCCCAAAGGCGGGGTCCGCCTGCGCTTCGCGCCACGCCGCGATGCTTTTTTCGAGCCAGAGCTCGGCCTGGCGGCGGTCCTCGCGCGCCTGCGCGGCGCTGGCACCTTTCGCTTTGGCCAGGCCGGCGTAGGCCAGGCCCATGGCGGCGGAGCCTCGCGGGGTAAGGAACCGCCGCAGGGTGGCGGGACGTCCCTGGCCTTCGCTGGCCTCCAGCGCCCGTCGCGCGTAGGACAAACTGCTCTCGCGGTCTCCTCGCCGGGCCGCCTCTTGCCCCAGCTTGCGGCAGGCGGCGACCTGCAGGATCACCGGCGAGTTCTGTCCGCTGCTCAACATGGTCTCAGCCAGACTGAGGCTCTCGCCGTAACTGCGCACCGCGCCGTCGCCGTCGCCCGAGGCGGCCAGGGCATCCCCGAGCAGGCCATAGCCGTAGGACAGGTCCGTACGGTTGTTCAGGTTTGCCGGATTGACCCGGGCCACTTCCTGCAGGAGCTGCAGCGACTGCCGCAGCAGCGAGAGCCGTTCGGCAAGCTGCGCCTGGGGCAAGGCGGCGGCCACGCGGGACAGCGCGATGCCATAGTCGCGCACGGCCCGCTGATCCGCACGATCCGCTTCATAGAGGCGGCGAGCCACGCCCGATATCCGGCGGTAGGCCTCGATCGCGCCGGCAGTGTCCCCCAGGCTGGGCAGGTTGGGATTGCCGAGCACGTCGCCGACGTGGCTATAGGCCAGCATTAAGTCGCGCTGGTAGGCGGCATTGGCCGGCTCCAGTTGGGCGAGCTGCTCCATTTGCGCGGCGGCCCGGCGGTAGTGATCGAGCCCCTCCTGCAAGCGTCCCAGGCGGACCTCGCTCATCCCCACCGCCGAGTACGCGCTGGACACCAACTGCTGCAGGGCCCGGTTGTCGGGCTGCGCGGCCGAGGATTCCTGCAGCAGCGCCA
>Ga0180069_1000254_pt1 | contig 10970 bp, 9 predicted proteins | sample EasRivERM_16_10D_2_FD_121793 | JGI IMG/M metagenome (GOLD analysis project Ga0180069, IMG submission 121793) | Soil microbial communities from meander-bound floodplain in the East River, Colorado, USA - East River metaG ERMLT231B'_16_10D | ecosystem: Environmental > Terrestrial > Soil >...
CCACCGACTTCATCTGGGTGCCGAGGGTCTGGGCCGCATCCTTGAATTTCTCGAAGGCCCAGCGCGGGATCTTCACCACCACGTAGTCGAGGACCGGCTCGAAGCAGGCAGGAGTGACCTTCGTGATGTCGTTCGTGATCTCGTCGAGCCGATACCCGATGGCGAGAAGGGCGGCGATCTTGGCGATGGGGAAGCCGGTGGCCTTCGACGCCAGAGCCGAGCTGCGCGACACCCGCGGGTTCATCTCGATGATGACCATGCGGCCGGTCTCGGGATGAATCGCGAACTGGACGTTCGACCCGCCGGTATCGACCCCGATCTCCCGGATGCAGCGGATAGCCGCGTCGCGCATCATTTGGTATTCGCGGTCGGTAAGGGTCTGGGCCGGGGCGACGGTGATGGAGTCGCCGGTGTGGACCCCCATGGGATCGAAATTCTCGATGGAGCAGATGATGATGACGTTGTCGGCCAGGTCACGCATCACCTCCAGCTCGAACTCCTTCCAGCCCAGGACGCTCTCTTCGATGAGGACCTCGTGGACGGGCGACAGGTCCAGTCCCCGCGCCAGCAGCTCCATTAGCTCCTCGCTGTTGTAGGCGATGCCGCCGCCAGAGCCGCCCAGCGTGAAACTAGGTCGCAGTACCACCGGATAGCCCACCCGGGCGGAGAATTCCTGGCCGTCCTTGACGTTGTTGACGAGCTGCGAGAAGGGCGACTCCAGGCCGACCTTGCGCATGGCGTCCTTAAACAGCAGCCGGTCCTCGGCCTTCTTGATGGCCTCGATCTTGGCCCCGATCAGCTCCACGCCGTACTTGTCGAGTACCCCGGTTTCGGCCAGCTCCACCGACAGGTTCAGTCCCGTCTGGCCGCCGACGGTCGAGAGCAGCGCGTCCGGACGCTCGCGCTTGATAATCTCCTCGACATACTCGCGGGTCAGGGGCTCGACGTAGGTGGCGTCGGCCAGCTCCGGGTCGGTCATGATGGTGGCGGGGTTGGAGTTGACCAGCACTACCTGATAACCCTCGCTGCGCAGCGCCTTGCAGGCCTGGGTGCCCGAGTAGTCGAACTCGCAGGCCTGCCCAATGATGATGGGGCCGGACCCGATGATCAGTATCTTATGGATATCAGTGCGCTTGGGCATTCGTGCTCATCAGCTCGACGAACTCTTCAAACAGGTAGTGCGAGTCGTGCGGCCCGGGGGCCGCCTCGGGGTGATACTGCACGCAGAAGACGGGATAGTTGCGGTGGCGGAAGCCTTCCAGGGTCTGGTCGTTCAGGTTGACGTGGGTGATGTCGACTTCGTTGAGGTTGAGGGAGTCGGGATCGACGGCGAAGCCGTGATTGTGAGAGGTAATCTCGACGCGCTGGGTGGTGAGGTTGAGGACCGGATGGTTGGCGCCGCGGTGTCCGAACTTGAGCTTGTAGGTTCTGCCCCCCAACGCCAGACCGAGGATCTGGTGGCCCAGGCAGATGCCGAAGATGGGCACGCGGCCGAGGAGGCGGCGGACGTTGGCGGCCTGCTCCACGAGGGGCTCGGGGTCGCCGGGACCGTTCGAGAGAAAGACACCGTCGGGCTTCAGGCCGAGCACGTCCTCCGCGCTGGTGAGGGACGGGACGACGGTGACCCGACAGCCCACGTGGACCAGCCGGCGCAGGATGTTGTGCTTGATGCCATAGTCATAGGCAACCACGTGGAGCCGGGGCGGGCGCGTGTCGCCCACCAGCTCCGACGGGGAGCAGCCCTCGATAGCCTTGGTCCACTCGTAGCGATGTTTGGTCGAGACGCCGGTGGCCAGATCGAGGCCGGCCATGGAGGGGACCGCGCGCGCCTTCTCGACCAGCTTAGCCGGGTCCAACTCCATGGTCGAGATCACCCCGCGCATCACGCCGCGCGACCGCAGCCGCCGGACCAGCAGCCGCGTGTCGATTTCGGAGATTACCGGGATCCGCGACTTGGCCAGGAAGTCCGCGGCGTGCTCCTTCGACCGCCAGTTGCTCGCGAGCTGCGAAAACTCCCGCGTTACCAGGCCTTCGATGTAGGGGCGCGCCGACTCGCTGTCCTCGGGTGCGGTGCCGTAGTTGCCGATGTGCGGGTAGGTGAGGACGACGATCTGACCGCTGTAGGAGGGATCCGTGAAAACTTCCTGGTAGCCGGTAATGGCGGTGTTGAAAACGACCTCGCCGTAGCACTCCGACCGCGCTCCGGCGCTGACACCCTCGAAAACCGTCCCATCTTCGAGGGCCAGTATGGCTTTATCCAATCCCTTCTCCCCTCATGGCAATACTCCGAACTTCTCCAGTGGCCAGTAGACGAACACCGCCTTGCCGTAGATGCGCTTGCGTTCCACCGTCCACCACGTGCGGCTGTCGTTGGAGGCGTTGCGGTGGTCGCCTAGCACGTAGTAATGGTCCGGCTCGACCGTCTTGGCCTCGTAAGTCATGTAGTCGCGGTACTGCTCGGGCACATACGGCTCGGGGACGGGTTTGCCGTTGACGATCACGGTGCCACGGTCGATCTCGACGGTGTCGCCGGGCAGGCCTACGACCCGCTTGATGTAGGACTTGGACGGGTCGAGCGGGAACCAGAAGACCACGATGTCGCCGCGCTGGATCTCTCCAAACCGGTAGACAAACTTGTTTACAAAGATGCGCTCCTGATCGGTGAGCCAGGGCATCATGCTGGTGCCCTCCACCTTCACCGGCTGATAGAGGAACACAATCACGATGGCGGCAATCACGACGGAAATAACTACGTCCCGGACCCAGGCCCTCAGGTCCAGCCAACGCACGGTGGCGGGATTCGTGGAGGACTCGTGTGCGTCCGCCTGGCCGCTCTGTGAAGTTACCGGTTCGTCCATCGACCCAGGGATTCAGAAAACAGATCTGCTATCTTTCTTTTTACCATGACGCAGCACCCCCCGGCAAGGGTGGCGCTAATCATTCCGGCCTTAAACGAGGAGCTGTCCATTGGGCGGGTCCTCGCCTCGCTGCCCGCCGGACTCTACTCCCAGGTGGTGGTGGTGGATAACGGCTCGGCTGACCGGACTGCCGAGATCGCTCGCGCTGCCGGGGCGACAGTGGCCGTAGAGCTGCGGCGAGGCTACGGCAGCGCCTGCCTGCGGGGAATCGCCGCGTTGGATCCGGCGGTGGAGGTGGTGGTCTTCATGGACGCAGACGCCAGCGACGTCCCCGCAGAGGCCCACGCGCTGGTCGCGCCGATCGTGGCCGGCCGGGCCGATCTGGTCATCGGCTCGCGGACCCTGGGCCAGGCCGAAGCCGGCTCGCTCACTCCCCACCAGCGCTTCGGTAACTGGCTGGCGACGTGCCTGCTCCGCCTGCTCTACGGTCACCGCTACACCGACCTGGGACCGTTCCGCGCCATCCGCGCTTCCAGCCTGCGGGGCGTCGGCATGCGCGACCCCGGCTACGGCTGGACCATCGAGATGCAGATCAAGGCGCTGCAGAGGGGACTCCGCGTCACCGAAGTACCCGTGTCTTACCGTCGCCGCATCGGCAGCAGCAAGATCTCCGGCAACCTCGGCGCCAGTATTGCGGCTGGGTGCAAGATCCTGTGGACCATCGCCCGCCATTTGTCCGGCGCCGAACCGCGATCGTAAGGGAGTTCCACATGGCCCTTGCAGGGCCACAACGATGGATGAAAATGTGGGGCGGCCTGCTGGCCGGCTTTGTGTAGCTATCGGCAGGCCGGGCCGGGGGGCCCGGCGCGGCCCGGGGGGGCCGCCCCACATTTACAGGAGAGGGATGGCGTGGTTTGCTGAACAACGACCGCTTGTATTCGAGCAGCTCCGGCAGGGTCCTGGATGCTTGTATGATACCAGTATGAAATACTTGGCTCCTGTTTTCCTGCTGGCAGCGACCCAGCTTGGGGCCGAAGCGGTCAACTACGACCTGGCGCCGGCGCCCGGCAACCGGCTGGTGTTGGAGGTGTTCAAGACCGGGTTCCTGCGGGGCAAGAAACACACGTTCCACTTCGAGCGCTACCGCGGAACGCTTTCCTACGATCCCGCGCAGCCTACCGCCACGCGGGTCCGGCTCGGGATCGAGGCCGGCAGCCTAGTGCTGAAGGACACCTGGCTCAGCGCGAAGGATTTCCAGAAGGTGCAGAAATACGCCCTGGAGGACATGCTTGCCGCAACTCGATACCCGGAGCTGACTTTCGAGTCCAGCGCGGTCCAATCCACCGGAACGGACCAGTTCGAGGTTCAGGGTAAACTCACGATTCGCGACGTCGCGAAGCCGGTGGTAATCCGCGTGACCCGCCGCGCGCCCCTGACGTTCGAAGGCTCCGCCACGCTGCTGATGACCGTTTGGGGACTCAAGCCGCCGTCAGGCGGGCTGGGGACGGTCGGCACCAAGGACGAAATGGCCTTCTCCTTCGCGATCCTGGTGCGGCCCTGAGCTCGAATCATGCGCGACACGACCATCGGCCGGGAGCGGATTGCCCTTATCGAACAGCTCATCCGACCCTACATTCGCCGCACGCCGGTCATCGAGGTGGGCGGCGCCGACCTGGGCTTGGATTCTGTCAGACTCCTGTTCAAACTGGAATCTCTCCAGCATGCGGGCTCCTTCAAAACGCGCGGCGCATTTGCCAACCTGTTGACGCGGGAGGTTCCTGCGGCCGGTGTCGTGGCCGCGTCGGGCGGCAATCACGGGGCGGCGGTGGCCTATGCCGCGGGCAAGCTCGGAAAGCCGGCGACGATTTTCGTGCCAAGCGTCTCCTCACCGGCCAAGATGGATAGGATTCGCGGCTATCAGGCGAACCTGGTGGTCTCGGGCGAGCGTTACGCGGACGCGCTCGCGGCCAGCGAGCGGTGGGCCGCCGAAACGGGAGCGCTGCTCATTCATGCCTACGATCAGGCCGAGACGCTGCTCGGACAAGGAACCCTCGCAATGGAGCTCGAAGCGCAGGATCCCCAGCTCGATACGCTGCTCGTGGCTGTGGGAGGAGGTGGCCTGCTTGGTGGTATCGCGGCCTGGTATTCCGGCCGGCTCAAGCTGGTCGGCGTCGAGCCCGAAGCGGCGCCAACGCTCACCAGCGCGTTGCGGGCGGGCCAACCGGTCGATGCGGAGGCGGGTGGCATCGCGGCGGACTCGCTGGCCCCGAAGCGCGTCGGCGAGATGATGTTCCCCATCGCCCAGGCCTTTGTCAGTAGCGTCGTGCTGGTTGCGGATGAAGCCATCCGGCAGGCGCAGGAGACGCTTTGGGACGTGCTGCGGGTTGCCGCCGAGCCCGGTGGCGCAGCGGCTTTGGCCGCGCTTCTATCGTGCCGATACCGGCCCGCGCCCGGAGAACGAGTTGGCGTTCTGGTCTGTGGCGGCAACACCGCCGCAGTCGACTTCCGAACACGGTGAGAGGATAACCATGTCCATCTACGACAAATTGACCGCTTTGCAGATCTCGCTTCCGCCGGTGTCGCCGCCCGCGGCGGCTTACGTGCCGTGGGTGCGTACGGGCAACCTGCTGTTCCTATCCGGCCACATTGCCAAGAAGGAGGGCCGGCCCTGGGTTGGCCAACTCGGCGTGAATGTCACGACCGAACAGGGTCAGGAAGCCGCCCGGGCCATCGCCATCGATCTACTCGCCACCCTTCACGCCGCCCTCGGTGACTTAGAACAAATCCAGCGGATCGTCAAAATCATGGTGCTGGTGAATAGCGCGCCCACGTTCACCGAACAGCATCTGGTGGCGAACGGAGCGTCGACGCTTTTCGGTGAAGTATTCGGGGAGAAGGGGAGCCATGCCCGCAGCTCGTTCGGGGTGTCTCAGATTCCGCTGGGGGCTTGCGTGGAAATCGAGATGGTCGCGGAGGTGGTATGATCACTCCAAGTTGAGACCGCCTATCAGCTCACGGGCGGCGGTGATGCCTTCCCGCTGCAGAAACTCCCCAAACTCCCGGGCAATACGTGCCGGCGCCTCCGGGTCCCAAAACGTCGCCGTCCCCACCTCCACCGCCGTCGCCCCCGCCAGCAGATACTCGGCGACATCTTCGCCGGAGGCAATCCCGCCCAACCCAATCACCGGGATCTTCACCGCCCGCGCCGCCTGATACACCATGCGAAGCGCGATCGGCTTGATGGCCGGACCCGACAGCCCGCCAAACCCCGCTCCCAGCCGCGGACGCCGCTTCTTGGCGTCAATCGCCAACGCAACGAAGGTATTAACCAGAGACACCGCGCCGGCGCCAGCTTGTTCGGCGGCCCGCGCCATGGTTGCGATGTCCGCCACGTTGGGCGAGAGCTTCACCACTAGCGGCCGTCGCCGGACTACCTGCTTCACCGCCCCTACCACCTCGGCCAGCAGTGCGGGCTCGGAGCCGAACTGCATCCCGCCGTGCTTCGTGTTCGGACACGACACATTCAGCTCGTACCCTGCCAGTCCCTCAGCATCTTCTAATACCCGGACCACCTCGACATAGTCTTCCACTTCGTAGCCGAAGACGTTGGCGAACACGGCGGTACGCAGACGGGCCAGGGCCGGCAATTTCTCACGGACGAACGCCTCCACGCCGACGTTCTGGAGCCCCACCGAATTCAGCATGCCGCTGGCGGTTTCGACCAGCCGGGGCGCCGGATTGCCGGCAATCGGCTCCCGCGAGAGGCCCTTCACCACCAGTCCCCCCAGGCGGCGAAGGTCCACCATCCCGGCAAACTCCACGCCGTAGCCGAAGGTTCCGCTGGCGGCGATGACCGGATTGGCCAGCTTCAGGCCGCAGAGCTCCACAGAGGTGTCGGCGGTGCGGCTCACTGGTCCTTCAGGGTCTCCACCAAGACCCGGCCGGTGGACGACGACGGCGGAGCGATTTCCAGTGCGGCGGCCAGGGTGGGGGCCAGATCGGTGGGACTGACCGGCTGTTCGAAGGTCCGCGCGCGGAAGGGCGCGCCGTAGAGGATCAGCGGCACGCGGGTGTCGTAGGCGTAAGGGGACCCGGTAGCGACCCCGCGGGCGTCGCCGTAGCGCTCCCAATAATATGGATGGTAGGTAAGCAGGATATCTCCGGTGCGGTCGGGGAAGCGGCACCGCGCGAGCAGCGGATTTCCCGCCCGGTCGGCGCCCCAGTAATCGGCCACCCCCTCCACGCCGAGAACCGCCTCGCCGGCCACCCGCGAGACATCCTCCGCCCGCAGCGCTCCCACCGCCTCGCGCCGCAGGTAGAGGGAAGGGAAGACAAACTTCTCCACGTAGTTGGCCCGGCCAAACATCGCCGCGAGACGCGCGTTGACCGCCCCCGCCACCTGCTCGCCGGAAATGCGCCCGCTGGAAATCCCCGCCGCTTCCAGCGTCTTCGGCGATTCCGAAAGCCCCTGCGTAGCCGTGAACACCACCCACACGTTGCCGGCCCCGAAGCGGCCGTCCAACCAGGAGAGGAATTCCTCCAGTTTGCGGTCCAGGCGCAGCACCATGTCCCGCGCCAACGGCGAATCGGCTCCCACTTCGAGTCCCAGCAGGTATAGAGGGGAGATACTCAGGGCCAGCAGGTCGGCGGCCGGCCCTTGTCCCAGTTCCTCGCCCATGATCGCCTCCCGGGCGAAATCGAATTCTTCGTCCACGGCCAGGGGAGAGGCCCGGTAGGTAGCCAGGAAATCCTCGACCTTGGGACCGTCGATCACCCGCAGTGGCGGCGCCGACTCCCGGGCGTCCACGGCGTGCCACGGCCGCCCCCGCAGGCGCAGCGCCGGATGGGTCTCCTGGAACTTCGCCGCCCATCCCGGTAGGGCCTCTTTATAGTAGGTTCCGGTGACGAACCGTCCGGCCTCGTCCATCCAGTAGCAGCCCGCCGGCAGGCGGCCGCCGAGCATGACCGCGGTCTGGTCCCGCAGCGAAATGGACACCGTCCGGGACCGCCCGCCTGACGCCAGCCGCATCTGGTCGGCGAGCGTGGTTCCCACCAGGCGCCGGGGGGAAGAGCCCATCTCCGGATCCTCCGCCGCCCGCACCATGCGCCTGGCTCGCCGGTCGTACCACTGTTCGGCCACGATGCCGTTGCGCTCCGGGTAGGCGCCCGTCGCCAGCACCGCCGCCCCCGAGGCCGGGTATGTCGCGGCATAACCGTAACGGCACTCGCGGAACCGCGCGCCTCCCTGCACGAGCTTGCGGAAGCCGCCGGTCGAGAAGGCGGACTGGTGGCGGTCCACGTAGTCGGCGCGAAACTGCTCCGCCACTATCAGGACGACGAGCTTGGGCCGCGGCGCCGCCGCTACCGCCGCCGCCAAGACCACCGCCAGAAGACTCGCCCACATCACAATGTTAAAGTGTAGTCTAACAGACCCTGTGGATTCCTACGATTTGATCCTCATCGGCGGCGGCATCAACGGCGCCGCTCTGGCCGACGCCGCCTCGGCCGCCGGCTACCGCGTGGCGCTGGTGGAGAAGAACGACTTCGGCTCCGGCGTCACCAGCCGCTCGACCCGCCTCATCCACGGCGGCCTGCGCTACCTCGAGCACGGCCAGGTCGGGCTGGTCCGCGAATCCCTGCGCGAGCGCGAAGCCCTGCTGCGGGAGTACCCCCACCAGGTCCGCCCGCTGCCGTTCCTGGTTCCGGTCTATCGCGCGGACTCGCGCGCGCGCTGGAAGATCCGCCTCGGCCTCGAAGCCTACGACTGGATCGGCCGCAGCCGGCTGGTCCAGCGCCATCGCCAGCTCTCCGCCGCCGAGACCCTGCACCTGGAGCCGGGACTCCGCCCCGACGGCCTTCGCGGCGGCTTTATGTATTACGATTGCCAGGCCATCTATCCGGAGCGTCTGGCCCTGCAAATGGCGCTCGACGCCGCAGCGCGGGGGGCCACGATCCGGAACCACGCGGAGGTCACCGGCTTCCTCGGCGAACCGAACCACGTCACCGGCGCCCGCCTGCGGGGCGGGGAAGAACTGCGCGCCAAGCTGGTGGTGAACGCCGCTGGACCCTGGGCCGACCGCGTCCGCCGCCTCCTCGCCGGCGGCGCCGAGCGGCCGCTGCTTTCCTTGCTGAACGGCGCCCACCTCGTCACCGGCGCCTTCCCCGGCTCACCTACGCATGCGATCTACCACGAAGCCTCCACCGACCGCCGGCCCTTCTTCATCCTCCCGTGGCGCGGCCTTTGGCTTATCGGAACCACCGAAACGCCCTTCGCCGGCGACCCCGCCGTAACCTTGCCCACCGATCGCGAGATCGACTACCTGCTCCGCGAGACCAACCTCCTGTTTCCTCGCGCCGGCCTCACCCGAACCTCGGTGCTGTACTCCTACGCCGGACCCCGCCCTCTCCTGCACTCGAGCGGCCAGGCCCAGGCCATGTCGCGCGAGCACACTATCTACGACCACGAGGCGGAGGAAGGCATTCGCGGCATCCTCACCCTGGTGGGCGGCAAGCTGACCACAGCCCGCTCCTTTGCCCAACAGGCCCTCCATCGCATCGCCGCCAAACTGGGCGGTCCCGTCTGCCCCCGCCTGCCGGAACCGGCGCCCGAAACCGACGGCCTGCCCTCGCGCCTGACCGAGATCTACGGCCGCGGCGTCGCCGGCATTCTCGATCTGGTCCGCCAGAACCCGGACCTCGACCGTCCCCGTACCTCTTCCAACCCGGTCACCGCCGCTGAGATCGTCCATGCCATCCGGCACGAAAAGGCCCAAACCCTCGGCGATCTGATGCTGCGCCGCACCGGCCTGGCCTTCGAGCCCGACCGCGGTCTGGACGCCGCCCCCGAGGTCGCCCGCCTCGCCGCCCCGCTGCTCGGCTGGAACGCCGCTGCCACCGCTCAAGCCCTCGCCGATTACCGGGCCGAGCTCGACCAGACCCTCGCGCGAGGTCCCCTGGCATGATTGCGGTTCTTCCCATCGCCGTGACGCTCTTCGTGGTCTGGATCTACATCTTCAGCTCCCGCTCTCGCTTCCCCAGCGACAGTCTCTTCGAGGCCTTCGATACTCAGCGCGCCCCCGACCGCTGGCCGACGCTCAGCGTCATTATCCCGGCGCGCAACGAGGCCGAGGTCCTCCACTTTACCCTGCCGACTGTATTGTCATTCTATTATCCGTACCTGGAGATCGTGCTCGTCGACGACTGCTCCGACGACGGGACGGCCGAACTGGCCGAGGAGATCGCCGCCGCCACCGGCCACGGCAGCCTCCGGGTGGTGCGGGGGTCAGCGCCGCCCGCCGGATGGCGCGGCAAGCTGTGGGCCCTGGAGCAGGGCGTCCGCGCCTCCACCGGCGAGTGGCTCCTGTTCACCGATGCCGACATCCGCTTTCTCCCCAATCTCGCCCGCGACCTGGTCCGGATGGCCCTGCAGCAGAAGTTTCGTATGGCCTCGTTAATGGTGTTGCTCAGAGCCGAGACTTGGTGGGACCGCCTCCTCCTCCCGTCGTTTTTCTTCTTCTTTCACCTTCTCTACCCGTTCCACCGGGTCCGCAACTCCCGCTCGAAGACGGCTGCGGCCGCCGGCGGCTGCCTCCTGGTGGAACGCGCCGCCCTCGAGCAGGCCGGAGGCCTGGAAGTAGTGCGCCACGCCTGGATCGACGACGTAGCCCTGGCCGGCTCCCTCAAACGCAGCGGCGCCCGTATTTATCTGGGCGCCACGGTCCAGGCGGCCAGCTTCCGCCGCTACGGTACCCTGCAGTCCATCCGCCAGATGGTAGCTCGGTCGGCCTTCACCCAGCTTCGCTATTCCTGGCCGCTACTGGCCGCCACGCTGCTAGGTTTGGCCTTCGTCTTCGTCCTCCCCCCCTTGGCGTCGTTCCTGGTCACCACGGGTCTGGTAGGCTACCAAGATTTGTTCTTGGAGTACCTACTAAGCTTCGCCGTAGGCTGCACCTTGGGCCTGATGATCCTGGCCTACACCCCGGCCCTCCGCATCTACCGCCTCCCGGTAGTTTGGGGCCTGACCCTCCCGGCCGCCGCCCTGATTTACGCCTTGATGACGATAGAGTCCGCCGTGCTACACACCTTCGGCAAGGGCGCCCGATGGAAGGGCCG
>Ga0180069_1000255_pt1 | contig 10918 bp, 9 predicted proteins | sample EasRivERM_16_10D_2_FD_121793 | JGI IMG/M metagenome (GOLD analysis project Ga0180069, IMG submission 121793) | Soil microbial communities from meander-bound floodplain in the East River, Colorado, USA - East River metaG ERMLT231B'_16_10D | ecosystem: Environmental > Terrestrial > Soil >...
CCGGTTGGCCTCCCACTTCTCATTCGGGTCAATCGGGGCGGGCGCAACGGGACGATCGCCATCCGCCGCGCGCGGGGGTTCCACGACTAGACGCCTGTCCGAGTATTCGACCGTTGGAGCCTGTTCAGGAATGCGTCAGATGCCAGGCGCCACGAGCACCGGACCGGAGCGCACTGTTCTGTGCGTGAGGACCGGATGCGCAGCGGCAACGCCGCAGATGACCATTCATGGACAGGCTCCTACAACAGGTCCGCTTCGTCGCCCCGCGGCTGCATCCGCCGTTCGACCGAACGCTGGGGCGGCAGACTGACGGGTGCGGCATCCGCCCACAGACGTTCCAGATGGTAAAACTCGCGCGCCTCGCGGTGAAACACGTGGACCACCACCGCGCCGTAATCGAGGAGGATCCAGCGGGCGTGCTCCACGCCCTCGCGGTGGAGCAGCCGGCCCCCCTCGCTCGACAGCGCCTCGTCGACGGCGTCGGCCACGGCCTTCACCTGGCGGGAGGACTCGGCCGAGCAGATGACCAGGAAATCCGCCACGCTGGTGAGCGGGCCGACGTCCAGCACCACCACGTCGTCCGCCAATTTGTCGCGGGCGGTCTTCCCGGCGAGCACCGCCTGGGCTTTTTCGGTCAGGGGCGTGCGACCTCCTCAATCGGTTGGGACATCATGCGCCAGCGTCTCGCGCGCCGTACAACCTGTGTTCCAGTATATAAAAGTGGACGGGGGCGGGCAAGAGATTTTTGACGGCGCGTCCGGCCGCCAAGTCCTCGCGGACCTGCGTGGACGAGACGTCGCAGGGCGCGATCTTCACCAGGACCACCCGGGCCGTGGGGCCGAGATCGAGCGCCGCCTCGCCCATCGTGGCGTCGAAGCCCGCCAGCACGGCGCGCGGCGTGTCGCCGATCCACGGAACGCCGGCCAGCGCCTCGAACGACCACCCGGCCCGCGCGATCACCACGACGCGGCTTGCGGCAAACAGCCGGTGCGGCTCCCGCCACGTGGACAGCTCCAGGAACGTCTCGACGCCCACCAGGAAATACAGCTCGGCCGCCGGATGCCGGCGGCGGAATTCGTCGAGCGTGTCGACCGAATACGATGGGCCCGGACGCCGCAACTCGAGATCGTCGACCTCGAACCCCGGCCGGCCCGCGATCGCCAGACGGGTCATTTCCAGGCGGTGACGGGCCGCGACGAGCTTCTCGTCGGCCTTGTGCGGCGGATGGGCCGCGGGAACGAACACGACCCGATCCAGGCCCACGAGCTCTTTCGCCCGCACGGCGACGCGGAGGTGACAGACGTGGATGGGATCGAACGTCCCGCCGAAGACGCCGATCCGCAAGGGGGCGGGCAACCTAATCCCGCACTTGGCCCGTGCCCAGGACGACGAATTTGGAGCAGGTCAATTCTTCCAGACCCATCGCACCGCGGGCGTGAATCCGCGTCGTCGAGATACCGATCTCGGCGCCAAGCCCGAACTGGTATCCATCGTGCAGTCGCGTGGAGCCGTTGACAAGCACCGCCGCCGAATCGACCTCGCGCAGGAAACGATGCGCCCGCGCGTAATCCGCCGTCAGGATCGCGTCGGTGTGCTGGGAACCGTAGCGCGCGATGTGGCCCATCGCGTCGTCGAGGTCGCGGACGACCTTCACGGCGAGAATCAGATCGAGGTACTCGGCGGACCAGTCGGCCTCGGTCGCTTCGGCGATTCCCGGCGCCGCCGCGCGCGTCCGCGGGCAGCCGCGGATCTCGACGCCCTCGCGCCGCATCCGCGCGATCAGGCGCGGAAGCCAGCCGTCGGCCAGCGCTTCGTGCACTAACAGGGTCTCCATCGCGTTGCACGTCCCCGGTCGCTGCACCTTGGCGTTCACGCATACCGTCTCGGCCATCTCGAGATCGACCGGGTGATCGACATAGATGTGGCAGACGCCCTTGTCGTGCTTGATGATCGGCACCGTGGCGTCGCGCGCGACGGCTTGGATCAGCCCCTCGCCGCCGCGTGGGATGATGAGATCGATGTAGCGGTCCAGCGTCGCCATCACCCGCACGCCCTCCCGCTCAGTGCGTTCGATCAGGCTGATCGCGCCGTGAGGGACGCCGGCCTTCGCCGCCGCCTCAGTCAAGAGCGACGCGATCGCGCGGTTGGAATGGACCGCCTCCGAACCGCCGCGGAGCAGGACCGCGTTGCCCGACTTAAGGCACAGCGCCGCCGAATCCGCCGTCACGTTGGGGCGCGATTCGTAGATGATGCCGATCACGCCGAGCGGCACGCGCATCCGCCCCACCCGCATCCCGTTGGGCCGCACGGTGAGCGACGAAATCGAGCCCACCGGGTCTGGCAGGTCGGCGACCTCGCGCAGGCCCTTGGCCATCTCGTCGATACGTAGGGGCGTGAGCGTGAGGCGATCGACGAACGCGGCGTTACGCCCGTCGCGCCGGGCCGCCTCCACGTCGCGGGCATTCGCCGCCAGCAGGTCGTCCGCCTGTGCGGACACCGCGTCGGCCATGGCACGGAGCGCGCGGTTCTTCACCGCGGTGGGCAGCACGGCGAGCACCCCCGCCGCGATCTTGGCCGCCCGGGCTTTCTCGGTGATGTGGGCGACCAGGTCAGTCATGGTCCGATCGGTCCGACAGGTCCACGAGGTTATCCCGGTGGATCACCTCGTCATAGTATTTGTATCCCAAGCGTTTTGCAATCTCGGAGGTCTTCACTCCCTGAATCCGCGCCACCTCGGCCGAGCCGTAGTTGACCAGGCCGCGCGCCACGGTGCGCCCGTGCGGGTCCACGCACGCCACCGCGTCGCCCGCGTGGAACTCGCCCGACACGTTGGTGATGCCCGACGGCAGCAGGCTCTTCTTGCCGTGGACGACGGCGTGGACCGCGCCCGCATCGAGCCAGAGCGTGCCCGAGACGCGGACGGCGTGGGCGATCCAGTGTTGGCGGCTGTTGAGACGCTCGGGCCGAGGGAAGAACATCGTCCCCACCGGCTCGCCGCCCAGCGCGCGGGTCAGGACCCCGGAGCGGCGGCCATCGAGGATGAGGGTGGAGGCCCCGTAGGCCGCCACGCGCTTGGCCGCGCCGACCTTCGACGCCATGCCGCCGGTGCCCTCCGCCGCGCTCGAACCGCCCGCCGCGCGCTCGATCTCCGGCGTGACGCGCGCCACCTCGGTCAGCCGCGTCGCGTCGGGATGGAGCCGGGGATCGCGAGTGTACAGGCCGTCCACGTCAGAGAGAATCGCGAGGACGCGCGCGTCGATGAGGCCGATCACCAGGCTGGCCAGCGTGTCGTTGTCGCCGAACTTGATCTCGTCGACCGCGACGGTGTCGTTCTCGTTGATGATCGGGATGACCCCCAGGCCCAGGAGCGTGAGCAGTGTGTGGCGGGCGTTGAGGAAGCGCGTCCGGTTCGCCAGATCGTCCGCGGTGAGCAGGATCTGCGCGACGTGCCGGCCGTGTCGGCCGAACGCCCGTTCGTACGCCCACATCAGGCGGCTCTGCCCGACCGCCGCCGCCGCCTGCTTGAGCGGGATGCTCTTGGGGCGCTCGCGCAGGCCCAGCGGCGCCAGGCCGGAGGCGATCGCACCGGACGAGACGATCGCGAGTTGATGGCCGTCGGCCGCGAGCGCCGCGCACTCGCGGGCCAACAGGCCAATCCGGCGCGTGTTGATGCCGCGTGCGTGCGACGCGAGCACCCCGCTACCGATCTTGACGACGATGCGGCGCGCCCCGCCCAGAACCGCGCGGCGATCGAGCGGGGGCGTCACGTGGCAACCTCGGGCGAGGCCGAGCGCGCCTCGATCCCGGCGCCCACCACGCGCAGCAGCTCGGGGATGCCTTCCCGGGTCACGGCGGAGATTTCGAAGTACGGCCACCCCTGCCCGGCGCAGAACGCGCGAAGCACCTCTCTCCCCTCGCCCGCCGCGTCGATCTTCGTCCCCACGACCGCGAACGGTTTGACGATGAGGTCGGGGTTGGTCAGGGCCAATTCGCGCCGGACCGCCTGCAGGTCGTCGACGGGATGACCGCCCCCCATGTCGGACACGTCCACCAGGTGCAAGAGGTGCGACGTGCGCTCGATGTGACGAAGAAACTGAAAGCCGAGCCCCTTGCCCTCGTGGGCGCCCTCGATCAAGCCCGGGATGTCCGCCGCGACGAAGCTGCGCCCCTCGGCCCAGGTCACGACGCCCAGCGAGGGGGTCAGCGTCGTGAACGGATAGGCGCCGACCTTGGGCCGCGCCGCCGAGATCGTCGCCAGCAAGGTCGATTTGCCGGCGTTGGGCAGGCCGACCAGCCCCACGTCGGCCAACAGCTTCAATTCCAAAATCAGCGTGCGCTCGGCCCCGGGGGTGCCGGGCTCGGCAATGAGCGGCGCCTGGCGGGTCGGTGTGGCGAAGTGTTGGTTCCCCCGGCCGCCGCGCCCGCCGCGCGCGACCGTCACCGCCTGGCCGGCCGCCGTCAAGTCCGCCAGCACGTCGCCGTCGGCCTCATCCCGCACGAGGGTCCCCACCGGCACGGAGATGATGAGATCCTCTCCCGACTTGCCCGATTGATCCTTGCCTCGGCCGTGCTCGCCGCGTTGCGCGAGGTACTGCTTGCGGTAGCGGAGGTCGTACAGCGTGCGGAGGTGGGCGTCGGCTTGCACGATCACGTCCCCGCCGTGTCCCCCGTCGCCGCCGTTGGGCCCGCCGCGGGGCACAAACGCCTCACGGCGGAAGCTGATGCAGCCGTCCCCTCCGTCGCCGGCTTTGGCGTGGATCGTGAAATAATCGATGAACATGGAAGACGAGGTCGCGGAACGCGGGACCGCGGCGGGACACCGGGCCACTCCGCCCCACGGGGGCGCTACGTCGAGGCGGGGTAGACGCTGATGCGCGGTCGGTGGGAGCCCTTGCCTTCGAACTTCACCACGCCGGAGATCTTCGCGAACAGAGTGTCGTCGCTGCCGCGCCCGACGTTGAACCCCGGGTGGAATTTGGTCCCGCGCTGACGCACCAAGATGGAGCCGGCCGTCACCACCTGACCACCGTATCGCTTCACGCCCAGCCGCTGCGCGTTGCTGTCCCGGCCATTCGACGTCGAACCCTGTCCTTTTTTATGCGCCATGGTTAATCCTTACGGCCGCCGTCATGCGGCGGCGATGTTGGTGATCTTGATCGTGGTCAGAGACTGCCGGTGTCCGTTCGTCCGCCGGTAGTTCTTCCGACGCTTCTTTTTGAACACGATGATCTTCTTGGCCCGGGTCTGCGCGACCACCTCCGCCGCGACTTTCGCGCGCTCCAGGAACGGCGTGCCGACCACGAGCCTGCCGTCACCCTCGACCGCGAGCACGCGATCGAACTCGATCGTCGCGCCCACCGGACGGTCCAACCGCTCGACCTGCACCACTTCTCCGGGGACGACCCGGTACTGCTTGCCACCCGTTTCGATTACCGCGTACATCACCACACCCCCGCATCTCATAAAGACCGAGCTTTGTATCACGAACGATGAGCGCCTGTCAAGGTATCGACGCGGACAACCGACGGCGGTCGTGCACCACCGTTGCGGCGCGCGTTTTGACAGACCCGAGAACGCCTCCTATAGTTACGAGGACATTTCGGTGGAGGCAATGACGCCGCGCGATGTGATCCCCGTCCTGATCGAGCTGCATCTGGTCGGACGCAAGACCCTGCTGTACTCCCCCACGCACGCGTTGATCCCGAAGGCGATCGACGGGCTCGTGGAGCGCTTCCGCGTGGCGCTCGCCGCGGAGCCCGAGATCATGGTGGCGGTGGGCGCCACCCACCTCCTCTACAAGAACGAGCCACTCGATCCTCAGAACAACATCCTCCGGGAACTGACCCAGACGCTCTCCACCGCGCACGTCGCGCTCGTGACGTTCCGCCAGGGTCTGGACGGTCCCGCCCTCATGCGCTGGTTTGCATGGCTGCGCGACAAGGACCTGTCGGCGGACGCGCGGCACCGGAGCATCGCCGGGTTCCATGAGGCGGTCCCCTCGATCCGGATCACCCCGGTAAGCTTCAAGAGCGCGGTCGCGGATTCGAGCGGTTCCGCCTCCAAGACCGACACGTGGACGCAGCTCCTGGATGCGCTCATGGAGGCGGGCCTCGACGACCAGGGCGAGCTCAGCCGGCCGAGCCTTCCGGCGGGGGATCAGCCCGAGCAGCTCGCCGAGTTCATCAATCAGGCGGCGAAGCAGGGCGGCGGGAGGGCAGGCTACGAGCAACTCGTGCTGGCGCACCTGCAGCGGTTGGCCGGCCAGACCGGCGATCCCGAGATGAGCCAGGGCCGGCCGCGTCCGTTGCCGGATGACGAGCGCCGGCGGCTCGCCACGCTGATCAACCACCTCGACCCGCCGGTTCGCGAGCGCCTGTTCAAGCTCGCCTTCGCGCCGGGCGGCATGGGGCCCGGGGCACTGCAGGAGGTCCTGGAGGACCTGTCGGAGCCCGTCCTCCTCGAAGTGCTCTGCCAGATCCAGGCCCAGCACGGGACGATCTCGATCCCGACGCTGGAGCTGCTCCGCAAGTTCGTCACCCTGAGCCGGGAGCAACCGGAGGTCCAATCCGCCCTGAAATCCACGGTGGACACGATGGAGGTGAGCGACCGCCAGGCCCTCTACGCCGAGCTCTTCCAGAAAAAGAGCGAGAAGAATTTTTACCCGGAGCCATACACCAAGACGATCAAGGGACTCTCGGGGGCCGCGCCCTCGGGACTGCAGATCCCGCACGCCGCCGTGGGCGATCTGATCGACCCGCTCAATGACGCCCAGATCCACGGCCACTTCATCACCGTGCTCGGCGAACTCCTCCAGAACGGAACCGCCGAACCGCACCAGGACGTGCTCATCGACCGGCTGAGCGTGGCGCTGACCGACCCGGTGGTGGGTCGGGATCCCGAGATGGCGTTCCAGGCGTTCGAGGCCCTGCGCCGGTATCGGCCGCGGAACGCCGATGACGACCGGGCCCACCGCGCCCGGGTGGCCAAGACCATCGGGCCGATCGTGGGGCACCTCACCAAGTTCGACCGCGCCAGGGCCGCGGTGATCGTCGAGCACCTGGTCGCCATCGGCGGCGCGGTCGTGCCCCCGCTGCTGGAGGCGCTGAACGGCGCGCGCGACATGATTTTGCGGAAGCGGCTGCTCGAAGTGCTGACGAAGATCGGCCGCCCGATCGCCCCCGCGGTCGTGGACGGGCTCAAGGACAATCAGTGGTTCATCGTGCGCAACATGATCTTTCTCCTCGGGGAGGTCAAGGCGGTGGAGGCGCTCCCCAAGATCCGGCCGTTCACCGCCCACGCCCACGAGCAGGTCCGGCTGGAGGCGTACCGCGCCCTGGGCCTGCTCGCCCCGCCCGACGTCGTGCTGGAAGCCGTCGCGCCGGGCGTGCTCGATCGGGACGAGCGCGTGGCGGCATGCGCGATCTCGACCCTGTGCCAGCTGCCCACCCCGCGGATCGCGGATCGGCTCTGGACGCTCCTGCAGCCCGGCCGCGGCAGCGCGCCCGAGGCCCGGAAACTCAAGATCATCGAGGCGCTGTCGCGCGCCGCCGACCCGGCGAGCCGCGCGCTGCTGGGGCGGCTCGCGCGGCACCGACGATTCGTCATCTTCGACTCCCCCAGGAACGCCGCGGTCCGCAAGGCGGCTCGGGCGGCGCTGCGAAGAACCGAGGCGGGCGGAGGAAAGGACGGTCATGGCCGCGCTGCCTGAATGGTCGCTCTCCCCCATGGCGGCCGATCCGCGGTACCGTCTGCTCAAGCAGATCAGCCGCGTCCTGCGCGGCCGCTCGCTCTACCCCACCGATCACCCGCAACTCAAGGAAGCCGTCACCGAGCTGACGCAGAGCCTCCCCGGCCTCTTCGACGGCAGGCCGGAGATCCGGATCGTGGTGAGCGACGACCGGCTGTTCGTCGACGACGTCCGTAACCCGGAAATGGAGATGGTCGCGCACGACTTCAAGACCAAGCTCAAGGCCCAGGGCGTCGAACTGGTCGTCCTGACGCCCGGCCTCACCAGTGAAGAGCTTCTCGCGTTCGCGGAAGGCCTCCTGGCCGGTCGCGCCTCGGGCCTGCCGCACATCCAGATGGGCAAATTGAACATGGGACCGTCGGGGCCGAGCCCGGAGGGCACCGGTCCGCGGCACGACTTCAGCGGCGAGGTACACCTGCTCCGTGAGGTCTTCGAGGGGTGGGACAAGATCGAGGGGCTGGTCACGGACCATGTCGAGCGGATCATGCGCGTGATCGAGGAAAATCTCTTCGCGGATCTGTCGTCCTTCATCCCGCTTGCCGCCCTGAAGACCTACGACGAGTACACGTTCACGCACGCGATCAACATCGCGATCCTGACCATGGCGCAGGCCGAATCGCTCGGTGTGCCCAAGCGCCTGATCCACGACTTCGGGGTCGCCGCGCTGCTCCACGACATCGGCAAGACCACGGTCCCCGAACACATCCTCAAGAAAGCGGGCAAACTCGAACCGCACGAGTTCGAGGAGATGAAGAAGCACCCCATCAACGGATCGATCCTGCTGCTCAAGAATCCGGAGGTCCCCAAGCTCGCCGCGATCGTCGCCTACGAACACCACCTCCAGTACGACCTCTCCGGCTACCCGGCGCTCCCCCAGAAGCGGCCGCAGCACCTCTGCAGCATGCTCACCTCGCTCTCGGACTTCTACGACGCGCTTCGGTCGAACCGCCCCTACCACGACGCCAAGCCGTCCGAGGACATCCTCGCGATGCTTGAAGCTCGGATCGGCATCAACTACGAAGAGCGCCTCGCCCGCCACTTCATGGCTCTGATCCGGGCACGGTCGGCGGCGTAACCCCCCGCAAATTGACTTTCCATCCGGCGCTTCGCTACGATGAGCGCCGTGGTATGGCTCCTCGGAGGTCCGACACGCGCCCCGCGTTGATTCGCTGCTTGCTGACGCTCACCGTGCTCTTCTCATCGACCGCGTGCACCGGCGCGCCGTGGAACAACCCCTATCCCGCCGCGGATGAAGGCCGCAACATCCTGTACTCGTCGTTCGAGGAACGTCCTAAGCACCTCGACCCCGCCCGCTCGTACAGCTCCAACGAGGCCGTGTTCACCGGACAGATCTACGAGCCGCCGCTGCAGTACCACTATCTTGCGCGCCCCTACACGCTGATTCCCCTGACCGCGACCGAGGTCCCGCGCCCGGCGTACCTCGACGCCCGGCGGCAACGACTGCCCGACACGGCGCCGGTGACGGACATCGCCTACAGCGTGTACGAGATCCGCATCCGGCCCGGCATCCGCTATCAACCCCACCCCGCGTTCGCCGCGGACGCCGCGGGGCGGCTCGTATATCACGCCCTGACGCCGAAGGACCTCGAACGCGTGTCGACCCTGTCGGATTTTCCCCGAACGGGCACGCGCGAACTCGTGGCCGATGACTACGTGTACCAGATCAAACGGCTCGCGCACCCGCGCCTGCATTCACCGATCTTCGGGGTCATGGCCGACTACATCGTCGGGCTCGCCGAGTATGCCGACACGCTGGCGAAGGCCGACGCGGCCGACGCCGGCGGGAATGCGCCCTCCTCTCTCGACCTCACGCGCCATCCCCTGGAGGGCGCGGTCGCCGTCGACCGCTACACCTACCGCATCACGGTCAAGGGCAAGTACCCCCAACTGGTCTACTGGCTTGCCATGCCGTTCTTCGCGCCGATTCCGCCGGAGGCGGACCGCTTTTACTCGCAGCCCGGCATGGCCGGGAAGAACCTGACCCTCGATTGGTATCCGATCGGCACCGGCCCGTACATGCTCGTCGAGAACAACCCGAACCGCCGGATGGTCCTCGAGCGCAACCCCAACTTCCACGGCGAGCGCTACCCCGACGAGGGCGAGCCGGGCGATCGCGCGGCCGGCCTGCTGACCGACGAGGGCCACGCTCTGCCGTTCATCGACAAGGCGGTGTACAGCCTGGAGAAGGAGACGATCCCCTACTGGACCAAGTTCCTCCAAGGCTATTACGACCTCAGCGGCATCGGCTCGGACAGCTTCGACCAGGCCGTGCAGTTCACGGGTCAAGGCGAGGTCGCGCTCACCGAGTCGATGGAGGCCAAGGGGATCCGGCTGGTCACGTCGGTCGAGACGTCGAGCTTTTACCTCGGCTTCAACATGCTCGACCCGGTCGTCGGCGGCCACTCCGAGCGCGCCCGCGCGCTGCGGCAGGCGATCTCGATCGCCTACGACGACGACGAGTTCATCTCCATCTTCCGGAACGGCCGCGGGACCGCCGCACAGGGGCCCATCCCGCCGGGGATTTTCGGCCACCTCGACGGCCGCGAGGGCATCAACCGCTACGTCTACGACTGGGTCGACGGCTCGCCGCGGCGCAAGTCGATCAAGGAGGCCAAGCGTCTGTTGGCGGAGGCGGGCTACCCCAACGGCCGCGACGCGGCCACCGGCAAGCCGCTGCGGTTGCACTTCGACGTGCCCGCCGGCGGGCCCGACGACAAGGCGCGCCTGGACTGGGTGCGGAAGCAGTTCGCCAAGCTCGATTTGGAGCTGGAAATCCGCGACACCGATTACAACCGATTTCAGGACAAGATGCTCAACGGCAATGCCCAGCTCTTTCAGTGGGGCTGGAACGCCGACTACCCCGACCCGGAGAATTTTCTGTTTCTGCTCTACGGCCCCAACGCCAAGGTGGGCAAGAACGGCGAGAACGCCGCCAACTACCGGAACATCGAGTTCGACCGGCTGTTCGAACGCATGAAGAACATGGACAACGGCCCCGAGCGGCAGGCCATCATTGACCGGATGGTCGAGATCGTCAGGCGGGATGCGCCCTGGGCATTCGGCTTTCACCCCAAGCAGTTCACGCTGCACCACGCCTGGTACCGCAACGCCAAACCCAATTTGATGGCCAACAACACGCTCAAGTACAAG
>Ga0180069_1000256_pt1 | contig 10908 bp, 6 predicted proteins | sample EasRivERM_16_10D_2_FD_121793 | JGI IMG/M metagenome (GOLD analysis project Ga0180069, IMG submission 121793) | Soil microbial communities from meander-bound floodplain in the East River, Colorado, USA - East River metaG ERMLT231B'_16_10D | ecosystem: Environmental > Terrestrial > Soil >...
CCATCAGTGACAAGTCCCCGACTGATAGCGAACGTGTCTCCAATGCGGAAGTTCTGTAACCCAGGCCAATCGGGTGTATACTACATGCGCCTGGGAAGCAAAATGGAAACCCGTACCAGGCTACGTCAAACTTTCGTGCGGCTGGGTCCGTAGCCCACCAGCCTGGGAGGGGACGGTGAGAACTTCCGGTACACCTCTTTGTTGGAGCTTCGCTTCCATGGTTCGATTGGCCAGCATCTTGATCGTTGGAGTTGCGGTCGTTGCCGCTCAGACGCTGGACACCGCAATCCTGGGCATCGTGACCGATCCGACAGGCGCTGTGGTGTCTGGGGCCTCGGTTACGATCACTAACCCGGCGACAGGGGCAGTTCGCACGGTGGCCACAACCGCCGCCGGTAACTATGAGGTCCGGTACCTGGTGCCGGCGGAATATGCGGTTGAGGTCCGGATGAGCGGGTTCCGCACCGAACGCCGCACGGGTATTGTCATTCAAATCGGACAACAGGCGCGCATTGATGTTGCGCTGCAGGTGGGCGAGGTGGTTGAGACGGTGGAAGTAGGCGCAACCGCTCCCCTTTTGCAAACGGAAAACGCCGTGCTTGGCGAGGTGGTGAGCCGCGAACGCATCATCAACCTGCCCCTCATCCAACGCAACTTTGCTCAGCTAGCGGCCCTGACGCCCGGAGTCGCGGTGGTCGAACAGACCGCCCAGCGGCGAACCCGGATCATTGCCAACGGGTCCCGCGACATCTGGATGCAGGTCAACATTGACGGTATCACGGCGGTCAATAATCGCCACAATTTCGTGGTTTTCTATCCGCCGATCGAGGCCATCCAGGAGTTCAAGGTGCAGAGCGGAAACTACTCCGCCGAATACGGCGGGAACGCGGGCGCCAGCGTCACGGTTCAGTTGCAGTCCGGAACCAACCGGCTTCACGGCAACCTTTTTGAATTTCTTCGCAATAACGACTTGGATGCCCGCGGCTACTTTCGCCCCCGGCCGTTCGCCAAGGATGTTCTGCGTCGCAATCAATTTGGGGCCGTCTTTTCCGGGCCCCTCGTGAGAGACAAGACGTTTTTCATGCTCGGTTACGAAGGCATCCGGGAGAGGAAAGAAAGCGCCGGCACCGCGATCGTGATCCCGCCCGAGCAGCGCCGGGGTGACTTCTCCGCCGTTGCCGGCAACATTATTGACCCCTTGAGCGGCAGTCCGTTCCAAGGGAACATAATCCCCCCCGGCCGGCTGAACGCAGTCTCCGTGGGCATTATTAACGCCTATATGCCCCTGCCGAACGTGTCGGGGGCGATCAACTATGCCGGGGTAACTCTGAATGACTCCAACGCCAACCAGGGTCTGGCTCGAATCGACCATCGCTTCAGCGACCACGACCAGGTGTTCTTCCACTATATCTATTCGGGCCGCCGGTTCCCCACCATCCCTCTGAACCCGACCTTCGTCACCGACAACACCTTCCCGAACACTAGCGCAGCCTTCCAGCACGTGCACACCTTCAGCCCCACGTTCTTGAATGAATTCCGCTTTGGTTTGCAGAAAGGATTCATCCAAACCTTCAATCCACGACAGAACACGGACTTCCGGGTGGAATCCCTGGGAATTCAGGGCCTCAAGATCGGCGGTCCGGACGGGCGGGAGTTTCGGGACGGGGAGCGGGGTATCCCGACCATCGGCATCGAGGGTTTTCTCGGAATGGGCGACGGCGGGGCCGGTTACGATGACAGCCGCACCTATCAGTGGGTCGACAACCTCAGTCTCATCCGGGGGGCGCATGCTTTTAAAATGGGGGCCGACGTCCGGTATGTGCTGGATGACTCGACGAGCATCAACTGGCCGTGGGGCAATATGGCTTTCACCCGCGACATTACCGGAAATTCGGCAGCGGCCTACATGCTGGGTTTCCCCCGCACGGTCCTAACGCCGGAAGGAGTTCCCATCGCAAAAGTCCGCCAGTTGAGATCGGGTTTTTATTTTCAGGATGATTGGAAAGCCACCTCGAAACTTACCCTCAACCTCGGTGTGCGATACGACTTGTCCGGATTGCCTCAAGACAAGGCCGGGGTCGCTCGGACCCTGCGGTTTGATCTGAATCCAGTCTTTCCGCCCCTGTTTCCCGCGCCCGGGGAAGTCGCCGATCTTTGGTTGAATGAGTACCACAATGTGAGTCCCCGCTTCGGCTTCGCCTATCGGCTGGGCGACAAGATGGTTATCCGCGGAGGCTACGGGATTTTCTACACCGCCGCGCACTTCGACAATGTGTACATTTTGCAGTTGAACCCTCCGGCGGGGGGAAGTCTCACGCTTACGAATCCTGCGCTGAACCCCGTGGCGACGATCCAGAATCCTGTCCCTCGACAATTGGTCCCGGGCGCCCCGATCTTCAATGTCGTTACCGCGCCCGAGGACCGGAAACGCCGTAATGCCTACATCCAGAACTGGAATTTGCAGGTCTCTCGGCAGATCAGTTCCAACGACGTGCTGGAAGTCGGATATGTCGGCAGCAAAGGGACCTTTGTCGATACGAGTCTTAATAATTTCAACAGTCCCCCGCCCGGCCCCGGGGACATACAGGCCCGCCGCCCGATTCAGGGTTATGCTCGCATCCGCATGATGGTGGCCGACGGCAACACGATCTATCACTCGTTGCAGACACGTTATGAGCATCGGGTCTCGAAAGGACTGAGTCTGACCACGGCCTACACTTGGTCTCATCTGATTGACGACACCGGCGAAACCATCAATCGGGGGGCCTGCCAGTGCCAGAACGCGCGTGCTCGGGGCAGGGCGGAACGAGGTAATAGTCTTTACGACCAGCGCCATCGGCTCGTGGCCGGGTATGTTTGGGAATTGCCCTGGGGTAAGGGTCTTGGCGGCGTTCCGCGGTTCTTTCTCGGCGGATGGTCCTCGGGCGGCATGATTACTCTTGCCAAGGGCGCCCCTTTTCTCATCACCCAAAGCGGAGACACCTTGAACAACGACTCCATCGGCTGGACGAGGCCGAACCTGCTGACCAGCGAGCGGGCCGAGCTTGCCAACCGCGACCCAGCCCTATGGTTCAACCCAGCCGCCTTTACTCGGGCTACCGTAACCCATGGCACCACGCCTCGAAACCCGCTGACCGGACCAGGCATCCGCACTTTGGACCTATCGCTCTCGAAGTCCTTCAAGATGCCTTTCACCGAATCCCACGAACTGATGTTCCGAGCGGAGTTTTTTAATGCCTTCAACACTCCTCAGTTCGCCAATCCCGGCGGAACCTTTGGGACGGGCACGTTTGGCCGGGTGACAGGCATTCAAATCGATTCCAGGCAAATTCAGCTTGCGCTGAAGTACAGCTTCTAGGTATAGTTCAATGGGGCTACGGTTGTCCGGGCCTGTTGGAACAGGGTTCAAGCTTGACCATGAACTATCGCGCGGTCCGGTGGTTCGCACTGGAAGTTGTTCTCGCTGTTACGGTGCTCGCAACAGGGCTTCGCGCCGCCGAGACGGCCCGGTTGCCCCCGGCGTCCTCCGCAAGGATCCATTTCGCGCGCGACATCGAGCCGTTACTGAAGTCACGCTGCCACCTTTGTCACGGCGCTCAACAGCAGAACAACGGACTCCGGCTCGACCGCAAGTCAGACGCTCTGCGCGGCGGTTACTCCGGCCCGGCGACCCATCCCGCTCGACCAGTTCCGCTTTGAACAGATCCTCGACCGCACCAACACTCTCGGCTCAGTTTGGCTCGGTCTGACGGTCGGCTGCGCCCAATGCCACGATCACAAGTACGATCCCATTTCGCAACGGGAGTATTACCAGCTATTCAGCTTCTTCAACACCTCCGAGGAGGCCAACATAGAAGCTCCCCTGCCCGGGGAACTGGGACCTTTCCTGAAAGCGAAAGAGGAGTATCTGCGCAAGCGTCAGTCGCTGCTCGACGAATACAAAGTTCCGGAGTTGATGCCCGCCTGGGAAGAGAAGCTGCGCTACACGGCGGCCTACCCCAACGAAAACCAGCCCTGGGACATCCACTACGAGCGCATGACGATCTATGTGGATAATGGCCGCAAGATTCTGCAGATCCCGCAGGAACAGCGCACCTGGCGGCAGCACAAAAGCGCTGATGAAATTCTTTCTCGATCAGTACGGCACCGTGATCTCGACCGAGCGCGCCAAGGAGCTCAAGTTCAACGAACTGTCGAAGAAGCTCGTCCAGCTAGATTCCACGCTCCCCGATGTGAGCATTGCGCCGGCCATCGCCGAGGACCCCAAACCGCCCAAGAGCCACATTCACATCCGCGGCGACTTCTTCCAGCCGGGAATCGAAGTGCGGCCCGGAGTCCTTGCGGCGCTGCATCCGTTTCCGGCTGACGAAAAACCGACGCGGCTGACGCTAGCGCGCTGGATTGTCTCCCAGGACAACCCACTTACGGCTCGCGTCGCAGTGAACCGTATCTGGCAGGAACTGTTGGGACGGGGCTTGGTAACGACTTCAGAAGACTTCGGGACGCAAGGCGAGCGGCCGTCGCACCCAGAGCTGCTCGACTGGCTTGCCGCCGACTTTCGCGACCACGGCTGGAGCTTGAAACGAACGATCAAGCAGGTGGTCATGAGCCCGACCTACCGGCAATCGTCGAAGGCCCGGCCGGAATTGCAGGAGCGTGACCCCGACAACCGCCTGCTCGCCCGGCAGAACCGCCTGCGCCTACCCGGAGAGTTGATCCGCGATGTTACGCTCGCCGCCAGCGGCCTGCTCGATACCCGCGTCGGCGGGCGCAGCGTCAAACCACCGCAGCCTCCGGGTGTGGCCGAGTTGGGCTATTCCAACTCGGTGAAGTGGATCGAGAGCAAGGGCGCCGACGTCTATCGCCGTGGCCTCTACGTTCACTTCCAGCGCACGGCGCCGTATCCGTTCCTGATGAACTTCGATGCACCGAGCTCGAACGTTACCGCCTGCCGCCGCGAGCGCTCCGACACGCCACTGCAAGCCTTAAACCTGCTCAACGACCCGGTCTTTAGCGAGGCGGCTCAGGCGCTGGCGGCGCGGTTGTTGACGGAGGTCTCGGGCGAGTTCGACCGCCGCCGCGAATATGCCTATCGGCTTTGTTTGGCGCGCCCGCCGCCGAGCGAGCAGGCTGAGATGTGGCAATACTTCCGGAAGCAGACACAGTTGCTCGAAGACGATCCTAAAGCGGCCGAGGCGCTGTTCCCCGCCTCCGGCATTGGCGCCAACCGCGTCGAGTCTGCCGCCTGGATGGGCCTTTCGAGCCTCCTGCTGAACCTGGACGAATTCATCACGCGCGAGTAGACGGACGGATCACGATGACTCCTGAAGACCTTCAGCGCATTCGCACCCGACACTTTCTCAACACAGGCGCCGTCGGCCTCGGCACGATCGCCCTCTCTCATCTGTTCGCCGTCGAAGGACGAACCGCCACGACCGACGGCAAACTCAGCCCCCTCGCGCCTAAACCTCCTCACTTCGCCCCTAAAGCGAAAAACGTCATCTTCCTCTTCATGGAGGGCGCGCCGAGCCAGATCGATCTCTTCGATCCCAAGCCGAAACTGCAAGAGTGGCACGGCAAGCCGCTGCCGCCCGAGATGACGAAAGACCTGAAACTGGCCTTTACGCGGCCTACGGCGGCGGTGCTCGCCAGTCCGCGTGTCTTCCAAAAGCACGGCCAAAGTGGCATCGAGATTTCTGACTGGCTGCCCCACACCGCGCAAGTCGCCGACGATCTCTGCGTGGTGCGATCCATGTTCAGCGAGGCCTTCAACCATCATCCCGGCCAGGCGATGCTTTTTAGCGGCGCGATCCAGTTCGGACGGCCGACGATCGGCTCGTGGGTGGTGTATGGGCTGGGCAGCGAATCGCAGAATCTGCCGGGCTTCGTCGTGCTCAGCTCGGGCAAAGGAACCAGTGGCGGCTCCAACAACTGGTCCAGCGGCTTTCTGTCGTCGAGCTACGCGGGGGTGCCGTTCCGCAGCGCGGGCGACCCGATCCTTTACGTCTCGAACCCGCCCGGCATGAGCCGCGACATGCAACGGCTGCGCCTCGACTCGCTGGGCCGCCTCAACGAGGAACACTACCAGGAGACGGGGGACGCGGAGATTTCCTCGCGCATCCAGTCCTACGAGCTGGCGTTCCGGATGCAGACTGCCGCGCCGGAATTGCTCGATTTTTTCGAAAGAGCCACAAAGCGAGCTCGACATGTTACGGCGTCGGCAAGGAGCCGACGAACCCTTATGCGGTGAATTGTCTTCTCGCCCGGCGTATGGTGGAGCGCGGGGTGCGCTTCGTCATGCTGGCTCATGCCAGTTGGGACGACCATCAGGAACTCAACAAGCGGCTCAGCCAGAACTGCAAAATCACCGACCAGCCGGCGGCGGCGCTGGTGAAGGATTTGAAACAGCGCGGCCTGCTCGACTCGACACTCGTCGTCTGGGGCGGGGAATTCGGGCGCACGCCCATTGCGGAGCTGCGCCGTCCCGACGAGGCCGACAACGCCGGCCGCGACCATCATCCCAATGGCTTCACCATGTGGCTCGCCGGCGGCGGCGTCAAGCCGGGCCTCGTTTACGGCAAGACCGACGAGCTGGGCCTAACCATTTCAGAGAACAAGGTCCACGTCCACGACTTGCAAGCCACCATCCTCCACCAGCTCGGCCTGGAGCACACCAAGCTCACCTACCGCCACATGGGCCGCGATTTCCGGCTGACGGATGTGGGGGGCTCAGTTGTGAGGTCGATCCTTTCCTAACGAAAGTAGGGCGGACGCCCTCGTCCGCGCGCGACCCCCTGGTCGGGCTCTTGCGCTCATCAGCGTAGTGGCGTCCAGTTCAGCATCGCGTCGAGGAAGCGGTAAGCTTCAGCGCCGTCGATCCTGTGAGGGCCATCGAACCGCGCGACGCGGCCCTTTTCGGGAATGCCCAGTTGGCGGTAAAGCTCGGTCACGCGCGCGAGTTCGGCATCGACGAAGCGGCGCGGCTCGATCAAGATGCCATCCCTCGAACCGATCTCGATCATGAAAGCGCGCGGCGGTACCAGCGACGCCAGATCGGAGTGATTGAACCTGTTCAGGATATCGAAATTGAACATGTCGAAAGTGTCTTTGTAAAAGAGAAAGGAGGTGCCTAGCGTGAGATCGGTAGTCTTGATGTTCCAGTCGTTGAAATAGCCGCTGCAGACCACGGCCTTGAAGCGCGGCTCGGCGGGGCCGGTCCAAATGGCCGTGAACCCGCCGTAGGACAAGCCATAGAACGCGAAACGCTCCTTATCGACGAAGGGCAGCGTCTCCAGGTAATCGAGGACGCGGCCGGCCTTTTTGATCTCCATTCCGACGGGTGTTAGGCCAACCAGGTGGGCCCGCCGCACCAGCGAATTGCGATCATCGCTGGTCTGCGTCGAGATCATCGGCGCAAAAACGATGTAGCCTCGCCGTGCGAGTTCGCGGCCGAATTTCGAATACGTCGCGTCAGCGCGCGCGTTCTCCACGACTCCGAGAGCGTCCTCGGGCTTGCCGCCCAGTCCGTGCTGGGTGAAGACGGCCGGCCGGCGCTCGCCGGGCTTGATGTTCTTCGGGACCAGCAGGATGCCGTAGGCGTGAACGCCTTCATAGACACGCACCGAAAGCCGGTAACCGCTGAACTCGGGCTCATCGTAGAGCTTGACGCTCTTCGCCTCCAGGGCTCCAGTCGCTGGGGGATAGCGGCCCACGATATCGAGAAACAGATCGTACTTTTCCTTGCTCCAGCGACGGTAGTTGCCGGGAGAGCTGGTGTCGGGCTGCCAGCGCCGGTCGCGGGCGGCGTAGGCCTCCAGCGCGAGGTTGCGGTAGCGCGCTTGCCATTGGGAAAACTGGGCGTTGGAGATGGCGAAAAAAGTCTCCGCATCGGCGGGCGCCTGGACCGCCGGGATGGACCAATGAACGTCGGGATACAGCGCTTCGTCGAACAACTCGATGGCCGCCGTGCTCGGCCCGTCTTGCTGATCGCGCTCCCGGCTGTAGCGGATGGCGCCGGCAGCAGCCTTGGCCCTCTCGAAGAGCGGACGGGCCCGCAAGAACTCGGCTTCGGCGCCCGGGCCGCCGCGGTCGATCACGAGCGCGCGGGGGGCGATCATGGCGGCGATCTCGGCGTCGCCGAAGCGTTCGAGGTGTTTCCAGAGGATGCGGTCTTCGGGCTCTTCGAAAGCACGGTCGCGCCTGTCGAAGTAGTTGGCGACGAGAGCTGCTTTGAGGCGGGTGTCGAGTGCGGCGGCGTAGAGCGCCGTGAGGCCGCCTTGGCCGGATCCAACGACGCCGATTCGCTCGGGATCGACCTGCGGGTGCTTGCTCAGGAAGTCCACCGCTGAGGAGACCTGCTGCACCTCGCTGCCGATCAAGTGGCGGCCCACCTGGTACGCGAGGCGGACGAGCCAGTCGCGGTCCTCCGTCCACGGTTGGCTGAAGGCGCGCCTCTGCGTAAAAAACGGGACCAGAACCGCGTATCCGTTCACGGCCAGGCTGCGGGCATACTGTTCACGCCGCGGCAGCCGTGGCGTGAGGCCGGCGATATCAGCGGCTGACACGTGAGCGTCGGGAATTGCGATGACGGCTGGATGCTTGCCCGGCCGGTTGGGCTCCAGCAGAACACCGTACTCCTTGACCAGCGCCCCGGAGGATCCGGCAGTGGAACCGATATTGCCGAGGCGCAAGACGGGCCACTCCATGAGGGAGTACTGGAAGGCGGAGGTCGAGGCGACCCGCTTGGTCTTGGGTTCCGGGGGCAGAAACTGCTCCAGCGCTCCGATCATGCGGCGCAGCTCCTGGCGGTTCTGCTCGACAGTCTGGTTCCAGCCGGCGCCCTCCCAGAAGCGGCTGCGCTGTTTGGCGGCCTCATCAATGCGGGCTTCGAAGTAACGGCGCAGCTCGACGTACTGCTCGGTGACGATGTCTGGAGGAAAGTCCCAGCGAGCGGTACCCGGAAGGTCGCCGGGCGATTGCGCCCGAACCGGCAGCAGCACCAGAAAAGCGAAAAGCGAATTCCTCATGAAATCCGCTAGCATTGTGACACACCCCTGAGCTAAACTTCGCACCATGAAACGTCCGCTTCTAGCTCTTTCAATTTTCTCGGCAACCCTCCTGGCTCAGTCCTACGACTTGCTCTTGAAGGGCGGCCACGTGATGGATCCGAAGAACAACGTCAACGGCGTAATGGATGTGGCCATAACGGGTAGCAAGATCGAGCGGGTCGCAGCCAACATCCCCGCCAGTGCAGCCAAAAAAGTGATCGACGTTGGCGGCCTTTATGTCATGCCCGGCTTGGTCGACATGCACGTCCATGTCTATGCTTCCACCGGACAGCGAGGCGCTTACTCCGGAGATCTCAGCCTCTACCCCGATGGATACACCCTCCGATCCGGCGTCACCACCGCCGTGGACCTGGGCAGCTCCGGATGGAGAAATTTCCCCGACTTCAAAGATAGGGTCATGGACCGCGCCAGGACCAGGATTTTCGCGATGCTGAATATCGTCGGTCACGGAATGGGAGGCGGGGCGATCGAGCAGAACACGCAAGATATGGACTCGGAGGCGACGGCCAAGGTGGCCAAACAATATCCCGGCGTAATCGTGGGAGTGAAAACGGCCCACTTTCTGGCGGCGGAGTGGATCGCGGTTGATAATGCCGTGGCGGCGGGAAAACTGGCCGACATCCCGGTGGTGGTCGACTTTGGCACCCCTTGGCCGGAGCGCAGCTATGTGAAGCTGGTCACCGAGCACTTGCGCCCAGGCGACATGAGCACGCATATGTATAGTTCAGCATCGCAACCGCTGGTCGATAGCAGCGGTAAGGTGGTGCCGGCCCTGGTGGCGGCGCGCAAGCGCGGGGTAAAGTTTGATGTGGGCCACGGTGGGGGGAGTTTTGTATGGTACCTGGCTGCGCCCGCTGTCAAGGCCGGCTGGACGCCCGATTCGATCTCGACCGACCTGCACGTGGGCAGTATGAACGCGGGTATGAAAGACATGCCGACGACCATGTCCAAGATCCTCAACCTGGGTGTGCCGCTGTACGAGGTGATCAGGATGTCAACGATTAACCCGGCGACGCAAATCCGCCGGCCCGAGTATGGTCATCTCAGCGTGGGGGCGGGCGCCGATGTTGCGGTGCTTCGCCTGGATCAAGGCCAGTTTGGTTTCCAGGATGCACGTGGCGCCCGCCTGACGGGCAAACAGAAGCTGACTTGCGAGCTCACCTTGCGCGCCGGCCAGGTCGTCTGGGATCTGAACGGCCGTGCCGGTGAAGACTGGGAAAAACTCTACTCCGATCCTGAACGCAGACGACCGCGGACGCCCCAGCGGGGAACGTCCGGGCCCAAGACTTCGGGACGCTAGGGTTCGCGCGGCCTATCAAAGAGCCGGAAAGCGCGCGGGTCAAATCGGCCACGGGGGCTGCTCCTCGGGCTCGCTCACCGATGCCAGGAACTTCGTGAGCACCGGCTACCTGGGCAAGATCACCGAGGTGCACGCCCACCACTATCGGAACACGCCGCATGGCAGGCCGCAGTGGTCGCGGCCGGTCCTGCCGGACATGACTGCGGCGAACATCATCTGGAAGTCCCTCCTGGGAGAGGCGCCGGAGCGGCCTTTTGACCCCAACCGCTACATCAACTGGCGTTCCTTCTGGGACTACGCGGGAGGCAACTTCTACGAAAACGTGTGCCACCAGCTCGCCTCTTGGTATAAGGTGCTGAGCCTCCAGATCCCGAGGGTGGTGACCGCGGTGGGAGGCGTGTACCTGTGGAAGGGCGGCCGGGAAGTTCCCGACACCATGTGCGCATCGATGGACCATCCGGAAGAACTGCTGTTCAACTGGACCTCGGGTTTCGGGAACAGCGAGTTCGGCAGCAGCGTGGAGGTGCTCGGCACGGACGG
>Ga0180069_1000257_pt1 | contig 10895 bp, 6 predicted proteins | sample EasRivERM_16_10D_2_FD_121793 | JGI IMG/M metagenome (GOLD analysis project Ga0180069, IMG submission 121793) | Soil microbial communities from meander-bound floodplain in the East River, Colorado, USA - East River metaG ERMLT231B'_16_10D | ecosystem: Environmental > Terrestrial > Soil >...
GCTGGGCGTCGCTCTTGACCAGGACGGAACGGCCCAGGATGGTCTCCAGCTCCTCCAGGTAGCTGTTGTCGCGGGACTTCAGGACTCTGCCTACCTCGGGGTTGACACGGAGAGTGACTTCACCGGGCTCGCGCTGGCGGGCGATCTTTTTGGCTTCGGTGAGGATCTCCAGGATCATGGTCTCCACCGACTTGACGTAACCGGCGGCGTCGCAGTAGGGGCAGGGGGCGCAAAGGGTGCGCTCGAGCGACTGCTTGACGCGCTTGCGGGTGATGGCTACCAGGCCGAAATCGTTGAACTGGAGGATCTTGGAGGGGGAGCGGTCCTCGCGGAGGGCCTCATCGAGAGCCTGCATGACTTTCTGGCGGTTCTTGCGCTCGTCCATGTCGATGAAGTCGACGACAATGATGCCGCCCAGGTCGCGCAGGCGGATCTGGCGGACGATCTCCTTCACCGCGTCTATATTGGTCTTGACAATCGTATCTTCCAGGCGGTTGGACTTGCCCACGTACTTGCCGGTGTTGACGTCGATGGCGACCAGGGCCTCGGTCTGATTGATGACGATGTAGCCGCCGCTCTTCAGCCACACCTTGGGACGGAGCGCCTTCTCCAACTCCTGCGTGATGCCGAACTCGTCGAAGATCGGGTTGCTGCGGGTGTAGAGCTTCACCCGGCCGACGAGCTGGGGTTGGAAACGCTCGACGAATTGCAGGATGCGCTCGTAGTCGTCCTGGGAATCGACCCACAGGGTCTTGAAGGTCTCGGTGAGCTGGTCGCGCAGGATGCGCTCGACCAGGTGAAGATCGTGGTGGATGAGGGCCGGGGCGGGACGGCGCTCGGCCGTGGCCCGCAGGTCGAGCCAGAGGTTGTAGAGGAAATCCATGTCGGCCTGGATCTCGTCGTCGGTGTGGCCTTCGCCGGCCGTGCGGACGATGAAGCCGCCGGGCATGCCGGTGCGGTGACCCTGCACCACGCGCTTCAGACGGAGGCGCTCGTCGTCGGACTGAATCTTGCGGGAGACGCCCACGTGGTCCACTGTAGGCATGTAAACGAGGTAGCGGCCGGGCAGAGCGATGTGGCTGGTGATGCGGGCGCCCTTCTTGCCGAGGGGTTCCTTGGCGATCTGGACCAGGATCTCCTGGCCCGGCTTGAGGAGGTCGGTGATGTTGGCCTCGAGGCGGGGAAGAGTGGGGAGGTCGTCGGCGACGTCGGGGGCGCGGGGGACGCGGTCGGTGCGCTCGATGCGGTCGGGCCGGTCGGTGCGTTCACGGCCCCGGCCGCCACGGCCGCGACGGAGGCGGTGGTTGCGCTGGAGGTAGCGGCGTCCGGAGGGTTGCTCGCGGACGCTGGCCTCTAGAGGCTGGGTTTCGGAGGGCGGCTCCGGGTCCAGCGAAGGCTCGGAGGCGGCTTCGGCGGCGGGTTGCGGGTCTGTTTCGGTGTCGGGCTGGGTTGGGGCGGTGGCTTCGGCGGTGGGCGGGAGGAACTCCGAATCATCCGCTCCCTCACGGTCGCGGCTCGGTTCGGGCTCCGGGTCGGGGATACTGTGCTCGAGTAGATTGTCGAGGCGGAGTTCTTCCAGGGAGGACTCCTCGATCGGCTCCGACTCGGGCTCATCGGCCGGACGGGTGTACTTGGCGAGGGATTCCCCAGGCAGGACTTCAAAGCCGGCGGACTCGGCGGCTTCGACCGGCTCGATGGATGGCTCGGGCTCAGGGTGGGGCTCCAGACGAAGATCGGGACGAGGCTCGAAGCGTAGCTCCGGACGAGGCTCAAAGCGCGGAGGTGGGGCATCCAGGCGGTGGGCGAACTTGGATTCGGGGAAGCCGCGCCCGGGGGGGCCGCCGGGGCGGCCGCCGCGGCGACGGCCTCGCCCACGCCGGCGGCCGGGAAAGCGATCCGGGGGATCGATGTAGCGCGGGGGCAGCTCGGGTAGCGGCTCCTCCTCGGAGGCCGGAGGGGCGGGGTCGGGCCGTGGCTCGAAATGCAGCTCGAGTCGTCGCGGCTCCAGGCTATCAGCGGGGGCGGCTGGGTCGGGCGCGGCCAACAGCGCCTTCTCTTCCAGCTTGAGGACCTTCTCTTCGGCGGTGGTGACGATGCGGTCGTATTCCTCGTTGTCCTCGAAGAAATCGGAGACGTAGAGGAAGGCGTCGCGATCCAAACCAATATTGACGAATGCCGACTGCATACCCGGCAGGACGCGCGTCACACGGCCTTTGTAGATGCTGCCGGCCAGCCCGTACTGGCGCTCGCGCTCGAAGAAAACTTCGACCAGTTCGTCCGATTCCAGAACGGCCACCTTGGTTTCGTGCGCCGTCGAGGAAACGATCAGCTCTTTCGACATGGAACTCCTTCGGAGTCCGGGTTCCTGGACCTGAAGGAAGCGAAGAACGGCACGGCGGAGGACCTGGTACAGCGTCCCATCCGCCGGCGGGGGGCGGGATCAGATCTCGATTTTCCTACAGCCGGGCGCGGAGCCAATCGCTCAACGCCTGCCCGGCTACCGGAACCGGTCTCTGCCTCCCTGTTCAGGCGAGAATCTTCAGGTTCCCGTCATCCTCTATTTTTTCAGGCGACCGCCGGACGGGCCGGCCGCCGAGATTCTGCCCCGGCCACCAGCCGGGGGATTGCCCTTCAGTTCACAAAACGGCGCAGGCGCACACTGTTCACCAGTCCCAGCAGCATGAAAATCGTGAGCATGCCGGAGCCGCCGAAGCTCATGAAAGGCAGGGGAATCCCGGTGACCGGCATCCGGCCCACGACCATCCCCACGTTAACCAGCAAGTGAAACAGCAGCAGCAAGGCCACGCACAGACACACCAAAGCGCCGGCCCGGTCCGCCGCTGTTTGCGCGTTGTAGATGATACGCATCAGCACTACAAAATACAGCGCGAGAGCCAACAGCACTCCCGTAAACCCGTGTTCCTCCGCGTAGGCGGAGAAGATGAAATCGGTGTGCGGCACCGGCAGGAAGCGGAGCTGCGTTTGCGTTCCCTGGGCAATGCCTTTGCCCCATAGTCCGCCCGCCCCGACCGCGATGCGCGACTGGATCAACTGGTAGCCGGAACCGCGGGGGTCCCGGTTCAGATCCTTGAACGTCATCAGGCGCTCTTTCTGGTACGGCTTCAAAAAATGCCAGCCGGCCGGCAAAACGAGCGCTCCTACGATCAGCAGAGTCGCCACGTGCTTCCAGCGCAGGCCCGCCCCCAGGATACCCCCGGCGACGATAGGCGCATAGCTCAGCGCCGTTCCTAGATCCGGCTGCTTCATGACCAGAAGCATGGGAACGCCGGCTAAAGCTCCTATTTTCAACAAGTCAGAGCCCGAGACTGAATCCCGGCGCACTTCCGCAAAATAGCGCGCCACTAACAATACTAACACCAGTTTGACAAATTCCGAAACCTGAAATTGAAAGCCCCAGATCAGGGGGATCCAGCGGCGGGCCCCGAAGCGGACCTGTCCCACGATGTAGACGGCGACCAGCGCGACCACCGCCAGGAGGTAGAAGACGGGGACGCGATCGAGCAGGGCGTGGTAGTCGAACTGGGCGACCAGCCAGAGGAACAGCAGGCCGGCGAGGATATACCCCACCTGCTTGTAGTGGGCGCCGCGCCACACGGTGGAGCGGGTAGCGGAGTAGATCTGGAGGACCCCCAGGGTGCAGAGGGCCAGAACAAAACCGAGCAGGGTCCAGTCGAGGTCGCGGGCAGAGGAAGAGCGGGTCATTGGGGCGGATGCTGGGTGCGGGGTGTGGGGGGTTGGGGGGGGAGGAGGGAGGCGGGTTGGGCGGGGGAGGGGGGACGCTGTTCGGTGAGGTTGCGGCGGATTTGTTTGTCTAGGTAAGCCTTAAGGACGTCGCGGACAATCGGGGCGGCGATCGGGCCGTGCTCGGCGTGCTCGTAGAGGGCGACGACTACGATCTCGGGGTTATCCCGGGAGACGGCGCCGACAAACCAGGCGTTGTCCTTGAGCTCCTGGTTGTCCTTATGGCCCCTGGACAGCTCCGCGGAGGCGATCTGGGCGGTGCCGGTCTTGCCGATGACGTCGTAGCCGACGATACGGGCGCGGGCGCCGGTACCGCCTTCGTTTACCACCGCCCAAAGGCCGTCCTTGATCTTCTGGACGTTCTCGGGGTGGAGGGCGCCGCGGCGGGGTTCGGGAGGCTTGTAGCCGGGATGGAGAACCTCCATCTCCTCGGCGGGGAGAAGGTGGGGGCGGTGCCACACGCCGCCGAGCAGGAGCCCGCCCACGGCCGAGGCAAGTTGCAGAGGAGTCACCGTGGTAGCGCCCTGGCCGATGGCGACCGAGATGGTCTCGCCGGCGTACCACTTCTGGCGCAGCTCGCGGAGTTTCCACTTGGTCGACGGGATCACGCCTTCCTCTTCGCTGGGGAGATCCACGCCGGTCTTGTGGCCGAAGCCGGCCATTTCGGCGTACTGGGCGATGGCGTCCACGCCGGTTTTGTTGCCTACGTTGTAGAAGTACACGTCGCAGGACTGGGCCATCCCCCGGTGGAGGGAGACGCCGCCGTGTCCGGTCTTCACGTGACAGCGAAAGTAGCGGCCGAAGAAAACGGCGCCGCCGCCACAACGGACACCGAAGTTTTCATCGATCTCGCCGGTTTCGAGACCAGCCAGGGCCACGAAGGGCTTGAAGGTGGAGCCGGGTGCGAGCTGAGCCTGGATGACGCGGTTGAGGAGGGGCTTGTCGGGGTTGGTGGTGAGCTCGCGCCACTGGGCGGCCTTGATGCGCCCGGCGAACTGGTTGGGATCGAAGTTGGGGGTGGAAACCAGGGCCAGAATCTCGCCGTTGCGGGGGTCCAGGGCGACCACCGCGCCTTTGCGGCCTTCCATGGCCAGCTCGGCAGCGGACTGCAGGTCGAGGTCGATGGTGAGCCGGATAGAACGGCCGGGCTTGGGTTCGCGGATGCGGATGACGCCGCGCTCGGTGCCGACGCTGTCGACGATGACCTCGCGGCCGCCGTCCACTCCGGTGAGCACGTCGTTGTATTGGCGCTCGATACCGGCCTTGCCGACAATGGCGCCGGGCTCGTACACCGCGAACTCAGGAGAGTTCAGCTCGGCTTCGCTCACCTCGCCCACGTAGCCGATGAGGTGCGAGGCGAAGCCTTCAGCGGGATACAGGCGGCGATCGGAGCGGATCATCTCCAGCTCGGGCAGCTCGCGGCGGTGGGCTTCGACAAAAGCCACTTCGGCCTGGGTAAGGCCCCGCTTGATGACCAGGGCCTGGTACTCGGGCAGGTTGCGGGCGCGACGAATGCGGCTTTGCAGCTCGTCGTAGGGGATGTTGAGGCCGTCGGCGATGATCGGGAGGTTGGCCTCGTTGAAACTGGAGCGCGACAGAACGACACTGAACGCGGAGTGGTTGTCGGCGAGAATACGGCCGTCGCGATCGAGGATCTTGCCGCGCGGAGCGATGAGCGGCAGCGAGCGGACGCGGTTGCGCTCGGCCTGCTCGGCGAACAGGTCGGGGCTCTGGACCTGGAGCTGCCAGAAGCCGGACGCCAGGTAGAGGAACACGGCGAGACAGAGATACTGGATAGCGGTGATCTTCCCCGGCGTGATTTTGGACTTGTCTCGATCGAGCGGGCTCATATCCTTTGGCGGAAGCGGTCGAGGAAGCGGTAGACAAAACCGGCGATCAGGCAGTTGAGTAACGCCAGCAGGAGGGTGCGGCGCCACACAAACTCGGCTCCCTGGCTGAGCAGCACCCGCTGCAGGGACCAAAAGAAGGCCTGGTGGACAAAGTACAAGCCGAGGACCAGAACCAGCCGGGTGCTTAGCGACTCGACGGCGAGGACCAGGGTCAGCGATGAGCAGACGTATCCTATCACCGTCTTTATGATGCCATAAAGACCGATGGGGCCGTGGGATAGGGAGTCCTGGCCGAGGCCGATGCCGAGCCCGATGAGCAGGCCGATGATGGGGCTGCGGCGGAGGAGGGCGAGGTAGATGGTGATGAGAAGGGGGAGGTCGACGGTGTTGGCGTAGGAGGAGGAGGGGAACAGGGGCAGATAGGCCTGGAGAAGGAGGGCCCCGATCACCGCGCCCCACGAGATCCAGACGGGGAGGCGATTGATGTCGGCTTCGATGAGTTGTTTAACGGAGGCCTGCATGGGAGAAGCAATTCACCACCAAGACACCAAGACACCAAGGAAAACCGGGGATGGTCATGGTTGGCGAACCGGTGGGGGCTTGGGTTGCTCGGCGGGGCGTTGCTGGTTGGGCGGGGTCCAGCCGAGGTTGAAGTCGGGAGGTTTCGAGCCGGGGGCTCCTTCGCCGAAGACGTGGCCCTGGGCGGCGCCCAGGTCGCGGTAGCGCTTCTTGAGGCGGTCGGCGTCGGTTTGGGGGGCGTAGCCGTCCGGTCCGGCGGTGGTGGCGGGGGTAGAGGAGGCCGCGGGAGGGGCGGCTTGAGCGGTGGGGGATACGGCGTCGAGGAAGGTGTCGCGGACCTCGGGCGGCGGCGGCGGCAAGAGGGTTTGCGGAGCTTGAGGACGGGGGAGGGAGTCGGGGAGGTCCTGGTGAACTCCAGTAGTTACTACCAATATTTCTTCCAGGCGGTTCAGGCGGGCGCCGGGTTGGACGGTGATGTTCTGGAAATCACGGCCCGGCTGGACCGAGGACACGGTGCCGACCAGGAGGCCTTTGGGGTAGATGCGGTCCTCACCTGACGTGTAGACGCGCTCGCCGACGGCGACCTTTTCCTCGTTGGGGATGTAGTCGATGCGCGCCTCGCTGAGGCCGGTGCCTTTCATGACGCCGTGCACGCGGGTCTTTTCCAGCAGCACGCCGGCGGCCGAATAGGAATCACTGATCAGGAGTACGAGCGCGGAGGTGGGGAACACGGACTGGACCTTGCCGACGATGCCGTCCGGGGTGAGAACGGCCATGCCCGGCTGGATGCCGGCGTGCGAGCCTTTGTCGAGAAACACCACGCGGGAGTTGGGGTTGGCGCCGGCGCCGATGACCGCAGCGACCAGGGTCCGGGAGGGGAGCTGCTGCTGGTAGGAGGCGAGGATTTTGAGACGGTCGGAGGTTTCCAGGGAGTTGCGGAGGGACTGGTTTTCGAGCTTGAGGCGCTCGACCTCGGCCTGCAGGCGGTCGCTCTCGCGGCGGGCGTCATAGAGCCAGACATAGCGGTGGAAGAGTCCGGAAACGAAGCCGTGGGAGGAATGCAGAACGCGGGCCACGGGAGTAATGGCGGTTACGCCCCAGACGCGGATGAGGCGGACGTCGCGGTCGCCGTGGATCTGGTAGCCGAGCAGCAGAAGCTGGGCAAAGATGGCTACCGCTAGGGTCGTGATGTTCCGGTAGCGGCCGAGAAACGTCTCCACGGCGTCAATCAATAGAAATCTTGCGCAGCAACTTGAAGTCGCTGAGCATCTTGCCGGTGCCCAGGACCACCGAGGCCAGGGGGTTCTCGGCGATCGAGACCGGCAGTCCGGTTTCTTCGCGAATGCGTTTATCCAGGTTGCGCAGCAAAGCGCCGCCGCCGGTGAGGACGATGCCGCGGTCGGAGATGTCGGCGGAGAGCTCGGGAGGGGTGCGCTCCAGGGCGACGCGTATAGCGTTGATAATGGTGGCCACGCACTCGCCGAGGGCTTCGCGGATCTCGCTGTCGTCGACCATGACGGTCTTGGGGACGCCCTCGATGAGGTTGCGACCCTTGATCTCCATGGTCATCGGTTTGTCCAGCGGATAGGCGGAGCCGACCTCGATCTTGACCTGCTCGGCGGTGCGCTCGCCGATCAGGAGGTTGTACTTGCGCTTCATGTACTGCATGATGGCTTCGTCCATCTCGTTGCCGGCGATGCGGACGGAACGGGAGTAGACGATGCCGCTCATGGAGATGACGGCGACGTCGGTGGTGCCGCCGCCGATATCGACGACCATGTTGCCGGAGGGCTCAGTAATGGGTAAGCCGGCGCCGATGGCCGCCACCATGGCCTGTTCGACCAAGTGGACCTCGCTGGCCTGGGCCCGGTAGGCGGAGTCCATGACGGCGCGCTTCTCCACCTGGGTGATCTCGCTAGGCACGCCGATGACGATGCGGGGGTGGACCAGCATCTTGCGGTTGTGCGCCTTCTGGATAAAGTAGTTGAGCATCTTTTCGGTGACCTTGAAGTCGGCGATGACGCCGTCCTTCATGGGCCGGATGGCGACGATGTTGCCGGGGGTGCGGCCGAGCATCTCCTTGGCCTCCCGCCCGACGGCCTCGATTTCCCCGTTGGTTTTGTTGATGGCTACGATGGAAGGCTCGTCCACCACGATGCCCTTGCCCCGGGCGAACACCAGCGTATTCGCGGTGCCCAGGTCGATGGCCAGGTCGCTGGAGAAGACACTAAAAAGAGAACGAAGATTCATCCTTGCACACGTTCCACGGTGCTCGCCCCGGAGCGGCCAGCTATTGTTAGGGTAGCACGGCGTCTAGGACCCTGTCTTTTCAGGGTTTTAGAAGCGGGCGGGGGGTGCGCCGTCATGATATAATTGCTTCATGGCGAAGGGAAACGGCAGGCCCTTGTCAAACCCATCAAGGCGCAAAGCCGGCGAGGGGATGTTGCGCCTGCTCAACCGAAGAGGGCCAGCCGATCACCTTAGTGAAGCGGAACTGGACAGGCTGGTTGCCCGGGAAGTCCAGGCGGTTCGGCGTCTGCGTGTATCTTGAAGGTATCTCTAAACCGCCATCCTGTGAAGTGAATAGAATGTCTTCCTTCCGTAACTTGGCCATCATCGCCCACGTGGACCATGGCAAGACCACCCTGGTGGACGCCATGCTGCACCAGAGCGGGATCTTCCGGGCCAACCAGCAGGTCGCCGAGCGGGTGATGGACTCCAACGCCCTGGAGCGGGAGCGGGGGATCACCATCCTGTCCAAGAACACGGCGGTGGTCTACAACGGGGTGAAGATCAACATCGTCGATACGCCCGGACATAGCGACTTCGGCGGAGAGGTGGAACGGGCGCTGGCGCTGGTGGATGGGGCCATGCTCCTGGTGGATGCCAGCGAGGGTCCGCTGCCGCAGACGCGGTACGTATTGCGGAAGGCGCTCGAGGCGCGGCTCACCCTGATCATAGTCATCAATAAGATTGACCGGGCGGACGCGCGGCCGGCCGAGGTCCTCGACGAGATCTACGACCTCTTCATCGATCTGGGGGCCGGCGAGGACCAGTTGGATTTTCCGGTGCTGTACTGCAATGCGCGCGAGGGGCTGGCCAGCCGGAAGGCGGACGAGACCGGCACGGACCTGCGGCCGCTGTTTGACGCCATGGTGGAGTCGATCCCGGCGCCGGCGGGGAAGCGGGAAGCGACGCTGCAGTTGCTGGTGGCGAACCTCGACTACAGCGACTACCTGGGGCGGCTGGCCATCGGGCGGGTGTTTCAGGGGGAGATGCACGCGGGCGAGGAGGTGGGGATCGCCAAGCGCGACGGCACCTTGCAGAAGGTCCGCATTACGAAGCTGTTTACGTTCTCGGGCCTGGAGCGGATCGACGTGCAGGTGGCCGAGACCGGAGACATCGTGGCCATCGCCGGGGTGGAGGGGATCACCATCGGGGAAACGATAACGTCGGCGGAGACGCCGGCGCCGCTCGCGCCGCTGGAGATCGACGAGCCCACCATCTCGATGCTGTTCACCATCAACTCGTCGCCGTTTTCGGGGCGCGAGGGAAAGTTCGTGACGTCGCGGCACCTGCGCGAGCGGCTGGAGAAGGAGCTGCTGACCAATGTATCGATCCGGGTGGAGGGGACCGAATCGACCGATTGTTTTCAGGTGATGGGACGCGGGGAGCTGCAGCTCGCCATCCTGATCGAGACCATGCGCCGGGAGGGGCACGAGCTGGCGGTGGGCAAACCCCAGATCCTGACGCGGGTGGTCAACGGGGAGGTGCAGGAGCCGGTGGAAACCCTGGTGGTGGACTGCGCCGAGAGCTTCACCGGGCTGGTGATCGAGATGCTGGGTCTGCGCAAGGGCCAGATGACCCGGATGGTCAACAACCACAGCGGGCGCGTGCGGATGGAGTTCACGGTGCCGTCCCGCGGGCTGATCGGACTGCGGAGCCAGTTGCTGACCGACACGCGGGGCACGGCGGTGATGCATTCCCTGTTCGAGGGTTACATGCCCTGGCAGGGGGAGATCCCCATGCGTCCGACCGGAGCCCTGGTGGCGGACCGGTCCGGGAGGACCACTGCCTACGCATTGTACAATCTCCAGGAGCGGGGGGAGTTGTTCACCGGGCCCGGCGTGGAGGTGTACGAGGGGATGATCGTGGGGGAGAACGCCCGGGCGGCGGACCTGGACGTGAACGCGGTGAAAGAGAAGAAGCTCACCAACATGCGGGCGTCGACGTCGGACGAAGCGATCCGGCTGGTGCCGTTCCGCACGCTCAATCTGGAGCAGGCCATCGAGTTTGTCAATGATGACGAGTTGGTGGAGGTGACGCCGGTGTCGGTGCGGTTGAGGAAGAGAATCCTGGAGTCGAACCGGCGGCCGAAGCGGCGGGGGTAGACCTTGCAGCATCAAGTCATGCATAATGATGCATATGAGAACGACGGTCAATCTGGATGAAGAGCTGATCGAGAACTTCCAGGCGGTAACGCCGGGTCTGTTGGACCGGCGCTATCAAGAGGGCGAGAGGCTAAGGGCCCGTCACGAAATAAGTGTTGCGACCACGGAACTTGTGGCGCAGCCTTTAGGCTGCCGGGTCGAGACTCGTCTCGACCCTGGAGTTTGTACATTGTGAGACTGTCCGTCTGAGATCGGTGGGGCGGCCCCCCTGGGCCGCAGCCGGCCCCCCGGCCGGCTTCTCCCGCCAAGCACCGCGCCCACGAGTATCTCTCCGCCTCCTCGGCCAACCCCACTCGGACCGAATTTTCCTCGA
>Ga0180069_1000258_pt1 | contig 10891 bp, 8 predicted proteins | sample EasRivERM_16_10D_2_FD_121793 | JGI IMG/M metagenome (GOLD analysis project Ga0180069, IMG submission 121793) | Soil microbial communities from meander-bound floodplain in the East River, Colorado, USA - East River metaG ERMLT231B'_16_10D | ecosystem: Environmental > Terrestrial > Soil >...
AAGACGAGACCCCGCTCGGCGAGGAGGCGTCGGCAACGAAGGCCGAGACCGAGGGCGCGGACGTCGGGGAGAGCGGCGAGGCCGAACCCGGGGCGCTCGACCGGCTCGAGTTCAACTGGGACAGCTATTTCGACCAGGACGAGACGGGCGCGGGCCGGGAAACGGATTACGCCACCGCCTCGTCGTCCGACGACCTGCCCTCTTTCGAGCAGACCCTCACCAAGGCGGTGGCCCTGACGGATCACCTGCTCTGGCAACTGGGGCTGTCCTCCGTCACCGACGAGGAGCGGCGGATCGGCACGGCGATCATCGGCAACATCGACGACGACGGCTATCTCAGGGTCGACTTCGACGAACTTGCCCGCGCGCTGAACGCCCCGCTCGCATCGGTCGAGCGGGTGCTGAAAATGGTCCAGACCTTCGACCCGATCGGGGTCGGCGCCCGCGACCTCCGCGAGTGTCTGCTGATCCAGACGCGCCAGCTCGGGCTCCAAGGCTCGCTGGTCGAGTCGATCATCGGCCACCATCTGTCCGACCTCGAGAAAAAGCGGTACGCGGTGATCGCGAAGGCCCTGAGCGTCGCGCCCGAGGAGGTGTACCAGGCCTCCAAGGTTATCGAACACCTGGAGCCCAAACCCGGGCGGCCGTTCGGTTCGACCGAGAACCTCTCGATGATCCCGGACGTGTTCGTGGTCAAGATCGAGGGCAAGTACGCGGTGCTCCTGAACGACGACGGGATGCCGCGGTTGCGGATCAGCCCGTACTACCGCACGCTGCTCAGGGGGAAGGCGACGGGTCCCGACCCGACCAAAACCTACCTGGAGGACAAGCTGCGCTCCGCGCTGTGGCTCATCCGCAGCATCGAGCAGCGCAATCGCACGATCGTGCGGGTGGCCGAGAGCATCGTACGGTTCCAGCAGGAGTTCTTCGACAAGGGGATCAATTACCTGAGGCCGCTGATTCTCAAGCAGGTCGCGGAAGACATCTCGATGCACGAATCGACCATCAGCCGGGTGACGACCAATAAGTACGTGCATACCCCGCAGGGAATCTTCGAGCTCAAGTACTTTTTCAACAGCAGTATCGGTCGGGTGAACGGGGTGGGCGAGGACCTCTCCTCGGTGACCGTGCGCGAACGCATCCGCCAACTCGTGGCGGCCGAGGACCCCCTGAATCCCCTGACCGATCATCAACTGGTCCAACGGCTGTCCGCCGAGAAGATCGCGATCGCGCGGCGGACCGTGGCCAAATATCGGACGTGGCTGCATCTTCCTCCCGCGAGCAAGCGTAAACAGGTATTCTGAGGCCGGCCCTCCGTCGATGACCGGCGGGGGCTTCACGAGCGAAAGGAGCGAGCGACGACGATGAAGACCACCGTGACCGGGCGTCACATCGAGGTCACTCCGGCGTTGAAGGCCTACGTCGAGGAGCGCATCAAGCACGTGGCGCGGTATTCCAATCAGGTCACCGAGGCGTCGGTGATCCTCACGGTTGAAAAGTACCGCCATCAGGCCGACGTCACGGTGAACGTGAACGGCACCATGGTGCAGGCGACGGAGGAAACGTCCGAGATGTACGCCTCGATCGATCAGGCGGTGGAGAAGATCGAACGCCAGATCAAGAAGCTCAAGGACCGGCTTCACGATCATCATCGGCGCGTCGAGCCGCCGCCCGTCGACGAAACGGGCGCGGGGGCGCCGGTGGTCGGCCGCGCGCTGGTCGCGGAGCGTCCGGCGGTCGCGGCGATGACCCCGGAGGACGCGGCGTCGAGCCTCGAGCAGGGGAGCGACCCCTTCCTCCTCTTCCGTCGCGCGGCGACGGCGCAGGTCAATCTGGTCTACCGCAAGGCCGACGGCACGGTCGGATGGATCGACCCAACCCCATAGCGGAGGCGGCCGAGCGGGACGAGGCGCCGCGGCTCGAGGGCGGGCTTGCGCCGCAGATCGTCATCGTAAGCGGCCTGTCCGGAGCCGGGAAAAGCCATGTGCTGCATTGTTTCGAGGACATCGGCTTTTTTTGCGTCGACAATCTGCCGCCGCCGCTCATCCCCACCTTCGTGCACCTGTGCACCCAGGGAGACGGCCGGAGCCAGCGGATCGGGCTCGGCATCGACATCCGCGGCCGGGAGTTCCTGGCGCAGTCGTTCGCCACGATCGAACGGCTCAAGATCCAGGGCTACCGCGTGGAGATCCTCTTCCTGGAAGCGCGGGACGAGGTGCTGGTCCGGCGGTTCTCCGAGACGCGGCGCCCGCACCCGCTTGCGCGGGACCGCCCGATCGTCGAGGGCATCGCGCAGGAGCGCGAGGAGCTACAGGAGCTGCGCAACCGCGCCGATCTGATCATCGACACGTCGGGCTACACCGTGCACGAGCTGAAGGCGTTCATCGCGCAGCGGTATCTCGATCGGGCGCAGGGCATGGCGGTCACGCTGATCTCCTTCGGGTTCAAGTACGGGCCGCCATACCAGGCCGACCTCCTGTTCGACGTCCGGTTCCTGAAGAATCCCAATTTCGTCGAGCCGCTGCGGCGCCTGTCTGGTGAGGACCCGCGCGTCGCGTCCTACGTCCTCGGCCAGCCGGAGACCGGGGAATTCGTCGGCCGACTGGAGGGGTTGATCGACTTTTTGCTGCCGCTGTACGAGGCGGAGGGGCGCACATACCTCACGATCGGCGTGGGGTGCACCGGCGGGCGGCACCGCTCGGTGGTGGTGATCGATCGGCTCCGCGCGTACTTCGAGAAGCGGGGCGTGCAACCGACCGTGCGCCACCGCGACCTCGACCGGCAGGTCGAGGGATAACCCCGCACGAAAGGGCGTCCGATGTCCGTGTATACCGTGGCGATCACCGGGGCGAGCGGCGCGATCTACGGCGTCACGCTGGTGGACCAGTTGGCCGCGGCGGGCCACGACCTGGCGCTCGTGGTGTCGCCGGACGGCGTGACGGTGGTCAAGGAGGAGACGGGGATCGATTGGTCGGGCAAGCCGGAGACGGTTCGGCGGCACCTGGACCGCCGTTACGGTGGTCGTGTGACGTGGTGGGAGCCGACGAATTTCTATGCGCCGATCGCCAGCGGGTCGCACCTCACCGACGGCATGATCATCGCGCCGTGTTCCATGAAGACCGCCGCCGCGGTGGCGCACGGCCTGTCAGCCGGGTTGATCGAGCGCGCGGCCGACGTCACGCTCAAGGAGCGCCGGCCGTTGATCGTGGTGCCGCGCGAAACGCCCTTTTCGTCGATCCACCTCGAAAACCTGCTCGCCTTGTCGCGCGCGGGCGCGCACGTCGTGCCCGCGATGCCGGCGTTCTATCACCATCCCAAGTCGATCGACGACCTGGTTGGGTTCGTCGTCGGGCGCGTCCTGGATCATCTGGGCGTGCCGCAGACGCTGGTCCCACGATGGGGCGAGGGGAGGCCGCATGGACGCTGAGCACGCTCGACAGGACGCGGACGCCGAACAGCCGGAGCCGGCGTCGGAGAAGGCCGCCCCCAAGGACGAATCCGAACTGACCGTCTTCCAACTCATCCAACGGATGAACGTGGCCCAGAAGGTCCGGTTCGCCTTCCGCGCCGACAAGGAAGGACGCACCCTCTTGCTGAAAGACACGAGCAAGCTGGTGGTCCTCGCCGTGCTCAACTCCCCGAAGATCACCGAGCAGGAAATCGAGATGGTGGCGAAGTCGCGCAGCATGTCGGAGGAGATTCTGCGCGTCATCGCGCGCAAACGGGAGTGGCTCGGCAACTATGTGATCAAGTTGGGGCTGGTGGGCAACCCGAAAACGCCCATCGGGATCGCGCTCACCCACCTGCCCTCCCTCAAAACGCGGGATCTCGCGTTTCTCGGCAAGGACCGCGGGGTGCCCGAAGCCATCCGCCTCGCCGCGCAGCGTCTAGCGCGTCAGCGCCAGGAGAAGGGTGTGTAGGGCGCGCACATGGATCTTCGTGTCTGGGGTACACTCTCGAACGGCAACTCACACGAAAGGAGAACGGCATGGTCGACATGTTTGGAATTCCTCAGAAGAAGAGCCGGGGTCGGGTGTTGGTCATCGATGACGAAGCCGATGTGAGAAAGTCGGTGACGATGGCGCTGACCAAATCCGGGTACGAGGTGATCGAGGCGGAAGACGGAAAGAAGGCCATCGCGATGATGAACTCCGGCGACAACCCGCTGGTGGTCGACGTCATCATTTGCGATATCCGCATGCCCAAGGTGAACGGGATCGAGGCCGTGGCGTACTTCAGGGCCCAATACCCCTCGCGCCCGGTTCTCGTCCTGACCGGCTTTCCGGATATCCAGCTCGCTACCTCGTTGATGAAGCAGGGCGTGGTGGATTACCTGGTCAAACCGATCGAGCGCGAGAAACTTGCCGCCGCGGTCGAGAGCGCCATGACGCACCGGAACAAGGTCGCGTAACGTCGGCCGGCGACAGCCGCGGCGTCACACAAGAACGGGATGGTTTCCGGCGACCCCATCAGCGTCGTGATCCTTGGAGCCGGGACGGGCGGGACGTCGCTCCTTGAGTTGTTTGTCCGCAGCCCCGGCATTGCGGTCATCGGCATGGCCGATAAGGACCCCGACGCACCGGGCTTGCAGCGCGCCCGTGAACTCAACATTCCAGCGTCGCAGGACGTGGCGAACCTGATCTCCCGCGACGGAACGAGCCTGATCGTCGACGTCACGGGGGATCCCGCCATGGCGGGCTTCATCGCGCAACACAATCCCCGCGGGATCCAGGTCCTCGGCGGAATGACCGCCAGGCTTCTCTGGAACCTCGTGCAGCACGAAGCCGGCATCCAGGGCCAGTTGTTCCAGGCCGAGAAGCTCGCCACCATCGGGACCTTCACCTCGGGGATCGCGCACGACATCAACAATCCCCTTTACTTCGTGATGAGTCTTGCCGAGGACATGCTGGACGAGCCGGATCCCGTGGTCATCCAGGATCACGCGCGCGACATCCTACGCGCGGTCCGTCGCATCGCCGCGATCGTCAAGGGACTGACCCGGTACGCCCGGGTCTCGTCGGCTGACGAACGGGTGGACGTGGACCTCAACGGCGCATTGAACGAGGCCGTACAAATGGCTCCCTACGCCACGGTGCTCAACGAGATCGAGGTGGCCACGGACTACGTCGCTCGTCCGATGGTTCGAGGCCAGCCGGAAGAGATTCTCCAGGTCTGTGTCAACCTCGTCACCAACGCGGTCCAGGCGATGAACGGCCGGGGGACTCTGCGATTGTCCACCCGCCGGGAAAACGGCATGGTGATCGCCACGATCGCCGACACCGGGCCGGGCATCAGCCCGGACGTCCTCGACAAGATCTTCGCCCCCTTTTTCACCACCAAGGAACCCGGCAAGGGCACCGGATTGGGACTCCACATCACCCAGACGATCGTGAAGAAATACGGCGGCCTGATCACCGTCTCCAGCCGGGAAGGCCTGGGCACGACCTTTCAGCTGCAATTCCCGTCCGCAGGATCGTGAATTCGGCGATGCGACCATGAGAGACGGCATCACACGGCGCCGGTGGGGACTGAAAGGGCGGCTCGTGCTCCTCACCCTGGTGGTGGGCACGGTGCCCCTTCTTCTGGGGATCGGTATGGCGTATTTCCAGGGAACCCGCGAGCTTCAGGTCGTCATCGGATCGAGTTTTACCGGGCTGGCCACCGAAACCGCGAGAAAACTGGACCTGGTGTTCGGTGACGACCTCACCCGCCTGAGGCGACTTGCGGCCGACCCCGTGCTGGTCGACGCCCTGGAGCGGCAGGCACTCGTGGCGCGTGGACTTCCCGCGCCGATGATGGGGGGGCTCCAAGAGGGGGAGCGGCGGTGGGAGGCCCGGGATCCGTCGCTCGTTCGGTCGGTGACCACCGGGCCGCTCGCGGACGCGCTCAGACGGCTTGCCGACGGCGAAACGGACCCGTCGTCCAACGCGGTGCCCCGGGCTGTGACGCGCGCGCTGTTCCTGACCGATGCGATGGGACGGCTCGTCGCGAGCATCAACCACGACGTGCGATACGCGCACGGCGACGAAGCCTGGTGGCAACGGACGTACAACGGAGGGCGCGGGGGGCAAGCCGCGCCGGGCGACGCGTTGTTCGATCGGCAGTTCGGCACGTATACCGTCTCCCTGGCGGTTCCCGTGATGGATGCCCGGCGGGGTCGGGTGGTGGGGGTCCTGCGCCGCGTGTTCGACGCCAAGGCGTATCTGGATCCGTTCCTCGCGCCGATTCGATTCGGAAGGACGGGGCACGTGATGCTCATCGACGGCGATGGCACCGTGATGAGTTGCCCGATCCTTCCAACCGGCGCTCGTCTGGCCGATCGAGACCTGGTGCGTCTCGTCACGTCGCCGCACGCCGGCTGGGTGAAAGCCCCCAGCGACGGCCACGGCAGCCGGACGATGTCCATCGTCGGGTTCTCTCCCGTGCCGGTCACCAGCCGCGTCACCCAACGATCGACCGGCCGGGGGTGGCATACATTCGCCTGGCAGTCCTCGAACGAACTCTTCGCTCCGACGCGCCATCTGTTCTCGTGGATTTCCGCGTTCGGACTCGTCGCCATCGGGCTGCTGGGGGCGCTCGCCTACGTGGCGGCCTCCCGCATTGTGACGCCGATCCGCCGCCTTCAGGAAGGCGCCGTGCTCATCGGGCGGAACGAGCTCAAACAACCCATCGCCGTGCGCACGGGCGACGAAATCGAACAACTGGCGGATGAGATCAACCGGATGAACGCCCGACTGCAGCAGGCGTTTTCGGGCCTGGCGCATACCGTGGAGGAAAAGACTCAGGAAGTGCGGTCGCTCCGAGAATATAATGAAAAGATTCTGGACAGTATGCCCAATCCGATCCTGATCCTCGATGGAAATCTGGTCGAGTACGTGAACCAGGCGGCGAAACAGGCGTTTGGTTGGAGCGACGACGCGGTCAGAGGGGTTCAGGTCATGGAGTTGCTGCGGACGGACGAGGCGTCTTCCGATCGGTTGCGGCGGGAGCTGTGGACGCAGAGCGTGTCGATGGATCGCCCGCGCGATGGGGACGGTCTCGCTGCGGGACCGTCCCGGAGTCTTCGGGACCCGCTCGCGCCTCAACCCGCCGCCACCAATCCGGCGCAGCGGGAGCTCCGGATCGGCGACGCGATCTACCGGTACGAGGTGTTTGACATCTCGATTCCCTCGACGGGGGCGAGGCGGATCGGACTCGTGTTGCGGGATACGACCGGAGAGAGCCGGTTGCAGGATCAATTGATTCAGACCGAGAAGCTGGAGGGGCTCGGCGTGCTCACGTCGGGTATCGGCCACGAGCTGAACAATCCGCTCCTCGGCATCTTGGGGTTGGGGGAAGCGATTCGCGATGCGAGCGACGCGGCGCAGATGCGGGAACACGCGACGGCGATTATCGAGCGCGCGATGCATATGGCCGGCATCATTCGTGATTTCGCCGGCTCCGCCCAACCCGAGGTCTCCGAATCCCGAACCGATGTGGATGTCAACGAGCGGTTGGATCACGCCCTCAAGGTCGTCGGGTTGACGAACGAGGTGGCCGGGCTGGCGGTGCGAAAACACTATCATCCGGTGCCGCGGATTCGAGCCGCTCCCGACGAGATCGGGCAGGTCTTCGTGAGCGTGATCACCAACGCGATCCAGGCGATGAAGGGAAAGGGCGCCATCGACCTGACCACCGACGCCTCGAGAAAGACCATCACGGTCAGTATCCGGGATTCGGGACCCGGCATTCCGAATGCCTACCTCTCGAAAATCTTTGATCCGTTCTTCACGACGAAGCCGCCCGGTCAAGGAACGGGGTTGGGGTTGACCATCGCCCGCCGGCTCGTGATGAAATACGGGGGCCGGATACGAGTGGAAACCGTCGAGGGCGCAGGAACCGCGTTTATCCTGACCTTCCCAGTCTCCTTGCCCGCGCCGGAATGACCTCCCCCTATCTCCCCTGTCCGTTCCCCGCGCGCCGGTAGTGGGTCAGTATTTTTCCTTTGCGTTGACACTTGACTTTGCTTTAATCGCGGCGCTAACATTGTTCACAGTATCAATCCCTTCATTCGCCCTTTTCCCCGTTTGGTAGCGGACGATGGTCGTCCTCACGGGAAGAGTCTCCTAACGCTCCAGGCTGTATTGGCCAGCACCATGGAGGAAGGTTCCATGGGATCGAGGCCGCACTCCAGAGTGAACGTGCCACCGTACGGCGCTTCTGATACGCCGCGCGCCCCCCCATAGCACCACGCATTGTGTCTCGGGCGGTTCAAATTCAACGCGGATGAGAAAAGGAAGGTGCGCTATGGTCAGGCATCCAAGTCGTCACCCCACGCCCTCACAGGCCGTTTCTTGGAAGGCCATGTTCTTGCTCGGAGGACTCGTTCTGGCCGTGGTTCTGGTCCCGGTTGGAACCATCGCGCCGGCCGCAACGGGCCCCCCCAACGCAGGTGTCCAAGCAGAAGAGCTCGTTTCCCCAGAATTCGTGGCGAATCAATGGGTGATGTATGAACCGGACGCTCGTGTTCAAGAAGACATCGGGAACCGGATCCTCGCCGTGGAGCGGTACCACTCCGAACGACTGAGCCAACTCGCCCGGCGTTGGAGCCACGTCAGCGACGACGCGCTCAGCTTCGCCGAGGGCCGTAACGCCCGCCTGCAGGAAGCGCTCGGGCTCTCGATCGCCACGACCGCCCAGCGCCTCTACATTGAGCGGTCGTCGCTCGACACCGCCCTCGCCGGTGCCCTGGACCTGCAGCGGCGCGTCCGCAGCGGCGCATGGTTTCAAACGCGCCTCGGCGAGGTCATCGTGCAAACCGCCGCTTCCGTGGCACCGAACACGCCCCGCTTCGTTGAGCAGCTCCAATTGCGGATTAAGGTGCTCTCCGATATCGAGCGCCGGATGGCGTTTAACGCTGACGCGCGCGTGGTCGCGCTGAGCGCCCGCCAGGCGCAGCTTCCCCGCGACGCGATCGCCCGTCTGGCCGACGCGGTTGCAGACGGCCACCGAGTGGCACGCTTCTATGACGCGTCCGTCGACGCGCAGATCGCACGCGTCATGGGCGAGATCTCAAACACGATGGCCCAAACACGGAGCGCCGGGGACTACCTCCAGCTCGCCGAAGCGGCGAAAGCCGCGCTCCTGGCTCCCTGGAACGCGCGATGGAGAGGATTTCTCGAGTTCGGCGCCGCGGCGCTGCTCGGGGCCATCGCCGTCATGGCGTGGGTCGGCCTCTCGACACGAGCGGATTTCCCCCGTGCGCCTGCTCGGGGCATCAGGCCCATCGCCGGGAAACCGTCTCGCCTTCCTCGATGGACAGGGACGGTCGCCGGGGCGCAGTCAGCCACGCTGTCCATCTGGCCTCGCGAGGTGATCTTCGGCAGCCATTGCACACGGGACATCGGGCGCCACGCCGCCAGCGAGCACGCCACGCACGCGACCATTGTGACGGATCAAGGCGTTGCCCAGAAAGGACTCGTGGATCTCGTGAAGGCCTCGTTCGCCGAGGCTAGGGTGATGTGCGACGTCATGGATCAGGTCTCGCGCGAGGTACCCCACACCGTGGTCGCTGACATCGCGGGCCGGTGCAAAGCAGCCGGGACGGATTTGCTGGTCGCGGTCGGGGGCGGGAGCGTGATCGACACCGCGAAGGCGGTCGGGATCATTCTCACCAACGGCGGCTCGATCCTGGACTACGAGGGTGTCGACCGCGTGAGTCAACCGATCACGCTGCTCTATGCGGTTCCAACGACGGCGGGCTGCGGGGCCGAAACCAGCCCATTCTGCATCGTGCGCGACGCGACACATAAACGGAAGATCGAAATTTTCAGCCGCAGACTGATTCCGGAGTGCATCTTCATCGATCCGTTGATGACCCGCTCGATGCCGCCGGATCTGACCGCGAGCAGCGGGATGGATGCCCTGGCGAACGCCATTGAGGCGTATTTCTCCACGTGGGCGAATCCCCTGAGCGACACACTCGCGCTGGACGCGATGCGGCTGATCTTGGAGAACCTCCGCGCGGCCGTGGCCAACGGCAATAACCTGAGTGCCCACCAGCAGATGGCGCTCGCGGCCTTCGAGGCTGGGCAAGCCTCCGTCAATACGAGGAGTGGCGCGGTGCATGCCCTCGGGCACTCGCTGTCGGGGCTGTTCGATCTCCCGGAGCGGATCGGCAACGCCATCCTGCTCCCGCACGTGATGAAGGCCTACCTATACGCGGACGCGCACCGCATGGCCAAGGTGGCCGAGGCCCTGGGCGAGTCCGTGGCCGGCCTGAGCGAGCGCGCGGCTGCCCAGCGGGCGATCGACGCCGTGATGTTGCTCATGGTTGATGTGGGGCTTCCCATCACCTTGGAGAAAGTGGGCGTGGACAGGAAGGCGATCTCAGCCCTGAGCGAGCAGGCATTGCAGGACCCCATCCTGCGCAGCAACTCGGGGGCGCTCACCCGGGCGGACATCGAGGCGATCTACGAAGACGCGTTCATCGAATACGCGGAGATGGAAATGGAGGCTGCACCGTCTCAAGGAACCCGAGCCGCCGTTCACTGAATACCGATCATTCGGCGTCAACTCCGGGGAGGGGCCGCCGCCGAGGTTCGAAAGATTTCCAGAGCGCAGAGACTGACTTTCGAAGGAGAGATTCAGCGTGTTGAGTTGCGGGGCGCGGTGGCCACGAAATTGACGGGGATCACACAAGGGAGGAAGATCCTTTTGGAAGTGGATGGCCAGCACCGTGCGTTTGATGCGTATCGACCCGACTAACGCCGAACCACCCTACAGGATCGCTCGATCTTGTGGGTGATTGCCCCGTCGGTATGCAACCGTCTCCTCCCGATCTTCTCTCCGCAGAAACCGTAGATTTCAAAGGCCTCCGCCCACTCTGTCTTGGGCGGGTCCGACCCCAAGC
>Ga0180069_1000259_pt1 | contig 10888 bp, 10 predicted proteins | sample EasRivERM_16_10D_2_FD_121793 | JGI IMG/M metagenome (GOLD analysis project Ga0180069, IMG submission 121793) | Soil microbial communities from meander-bound floodplain in the East River, Colorado, USA - East River metaG ERMLT231B'_16_10D | ecosystem: Environmental > Terrestrial > Soil >...
CCCTAGCCAAGATGGCCGTGCAGTACGGCCTCGGCTGTGGTCTCTCTACCTGCCTGGTTACCACGGACAACTACCGGGTGGCGGCCGCCGGGCAGCTTCAGACGTTCGCCTCGATTCTCGGCGTGGAGGTCACCGCCGTCCAGGAGACCCGCGAGCTCGAACAGATCCTGACCGGGTTCCGGCGCGGCGGCCCCGACCTGGTCCTGATCGACACCCCCGGCCACGGCTTTCAGGAGCTCGACCAGTACGGCGGCGAACTGGCCCCTTTCCTGCGCTCTCGCGAGGATATCGATGTCCACCTGGTAGTGAGCGCCTCCACCAAGCCGCGCGACCTCCAGCGTATCGTCGACCGCTACCTGGACTTCGGGCCCCGCAAGCTCCTGTTCACCAAACTGGACGAAACCCTTTCCCTGGGGCCGCTGCTGAATGAAGCGGTGCGCACGCGTCTGCCTATTTCGTTCCTGTCCGCCGGACAGCGGATTCCAGAGGATCTGCGCCCGGCCACCCGGGAGGCTCTGGCGGAGCTGATTCTGAATCGCCGGAAGATGGCGGTGGGACGGTAATGCAACCTTCTGTTTCTCTTTCGCCGATAACCGCCATACCCGCCGAGGAACGCGAGCACCTCATCCTGGAGCACCTGCCCCAGGTGAAGCTGATCGCCTCGCGCATCCACGAGAAAGTTCCGCAAAGCGTGAGTCTGGAGGACCTCATCAGCGCCGGCATCGTCGGCCTGATCCTGGCCATCGACAACTTCAACCCGAAGCTGAACGTGAAGCTCAAGACCTATGCCGAGTACAAGATCCGGGGGGCCATCCTGGACAGCCTGCGGGGTCTGGACTGGGCGCCGCGCAACAAGCGCCGCAAGGCCAAGCTGATCGAGGCGGCCATTATGATGGCCGAGAAGAAGCACAGCCGCACCGCCAATGAGGAAGAAATCGCCGTCGAGCTGGGAATTACGCTGGTGGAGTACCACGAGTGGCTGGTCGAGGTGCGGGCCGTGAACCTGGCCCGCCTGGAGCACGCCGGCAGCGACAACGAGCCGGTGGACGCCCTCCGCTTCCTGTCCGACGACGAAGACCAGTGGCCCTCCAACCTGTTCGAGCGGGCCGAGCTGGAGAAGCTCATCACCACCGCCCTCGACCGCATCCCCAAGACCGAGCGCATCATCCTGACGCTCTACTTTTACGAAGAACTGACCCTCCGGCAAATCGCCGATATGCTGAAACTGCACGAAACGCGGATCTCGCAACTGAAGTCGCAAGCGATACTCCGTTTGCGGACGTTCCTGAGGTCGCGATGGCCCACCTAATACAGAGCGCCGGCTATGCCCGTTAATACACAACTCTCGCAGGAAGAAATCGACGGCCTGTTCCGCGGAGCCGGGACCGTCGGGGGCGAGGACTCCAAGCCTGCCGCGAAGAAGTCTTTCACCTACGACTTCCGCCGGCCGGACCGCATCCCTAAAGAACAGTTGCGGTCGATCCACCTGTTGCATGACTTCTTCGCTCGCAATCTGGCCAGCTCGCTCGGCGCCTACCTGCGGAGCTACGTGGTGGTGCACCTGGTGTCGGTCGAGCAGCTTTCCTTTGCCGAGTTTCTCCAGGACCTGCCGACGCCCACCTGCATCTCCACCATCGGCATGAAGCCGCTCGATGGCAACGCCGTGCTGGAGATCAATCCGTCGCTGGTGTTCCCTATTCTGGACATCCTGCTGGGCGGCACCGGCAAGTCCACCATGAAGGAGTTTCGTGAAATCACCGAGATCGAGCAGAGCATCATCGAGGGCGTGTTGCGCATCGTGCTGCACGATCTGACCGAGACTTGGCGGCCGGTGGCCGATATCAACTTCTCGATCGAGAGCACGGAAACCCAGCCGCAGCTCATCCAGATTCTGTCGCCCAACGAGGCCATTGTGGCCGTCGGGTTCGAGATCACCACCGGCGACAACCGGGGCATGATGAACTTTGGCATCCCTTCGATCATGGTGAAGATGCTGGGGCAGAAGTTCGAGCAGCAGTGGTCCATCCGCCGCAAGACCGCGACCGACGAGGAACAGGAGAGGATGTTCCAGATCATCAATACGCTGCCCATGGCTTTGGATGCCCGCTTGGAGGGTGGCGCCGTCCGGGTGGAAGACCTGCTGCACCTGGAGACGGGCGACGTCCTGACCTTCGACATCCCGCTGACCCGTCCGGTAAGCGTGAACGTGAACGGAAAGGTGAAGTTCGCCGGCGAGGTGGTGGTGGCGGGGCGGAATCGCGCCGTCCTGCTGCATGGGCCGGAGGGTCCATGATCGCCGAGACGATAAACGGGCTGGTGGCGGCGTGGCAGGAAGGCCTCCGGCAGGCACTGGAGCCGGTGGCCGGGGCGGAGCCGCTGGCGGGCGTGCGCTTTCAGGTGCTGATTCCCGAGCCGGACGCTTGGCCGGCTTGGCCGGAGCCGCTCTGGTGCCAACTGGATCTGGGGTCGCTGGCGGGGGCGGTGTACGCCGGAGCCCCGCGCCCCACGGTCCAGGCGCTGGGACGGCTCCTTGCCGGCAATCCGCAACTCGGCGATGCCGAGTGCGACGAGGCGTTCCTCGAGCTGATCAACCAGGCCGGGGCGGCCGTGGCCGAGTCCCTCTCCGACCGCATGGGCCAGCCGCAGCAGTTTTCATCGGCCCAGGCCGCCCCGCCGCCGGCCACCCTGGACCATGCCGTTCAGATCGACTTCGTCTGGCAGGAGGCCGGCTACTCTCTGGCCTTCCTGCCCAGCCCGCAACTCCTGGAGGCCCTGGGTCCCGGCCTATCGGCTCCGATGTCGGTGCTGCCGCCGGCCACCTCGGCCATCCCCACCGCCAACCTCGACCTGCTCCTGGAGGTCGAGCTGCCCGTGATTGTCACTTTCGGCCGCACCCAGCTTCCGCTGCGGGACGTGCTCAAACTCTCTTCCGGCTCGATCGTGGAGCTGAACCGCTTGGCCAACGAGCCGGTGGAAGTCCTGATCAACAACTTCGTCATCGCCCGCGGAGAGGTGGTGGTAGTGGACGGCAACTACGGAATCCGGGTGACCGAGATCGTCAGCCGGCAGGAACGGATCCGCTCGATTTTCTGAGGAATACATGCGCCTGGATGCTCAACTCTTGCACGCGGTCCACCTCGCCGTGGAGGCCGCCTTGGCCGCCCTGCTCTGGGTGCTGCTGCGCCGGGTATACGGCTCGCGGAAACGACTGACGGTCCTCGAAACCGAGGTGGGCCTGGTGAAGAAGCGCTTCGAAGCAGCCACCGCCGGATTCCATATCCGCCTGCTGCAAGTGGAGCGGCAGACCAAGAGGGTCGCCGCGGCGGCCGCGGCCGCATCGTTGCCACCCCAAGCCAATCGCGGCGAATACGAACTCCGGATGAAGATCCGGCAACTCACCGCCGCCAGCCCCGAACCGCGACCGTAGGGGAGCGGATGGCTCGGCCAATCGGCGCTACTGGATCGTCACGGAAACTGCGTTGCTGTCCTGGCCGGCAGCTCGAATGACCAACTGCGCGGCGGCGTTGGGCGCGAGCGAGACCGGCGCCAGCACGTTAACCTGTCCCAAACCGACAAAGCCGGGGGCCAGGCCGGCGAACAACACTGGAACCGCACGCCCGTCCAGGGTAGCGCTAACCTGGGCCGCCGCCCACGAGAGCGGCGAGTTGGGGGCCGGAGCCCCGCTCGCCACCGAGGGCGCCACCGCCCCCAGACCGGTGACGAACACCTGCAGCACAGTCCCCCGGCTGGCGGGATTCAGAACGCCATTCAGGGTTCCGTCCTCGTTCAACACCGCCGCTCCCCCGGACGCCAACACAAAGATCCCTGGCGCCGCCTCCTCGAGCGTCACGTCGAAGCGTGCAGCGCCGTACGCCGACGCCACTTCCACTGGTTGAGTGCCCGGCGCCAGCTCATACGGCAACTGCAGGTTGGCCTGGAAGGGCAGGGCAAACAGGAGGGGGGCCGGCCTGCCGCCCACCGTAATCGAGAGTCCGCCCAGAGTGCCCGAGGTCCCGCGGATAGGGATAGCCAGACCTTCCACCAGCCCCGCGCCAAACAGGGACGCCAGCGACCCGGGGGAAAGCCGGGGCCCGAAGCCGGCGGCGTTGCGGAGCCCGTCGGCCGTCGCGGTGACGGTCTGTGGGGTCACCGCGAATGCCGCCGGATCGGGGTTGATCCGGTAGGCGCCCCGTCCGAGCGGGCCGGCCGTCGCCGGGCCCCGCACCGTGGCCGTGGTCCCCTCGCCTACTACCAACTGATACTGGGCCGCCGCGCCGTCCGCGTAAAACAACTGCGCGACCTCCCCGCCGTCGGCGGCCGGATCGTCGTAGGAGGCCAGAGCCGGGATACGCAGGTAGTAGCCCTGCATGGCGCTGGGGGCGGCCAGCCGCAGCGGGACCGGGCCGCTGGCATGTATCAGGAAGCCACGCGCGGGCCGGGGTCCCAGCCGTAGCCGCACGGCGTGCAGGACCCGGCCAGTCCAGGAGCGGCCCAGGGCGGTGAACCCGGTCAGGTACTCGGCGAGACTGGTGCGGTTCCAGTCGGGACTGGGGTCGTGGATCAGAAGGTCGCCGTTGGGACCGGCGCCGATGGCCACCACGTAGTGGGCGCCGCGGTCCTGGTCGCCCGACCGCAGCATCAGGCCGATCAGCACCGGCCGCCGCTCGTTCACCGCATCCCGGATGGAGTTGAGATCGGAGCCCACCGTTTCGAAATCCGCCGCGTCGCCCACGAAACCCAGCGCACGCGGCAGGTTGACTACCAGCTCGGCGCGTCCGTTCAGGGTGAACGGCAGAAAGCCGCCGGAGAGCAGGAACTGGTTCAGCGCCGCCGGCTCGGCCAGACCGTTCGGCGCGGGCAGCTCGCCACGGTCCTGATAATACCGGAAGAGCCCGGCCAGGGCGGTGAGGAGGCTGCCTTTCTGGTGGATAGTAGCGGCGCCGCCTCCCAAGCGAACATCGATGCCCTGCCGCAGGTTGGGGAAAGTGGTGAGACGCCCGTCCTCGGCCCGCGCGGCGAAGGTAACCAGGCGGGTGAGCGACTCGGCGGTGGCCAGCGCCAGGCCGGTCGCCGGCGGCAGCCGCAGCCGCGTCTGGGCGTAGCCGCCGGCGTCGGTGAGCGTCTCGGCCGGACTCACTATCCCCCCGGCCACGGAGCCAAACCGCACCTGCACCCCGGCCAAAGGACTGGCCGCGTCATCGGTCAGGCGGACCACCAGTGGTAGAGAAGCTTCGCTGCCGGGCAGCGCGCTCTGATTGTCGCCGCTGATCTTGCTCAGTTGGTAGCGAACTTCCTCGGCCGAGCGTACGCGGTAGGACGCTTCCGCGCTCTCGTTGCCCGCCGGATCGCGCACCACGACGCGGTAGACGCCGCTCGTCGTCGTGGGACCGATCTGCTGATCCCAGCCATAAGCTCCGTTCGCGGGCGTGACCTCAAATTCCGGCGTCGCTCCCACCGTCACCACCAGACGCCGGCCCGGCGCGAATCCGCTGATGGAGAGGCGGACCCGGCTCCCCTGCGGGACCACGGCGGGGAAGGCGGTCACCGCTGGTGTCCGCGCCGCCAGCCGTTCCCGGGCCTCGGCGTCACCGGTGGTGTATTCGATCAGTCCGCCCTCAAAATTCTGCCGGGTGGTGGCGCCGGAAGCCGCCGGATCCGAAGCCGGCAGTCCCAACGCTCCGGCCGGGCCATTGAGGCGAATATAGCGCGCCAGGATCGGCCCGCTGACGAAGTACGCCTGTCCGGCGCGCGAGCCGGCCGTGTGGCCGTAGATGACGCCATTGGTAAACGTCTGCGCGACGCCGGCCGCTCCGAAGATGGTCGGACCGGCGGCGGCGGCCTCACCGCGAGGAACGCCGGCCGCGCCCGTTTCGAATCCCAGCGCCGCCCACTTCGGGGTCACTGGCGACGCCACCAGTGCGGGCGGCGACGATGCCAGGACGTACTGATTCTCAAACGTCTGGCGCCCGGCCGCGTTAGCGTCGGCGACCGGAAACCCCAGCAGGCCCGCCGGGCCTCCCAGTTCGCCGTACCGGGCCAGCCGCTCCCCCGCCACTACGTAGGCCAGTCCCGCCGTGTCGGCCTTCAGCGCCATGGCACGCCCCAGGTTGGCGGGCGTCAGGACCGAGAACTCCTGACCGTACCCGGCGCCCATCCGCCGTACCGGGCCATCGGCCGGCAGGCGCGGCGTGATGTTGTTGCGCGACAGGGCGTCCTGCAGCGCCTGCCGGACAGCCAGGTTGGGAGCCCCCTCCCCCACCTGGCAGCACGAGGAGGTCACGGTGATCCGCAAGGTCAGGCTGGAGAGGCCGTCGACATACGCCACGATGTTGGCAAAACCCGGACCCACGGCCCGCAGGGTCACCGCGGCGCCGGTTCCTTCGATCTGGACCACGGAGCGGTTGCTGGTGATCCAGACCGCCGGGCGGTCGGTCACCGCGTTGCCCTGAATATCGAAAGCCTGGACGGTGCGGGTAATCACGTTGCCAAGCTGCAACGTGACGGGCGTGGCATCGATCCGAACGGCATTCACCGGCGCCCGAGCTTCCACCGTCCCCGAGGCGGGGTTGAATTCGATGAAGCCCCCCTCGAAATTTTGCCGCTGCCGGCCCGAGAGCGTGAACTCGTCGCCAATCGGGAAGCCGATCCAGGAGCCGGTTCCACCAATCTCGGCGTACTTCGTGTACAGGGAGCCCGACACCACAAAAACCTGGTTTTGGAGCGCGCCGGAGGTGATGAGAAGGACCACTCCTCCCTGGAAGTCCTGCTGGGTAGCCGTAGTATTGAACCGGGAAGTGGTGTCGCGCTCCTGGCTGACGGGCAGGGCGAGGGCGGGCGTGACCCGCCACTTGCTCACATAGGGATCCCGGATGAAGAAGGCTTGGCCGCTGAACGTGCCTCCCTGGTGCAGGATGAGGGCGTGTCCGCCCGCGAAGTTCTGCAACAGACCGGTGGCGCCGTCGATGTGGGATTGCAGTCCCGGATTATAATCGGAAACCGGATACCCCGCGTTGCCGGTGAAACTCCCGATGGACTTGTGCAGGGCCAGGATCTGGCAGCACATCTGGAAAGCCATGTCCAGGCCATCCGGTTTGGCCAGGAGGTAACTAAAGCCGGTGGCGGGGTTGGCGTCTTCGAAATCCTGGACGTAGCCCGGTCCGTCGCGGTGGACTTTGGTGGCAGGGGGCACGGCTACGGCCGTGGAAAAAGTCCCCCGGGCGAAAGCCTGAACAAACATCCCCAGGATGGAGGAATTGGGAGCCCCGTCACCCACCCCGGCGACGCTGGACTGCTGGCCCTGCAGCACCAGCAGGGCCACTTCAGCGCCTAGAAACACTACCAGCGCGGTTCGCAGGACCCGAGCGACCATAAGAATTATAAACCCCCCAGCCAGTCAAAAGGTTCCGGCCAGCACCGCGGCCGTCGGCTGAAAAAAACCAGAATACCAGGGGTGGCAGTGGAACCAGTGGCTATCCTGGAGAGGTGTCCATCATGGTTCAGGAGATCGAGGAGCAGCCTGCCGCCCTGGAGCGCACCTTTCAGGCGGAGCTCCGGCAGATCGAGCGGTTTCGCCGCCGCCTCCAGCAGTATCAACCATCACTGGTGATCCTGGTAGCCCGGGGCACGTCCGACAACGCCGCCTTGTTCGGCCGCTATCTGCTGGAGATGACCACCGGCCTGCCGGTGACGCTGGCGGCCACGTCGGTCCTGACGCTGTACGGCGCGTCCCCGCGCTGGAAGGGCGCGCTGGTGGTGGGTGTTTCGCAGAGCGGCGAGTCCACGGATACGAACCTGTACCTGGAGGCGGCCCGCCAAGGCGGCGCCCTCACCGTGGGCATCACCAACGAGCCCTCCAGCAGCATCACCAAGCTGGTGGAGGAGGTCTTCCAGGTACGCGCCGGCAAGGAGCGCAGCGTGGCCGCCACCAAGACCTACACGGGCCAGCTTCTGATGATGTACCTGCTGGCCTATGCCCTGGGCGCCCCGCTCCCGCCGCGCCTGCTGGCGCGCCTGCCCCAGACCGTCGCCCGCGTCCTGCTCCTCAAGGACCAGGTATGGGACTTAACTGAGCGCTACCGCTATATGGACCATGCCGTGGTAGTGGGACGCGGCCTCAATTACGCCAATGCTTTCGAGTTCGGCTTGAAGATGATGGAGACCTGCTACGTGGTGACCTCGCGCTTCTCCGGCGCCGACTTCCTGCACGGCCCGATTGCGCTGGTGGAGCGAGCGTTTCCCGTCTTCCTGTTCGCTCCGCCCGGACCCACCTGGCCGGCCATGCGCGGAACCCTGGAAAAATTGCGCGGCCTGGAAGCGGAAACGATTGTCTTCAGCGATTCCAGCCATGAGGACAGCTTGCGGTATGCCACCCGCCCGATCCGGCTTCCCCGCCTCATCCGCGTCGCCGGCCCCTTGCCGGCCGACCTGCTCACCCCGATACCCTATATCATCCCCGCCCAACTCTTCGCCGCCGGCTTGGCGGCGCAAAAGGGCTACAATCCCGACCACCCCCGCACCCTGACCAAAATCACCAGAACTGTGTAGGTGCACCGAGCCGCGGCCGTGAGGGAGCGGTTTCCACGCTCACAGGAACAACCGCTCCCTTACGGTCGCGGCTCGGTGACTTCTGACCGGCCCCGCGATTAGTCCTTCGCGATCGCCAGCATCTTGTTGAAGCGCTTGCTGAAGTCGCCCCAAGCTTCCAGGCTGGCCTCCAGCCGGGCCCGGCCCGGGCGGGTGAGCTTGTAATACTTGCGATCCGGTCCCCCGCTCGCCGAGTCCTTCCAGTAGCCCGTGATTAGCTTGGCCTCTTCCATCCGGCGCAGTGTCGGATACAGGAAGCCCTGCTTGAACTCGAAGAATCCCTCGCTCCTCTCTTTGACATCCCGCGAGATGTCATAGCCATACCGGTCACCCTTCGTCAGGATGGCCAGGATGAGGATCTCCGTCGTGCCCATCTTCAGTTGCTTCAGTATCTTCTTTCTAGGTTCCATGTCCCTCGTCCATGCGTAAGAGTAGGGAGCAATGTTAACGCTCCCTTAGTAGTTATTCTCAATAGGACAGAGGAGAAAAGCAAGGGGTTCTTGAAGAAAATCTTTTTTTGGGGGGGCCGGCGGGCCAGCCCCCCGGGAAGGTCGGGGGGAGGCAGTATATATCAATACAGTACTATTTCCGCTCGCTTAGCAGGCCCCAGCCCATGCTAGCCAAGCCGCCCATCATCATGGCGAAGCTGACTTTCATGGGCAGATCCTGGCAGAAAAAGCAGTAGGCCCATACCATCAGGATGACTGCTCCCAGCTTGAACATTGGCACAACCCCCTCACTTTGGGTGGTACGGCCCTCCAGGGGCAGTACTCCTCCATAGTTCTATTAGTGGTACTATAAGTCAAGTGCTCTTTTGGCCAGTCCGGTATTAGGTCTTTCGGTACTTTGGTACTAAGATTGCTCGTGCGCCTGTTGAGCTAAGTTGTTGAAAAAACGGCCAATCATCATTTTGGTCGTGACGTCCAGCATGCGCTCCCCGACGCTCGCGATCAACCCGCCGACCTGAACTTCGCCTTCGTAAGTGATGCGGGTCCCGGTAGCGTCGGGCGAAAGGCTCAACAATCCCGAGCCGCGAACGAACCCCAGCTTCCCCTGCCCTTCAATATGAAGCCGGTAGGAATCCGGCGGATTGCGGTCGGCGATCCGAACCTTTCCCGCAAACAGGCCCTGGATGCTTGCCACCGCGATCTTCATCTTCATTTCGTACTCATCCGGGCCGAGCGGGGTGAGGCCTTCGCAACCGGGCATGGCCCGGGCGAGGGCGTCGGTATTCAGCAGCAGTTCCCACGCGGACGCCGGCTCCAGCGGCAGGGTTTGCTCGCCCCGGACCTTCATTTGGCGAGCGCCAGGGCCTGCTGGAGGGCCCGCCGGGTCGCGACTTGGGCCATGTGGGTCCGGTAATCGGCCTGGGCGTAGAGATCGTTCAGCGCCTCAACGCCCTGCGCAGCCAGACGGGAGGCCTGGGCCAGAGTCGCCGCAGTGGCTGGGCGTCCCACCAGGGCGTTCTCGACCGCCTGAGCTACGTACGACTTCGCGCCCACACCGGTGATTCCTACCCGTGCCGTCGAGATCTGGCCGCCGCTGACCGCTACCTGTGCCGCCACGCCAGCGACGGCAAACCCGGACGCCGGCTGCTGGAGCTTCACGTAGGCCGAGCCCAGCCCGGGCGCATCGGCCGGCACGATCACCTCGTAGACAATCTCGCCTTCGCCCAGCGCGGTGGTGAAGGCGTCGAGGAAGAAATCCTCCGCGCTGACGGTCCGCTCCTGGCCGGCGCCTACCAGCCGGATCTGGGCACGCAGAGCCTGCAAGGCCGCCGGATAGTCCGCCGCCGGGTCGGCATGGGCCGTCGAGCCGCCGATGGTTCCGAGGTTCCGCACCTGCGGATCGCCGATCCGGCCGGCGACCTCGGCCAGCAGCGGGCAGCTTCGCCGCAGCGTCTCCGAGACCGCCACCTGGTTATGGGTACTCATGGCGCCGAGCCGGACCGAGCCGTTGGTCTGGGCGATGTAATGGAGCTCGGCGATGCGCCCCAGGTCGATCACGTGCGCCGGACCCGACAGCCGCAGCTTCATCATCGGAATCAGGCTCTGGCCGCCGGCCAGCACCCGGCTGTTCTCCACCGACCCCAGCAGCCGCAGCGCTTCCGAGACCGATTCCGGCGCCGAGTACTCGAACGATTGGGGAATCATGCTTGGCTCCTTTCCTGGATCAGCCGCCATACCTTTTGCGGCGTCATGGGCATGTCGATGTGGGTCACGCCCAGCGGCGCCAGGGCGTCCACCACGGCGTTGACCAGGGCCGGCGAGCAGCCGATGGTCCCGGCCTCGCCCACGCCCTTCAC
>Ga0180069_1000261_pt1 | contig 10791 bp, 9 predicted proteins | sample EasRivERM_16_10D_2_FD_121793 | JGI IMG/M metagenome (GOLD analysis project Ga0180069, IMG submission 121793) | Soil microbial communities from meander-bound floodplain in the East River, Colorado, USA - East River metaG ERMLT231B'_16_10D | ecosystem: Environmental > Terrestrial > Soil >...
CAGCCGGAGATCGCCCCACTCGTCATCGACGCTCTCCGGTTCGGCCAGGATCTCTCTGGGCGACCATCCCTACCTCGAGGAAAATTCGGTCCGAGTGGGGTTGGCCGAGGAGGCGGAGAGATATCGTGGGCGCGGTGCTTGGCGGGAGAAGCCGGCCGGGGGGCCGGCTGCGGCCCAGGGGGCCGCCCCACCGATGTCAGATGGACAGTCTCAAAATGTAGAAACTCCAGGCACAGGCCTCCGGCCTGTGCAGAAACAGGCCAGAGGCCTGTCCCACAATTGGCGTGCGGCAAATTCGTAACGCCCGGCCCACCGCGGCGGTGGTGTCTTTGCCAGTAGTTACCGATTGGAACCAGGCTTGCTCTAGCCCTTGCTCTATGCTGGACACAAACGCCGTAACCCTGGAACGGTTCATGGACGTGCTAGCTCTGAGGCAGCGGGTAGCGGCAAGCAACATCGCCAACGCCGACACCCCGGGCTACCGGGCGCGGGAGGTGGACTTCGGCTGGCATATGCGTACGATGCTGGCCTCGCAAGCCGGCCCTCGTTTGCCGGCGATGGTGCAGGAGGTGTGGGGGGAGGGCGTCAAGAATGACGGCAATACCGTGCAGCTCGACCGCGAGATGCAGAGCCTGGCCGACAGCGGGCTGCGGTTCACCCTCGCGTCGGTGCTGTTGCAGAAGCAGATCCGGGGTATGCGCAACGTTATCCGGGAAGGGAGGGGCGGCTAATGAGTCTGTTTTCGGCTTTGGACGTGGCGGCCAGCGGCATGGCGGCGCAGCGGATGCGGAGCGAGCTGCTGGTCGAGAACATCGCCAACTCGGAGACCACGCGCACGCCCGAGGGAGGTCCCTACCGTCGGCGGGACGCCATCTTCATGTCCGAAGCGGTGAGAACGCCGTTCCGGACGATGCTGGCCGGCCTGACCGGCGAGCCGCTGGCGGGGGTCGCGATAGCCGACGTCACCGTGGACGAATCGGAGCCGGAGCGGCGCTACGTTCCCGGCCACCCGGACGCGGACTCGGAAGGCTACGTCGCCTTCCCGCGGATCAGTCCGGTGGAAGATATGGTGGATCTGACGGCGTCGGTACGCGCCTATCAGGCCAACCTGGCGTCGATGACGGCGATCAAAGAAATGATCCACCGCTCCATCGACCTGCTGCGATAGAGGCGCCGGGCCGCGACCGTCAGGGAGCGGTTCCCCCCAGCGCTGTACCAACCGTCCGCTGAAAGGAGCACCGTCATGGCCCTCTACGGAATCTCAGCAATGGGCGCCACCGTCGCACCGGCGGGCGCGCCCCTGGCCCCCCCCCGCGAGGGAGCCGGTTTTGCCGGCGCCCTGCGGGAGGCGGTGGAGAAGGTCAGCCAGTTGCAGCAGCACTCGGGGCAGGAGATCCAGCGGCTCCTCACCGGCGAGAGTGAAGACCTGCATAAGACGCTGCTGGCGGTGCAGCGGTCCGAGCTGGCCTTCGAGCTCCTGATGGAGGTGCGCAACAAGGTCGTGCAGGCGTATCAGGAAATCATGCGCATCCAAGTGTAGCCCCCGCCTGTGCCCAAATTTTTCCAGCAACTGCAGCAGCTTTGGACCAGCCTGGCGACGCGGCAGAAGATCACACTGGTTGTCGTCGGGGCGCTGGTGGCGGGCGGCCTGTGGAGTCTCCAGAGCTACGCCGTGGAGCGCGACTTCAAGCCGCTGTTCACCGACATGAGCAGCGAAGAGGCCGGGGCGGTGGTCGCGCGGCTGCGCGAGATGGCGGTGCCCTATCGCATCAGCGATACCGGAACAGGGGTCTTGATACCCAGTGACAAGCTGGCGGAGACCCGGCTGCAGATGGCCACCAGCGGCCTGCCCAAGCACGGGCGGATCGGGTTCGAGCTGTTCGATCAGACCAAGTTCGGGTCGAGCGAGTTTGCCGAGCAGGTCAACTACCGCCGCGCGCTCGAAGGGGAGCTGGAGCGCTCGGTGTTGTCGCTGAACCAGGTGGAGCAGGCGCGGGTGCATATCAGCCTGCCCAAGGAGTCGATCTTCCTGGACTACCGGCAGCCGGCCAAGGCCAGCGTGGTGGTGAAGCTGCGGCGGGCGCAGAAGCTCGAGAACGAGCAGGTGCGCGGGGTGGCCTACCTGGTGGCCAGCGCCGTGGAGGGACTGTCGCCGGAGATGGTGGCGGTGCTGGACGTCGCCGGAAACCTGCTGTCGCGGCCGAAGAAGGGGACGCCCGAGTCGGGCGAAGAGCTAGAGTTGCAGCAGCGGGCGGAGCGGGAGATCGCGCAGAAGATCCTGCACACGGTGGAGCCGTACCTGGGGCCGGGGAAAGCGCGGGCCAGCGTATCGGCGGAAGTGGAGCTGAATGCCGGGGAGCAGACCGAGGAAGTGATCGACCCCAACCCGGTGATGCTGACGTCGCAGAAGACCGACGAGCAGTCGCAGCCGGCCTGGGCGGCGGGGCCGCCGGGGACCGCCTCGAACGTGCCGCGGGGGACGGGGCGGGTGGGCTACGGGGGCAGCTCCCTGACCCGCAAGTCGGATAGTCATACCTATCAGTCATCGAAGACGGTGACCCGCATGAAGCTCGAAAAAGGCTCGCTGAAGCGGCTCTCGGTGGCCGTGCTGGTCGACCACAAGACCTCCGTCGATGCGGCCGGCGGGCGGGTCCTGACGCCGCGGACGGCGCCCGAGATGAAGACCATCCGGGACCTGATCGTGGCGGCGGCGGGGATACTGGAGACGCGCGGGGACCTGTTAACGGTAGAAAACCTGCCGTTTGAGGCGCCGGAGATACTGCCCCTGGGACCAGCGGGCCCGTTGGTGGTGAAGGCGCCGTGGTGGGAGTCGCTGCGGGTGATCCTTACCAAGGAATGGCTCCGCCGCTACCGATACGTACTAATTGGCGTACTGGCCGGCATCCTGGTGATGGTAGTGGGAATGGTGTTCTGGCGCAAGAGGGCGGCGAAGCGCCGAAAGGCCGCGCCGCCGGTGGCGGCGGTGCAGGTGGAGGGCAGCGCCGACCGGATGGGCAAGCAGTTGGCGGATATGCAGGCAGCGCAGCGCCAGGCCGATGACGCTACGATGCTGGAGCTGAAGATGCCGCATGTCACCAGCAACAAGGCGATGGTGCTCCGCAAGCTGCTGGAGGATTCGGCTAAGAAGGATCCGAGCGCCACGGTCCAGTTGTTGCGCACCTGGATCCACGAAACGGATAACTGAGTCATGATCGCCAATACCCAACGGCCGGCCAATATCATCCCCGGCCTTCGTAAGGCGGCCATCACGCTGGTGGCGCTGGGCGATCAGATTTCCGGGGAGCTGTTCAAGCTGCTGGAAGAGGACGAAGTGGAGGCCCTCGGCAAGGAGATCTCCAAGCTGAGCACCGTGACCGGGGAGCAGGCCGAGAGCGTGATGGAGGAATTCCATCAGATGAGCCTGGCCCACGAGTACATGATGAAGGGGGGCGTGGACTACGCCAAGCGCGTGCTCAACACCGCCTTCGGGCCGGAGAGCGCGCGCAAGATCATCGACCGGCTGATGAAGTCGCTGGGCTCGGACGTGGCCACCTTCGATTCGCTCCAGAAGGCGGATCCCACGCAGGTGGCGAAGTTCATTCAGAGCGAGCACCCGCAGACCATCGCGCTGGTGCTGTCGCACCTGAATGCCAGCTCGGCGGCGGCCATGCTCATGGCCCTGCCGCCGGAGATCCGCACCGACGTAAGCATGCGCATGGCCAACCTGGAGCAGATCTCGCCGGAGATCGTCTCCAAGATCGCCACCATCGTGGATCTGAAGCTGAAGGCGCTGGGCCAGTTCAGCCGCGAGTCGTACGGAGGCGTGAGGGCGGTGGCGGAGTTGTTCAACCGCCTGGATTCGAACGCCAGCCGGGAGATCCTGGAGCAGATCGAGGAGCAGGAACCGGTGCTGGGGGAAGGGATCCGGAACCTGATGTTTGTGTTCGAGGATCTGCTGCTGATCGACGCCCAAGGCACCCGCGAGATCCTGTCGAGGGTGGATAAGAAGACCCTCACCGTGGCCCTGAAGGGAACCAGCGAGCAGTTGCGGGTGCACTTCTTCACCAACATGTCGGAGCGCGGCTCGGAAATGCTAAAGGAAGACATGGATGCCATGGGGGCGGTGAAGATCCGGGAGGTGGAGCAAGCGCAGCAGGCCATCATCGCCGTGGTGCGGCAACTGGAGTCGGAGGGCGTGCTGAGTCTCAAGGGTCAGGTTGGTGAGCAGTATGTGGTGTAGGGACACATGGCCGGTGTATTGAAGGGCGGCGACGCGCAAACCCCGCCGCGCGTCGAGTGGAAGGTGTGGGAGGGAGGGGCGGCGACGGGGGCGCCCCAGCCGCGGCCGGCCGGGGCGGGACCGGCGGGGGCGCCGGCGGCCGATGCCGCCCTGGTCGAAAAGCAGGCCTTCGAGCGCGGGTTCCGGGAGGGGGAAGCGACCGGGGCGCGCAAGAGCCTGGAGCAGTTGGATGCCGCCATCCAGGGCTTCGCCCGGAACGCCGCGCAGTTGGCGTCCTATAAGCCGCAGTTGCGGGCCGAAGTGGAGCGGCAATTGGTGAGCCTTGCGATGGCGGTGGCCCAGAAGATTCTCAGGCGCGAGTTGTCGATCGATCCCAATATCGTGCTGGCCGTGGTGAAGGGGTGTCTCCAGGAGCTGGGGAACGTCGAGATCTACCGCATTCGCGTGCATCCGCAGGACGTGCCGGGGCTGGCCGCATTCTTCCGGGAGCGGCAGCAGGGGAATATGGAGATCGTTCCCGACACTCAGGTCACGCGGGGAGGAGCGCTGTTCGAAACCGCCCAGGGGCAGCTCGACGCCCGGCTGGAGACGCAGTTGGTGGAGATCACCCATGGCTTGGCCGACCGCTAGGCACGTTGGGAACGTGGCGCACGCTCTCAGCGTGCCGCGTCGGCACTCGTGCCGACGCCTGGGCGTGGGTCGAGATGAGTCTCGACCCGGCAGGCTAAAGCCTGCGCCACGTCGGATACCTAGCGCTGAGCGGCAATGCTATTCGTGCGCTGCTCGGCAACCGCTCCCTAACGGTCGCGGCTCGGCGCCGGCGGGGGTGAGCCACGCATGACGAGCTGGGTCCAATCGAGACTGGCCAAGTTGGAGAACCTCCCCCTCTACCGGGCTACCGGCGTGGTGACGCAGGTGGTCGGGCTGCTGATTGAGTCCACGGGCCCGACCGTGTCGCTGGGGGACTTTTGCCGGATTGAAACCGGAAACGGGCGCGGGGCGCGCTGCCAGGTGGTGGGTTTCCGCAATGGGCGGGTGCTGGCGATGGCCCTCGAGGAACTCTCCGGCGTGGAGCTCGGACAGACCGTCGTAGCGCGGCGGGAGGCGGCGCGGGCGGGGGTGTCAACGGCGTTGCTGGGACGGGTCCTGGACGGGTTCGGGGAGCCCCTGGACGGAAAGGGACCGGTGGCTGCCACCCAGTACTACGATCTGTATCGGACGGCGCCGGGCCCGCTGCAGCGGGAGCCCATCTCGCAGCCCCTGGCCACCGGCATCCGGGCCATCGACGGGCTGCTGACCTGCGGGAAAGGACAACGCCTCGGGATTTTCGGCGGCAGCGGCGTCGGCAAGAGCACCCTGCTGGGAGCAATGAGCCGCCACAGCTTCGCCGGCGTGAACGTGGTAGCGCTGATCGGCGAGCGCAACCGCGAGGTGCGCGCCTTTCTCGAAGACGACCTGGGAACGGAAGGACTTAAGAAGACCGTCCTGGTGGTGGCTACCAGCGAGCAGCCGGCCCTCATCCGGGTGCGGGCCACGTTTCTGGCCCTGGCCATCGCCGAATTCTTCCGGGACCGGGGCGAGGACGTGCTCTTCACCATGGACTCGATGACCCGGTTCGCCATGGCCCAGAGGGAGATCGGCCTGGCCGCCGGGGAGCCGCCCAGCCAAAAGGGGTATCCGCCGTCGGTATTCCACCTGATGCCGAAGATCTTCGAGCGGGCGGGCAATTTCCCCACCGGCTCGATTACAGGCTTCTTCACGGTCTTGGTAGAAGGGGACGACATGAACGAGCCGATCGCCGACGCCGTCCGCGGCCTGCTGGACGGGCACATCGTGCTGTCGCGGGACCTGGCGGCGGCGAATCACTATCCGGCCATCGACGTTCTGGACAGCATCAGCCGGCTGGCCAACACCATCAACAGCACCGAGCACCGGCTTGCCTCCGCAAATTTGCGTACCTGCCTGGCGGTGTACCGGCAGACCGAGGACCTGATCAACCTGGGGGCCTACGCGTCCGGGTCGAATCCGCGGGTGGATGTGGCCATCCGGTACCGGGAAGCCATCCAGAGCTTCCTGCGGCAGGATCTGGCCGAGAAGCAGCCTCTGGAGAAGACGGTGGAGCAGTTACGATCCCTGGCGAACCAATTGGCGGTACCGGTATGAGATGTGGCGCAGGCTCTCAGCCTGCCGGGCCGAGACTCGTCTCGGCCCTGGATACTCAGGAAGGACCGAGCGCCGGCACGAGTGTCGGGGCGGCAGCCAAGAGTGTCTGCGCCACGATATGAAGCGATTCCGATTCTCGCTCCAGCGGGTCTTGGAGTACCGGCGGCAGCAAGAGGACCTGGAGAGCGGACGCCTGGCGCCGCTGGCGGCGGAGCGGGTCCGGCTGGAACGGCAGGCGGAGGGGCAGGGGGTCGAGTCACGGGAAGTGCGGGCGGCGTGTGCGGCGGCGGGGGCGTTGCCGGCGTTTATGGTACGGCAGGCGTTTGACGCCGCGGCCGGCCTGCTGCGGGCCCGGGAGCGCAGCCTGGACCTGGCTCAGCAAGCCGAACAGAGGCGTTTACAACAACTTGAGGTGGTGATGGAGGCGCGTCGGCGGGTGCGGTTGCTGGAGCTGCTGCGCCACAAAAGAAAGCTGCGCCACGGCCGGGCGGCGGACCAGGAGCTGGAAGCCATCGCCGGCGAGCTGCACCTGGCCAAGCTGCGGCGGGAATCCGCGAAATAGTGCTCATACTCTCGTTCTTGTTCCGATAAGAGTCCTTGGACACGGTTGAACAGACGGACCGCTACGGCGAGCCCGCCGGCCGGCAAAGGATTGCCGGCGAAATGACCGACCCAAGGATGGACCTACCATGGCATTCTCTATTGTTACCAACGTGGCATCGTTGCTGGCGCAGGACAACCTTCGCATCAGCGGCGAGCTGCAGCAAAGAACCATTCAGCGATTGACCTCCGGATTGCGCATCAATTCTTCGGCGGATGACGCCGCCGGACTGGCCATCGCCAACACCTTCCGATCGGACGTTGCGGTACTGCAACAAGGTATCCGGAACGCCAATGACGGCCTGTCGACCCTGCAGACGATCGACGGCGGCATCAACAACATTTCTCTGTTGCTCGACCGGGCCCGCACGCTGGCCACCCAGTCGGCGTCAGGGACCTTCACCGGCGACAGGAACGTGCTGAACAGCGAGTTCCAGACGACGCTGGACGAAATCGACCGGCAGTCGCAGGCGGTCGGCCTGGATACGGGCGGGTTGTTCGCGACGGCGTTGTCGGTGTTCATCGGGGGCGGGCGCGGGCACGCCGGCGACGCCAGCTCGGTGACGATCGAAAACGGGTCCGTAGGGGTGGACCTGACGACCTCGACGGTCGATGCGCGGAGCCTGGGGCTGAAGGGCGTGCAGGCGCTCGGAGGCACCAGCGGCACCACCGACATCGGCACGGGCTCGGCCTCCACCAGCGTGGAAGACATTGTCGGCAACGCGGCCAATCTCGCCTCGGTGCACACCTCCGGGTTCACGGACTTCTACTTCGCCGGCCCGGGCTTCGGCGACCAGAACAAGATAAGGGTCTCGGTGAACCTGTCGGGCATCGTGGACACCACCACGCTGGCCTCGGCGGTCAACGCCGCCATCGAGTCGGCGGGCACCGGCACCACCGCCGCCGCGCAGACCTTCAACGCGGCGGGCATTAAAGCCGTGGTCAACACCGACTCTGTTGGCGGGCAGCAGTTGACCTTCACCTCTTCGAGCACTGCCTTCCAAGTGGAGGCGGGCGACAAGCTGGCCAATGCCCTGTTGGGGAACTACACCTCTTCGAGCGATGCGACCGGCAAAACCCTCAACATCACCTTCACCGGGGCGGCTGCTTCCGGCGCCGCCGCCGCGACCTTCCTCAACGGCAACGACATCAAGATCCGGATCGAGGGGGGCGGGCTGACCGACGCGGTCGACATCAGCCTGGACGTCTCGGCTCTGGAGACCGTGGGCAGCGTGCTGAGCGAGCTATCGACAGCCTTCTCGGCGAGCACGGCCCTGACTGCCGCCGGGTTCACCCTGTCGGCGACAGCCGCCAGCGCCCTGGTGTTCACCAACACGCGTGGCGAGCGGTTCCGGGTGCTGACCTCCGGCGACGAGGAGAACCGGCTGGGTCTGGGCACGTACCTACGGGGTGGTTCGGGCGGTACCGACCCGATCTATACCGAGATCACGGGCGGCGCCAACGCCGGCGTGACCTTTGGCGGCAGCGTGCAAATCGCCGTTGCCGGGCAAGGCGAGATTGCCCCCATCACCCTGACGGTCTCGGCGCTGGCTGCCGGAACCGACACCACGGCCATGAACGAGCTGAACGCCCAGATCGCGCAGAGCGCGACCCTGAGCGCAGCGGGCCTGGAGGCGACCATCAGCGCCGGCGCTCTCAAGTTCGTGAGCCGCAACGGCACGCTGTTCCAACTCTCCAACAGTGCTGCCGACGCCAACTCCGCATTAGGGTTCTCGACGTTCGCCGGCGCGACTACGGCCAATACCCTGGCCGAGGTTGCCGGCTTCGCCGAGCACACCTTCAACTCGGGCGGCGCCGACGCTTCCTCCATCGGCGACGTGACCTCGTTCACCTCCATCAAATTCGGGTCGGACGAGCAGACCGTTACCCTTACCGCCAACGACTCCACCGGGACGGCGCACTCGCTGTCGGTGGTGTTGCGCAACGACGCCACCTCCCGCACCGGGGCCACGCTCGACGAGGCGCTGCAGGCCATTAACGCCGCTTTGCAGCAATCCAACGACGAGACCCTGAAGAAGATCGTGGCGGTGAAGGAGCGCAACGACGCGGGCTCGGCCGAGGGCGTGCGGTTCCTCAGCACCCTGAACGAGTTCCGGGTGAGCATCAGCGCGACCGAGCAGGCCGGCGGTCTCAATGCCGGCGTGTCCACGGTCCTCACTTCCAACGAGCTGACGGGCGGGGCGGTGACCGATATCGCCACCAAGGAGAACGCGGCCAACGCGGTCTCGTTGCTGGCAACCTCGATCACTTTGCTGGGCGCCGCTCAGGCGGCGGTCGGCAAGGGCCAGAACCGGCTGCAGTTCGCAGTCAGCCTGGCAGCGACCCAGGTCAACAACATTTCGGCGGCGCAAGGCCGGATCCGCGATGCGGACCTGGCAGCCGAAGCGGCAAACCTCACGCGTGCTTCTATCGCCCAGCAGGCCGGCATCGCGGCTCTGGCGCAGGCGAACTCGGCGCCGCAGGTTGTGTTGGCCCTGCTTCGTGGATAGCTCTGAGCAGGTGATGGGTGGTGGGTCTTGGGTGTTGGTTTAGCCGGCACCCGGCACGTGGGTGATGGGCGTTGGGTCTTGGGTGTTGGTTTAACCGGCACCCATCACCTATGACCCATCACCCATTTCATCGCCCATCACCCATTTTTCCGGGCAGTCTGGGGCAAACGGACACGCGCGGGGTCCGGTTCGAGTTGGAGGGCGGCCAAAACCTCGGGGAAGTCTTCGAGACGAAATTGGTGCTGGGGGCCTAGGGCGGACAAGCGCTCCAGAAGACGGGCGGCGGGTGGGAAACCAGGCGACAGGCGCCGGACTTTGTCGCCCCACAGGGCGAGGCGGGAGACCGAATGGGTCAGGACGGCCAGGACTAGGGCCAGGCAGTCGGCGCCGGGCTGAGACTCGTTGACCATGGTCGCCGATCGCTCCAGAACCTGAAGGGCTTCCTGGTAGCGGTTCAGCTTGACCAGCGCGCAGGCGTAATGGCTGCGTAGCGCGTCCTGCGCGGGCTCTTCGGTGGCGGCGGCGTGGTAGTGCTCGACGGCCTCCTCCAGGCGGCCTTCTCCTTCCCGGATCAACCCCAGCAGAAAGCGGGCGCGGCCCTGGACCAGCGGTATGTCCTGTGTATACTGGCAGTGCTCTTCGGAGATGGGGGGGGAGGGGACCAGGATCTTCGACAACTCGGCTTCGGCGCCGGCGGCGTCGCCTGCGGCGACCCGGGCGCGGGCGATCAGGTAGCGCAGCAGGGGGGACTCGCCATGCCGGTCGAGGAGCTGCTGGGCGAGACCCCGGGCTTCCGGATAGCGGCCGACGTCGTTGAGGAGGCGGGCGTATTCGGCCCGCGCGCCGGTGATCCAGGGAAGCCGGGGAGGATCCTCCGGCCACGTGTCGCAGATATAGGCAACCAGACTCTCATAGCGCTGGAGCAGCTCGGCGCCGGTGGCCAGGTTGGCGTGGTGGAACAGGTAGTTGGTGCGCAGGATAGGGTCCTGGGTCTCGGGGTCCTGGAGGGCCTTCTCCAGAAGACGGGAGTTGCGGGCGCGCTTGTCCCGTTCGGCGTAGACGGCGGTTTGGTAGCCATAGTGGAGCACGCGGGCGGCAATTACCCGGGTGGGTACGGGGAGCCGGGGTTGCACCACCTGCTCGTGGATGCGGCCGATGAACCGTAGGCCGGGAGAGAGGCGATACAGGCGGGGGGCCGTCCCTTCCCGGCCCCGGGAACCCTCGTTGTCCACCGTGATGAAGGGCAAAAAGCCGACCTCCCAATCCCGCCCGGCGGCG
>Ga0180069_1000262_pt1 | contig 10788 bp, 12 predicted proteins | sample EasRivERM_16_10D_2_FD_121793 | JGI IMG/M metagenome (GOLD analysis project Ga0180069, IMG submission 121793) | Soil microbial communities from meander-bound floodplain in the East River, Colorado, USA - East River metaG ERMLT231B'_16_10D | ecosystem: Environmental > Terrestrial > Soil >...
AAGGTTTCTGCTACTTGGGTTATAGTCGCCATGGGGATCCTTTTGTCATGTTTGGGCTTGAACACCACCATCATGCCAGAGAATCCCCTCTTTTACACCTTACGTTGATGCACATGGGCGGCACATCTTCTGCCCCACATGCTTTGCCCAAATACGATTCCCATCCGAAGCGATTACTTCCCTGAGTCCAGGTGAAGGTACCGTGATCGATCAAGTCGGTGCGAATGGAGGTCCTGTCATCCAGCATGGGATAAACAAGCAGCTGGAAAATTGGTTTGATCTCTTTTCGGTCACAGGTAAGTTGTACAAGAGCCGCTGCCAGTCCGCCGCCGGCGCTTTCACCACCGATAGCGATACGATTTGGGTCCACTCCAAGTTGTGCCGCGTTCGATTTCACGAACTCCAGGGCTGTGTAACTATCATTCAAGGCAGATGGAAATGGATATTCAGGCGCATAACGATAATCCACCGCGAAGATGACAATTCCCAATTCACGCACATATTGAATGCAATAAGGATCACCCTGTTCAGGTTTTCCGACAACAAATCCACCGCCATGCAGCCATAATAATGCGGGCGCTAATGCGCTCATGGTTTTTGGGCGATATACTCGCAAACGGATTTGCGATGGATCATCCTGGCGTGGAACATAGAGGCTTTGTATCGAAACATCGTCTGGAGTTTTTCGTCTCCATAGAACCTTATCCAAAAAACGCAAAAACCACAGATTCCTGCGGGATAAATTGAAATGCGGAAGTCTTTTGGCAATCTTCTGTAGTTCTGGATGTACCATGGATATTTGGTTGTTCATGAGATAGATTATTCTCCTTTGGCGAGGAGGGTTTAGGTAGAATATCCATTGCCCGTAAGCGGAGACCGTTGACCCTGAATCGTCCAGCGTCTATTGTCGAAGCTCTCCGCCAACACGGACTCAAACAACCCCTCCATGCTTCGACCCTCCCGATGGTCGTCAGCACGACGCCTGCCTCTCCGCCTCGCGAGGCTCAAACGCCGAGAGCCTCCCCTAATTCACAAATGCGGCTTGTTGTTCTCCTCGTATTCTTGCTTGACGCGATAAACAATGGAGCCCAAGACCTTATCGGCATCCTGCTCATTCATTACTTCATCATAGTGAACTGTGTGTTCAACATGGAAGTTATTCGGCCAGTCCACTCTGATCAGTACTTCAGGGGGTATAGGTGGGCGCGGTCGAAAGCTCACACTCACAGCCGCGCCATTTCCAATCTGATCGGACAACTCAATCAATTTAAAGATAACCTGTTTCATAGAAAGCATCCTCCATCAACGCTGACAGAATTACTGCTCGTTTATTTTACCCCAATGAATGATTGCCGCGGCCCTTGGTCTCTTTTTGGATCGATAATTATCAAGCTGCAACTGGATATCCAATCAATTAATCTCACTTCGATTCCGCCTTTGATACTATTTTTGCTTTTATGGGCAATGGATACAATTGAACGCAAAGAAAGATGGATATTCTCAACATCTGAACTTAGCGACTCGACACTCCCTTCGGTCGCCACCACGCCCGCAAACAGATTCATTGCAAGCCATCCACAAAGTCTTTTGACATTCGTAATGTTGCCCCTGTCAATTCCACAACACGCTTGACTGCGGCAGCCTTGTTGCCAGCCAATAAAAAGAATTTCAGGTCAGCAATGACTTCTTCGGGCAATTCAATTTTGCCTGTCTTTTTGTTTACAGGATAAACTGGCACAATTTTCTTACGCTGTTTTTCATAGAGTTTTTCGATGACTTGCAAGATCAGCGGTTCAGATTTCTTCGGCATCTTTTAGCCTCCAAAACTCTCGCTCAACACGGACTCAAACAACCCGTTGAGCTGCCGCGCGGACTCACCCATCCGCCCCAGCAGCGACTCGATGTCTCGACTGGGCTCGACAACCACCCGCGCTACCACGCCCGTCGATCGCGAAGCACCCCGAAGCGAAGCGTAGGGGGCAAACTCTTCTTGCAGGCTCAGCGGAAAGCAATAGCACGAGTCAATCTTTGATCGTTTCATCATCTTCCATCGCATGAATAATGGCCAGTATAACGCCATCAGTATTATTCGTCACATCATTGTTCCAAAAGCGGATTACCTGGTAGCCTAGTGATTCCAAATATTTCGTTCTCTCTTCATCGTACTCTTCCTGCTCCAAGTGCTGACTGCCATCCAGTTCGATGACGAGTTTAGCTTTGGGCGAGCAGAAGTCGGGGATGTAATTTCCGACAGCGTGCTGTCTGCGGAATGTAACTCCCAACTGGTCATCTCGAATTCGTGACCAGAGTTTACGCTCTGCGGGAGTTGACTCTTTTCGTAGTTTGATTGCTTGGTGTTTGGTTTTAGGGTTGCTTCTCTGTTTGCGCGGCATATCTGCCCCCACCTAGCCTCCCCCATTTGCAGCCCGCAAAAACCAGCAGTCTGAAAATAGGGGAGGGACGATTTCAACTTGGGTTCGAATTTTTGTATTCATAAATACGCGATATTCACCTTCCCCAAATTCGACGTTCCCCAGTCGCATTTGGGGAAGGACGGGATGGGGCTAATACTCGACCCGCACCACCACGCCCGCAAACTCTTCTTGCAGGCTCAGAGCAGAGTCATTCCATATATCAGTTCTCATTATTTTTCTTTTCTATTTTTCACAGGCTTTACAGCATTTTCCAAATCAATACGATAGGCAATGATAGTTTCATAGATGCTATTATAGAACCACCCACGAAATTTAACTGCTTCTCGAACAATCAAAATTGATACTATCAATAGCAGGACGCTCATCAATACAAAAAGCGGACTCCAAGAAATGAAAAATTGGATCAGACTATTGATTGCCATGAGTAAAAGTCCCAAGCCAACATTGCGCAACATAACGGAAAGCGCGTTATTCCGCTCAAGTTCACTAGCCAATTCCAAATTTTTTGTCCGTATGAATGCCAATAAAATTTGCCAATCCCCGTCTTCAAAATCAATAATCCAACGATGTTTATTTTTTTGCTTGAATTCTGCAAAAGTGCGGGCACTATAACCTGGCTTATTAAACACCTTGAACAAAGCATACGCGAGATTATCAAATGTCCCACCCAGAATATACGCAATTACAACGAGAACCAAGGATGCGATAAACGAGAGGTTATTAATAGTATTCAGGTCGAAGGTCACCAGACCCAAAATTGCCCCGAATTGAGCAACGGCTACGATATATAAACCACCAGGAATAATTCTTGAAAAAATTTCATAAATTCCTAATCGAATGTTCATTGTTGCTCTCCAAAGCTCTCCGCCAATAAACTCTCAAACAACCCCTCCACCCCCCGCGTGGACTCCCCATCCTCCCCCGCAGCGACTCGACCCGCGCCACCACGCCCGCAAACTCTACTTGCAGATTATCTGATTTCATAGGCAATCATTCCCGCTTTCATAGCACCAGTGACTGTACCGTCCACTTCTTCTGCTCCAGGGAAAAACCATTCTTCGGAATCGTATTTTTCGCTTGAATATTTAAATATGGCGAATTCCCAATCATCCATTTTCCCATTCCATGTGAGACGACAAATGGGCAAAGGCTCATGTCGATCTGTACGATCCAGATAAAGTAATTTACCTTTGAAACGGGCTGAATAACCACGCTTTATCTTTTTTGAAAAAAAAGCGCTCAAGAGAGATGTCGATTCCTTCAGGTTTGCACGGTTGAACTCATCAATCAGTTTTTGAACTTCTTCCTGAATTTCCGTTGGAATGGCTTGTTTTTTTGGCATGGCTATTCTCACTCATTCAAATACACGTTTGCCGAAATCAGAAAAGCCCGTTCTGGCTTGCCTGTGAATTGACCATCATCATACATGGACAATTCATATTTCTCATTGCTGTATGTATAAAAAGCAAAACCCCATTCGTCGTTGCCAAAATACCGCAGACGACAAAGATGGTTGGGAGTATTGCGCAGACGCTCGGCATATTCTTCACGAGTTTCATCCCAATCTGCGGGAGGCCAGCCATCGGTCAGAACGGGCTCGGTATAGGCGTCAATGTAACAGAATTGATTCTTGAAACGAATCTCAAGGCGCGTGTATTTGCCCTTGAATTCCTTCTCGGCAATTGCACGGATGCGTTTCTCCACATCCACTTGCACAGCGGAAGGGATTTTTATGCCGCCTGTATTGGGATCAAACATCCATTGGTTTGGTGTCATTTTACGCCTGCCTTCTTTCAAGAACTAAAACTCTCACTCAAAAGGTACTCAAACAGCCCCTCCACCTGCCGCGTGGACTCCCCCATCCGCCCACGCAGACCCTCAATGTCTCGACACTCCCTACGGTCGTCGACAACCGCCCGCGCTACCACGCTCATAAGAAACAACAAAGGCTGGGGGATTACTCCTGAGGCAAAAAATGGAGAGTGTCCATGACCATCGTGTATAAGTTCTCCAATGGGGTAGGTTCTGCCACATTTGGATACCATGGCATAAAGACAAGGTTGTATAAACGTTCGTTATGGACAATGAACACGTAGCGCGCGGAATCCTGAGCGGGGAGCCCGTCAACCACAACTGCCTGTTCGCCATCCACTTCCACTTCAAAACGGGTAATGTTGAAGCCCTCGCCGAGAGCAGCGATACCCTCGTCTGCAATCTGAGCCGCGGTGCGGCCTGCTGCATCTGTTATTTCAATATATAGCCAGGCGTCCCCAGGCATTTCGCCCCCGTCGGAGGCTGGGTTGATAACGATCTGGTCCGGAAAAGTCGTGGAGTACTCTGCAGGGTAAAGCAGGCAATAACCCTCTTCGGCGTTCGTCAGAAGTTTTGTCTCTGATGTTGGGGCCGGGCAAGCGTCCCTTGAATTTGAGCAGGATGCCTGCGCAAGCGTGGTCAGCATCAACATCAAACTCAGGATCAACTTTTGCTTCGTTTTCATTCAAGCCTCCTTTGGCCTTCTGATTTTCAACGTTTGCTGAACTGGTATTGTTCCATATACCCCTACTTATTGAACACCTCACTCAACAATGACTCAAACAACCCGTTGACCTGCCTCCCCGCCTCCCCCATCCGCCCTCGCAGCGACTCGACCCGCGCTACCACGCCAACCACACATTGACCTTCGATGAAACAAGTATATTTATAAACACTCTACATTCCCCCTTCCCCATTTAGGGGGAAGGACGGGAAGGGGCTCACGGTTTCTGACCAGCGAGTTCTTCATACTTTTTGAAATCAGCTTCGGCTCATGTTGGCTGAACCGAGAACGAGAAGCGAGCAACACGCAAAACCCAAGTTCGCAATGTGGTCAATTTGAAAGGTTTCTTCCATACATTGTTTTGTGCAACACGGTCTAGGCAATCCAACATATAGTGCCAAGAGCTTTCAGTATTTTGGGCTTCATCTGTTTGCTTTGTGCTCATAACATTATCATTAATGGTTTGCCGTAGTTGTTGTTCATTAATCCCTGTATTTTGATTTCTCTTCTTAGTCTTCTTGCGCACCTGCTCACCTGTTGTCTCCGCTTCTTTATTTTTAAGGGCATCTATCACTTCTTGCCAAGTGGATGTACGTCGTCTCTTATTCGACTCTTGAATATCGAGCCAAGCGTCTAGACGATAAAGTAATTGATTCGATTCATTTGGAAACGCCGTAATTGCCGCCAAAAGCAAGAGTGCTACCTGATATTCACCGGGTTTTTTCTTAGTGCCTTCGAAGTTCTCCACATCCCTGCCTGTAACCAATCCAGCGCGCAAGAGGCGATAAATGTTGATAAAGCGCTTGACCGTGCGCGGTGTTCGAAACATCAGCCACAACCGCTGAATGTCATCTTTCTCCCATTGGGTAAATTCTAGTTGCCGCGGCGGGATTGGGGTGAAAGGCGTTTCTAGTGGTTCTTTCTTTTGCTCAGCTTTTTGGTCGTCTCGAGTCAAAGCTTCAGGAGTGGGCGCTTCGGTGCCTACACCTAGTTTGTTATCGATCTGGGCAGGCTGATTACCTTCCGGTGTTTCAGTTTCGCTGGACGTAAGCTTTTCCTCGGACGGTTGTACATCTGATCGCGGCTCCTTTTGCGGTAGAGGCTTGAGCAAATCATCTACCAAGCTCTGGTAACCGCCTTTTTCGACCGGGCGCAGGGCAAATGGAATTTGAAAGATTTTCTCGAGGTAGTCCTGTGGTGTCGAAAAAAGCGACATCCCAACGCGGCCATCTAACAAAACCATGCCACCCTTCTCGTTAAGTGTTGCAGGATAATGCTGGGCAAGCGAATGTCTCAGCCATCGTGGATCTACGGCAACGACAACGACAAACAATGGGAAGAAAAGCAGAAGGTGAATCGCCTCCAAGACTTCTACGACTCGCTCCGGCTTGCAACGGTCCAGGTCGTCAATAAACAAAATGATCCGTTGGATGGGTGGAGCTTTCTTGAAGTCACGCCTTTCATCGACCATCTCAGCAAAAATACGGCTCATATTCTCAAAATCTGACCGGATCAAACTGATAATGCCTAAATGCTGGGCATACGCACCTGTGCTGGCACGAGTCTCAATCAGCCGTTGAAGTTTGCGCTCCGGCCGTAGTTCCTGAAGTTCATCCTGTAGATGCTGGAGTTCTGTTTGTGCCATTTCCAAATTGGTGAGTGCAGCCTGTTCTTCTGCTTGAGCTTCCGTCAACGCTTTTCGTGCATTAATTACATCCTTGTCGTTTTCAATTTTTGTTTGCCTAATATTTCTAGCTTCCTGGAAGGCAGACTCAACCTTCTTGACCATTCCCAACCCCCGCCTAACTTGAGCCTGTAACCAGCCAATAACGAAAAGGAGGAATGTGCTAATCTCTGCCACTCGTTTGCCAGCATCAGTGAGCCACCCTCCCCAGCGTTCGATGGCAGACGTGAATATGACAGGCAGGATGACTACAAACACAGTCATCAAAACTAATGTTATCGGAGAATGTAGTAGACTTGCTGTCACTGCTGTGAGCCGCCCAGAGAGATTCTTGACCTGTCCATCAAGTTCCTCCAACGCTTCATAAGTTTGGGCCGCCTCTGGTACGCCTAACGCCGTCGCTGCCTCCCTAAGCGGTTGATTAAACTTCGAACCTTTCAATAAATCGGGGATGCTGCTGATCATCCCCAGTAACTTATTCTCTTTCCCTTCTCGCTCTTTCCTCTTCTTTTCTAAACTTTCTTCCGCCGAGTTTACTCGTGTCTTAGCCTGATCAAGCTGGGTCTCAGCCTTGATTGTCTTTTCTTTAGCTTCCTTGATCTGTGCCTCTATGATTTTTTTCTTTATATCATCCGCAGTTTCTTTTTCTTTATTTAACTCACGATCCAATCCCTCATAAATACGTGTCACCAAACTGGCCCAAAGATTGGAATCTGAAAAATGCCACGCATTGAATTCGATTTGCACCACGCGGGAACACCACATGGCTTCTGCTTCAGACTCTTGCTCTTCTTGTTGATAATGACTAGCGACCTGACTGACATACTTGCGAAGTTTCCCCATAAAAAAGGTCTTGCCGGAACCCCAATCACCGAACAATCCAAGAGCAAGTGGTGGCTGAACTTGTTTGAAAGTGAGCACGTTTGCAATATTAGCTACTTCGCGCTCGATATTTAGCAAATCAGGTGACTCCTCATTAACCCGATCGGATATATATCCAGCGACAGGAGGCGCAAAGACTGGCAAAGAGTCTAGGCGACGATCGTTTTGTAGCTTTGAGTCGATAGTCTGGTCAACGACTTGAGCATCTTCGGTCCACACCGTTAGCTTCTGCTCTTGCTCCGACAAATAAGGGAAAATAGCATCAAATGCCGACTTTCTCGAGGAAGGATCGTCGATACTCCAGACAAACTTGAGGGTATTCGATGCTACATCACTTCGCATTCCTTCCTGTAAATGTGGCAGCAACTGGCTGATGATCTTCACGCGAGATGACAGATCACCAATTTTTCTTGCGTCCTCGAGCGCATCAAATGTCAATTGATCGCGCGATACCTCTTCCTGAATATGTGGCAGCAACTCGATATACGCTTGAACCCGACCGAGTTCATCACCGATTGCCCGGGCTTTTTCAATCCGCACGCTTATCTCATCTGGTTGTATACCTGCTGGCACCTCGGAGGTTGACGAACTCTGTTCAACAGGATTGGATTGTCGAATTAATTCGCTTGGAGGAATTTTCTTTTCCTCCTTGTATTCATCTTCTAACACCGAGAGAAATCCGAAGGAATCAAGATATGACTTTAGCTCATGATCAAGCCGCGCCAACCCCCAAATCGTCAATTGGCCGTTGATGACTTTAACCTTTTGCTTGACCCTATCAAGGTCATACAATTGGGACAAGTCATTGAACCACTCCCCGAGTGTCCTCAGATCGCTCTTAACGGGTCCATTTTCCCCACGGATCTTCTCGCCCAAGCGCCTGGCATATTCGGGATGTAATGTAAGAAGTTCTAAAACGATCTTCCAGGAGCTAATTTGCTCACGACCTGAAAAAGAACCTATTGCTCCTCGAACAGATGACGAAAGTGGTAAAGATTTAATATCAAAATTCTGTTCTGCCATATTTACATCCTTATTTATATACTAATTAGTATACACCCCCACTCCAGCCATGACACTTGCCACCCGCCTCCCCCGCTCATCCTCCGCGGACAGAAGCCGGCATCCCAGCGCATCACACAGCAATCGATTGTTCATAATGTTTTGTCCACGTAATCAATCCATATTTAATAGATAAGGCTTCCAGATCGCTTGGCTCCAATACTCAAGGTTTCCGATATTTACTTCATATTTTCCCGTCTCCTCGATTATGCCCTTTAAATTTTTATCCATTTCTGCTATATGGTCATTCAGTTTTTCAATGGCTGCTATTGACGACCGATACCGCGGATGCGACCTATTTGCCATATAGAAATCTTCATTGCCCTGCTGCTTGATCCAGTTACTTTTAAGAGCGATCAGTATTTCTCTTTTCCAATCGCGCCAAACATTTTCGCCTGGATACCACCATTCTTCCAAAAATAACGCGTAGAGGCATCTTACTTCAACAACAGAAAACTCCTCTAATTCTTCTTTGACGTTTTGCAGGAGCGCGTTATATTGCTCGCTAGACGGCAACGATCTGAACTCGATTTCTTGCACAGCGTCTTTATCCTTCAGCTCTTTTAAAACTGCTATTTGTTCATATAGCATAGCGTTTTGCATTTGGAGTTCCTCATTTAGTTCAAGGGAAGCAGTAACCTTTTCTTGTTCATTCCTAAATGAAGCACGATCAATAAAGTTCGGCTCAGGTAAACCTGCCAGAATCTTTGGCAATACATTAATAAAGCCTTGTTTCTTAACGCTCCACCTAGGAGTGCTTCTTCCTGCCTGAGGAAAAAGTTTTGTAATCTCGTCTCTCAACTCATCCAAGCCGGCGTCACTCATTTCGGCAGTTTGTTTTCCTAGCATAACAATTCCTACTTCGCGAGGGATGTTGGGTATCACAAGGGGAAAAACCTTCTTGTTCAAAGCCCAAACAGCCCCCATTTCTGCCATGCAAAATTTACTTGCGAAGTAATTAGGCGTTATTACTAGAATGATAAAATCCGAAGCTTCCAATTTCCCCTTGATCCATTCTACGAAATCATCCCCAGTTTGAATACCCGCCCCATCGACAGAGGTACAGTGAATATCTTCACCCCTGATATCACAGCCAGTTTGTAGTAAATCGTATAAAGTATCAACGAGTGGTTTATCTGCAACAGCGTGACTAACAAAAATTGATGGCATAGTTTCTCCCTAAATTATGAGGCTCCCACCCCAGCCATCACCGCCGCCACCAGCCTCCCCCGCTCCTCCTCCGCGGACTGGAGACGGGCTTCCAGCGCATCACCCAACCACACGTTGACCTTCGTTGTAATTATCATATTCATAAATACTCTACATTCACCTTCCCCATTTAGGGGGAAGGACGGGATGGGGGTCACGGCAACTTCTCCCCCGTGAGCTCTTCATATTTCTTGAAATCGGCTTCGGCTTCGGCGGTATGTCCCAGTTTTTGGTAGGCATGACCGCGACTGTAGTAGGTGAATGCATGATTCGGATCAATGCTCAGCACTTGATTGAAGTCCTGAATACTCCGCTGATACTCACCCAGATTTAGATATGCCACTCCACGAAAATAAATAGATTCAACAGCCTCTGGATTGTTTTCTATTTCCTGGTCAAAGTCCTGAATGGCTCTCTGGAAATTGCCCAGCAAAAAGTAGACAAAACCACGCTGGTAATAAACATCTGAAAAATACTGATCTAGGTAGATGACTTTGTCAAAATCCTGGATTGCTAGTTCGTAATTCTTGATTGCACCGTGGGCGCGACCGCGATTAAAGTAAGGCTGAATAAATTCGGGAGAAATCTCAATTGCATGACTAAAGTCCTGAACCGCCTCATCATAGTTTTGCAAAGCATAATTGGCAAGACCACGTCCGTTGAGGGATACAGGTTGTTTCGGATCGATTTTGACAGCCATATCGAAGTCTTCGATTGCCCGAGGAAAATCATTTAATTGGTAATATATGAATCCGCGATTGCCATATGCTTCAGCAAAATCCGGAAATAGGCGAATGACCTGATCATAGTCTTGTATTGCTCGCTGCTGATCTTCCAGCATGGAGTAGGCAAGACCGCGATTCAAGTATGACAATCGATATTGTGGATCGAACTGGATGGCCAAATCGTACTCTTTGATTGCGAGCTCGAATTCACCAAGGTAGTCATAGATCACCCCGCGATTGTAATAACCCAACCCG
>Ga0180069_1000263_pt1 | contig 10787 bp, 9 predicted proteins | sample EasRivERM_16_10D_2_FD_121793 | JGI IMG/M metagenome (GOLD analysis project Ga0180069, IMG submission 121793) | Soil microbial communities from meander-bound floodplain in the East River, Colorado, USA - East River metaG ERMLT231B'_16_10D | ecosystem: Environmental > Terrestrial > Soil >...
ATCCCTTCGCCCACAACAGCAAACACCACCTCCCCCACAGCTTGCCCCTGGTGATCTCGTCCTATCACCCCAGCCAGCAAAACACGCTAACCGGCAAACTAACCGAGCCGATGTTTCGGCAGGTGTTCCTGACCGCCCGGAAGGCCGCCGGGCTGCTGGCGCTTGGCAACTAGACTGGTGTCCTCACACCAGCGACTCCGATCTTGGCAAGTTCCGCTTTCGGATCGTCGGATTTTGGCGCTTCTGGGTAGACGGGCCCCACATACTTGCCTTGCAGGTGCGTCTCCAGGTTAGGACTGCTGACTTCGAGGAGGATTAGTTGTCCGGTATGCACCGGGGTGGAGCGAAAGAGGGTCCCGTAGAGGTCGGCGATCTGGGGGCCGGCGGCAAGCTGGAGCTTGCGCTCGTTGTCCGTGCCGAGGACCGGGAGATCCCGCTGGAACTCGCCGACCAGCTTCTTGGCGATGGGGGGAGGCGCCGAGGTGCGTGGGACCGGGGCCGATGCGGAGGTCCCAGTAAACATGGTCGCCGTTGGCGATGACCGCGTCGGGTTGGTGGGCGAGGCCCGTGAGCAGGAGCTTGCGGCGGTTCTGGATGCTGACCCAGTAGGGCTGGTTGGTGTCGAGGACGCGGGTGGCGTCGTGGCCGCCGGCACAGGTGTAGATGAAGAGACGGAAGCGGTCCACGGCCAGGTCGGGAGCGGGGAAGGTGCGGAGGGGCCAGGGGTCGAAGAGGGCCTTCCCGGCGGCGTCGTGGAGCTGGAGCTGGTAGCGCGTGGAGGGCTGGAGCCGGTCCACGTCGAAGGACCAGAAGAAGCCTTGGGTATCGCTGCGAACTCCGGGTGCGCGGCGGTCGCCGGCGCGAAGGATGGGGGGTTTCGAGAACGGACGGTCGAAGGAGGCCTTGAGCCGGATGCGGTGGTGGTTGACGGTGGGGGGGAGGTGGGTGAGGGGTGATTGGCGTGGGGTGTTGGCTAAGGCGGCGGAGGCGAGGAATTGGCGGCGGGTCATGGTGTCTCGTAGGTTTTCGTACCACAGAATGCCGCGGTTGTCGATGGGCGGAGCAGCGGTAGCGGTGGTATAACAGCGGAATTATGTGGCGGGCGCAGTGAAGTGGCTGGACCGCGGCCTGTTTGCCCTGGCCGTGGCGATGGGGGCGGCGCAGGCCTGGGCCCAACGTTACTGGGTCAGCGCCGACGGTATTAGCTATCTGGACCTGGCCGACGCCTGGAGGCGCGGCGACTGGCGGGCGGCGGTGAACGCTTCCTGGAGCCCCCTGTATCCCGGGCTGCTGAGCCTGTCGCCGGCGGCGCCGCAGTGGGAGATTCCGGCGGCGCACTTGGTCAACTACGTCGCCTACTTGTTCGCGTTGGCGTCCTTCCGGTTTCTGCTGGGCGGCGTGATGCGGGACGGTTGGCCGCGCTGGGTGTGGCTGGGGTTGGGCTACACGCTGTTCTTGTGGTCAACCCTGCGGCAGACCTCGCTCGCCGTGGTGTCGCCGGATGTGTTAGTAGCAGGCTTGGTGTACCTGGCCGCCGGGCTGCTGCTGCGGGGTTCTTCGGCTGGGGCCCTGGGAGCGGTCCTAGGGTTGGGATACCTGACCAAATCGTCCCTGTTTCCACTGGCCGGGGTATTCCTGGCCCTGGCTGGAAGCCGGCGGCGGATGGCGGTGGCGGCAGCAGCGTTTGTGGTGGTGGCCGGGCCGTGGGTGGCCGCGTTGTCGCGGTCGAAGGGAAGGCTTACGTTCGGCGACGCGGCGCGGCTGAATTGGGCCTGGTATCTGGGAGGCGTGCGGCGGTTCGCGCACGGCCAGGGGGGACCGCATTCCCCGCCGCAGATCCACGCCGACCCGGCGGTGTACGAGTTCGCCGAGCCGATTTCGGGCACGTATCCTCTTTTCTACGATCCTTCCTATTGGTACGACGGAATTCAGGGAGAATACCAATGGAGCCGTCATGCCCAACTGCTGGCGGCGAACGCGAAGGTCTATTTTTCCTACCTGTTCCTGACCCACGCCCACTGGCTGGCGGGGCTGCTGGTGGTCTGGTGGAAGGGTCCCGGCTGGAGGGGGGTTGGGAAGGCGGTCTGGGACCAGAAGGTTCTATGGATACCTGCCGTGGCCGCGCTGGGGATGTACGGTGTGGTCCACGTGGAGACTCGCTATGTCGGGGGATTCGCCGCGCTGCTCTGGCTAGCCCTGTTGGGGATGGCGCGGCTACCCGGACGGCTCTTGGCCGGAATTGGGGCGGTGCTGCTGGCCCTCCAGGGGCTACGGGTGGTGAAGTGGTCGGTCGAGATGGCGCGCCAGGAGCGCCCTGGGAACGAAAACTGGCAGATCGCCGAGGAGTTGGGAGGGCGGGGGGTGCGGCGGGGGGACCGGGTAGGGGCGGTGGGATGGTTCCTGGGGCCGGCTTGGGCGCGGCTGGCGCGGGTGCGAATCGTGGCCGATGTGCCCGAGGACGAAGGGGTGCGGTTCTGGGAGGCGACCCCGCCGGCGCGAGCGGAGGCGGTCAGGGCGTTCGGCCGCGCCGGCGTCCGGGCCATCGTGGCGGCCCGCGCTTCCGGGGATCCGGAGACGGAAGGCTGGCGCCGCCTGGGAGCCACCGGGCGCTGGATCTATGTATTTCGCTGATTTACATCGTCGAGGATGACCTCGGCGGCCCGCGGCAGCAGGTCGAAGCCGTGTCCGATCCGCAGCGCCCGGACTCCGGGACCGTTTACCAGGGCGGCAAACAGATCCGTCTGGCGGCGGATCATGGCGGTGTCCTCGATATCCAGGCGGTGAGACTGCTCCATCAACTCGATGAAGGCCCGGGTCCCGGGGAGCGCTTCCAGGATTACCTCCCGGCCGTCGGGGTTATGGTCCCGTGGTTCCATCATGTAGAGGCGTCGCAACGGAAAGGAGGCGGACCAGAAGGACGGGTCGGCGTCCACGGTTAGGACGGCCTTGCCGCTCTCATCGAGAGTCCAGGGGAGAGGTCCCAGCTTCCGGAGAGCGTCCAAAGAGCTGGGCCAAAGGCGGATTTCGGGAAGCCCCGGACGAACGTAGATGCCCTCCGGACGGCGCTCCAGAGGGAGATAGTCATCGGCCAGGACGCGGTAACCCAGCCGGTGCAGATAGGCGGCCAAGGTAGACTTGCCGGCACCGCTCAGGCCGCTGAAGGCCACCGCGCCCGAGCCGACTTGAACTGCCGCGGCATGGATAGCGTCACGGCCGCGTAGATTGAGCGCCAGGGGCAGGATGGGGTAAAGAAAGGCTTCGCGGATCTCGCGGGGCCCAGCCCGGCGGTCGGGCCGGCAAACGATAGCAGCTCCGTCGGCGGAAAGAAAAAAATCCCCCGCACCGTGCTCGCGCAAGAGATACCCCTCCGGCTGCCGGGCGCAGCTCAACCACGCGTCACCATTCCTGCGATGCCAATACTGGTGATACCACCGGTGCTCGGAAAGGGGCTCCGTCCGGGCCCCACCCACCGTGAACCGGATGTCCGGGCCTGCCTGTTCCCAGCCAGGCAAGCCCAACATCTCCACGTCGCTCAGAACGGAAGTTTGGTAAACCCAGTAGCCGTGTTGGCGGGCCACCGAATTACGTGCCGGCGATCGTACCCCCGGTGGCGCTGTCGCCTGCTACGGACGCGGTACCTTGGGTCAGAACGGAAACGTTCCCATACTCTGTCAGCTTCGGAGAAGTGTAGAGTTTCCGGACTACCGGTTCTGCCGCCTGGGTCTGTTCGTTATCGCGCATTTGTCCTCCCCCTGTGAACTAGGGCTTCGCCAGTAAGGCTATGTTCAGAAACATATATCATACCACAACTCCAGTTCCAAAATAGAAATAATGGTGGCGTTTGCCCAGTGGTTTCCCAGGCGGGAGCTGTCCAACAGGGCACGAGCCTGGCCTGGGACGAGCACCCCAAGGGATTCCAGTTTCAGGCCGTCGAACAGGTGCTCAATCGCACAGCGCTGGCGGCGGTGTACCTGTTCCTCGACCAGGCAGTCGAAAGTGACCTTGGACTCCCGCGACCGTATCTTCTCCGGAAGGATGCCATGTAACGCATTTCTTAACAATAGCTTAGGGACCCCCTCTCGAAGGCGTTCGGTGTCCGGGATGGCCAGGCAGAAGTCCAGCAGCCGGCGGTCGAGGAAGGGGTGGCGGTTTTCGAGCGAGTGAGCCGATAGCATGCGGTTGTTCCACTCGTTCGAGAAAACCATGTTGTGGCTGCGGGTGAAGCAGTCGTAGAGGCCTCGCTGGGTGAGGGAACGAAACGGCAGGTTGGGCGAGGCGCGGTGCGCCATAGCGCGCTCGTGGAGGCGGTGGAGAGCGACGAAGTCCGGGCGCATCCAGGGTCCGTCGTGAGGAATGGAGCGGGGAAACAGGCGCAGCCGCAGCCGGCGCGAGACCTGTTTGAGACCCTCCGGGGCCAAGGGCCAGAGGGAGTGCTGCGCCAGAAGGCGCCAGAGAGGAATGTCAAGCCGCCGGCCGGTGCGGAGGCGGTCGATCAGGCGGGGCAGATCGCCGGCGACGACGTAGTCGGCGCCGCGGGAGGGGCTCGACGAAAATAACTCATCGCCGCCGATCCCATCCAGCAGAACACGGATACCCCGGGTGTGCGCGCAGCGGGAGAAAAGGGTGAGCTGGGCGACGGCAGGGGGATGAAAGAGAATGTCGGGGAACAGGGGGGCCCGCTCCAGCCGGGCCGCCTCGTGGAAATCCTCGCCGTAGAGGATACGGTGGACCGGCACATCCAGGCCGGCGGCCACGGCGTCGAGGTACTCGGTTTCTTCACAAGGCTCGCCGGGATAGACCAGAGAGATGGTCTCGAAGGAGGGCCCCAGACGCTGGGCCACACAGGCCACCGCCGAAGAGTCCAGGCCGCCGCTGAGCAGAATCCCGGCCGGGGTGTTGGTGCGGAGGCGGCAGCGAACGGCCTCCTCAAACAGGTCCCGGAAGTGCTCAGCGTACTGCTCGGAGCGCCGGTACCGAATCTCACCGAGGGCGCTGGGCCAGTAGCGGCGGGGCTGGAAGGAACTGTCGCGGACCAGAACGGAGTGGCCGGGACGCAGGCGCCGCACCCCGGCATAGAAGGTTTCCTCGGGCTCGCTGTGGTTGCGGACTAGGTAGTCGCCCACCAGGGGCCAGTGGGGCTCCGGCCGTATGCCGGGGTAGTTGAAAACCAGTCGGGGCTCGGAGGCCACCAATAGCAAGTCTCCCTGGAGCCGGTAGAGGAGCGGTTTGATCCCGATGGGGTCGCGGGCGAGGAACAGCGTGCGACGCCGCCGGTCCCAGACGGCGAGGGCAAAGTCGCCGATCAGCCGCTCGGCGCAGTCAGTGCCCCAGAACGCGTAGGCCAGCAGCGCTATCTCGGGGTCTGTACCGGTAAGGGGTTCGAGGCCGTGGGCCCGGAGTTGATCCATGAGCTCGTCGCGGTTGTCCAGGCGCAGGTCGGCGGTGATGGCGAGGCCCACGCGGTCGTCGACCAGGGGCTGCACTTCCGCAGCGGCTTGCGGGGTGGTGCGCAAGAGGCGATGTCCCAGGCCGATGGGACCCTCGCACCAGTACCGGGCGGCGTCCGGCCCGCGGTGGGCCGCAGCGTCGGTCATGCGGCGGAGAGCCTCGGGATCGGCTGGGGCGCCGGAGAGGTGGAAAATCGCGCTCAGGCCGCTCATGGGCGGGCCAGCTCGGCGTACCGGGGGACTGCGCGCCCCGCATCATTGAGCGGGCGGCCCTGCCATTCGACCCAGGCGTGGGCCTGGAGATTCTGCTTCTCCAGGCGCACCCCCAGTTTCAGCTCGGTGGCGATACCGCGGCGGGCCAGCAGACGGACCAGCGTGAGCGACCGGGCCAGGCACAACATCGGCGCCGGGTGCAGGTTGGCGGCCACGTCGACCAGCCAGGCGGTGCGGGCTGGATCGGGGCTGGTGATGGCCGCAGACCCCCCTCGCACCGTCCCGGCCCACCGCTGTAGCCGGTCAAACGGTACGAGCGGGAAGGCCAGGCGCACAAGGCTGAGGGTCCACAGGGCGCGGACCAAACAAAGCCAATCGCGCCCGGACAGATCCCCGGCCTTTTCCATGTTGATACGCCAGCGGCGGTAGGGGACCAAACGGGCGAGCACCTGGAAACCGAGGCGCCGGTAGCGCCGCAGCCAGACGCCGGCGGTGGAGCGCGTGCCGGGCTGGTTCCAGTGCCAGGGGGGAGGGGCCAGCCACCGCAGGCCGCGACCCAGCCTCTGGCGCCAGGTATAGATCCTCAGAAGGCGCAAGGGCTTCGAGCGCCACCACCGCGGCCTGGTTTCGGAGAGCAACATCCCGGCGGCACAACGGCTGAGGCGGCGGGCGGCGGGGGAAGCCTTCTGCCGCTCTCCCGGCCGGAGCGGGCGCTCGAAAACCGTGGCGCAGACCTCGAAACCGGTGGTGCAGACCCGCTCCCAACCGTGCTGGCGGGCGAGACGCCAGAAACGGCCCCAATCGAGCTGGTCGCCGGCGCGGCGCAGGTACAGCTCCAGGTCGCTGAGGTTCTGCAGCGAGGACCAGAAGTGTTTGCCGGCGTGCCGGCAGAGGTAGAGCAGGAACGGTTCGGCGTCGCCGGCGGGGTTGTCTGGCGGGAAGGTTTCGCCGGGCCAGTCCCAATGCATTTCGACCAGCGCCCCGCGAGGGCTGGTGAGCACCAGCTCCGCGAAGGCGTAGTCGGGCTGGGCAACCTGTCGGGCGAGGCTGGCGGCATTCCACGGCAGTGCGGCGTCCTGGAGGGCCAGGTCCTTGAGCAGGAAATAAGCCGGCTCGACCTGGTCGGGACGGGCCAGCAGGTCGATATCGGCGATGGCGCGCCAGGAAAGGTCCGGGTACAGGAGCTCGACCAGTCCCACACCCTTGATGGCGCAACAGGCCAGGCCGGCACGGCGGAGCGCCGCCAGCAGTCGGGCCTCTTCCTGTTGGAGGGCCATATTATGGACGTAATTATGTCGGAAGCGGTCGTGCCAAGCCGGGTCGAGGGAGACGCCCTGGGCGCATAGATTGTGATAGACGGCGGGGAAGGCGTTCAGCGAGGAGGCTTGCCGAAGCAGGGAGTCGGGGTCCAGGGGGCCCGCCAGCGGCGGCGGAGACACGCCGGGCGGGGGAGGCAGGCAAAAAGAAAGTACAGAAGGACGCTGCATGAGGCCCGTTGTGAACACTTTAACACGGCCCGTCAAAAATTACCTTTGGTAATGCTTGACATAACGAAACTTGATTGCTTATCCTAGAAAAGATTAGCGAGTGCAGTCTTCTGCTGCTGTGCTACCGCTTCGCCTGTGGCGAGGCCCGGCAGGCAGCCGGCCCCGAGGCTAAACCGGATCTCCGGTAAGGCATGGGCCGTCCGTGGTACTTCCCTCGCAATTACAAGGCGGACCCCGTAGTGGGACTGTCTTGATCAATGCGTCGTCGATAGGGCTGCCTCGGCAGCCGCGTATGGCGGCGTGGGTCTAACAACCGGAAACGAGTTTTACGGAGATACCAGTCTTCCCCTGGACGCTCGCTTTGTGCGCGCGGGCAAGGGAGCGGAATCAGAGGTAATTTGTGCCGACCTTCAACCAACTCGTGCGTAAGGGGCGACGGCCCCCGCACTGGAAAACCGCCAGTCCGGCCCTGGAATCGTGTCCGCAAAAGCGGGGCGTATGTACCAGGGTGTACACCTCCACGCCGAAGAAGCCGAACTCGGCGCTGCGGAAGGTGGCGCGCGTGCGCCTCACCAACGGCATCGAGGTAACCACGTACATTCCGGGGGTGGGGCACAATTTGCAGGAACACTCCATCGTGTTGATCCGGGGCGGGCGCGTGAAGGACCTGCCCGGAGTCCGGTATCACGTCATCCGCGGGACGCTGGACGCCTCGGGCGTCGCCGACCGCAAGCAGAGCCGCAGCAAGTACGGCGCCAAGAGACCAAAGAGCTGACACCATGCCGCGCAAAGGAAACGTAGACCGCAGAGAAGTCCCAGCCGATCCGGTTTATAACTCGACGCTGGTGGAAAAATTCGTCTGCTCCATGATGTGGGACGGCAAGAAGTCGACCGCCCAGCGGATCTTTTACACCTCCATGAAGGCGCTGGGGGAGAAGGCCAGCGACGATCCTCTCAAGGTGTTCAAGAAGGCGGTGGAGAACTGCAAGCCGGTGCTGGAAGTGAAGACGCGGCGCGTGGGCGGCGCCAACTACCAGGTGCCGGTGGAGGTGCCCCAGAACCGGCGCACCAGTCTGGCCATCCGCTGGATCATCAACTACTCGCGCGAGCGGGCCGAGAAGGGGATGATCGACAAGCTGACCAACGAGCTGCTGGACGCGTCGAACAGCCGCGGCGGCGCCATCAAGAAGAAGGACGACACGCACAGAATGGCGGAGGCGAACAAGGCGTTCGCGCACTACAGATGGTAGAAGACCACAGTGGTCACTGGCCACTGACCACTGCCTTCCCGCTGGCCACTGGCAACTGATTCTTATGGCAAGAACCGTAACACTCTCGCAGTACCGGAACATCGGCATCATGGCCCACATCGATGCCGGTAAGACCACCACCACCGAGCGTGTGCTCTATTACACCGGACGCACGCACCGGCTGGGGGAGGTCCATGAAGGTACGGCGATCATGGACTACATGGAGCAGGAACAGGAGCGCGGCATAACCATTACCTCCGCCGCTACTACCTGCGAGTGGAGAGACTGTAAGATCAATATCATCGACACGCCCGGTCACGTGGACTTCACCGCCGAGGTGGAGCGCAGCCTGCGCGTGCTGGACGGCGCGGTGGCGGTGTTCGACGCGGTGGCTGGCGTGCAGCCGCAGTCGGAGACCGTGTGGCGGCAGGCGGACAAATACGCGGTCCCGCGCATTTGCTTCATTAATAAGATGGACCGCGTGGGCGCGGACTTCGAGCACTCCATCCAGACCATCCACGACCGGCTGAAGGCCAACGCCGTGGCCATCCAGTATCCGATCGGGGCCGAGGACCGCTTCAAGGGCCTGGTGGACCTGGTCGAGATGAAGGCCATCTTCTGGCGGGACGAGACCCTGGGCGCCGAATACGACGTCGAGGAGATCCCGGACGATCTGGCCGCCAAGTGCCGCGAGTGGCGCGAGAAGCTGGTCGAAACCGTCTGCGAGTCCGATGAGCAGTTGTTCGCCAAATATGTCCAGGGCGAGGCGATCTCGAAGGACGACCTGAAGGCCGGACTGCGCCGGGCCACCATCGCCATCAAGCTGTTCCCGGTAGTGTGCGGGTCGGCGTTCAAGAACAAGGGTGTGCAGCCGCTGCTCGATTCCGTGGTCGATTACCTGCCGTCGCCGATCGAGATTCCGCCGGTAAAGGGCACCAGCCTGGACGGCAAGCAAGAAGACATCGTCCGCCGCGCCGATGACGACGAGCCCTTCTCGGCGCTGGTGTTCAAGATCATGACCGACCCGTTTGTGGGCCAGTTGGCCTTCCTGCGGGTGTATTCCGGGGTTCTGGCGAGCGGCAACAGCGTGTTCAACGTGGCCAAGAGCCGCCGGGAGCGGATCGGACGGCTCCTGCGGATGCACGCCAACAAGCGCGAGGAGAGCGAGGAAGTGCGGGCGGGCGACATTGCCGCCGTGGTGGGGCTCAAGACCGTTCAGACCGGCGACACGGTCTGCGACGAGGACCATCCCATCATGCTGGAGTCGATCGACTTTCCGACGCCGGTCATCTCGGTCGCCGTCGAGCCCAAGACGCGAGCCGACCAGCAGAAGCTCGGAATGGCGCTGGCCAAGCTGGCCCAGGAAGATCCTACCTTTAAGGTCGCCACCGATCCCGAAACCAACCAGACCATCATCAGCGGTATGGGCGAGCTGCACCTGGAGATCATCATCGACCGCATGATGCGCGAGCACGCCGTGGCGGCCAACGTGGGCAAGCCGCAGGTAGCGTATCGCGAGACGTTCCGCAAGGCGGCCAAGGGCGAGGGACGGTTCGTGCGCCAGACCGGCGGGCGCGGCCAGTACGGGCACTGCAAGATCGAGATCGCGCCGCTGCCGCCGGGGACCGGGGTCGAGTTCGAGAACGAGATCGTGGGCGGATCGATTCCCCGGGAGTTCATCTCGTCGGTCGAGAGCGGGATTCGCGAGGCGCTGGGAGGCGGCATCCTGGCCGGGTATGAAGTGGTCGATGTCAAGGCCACGCTGTACGACGGGAGCTACCACGACGTGGACAGCTCGGAGATCGCCTTCAAGATCGCCGGTTCGCTGGCCCTGAAGGACGCCGCTCGGCACGCCCATCCGGTATTGCTGGAGCCGGTGATGGCGGTGGAGGTCGTGGTGCCCGAGGAGTACATGGGCGACGTGATCGGCGATATCAGCTCGCGGCGCGGCCGCATCGAGGGCATGGAGCTGCGCGGCGGATCGCAGATCATCCGCACCAAGGTTCCGCTGGCGGAGATGTTTGGTTACGCCACCGATATCCGTTCGCGCACCCAGGGGCGCGGGGTGTATACGATGCACTTCGCCCACTATGAAGAGGTGCCGGCGGCGGTGGCGGAGGAGATTGTGGCGAGAGTGCAGGGAAAGGTTGTGAGGAGTTAATCGCGACAGCGAGGAGCACATGGCGAAAGAGAAATTTGACCGCAGCAAGCCGCACGTAAACGTAGGAACGATCGGGCACATCGATCATGGGAAGACGACCCTGACCGCGGCCATCACGCGGGTGCTGGGGAAGAAGGACCCCAAGATCCAGTTCCGGTCGTTCGACTCGATCGATAACGCGCCGGAAGAGAAGGCGCGGGGCATCACGATCGCGGTGGCGCACGTGGAG
>Ga0180069_1000264_pt1 | contig 10761 bp, 11 predicted proteins | sample EasRivERM_16_10D_2_FD_121793 | JGI IMG/M metagenome (GOLD analysis project Ga0180069, IMG submission 121793) | Soil microbial communities from meander-bound floodplain in the East River, Colorado, USA - East River metaG ERMLT231B'_16_10D | ecosystem: Environmental > Terrestrial > Soil >...
AGCGGCGTCAAGTGGCTGCAGGCCTATCGCGGCGAGAAGTTCTGGCAGGCGTATCAGGAGGGCGTCTGGCCGCGCGACCTGGTGGAGGCGGCGCTCTGCCGCAGCCACACTCTTACGCCCTCGCGCAAGGGGTTCAACAACGACTTCCCTACCCCCGACGACATGCGCCGCCTGGTTCGAAATCCGGTGGCCTACCGGTACGAGCATGCCGATGGCCTGAAGTGCACCATGCTGCTGATGGGCGGCCTCGTCCAAGACTTTAACTTCTCCGCGCATCTCGATGGTCGCTCGGAGATTTTCTCCACCCAGATGTATCTTCCCATGCCCCCTGCCCGGACCAGCCTAGCCAACTTCTTCAGCCCCCTGGTCAACAACTTCGAGAAGATGTACCTCACCGGGAAGCCCACTTATCCGGTGGAGCGCACCCTACTGACCACGGGGCTTACGGCGGCCGGCGTCGAGAGCCTCTTCCGCGACCAAACCCGCTACGAGACGCCGCACCTGGCCATCTCCTACCAGCCCACCAAGGAATCCACGTTCTGGAGAACCTGACGCCCATGAAGCGCATCGCCATCGTCACTACCATCTATCGCTATCTGTCACACGCCCAGCACATCGGCGACCGCTTCCTGGTGGGATATCCCCGCCAGGGGAAGTGGCATCGGCCGGACATGAAGGTCGTATCGCTCTACGTCGACCAGAAACCGGAAGGGGACCAGAGTGCCGAGCGGGCCAAGGAATTCGGGTTCGAGGTGTATCCCACGATTGCCGCCGCCCTGCGTTGTGGCGGCTCGAAGATCGCGGTCGATGCCGTACTGCTGATCGGTGAGCACGGCCAGTATCCGCGCAACGACAAGGGACAAGTCCTCTACCCGCGCTACGAATTCTTCCAGCAGTGCGTGGAGGTCTTCGAGAAGGACGGCGTGGCCGTCCCCGTCTACAACGACAAGCATCTTTCCTACAGCTTCGAGAAAGCCAAGGCTATGGTGGACGCCTCCCGGCGGCTGAAGTTTCCCATGCTGGCCGGCTCTTCGGTGCCGGTAACCTGGCGCCTGCCGGAGCTGGAGCTCCCGTTGAACTGCGAGATCGACAGCGCCCTGATGGTCGGGGTGGGCGGCTCGGACCCTATGGACTATCACGCCCTGGAGGGCCTGCAGTGCATGATCGAGCGCCGCAAGGGGGGAGAGACCGGGGTGAAGGCCGTCCAGATGATCGAAGGGGAGGCGGTGTGGAAGGCGGGCGCGGAAGGCCGCTGGTCGAAGGAATTGCTCATCGCCGCCCTGTCCCGCAGCGACTCGCCCCAAGGCCTGACCCTGGCCGACGGCCGCACCCAGGACCTGGTGGGCACGGGCCAGTTGCCCAAGCTGGTGAAGAATCCGGCCGCCTACTTCATCGAGCACCGCGACGGCCTGCGTACCACGCTGCTGATGCTGAACGGCGCAGTGAAGGACTTTACCTTCGCTGCCCGGGTGAAAGGCCTGGGGGTGCAGTCCACCCACTTCTTCCTGTCGCCCACCCCCAACGTTACCTATTCAGCCTGTCTGGTGAGCAATATTGAGGACATGTTTGCCACCGGCAAGGCGGCGTATCCGGTGGAGCGGACCCTGATTGTGAGCGGCATCCTGGAGAGCTGCCTGACTTCCCGGGTACAGCAGCACCAGCGCCTGGAAACGCCGCACTTGGACGTCCGCTACCGGGCGCCCAAGGATTCGCACTTCAGCAGGACGTAGTCCCGCGGCGCGACAATACGGACGCGCCCCGATCGGTACTGTGGGGTTCAGGACATTTTGACTGTGTACACATTTTGTGCTACATTGATCTATGGAGTTTGAGTGGGACGAAAACAAGCGCCGGTCCAATCTCGCCGCGCATGGCATCGACTTTGAAGACGCCATCGCCATTTAGGAAGAGCCGGTTCTGGAAGTTCCGTCCGCTCAAGGTCGTCATGGCGAGGACCGGGTACTCGCCATCGGCACGTGCGAAGACAGGGTGATCACCGTGGTCTTCACATGGCGGGCCAGGAAGAGGCGGCTGATTTCCGCCAGAGTAGCGAGGAAGAGTGAGCGAGAAAATTGCCAGAAGGCGATTGAGCGCGCGGCGGAAGGGTAAGACCGACTGGAAGCGCGTCGATGCGAAGGCAGGCAAAGCCCTGGAACGCGCCGTCGCCGCAGACCCCGAGGCGGATGTTCCAGACGCCGACTGGACGCGAGCGCGTCTCGTCATGCCTCAACGGAAAGAATCCATCCACCTGCGTCTTGATCCCGATGTGCTCACCTGGTACAGGCAGCAAGGCCACGGGTATCTCACGCGCATGAACGCTGTGCTCAGGGCCTATATGGACTTCCACAGCCAGCAATAGCTGGGGATTGTCGTACAAGCGCCTTCAGCATCTGCGCCGACGCCACCAGGCGGTAGCTCCCCACCACCAGCTCCTCGATCTCCTCCCAATCCAGCCGCCCGGCCACCCGCAGCGACACCCACCCCTGGTGGCCGATGTAGGGCGTGCGGTAGAAGCGGGGGTCCTTCAGGAATAACGCCTGGTGGGACCGGAGCACTTTGCAGCAAATCGCCCACTCGCCCTGGTACTGCTCAAACACAGCAAAGGTCTTCTTCGCCGCCCGGAAGTTGGGGTGTCCCCACGACTGCACTTCGGACGTTTCGGGCAGCGCCAGACAGATTCGTCTTAACCGTTCCAGCATCGCCTCGGGCTTTAGCGCGGCCATACCGCCTTGTACAAGGCCACGGCCTCGGCGATGCGGTTGGAGAACAGGTTGGCCCACAGCCCCAGAACCGCGAACGGAATCAGCGCCGGCAGCGCCCAAGCCTTCTCCCGCCAGCTCAGGGTCATCTGCTGGTCCCAGCGGAAGAGCTTGCGCGCGAGAAAATAGCTGGTCAGGGTGGTGATGATCATGGCGATGAGCTCCGGCGTCATGGTCGCCAGCCGGGCCGTTCCAAACAAGATATCCTGCATCCCGTACACCAGGTAAAAGCTCGGCAGGAACAAGGCGACGTGCTGGATGGCGTCGGGCAACTGGGCGAAGGGCACCGTCGCCCCGGACAGGAACATGAAGGCAAACCACGCCAGGTTGCAAATCACCTGCGTCTCCTGCATGGTGTTGGCTACGCTGGCGATGACCATCCCGATCCCGGCAAAGGCCAGCAGCCCCAGCGTCCCTAATACGAACAGCTTCCCCACGCTCCCCGGCCACGGAATGTGGAACACCGCTCGAGCCACGACGAACTCCAGGGCCACCACAAACACCTGCACCACCCAGTTAGCCACCAGTCCGCTGAGCAGCAAAGGCGACGCCCCCAGCGGCGCCGGACGAAACCGCCGCAAGATGTTTTTTTCCCGGAAGAAAACCAACTGCAGCCCCACCCCCCAGAACCCGCTTCCCAGGATAGTCAGCACCACTACCGGTCCCATGAGGAACCGCACCATCTGCGGGTTGCCCCGCGCGAACAAGAACGCATAAATGAACTCGAACACAATCGGGAAGACGATGGCGAAGAAGATGGCGCTCCGATTCCGCACCAGCAGCTTCAGCCGGATGCTGGTGAGTGCAACAGTGGCTAGAGGTCGGCGCTGGGTGGCTGACATGAGCTATCGCGCCGAGAGGGAGTGGATCAGGCCGTTGAGCAAACGCCCCACCTCCGCAGCCCCTTCCGACAGAGTCTGATAGGTCTCCTCGTCCACGTAGTTCAGTCGGAGCGCGATCAGCAACTGGGTTTCCACCTCACAGAGCGAACCAAGCGCCACGGACAAATGATACACGAACTCCTTGGTGAATTTCCGGCCCTGCCCCTCCGCAATATTAGATGGTATAGCAACCGCCGCCCTCCGAATTTGGCTAGTCAGGCCAAACTGCTCCTCTCGTGGAAATCCCCTACTCTCTTTGTATACCGCCTCCACCAAGTCCATCGCCTTCTGCCAGGTAACCAACTCCCGATAATCCCGCACCGCCACGCTTCACCTCCCAACTGGCCACCGGACACTGGACACTGGCCACTGCTTTTAGTCGCGCAGCCTTCTTCCAGTCAGCTCGATGAACACGTCCTCCAGCGACGGCCTTTCCACGTGGACTTCCAGCACCTCGTTGTTCTCCGCGATCAGGACCCGCATGAGCGCCATCAGAGTGCGGGGGGCCTGGCGGCTGCGGAGGGTGTAATGGCCGTCGCGGATCTGCACCTCCTCGGCGCACTCCAAACTCTGCAATTGTTCGGCCGCGAGCGGTGAGCGCGGCACGAACTCGATTCGAGTGGCTTGCTGGGATTGCCGGATCAACTCTCGCGGGGTGCCGGCGGCGATGATTCTTCCCTGGTCCACGATGGCCACCCGATCGCAGAGCTGCTCCGCCTCCTCTATGTAGTGGGTAGTCAGCAGCACCGTCCGGCGCTCCACGCGCAGGCGGGCGATCAGATTGTAGATCTCGCGGCGGGTCTGCGGGTCGAGCCCGGCGGTGGGCTCGTCGAACATGACCACTTCCGGATCGTTCACCAGGGCCAGGGCCCAGGCCAGCCGTTGTTGTTGCCCGCCGGAAAGCTGCTCATAGAAGCTCCGCCGCTTGTCGGCGAGGCCGAACCAATCCAGCAGCTCGCCGGTGGCCAGCCGCCGCTCGTAGAACGACCCAAACAAGTCGATGGCTTCCTCTACCGTGATCTTCTCCGGCAGCGCCGTCTGCTGGAGCTGAATTCCCAGCCGCTCCTTCAACTGCCTGGTCTGCACGGCCGGATCGAATCCGCACACCGACACCTGTCCCCCATCCCGCGACCGCAATCCTTCCAGGATTTCGATGGTGGTGGTCTTCCCTGCCCCGTTCGGGCCCAGCAGTCCGAAGACCTCGCCCTGCTCGATCTCAAAGCTGATTCCCCGCACCGCCTCCACGGGACCGTAGCTCTTCTTCAGATCGGCGACGCGGACGACCGGTGCGGGGGACATGGGGCCTGGGCTATGATAGCTGTTAGCACTCAGCTATCAGCTCTCAGCTCCCCGTGCGACGGAGATTCGGCGCAAAAATTCCGATAGCGCTGGCTGACGGCTGAAAGCCGATCGCTGACAGCTATCATGATACAAACCCTGTTCGGCCCCACGCCAGAAAAGAGCGGCGGTTTATTCGAGCGCCTGCAGCAGGCGGTGGAAAAGACTCGCTCCGGTTTGGTCGACCGAATCGAGGATTTGGTCCAGGGCCGCAAGGAGATCGATGCCGGCCTGCTCGACGAGCTGGAGATCGCGTTGATCGGAGCCGACATCGGCGTCCGCACCGCCACCGAGATCCTGGACGCCGTGCGCGACAAAGTCAGCCGCCGCCAGCTTGACAACGCCGTCGAGCTGAAAACCCAGATCCGGCAGCACCTGCTCGAAATCCTGATGAGCGCCGACCGTCCGGCCCGGTCCGTGGACGGCGAGCCGGAGGTCATCCTGGTGGTTGGGGTGAACGGCACCGGTAAGACTACTACCATCGGGAAGATGGCCCACCAGCTCCAGGACGGCGGCAGGAAGGTGTTGCTCTGCGCCGCTGACACCTTTCGCGCCGCGGCCATCGAGCAGCTCGAGATCTGGGGCGAGCGGACGGCTACCGAAGTCATCAAGCAGAAGGCCGGCGCCGACCCCAGCGCGGTGCTGTTCGACGCTCTCCAGGCCGCCCGGGCCCGTAAGGTCGACTACGTGATTGTCGATACGGCCGGGCGGCTGCACACCAAGTCCAACCTGATGTCCGAACTGGACAAAATGAAGCGCACCGCCGGACGCGTCATCCCCGGCGCTCCCCACGAGGTGCTCCTGGTGCTGGACGCCACCACCGGCCAGAACGGCCTGGAGCAGGCCCGCCAGTTCACCGAAACGGCCGGTGTCACCGGCATCGTCCTCACCAAGCTCGACGGGACGGCCAAGGGCGGCGTAGTGGTCGCCATCGCCCGCGAGCTGGGCCTGCCCATCCGCTACGTGGGCGTCGGCGAGAAGATCGACGACCTGATCCGGTTTGACCCCGAGAGCTTCATCCAGTCATTGTTTTCGTAGTTGCACCGTGCGCGGCGTACCAGGATGTGAAGGAACACTTCCTGCACCAGCTCCGAGACCGCCTCGCGGGGAACCCGCTCCAACGTGTCTTGGTCCAGCATGGAATCTTCTCCTGAACGTGAGCCAGCGCCCGGCCGCCAGCGGCGGCCAGGCGCCTAGCTCGTGGCCGCTACCATAGCGGCTCGTCGAGCACTTGCGTGAACCCGGTGGCGGTATCGAACGCCTGCACCGCCGTACGCGCCCAGTTGTCGAAGGCGACCGGGGTGCTGGCCCCGAAGTCGATCGTGATTACCGGGCGAATCGCCGTTCGCTGCACGGCCGGGACGAAGCCGCTCAGGTTGAAATCCAGGAACTCAAGCGCTTGGCCTGGGCTGAAGGTCTTGGTGGGTCCGACCGGTTTGCCCCCGTTATCGAAGAATGCCAGAGTCACCTTGACGTTCGGGTCGACGAGGCTTCTGTTGTTCGGGTCGATGACGGCGAGGCTCAGGCGTACCGTCTGCCCCCAGGCCGCCCCCAGCATCCCGTACTCGGGCATCGTGCGCGGGCTCTTCGGCCGGGAACTCCGGTGCACCTGGTCGCGCTGGGTGTACCGGTCGTAGACTTCGACCGAGGTCCCGCATTCGCCGCTGCCCTCCAGGTATTGGAAGGTCGGCCGGATCTCGCGACGCTCGCCCCGTCTTCCCAGGACGCTGCCGTAAGCGAGCTCGATGAAGGTTGCCCCGCCTGGCGCCAGGTCCACGAACATGGTCGGTCCAATAGGTTGGCCCGCCTCGTCGAGAAAGCCCAGGTTCCCCAGACACTTCTCGGGTCCGTCCGGAACGGACTGCCGGCCCAGCGCCGACGCGTAGAAGCGCAGGATCTGGTCGATGCCGCCGCCGAACGCCGGATAGTCCGGCGCATCCGGAACGATAGCGTGAAGCTGGCCGCCCAAGGTAAACGCCGCCAAAAGCGCCGCCGCCAGGCCGCGACCGGCGATTGAAACGATTCGTGCTTTTCTCATTGTATTTCCTCCTTTTGGAGGCCGGCGCTATCGGCCGGTCCTCATCTCCTGTTGCGGAAAATGGGAGGAGGAATTGATCACCACCTGGAAGGATTTTGTTCAGGTTGGTCCACCGCGCGGGAGGCCTGGGCGGCCCACGCAGCGTCGAAGACGCCGGAAACGCCCCACTGGGGCCATTCCTTCCACAGCTCGACACTCTTCTGATACCAGGCCCCGGGGCTCGCCTTAGAATCCGGCTCCTGCACGGCTGCTAGAGGGGAACGCGCCTATGCTATCGCGACTCACCTGAGCTCGTAAATCCGAACCCGCCCACCGCCCGACTGAAACACCACCGGGAGAGTCGCCTGGATACTGGCAATGCGCTCCAGGATGCGGGGAGTGCCGGTTTCCAGACGAAAGTCATCGTCGGACATCAGCCAGTAGCGGGCTCCGATGGCCCGCGGGGTATCGAAGATGCGGTCGAGGTCGCGGGCCAGGACGGACTCGTCCTTGCGGTAGAACGCCTCGGTGGAAAACACTACGGGACGTACCGCCTGGCGCCCGGTGTGCAGGTAGAGAGTCACGTCCTCGTAGGCCAGAAACCGCGCCTCCGCCTTGGTGTTCCGCTGGATCCACGCGTAAGCCTCCTGCTTCTCGCGCCCCCGCTCGGCCAGGCGCAGACCCTGGCTACGCGCCGGCAGGCTGCCCACGTAGTGCCGCGCCGCCCCTGCCCCCACCGCCACCAGCAGTATGCCCAGCAGGCCTGCCAGGACCTTCTCCGCTCCGTGCTTCACCCGCAGCGTCGCCCGCAGCATCGCCACGAAGTGCGACCCCTCGGTCCACAGGCCGGCGTAGAACAGCGGCAGGAACAGCAGCAGGAAGCGGTCCATCAGCGAGTAGTTCCACAGGAGCGCCGCCACCGCATAAACCGGCAGGACGAAGTGGATCACGTGCCACCTGCCGCCCCGCGCCTGCCGTACGACACCGGCCAGTATCCAGACGCTGGTCACGATGCAGAACAGCACGCCGGGGTAGGAGAACTCGCCTCCCAGAGGCGGGAACAGGCACTGCGCGGCCGGAGCTTCCAGCAGCATCTTCAGGTTGAACTGCAGCATGTCGACCAGGACGTCGATGTTCGGCGTGGAGAGCCGCCAGAACTCGCTGTAGCTGGTGTAGTAGATCCACACCTGCCGCCACCCTGGAGGTCCCTGGGGCGCCGGTCCACCGCCCGTGGCCAGGATAGCCCCGATCGCCACCGGGACGACCGCTGCTGCGAATGCCGCGGCCTGCCGCCAGCGGCGCCGCCACAGGGCCGCCACCACCATGCCCGCCAGCACCGGGAGACCCAGGCCCCGGACCATCGCCGCCAGCCCCACCAGCAGGCCGGCGGCCACGGCCGTCTTCGTCCCCGCCCCCGGCCGCAGGCTTCGTTCCGCCACCACGACGGCCGCCAGCGCCAGCGCGGTAAACGGCATGTCGCTCAGCACCGAACCGCTCAGCAGTACCGTGTTGGCGTGAAAGGCGCAGAGTCCCGCTATCGCCAGCGCCTTCCGTTCCCCCAGCCCCTCCAGGCCCCGCGCAAACTGGAACGCGGCGGCGACGAACAGGCCTCCGAACAGGGCCGAGAGCCACACCGCCGGACCCACATTGGCCGGAAACTCGGGCCACAGGCGCCACACCCAGGAGAGCAACCAGGGGTACAGCACCGGGTACTTCGGAACCGCAACCGCGGCGCCCGTGGCCGGCAGACTCGGCAGCCGGTAGCCGTGTCCCTCCGCCAGCGACCTCGCCGAGGCGAAGTAAATCGTGTCGTCGTGATAAAAGCCGAAGCGGTGGGCCGGCTCCAGCCACGCTTGATAGCCCAGAAATGCCGCCAGTACTGCTCCCAGCGCCGCCCCAGCGCCGGCACGAGTGCCGGCGCGGCAAGCTAAAGCTTGCGCCACGGTCTTAGTCATAGGGTGCTTGGCTGGTCAGTCGGAGCGGCGTGGGCCCGCTCGGCGGGAGACCGCTCTTCGAACTCGCCGCAGAAGGCCACGTGGTGCGACCGCCAGTCGTAGCTGCTCGCATTGTAGCGCGGCGAGTGGAATCGAGCCAGCGATTCGTAGTCCGTGTTGACTACCGGCCGCAGCTCGCCGGCCAGGACGTCCACCACGGCCGGGCTCACGGGTTGCGGCCGCAGCATCTGGTCGGTCGCCGTCACCGGGTCGTGATGGCCCCGACCGTGAGCGGGGGGTCTTCTCCCGGCGTCAGTTGCGGTCGCACAGCGCCCGACCATTCCTCCGGCGCCCGTGCCTTGGGTTGGTAAATATAACTGCCGTCCAACAAGGCCCCGGAAACGTGCGCGACGAGGCGGTAATTCTTTCGCACCTCTTCCAGTTGCACCTCCGGCAGGGAGGGGATCTCGGGGTTGCGGGCGCCCGGCGGTCGAGCAAACAAGTTCTCGTAGAGGAGCACCATTTCGAAGTTACCCGCCGCCAGGTCGCGCCGCAAGGGCTCGGGATCCACGCGCCCCGCTTGGACCAGCAGTGTGTAGATGAGTGGCTCGACTTCCAGACGTCCCGCCGCGTGCAACAGCGGATCGATCTCCACCGAGAGAACCCGGCCTTGACTGTTCTGGAAATACGGACGCAGCGCGGCGTATTCCGCGCGACGGATCTGCTCGGTGACCAGGCGGCTCAGGAGCGTCTTACCGGTGACGGCTAAATTCAAGAATACGTGGAACAGCAAGGGCACATGCAGCAGCGTAATCAAGGCGCGATCGGATCGAAACATCCTGGGGAAGAACTGCACGCGGTGGAACGCCAACCCCGCACACAGGCCGGACACCGTAAGCGTTTCGATCTGATAGTTCAAATCGGCGCCGACCTTGCCCGCTGTCGCCAGCAAGACGCCGATGCTAAAACCCCAGTACAAGTGCAGGGGGTGCCACCGCGCCGCCGGCCGCCAGCCGCACGCTCCGGCCACCATCAGACCCAGCCCAGTCGCCAAAAGGTATTGAAGCTGCTGGACTAGTTTGACCGGACTCATGGGGTTTACGTTCGCCCACAGGGTGTTGTCCAGAAAGTTCCCGCCGGTCAGCCGATTCAGCGTCACCACCAGGATGGCGCCGGCGGCGGCGAGGCTGGTAGCGAGCCACAGGCCGCGCCGGCGATCCTCCAGCACCAGCGATACGACGATGGCGGCCCCTGCCGCCACCATCGTCTGCTTCGTGCAGGCAGCCAGCAACAGAAACAGACCCGTCCCAACCAGCCGGCCGGGCGCCCGGCTCTCTCGATATTCCGAATACTGCAGAAAGGCTGCCAAGGAAAAGCATACGGCCAGCATATCCACCTGGCCGGCCGTTCCCCAAAAAAGCAAGTTGGCGGTGGAGCCAATAGCCAGGGTTCCCACCCAGGTCGGGTATCTCTCCCGGGTGTGCAGCCACAGGATACGCCCGGAGAGGAAAACCACGCCCAGCAGCGCGAGAAACGAGATCAGCCGGCCGGCTCTTACCACCGGCAGCCCCGCGCTGTAGAGGGCGGCCGAAAGCATGTAGAAGCACGGAGTATAGGCAGAGATGGTGTACGGATAGCTATTGAGCGGGTAATACAGGCGGCCGAGGTCGGCCAAACCGGTGGCGTGCAAACCGACGATCGATTCCACCTGTGTGAACTCGTGGCGCGCCCACAGCATCACCCCGCCCTGGGCCGCGAGGGCCAGACCCGCCAGCAGCGCCAGAACCCAGAGAGCCCCGCGGACATGGCGCTCCACGCGCGCTCCCCTCGAT
>Ga0180069_1000266_pt1 | contig 10733 bp, 11 predicted proteins | sample EasRivERM_16_10D_2_FD_121793 | JGI IMG/M metagenome (GOLD analysis project Ga0180069, IMG submission 121793) | Soil microbial communities from meander-bound floodplain in the East River, Colorado, USA - East River metaG ERMLT231B'_16_10D | ecosystem: Environmental > Terrestrial > Soil >...
GAACGGGCGGGAACTCCGTCTCGGCCTCGCGCTCATCGATGAAGGCGACGGCTGAATTGGTGGTTCCGAGATCGATGCCGACTTTCATGGGATCACCGGGACCGCTCTTAGGTTGAATTCCAGCTTCCAGCGGCGGCGGTCGCGGGCCACGCACCATAGCTCCAGGACACCGGTCTCGGTAATGACGGTCTCAAGGGACACGGGTATTACCTCGCCCGCCGCGCCGGGAAGGTTGACCTGAACGGGGGCCAGTTCTTCGAGGTCGTCGGGGATTTCGTCGAGGAGGGCGCCGGAGGGATCCTGGCGGCGGGTGGGGGAGGAGAAGAAGCGGAACTCGGCGGGCTCGCCGGTAATGAGGCCGAAGGCGGGAGCAGGGACAGGCAGAGAGGAGCCTTCTTCCATGCCGAAGGGGGCCACGGTGAGAGCCTTGAGCGGCGCCGGGAGGCCGGGGACGGCGGGCGTGGCGGTCTCTATTCCGACGTAGTAGGTGCGGGAGAGGCCGCCGTGGATGCGGACGCCGCGGCCGGTGCGGGCGAGTCCGTAGTAGGCGGCGCCTCGGGCTACGGCGTGGAGGAGATCCTCGCCGACCAGGGGGACGATTCGTTTGGGAAGCCAGGAATTGAGGAGGTCCAAGAGACGCTCGCGGATGGGGGTGGCGCGCAGGACGCCGCCGTTGAACAGCACGTGGGTGGGGTGCTGATCGCCGAGGAAGCCGCCGAGGTGGCGGGTGATGGCGGGGTCGGCGGCGTACGGGAGGCCGAGTTCTTGCAGAGCCACGCGGCGGGCGCGCTGGGGCCGTTCCGTGCGGGGGACGAGGGGGAAGAAGCCTTCCAGCACCAGGCGGTGGAGGTCGTCGCGGAGGAGCTTGGCGCGGAGCGAGCCGCCGATGAGGCTGCTACCTGAGCCTAGTAGGGTGATGGGGGCTTCCGACGCGGTGGAGCCTTCTTCCAGGAGCTGTTCCTTGGCGAAGCGGACGCGCTGCCAGAGTTGGTGAAGCTGGAGGGAGGTGAGGCGGCCGAGTTGCTGCTCAAGGTGGCGGGCGAGGGCGAGGTCCATGTTGTCGCCGCCGAGCAGGATGTGCTCGCCGACGGCGACGCGCTCGAGGACCAGCTCGCCGGACTGGTCGCGGACGGCGATGAGGGTGAAGTCGGTGGTGCCGCCGCCGATGTCAACCACGAGGATCAGGTCGCCGGCGCGGACGCGGTCGCGCCAGTCGGGGTGGCGCTCGATCCAGGCGTAGAACGCGGCCTGGGGCTCCTCGAGCAGGAGCATGTCGCGGTAGCCGGCCTCGGCGGCGGCCCGCTGGGTGAGCTCGCGGGCGACGGCGTCGAAGGAAGCGGGAACGGTGACCAGCACCTGCTGGCGGTCGAAGGGGAGGCCGGGAGACTTCCAGTCCCAGGCGCGGCGGACGTGGTCCAGGTATTGGGTAGAGGCTTGGAGGGGGGAGAGGCGGGGGTCGCCTGGTGGGAGAAGTAGGGAGGTGCGGTCAACGCCGCTGTGGCAGAGCCACGACTTGGCGGAGGAGACCAGGCGGGCGGCATTCTCGGCGCCTCGGCGCTGGGCCAGTGTGCCGACTACATAGTTGGGTGAGGCGTCCCAGGGGAGGGAGGTGGAGCCGGCGGGGAAGTCGGCGGGGCCGGGGAGGAAGAGGAACGACGGGAGGATGGTCTCTTCGCGGACCTCGCCGGGGCTGACTAACTGGGGGACGGGGAACACGGAGACGGCGTCGTCCGCGGCGCAGGCCACGGCGGAGTTGGTGGTGCCCAGATCAATGCCGATGATCACTCGACTTCGATCTCAGCGGGGGCGAGCAGGGTGTGGTCCTGCTGGGACGAGAGGCGCGGGAGGTTGACGGTTTCGGCGCGCCACCCTTTGTGGCGTAGAGTGCCGCCGGAGGGGCGGCCCTTGGCCGGAACGTTACCCAGGAACTTGACGCCGGCGGGGTCGGCGACGGAGGTGAAGGTGCCCTCCACGCCGTCGATTATAGGCCTTAGTTGGACATAACGGCCGAGCGCTTCGCGGCACTGCTCGTGGACGTTGCGGACGGCGGCGCCGACCTGGTCGTCGGAGTAGCCGGAGATGTCCTCCATGAGGAAGTCGAGGAGGCGGGCGTCGCGCTGGAGGAGGGAGAGCATGTGCAGGGCGCCGTCGGAGGCCTTCTCTGGCGGGGCCGCCGGCGCCGCCTTGGGCCGGGGAAGGACTTCCGCGGGTACGGGTTTGCCGGCGAGGATGGCGAAGAAGGCGCGCAGGGCGAGGGTCAGGCGTTTCACAAGTTTCAGGATAGCATGGTAGGATCGGAAGCCATGAGGCGCTACAGCTTGCTGGTGTTGGCGATGGCGGCCGTTGCGGCCGCGGCTCCTATGAAGGTCCTGATCATCGACGGGCAGAACAACCACAACTGGCAGGCCACCACGCCGGTGCTGAAGAAGCTGCTGGAGGAGACGGGCCTGTTCGCGGTGGAGGTGGCGACGACGCCGCCCAAGGGGGGCGACCTGAGCGCGTTCCGGCCGAAGTTCGCTGGGTATCGGGTGGTGGTGTCGAACTACAACGGCGAGGACTGGCCGCAACAGACGCAGGCGGCGTTCGAGAAGTTCGTGCGGGACGGAGGCGGCGTTGTCGTGTACCACGCGGCGGACAATCCATTCCCGGGATGGAAGGCGTTCAACGAGATGATCGTGCTGGGGGGATGGGGGAATCGGACGCCGCAGAGCGGGCCGTATCTGCGGATGCGGGAAGGGAAGGCGGTGCGGGAGGACAAGCCAGGGCCGAGCGGACATCACGGGAAGCGTCATCCATACTTGATGATGACTAGGGATAAGAAACATCCGGTGATGGCCGGGCTGCCGGAGAAATGGATGCATGCGACCGATGAGCTGTACGACAGCATGCGGGGGCCGGCGGTGGAGGTGACAGTGCTGGCGACGGCGTACTCGGATCCGGCGACGGGGGGGACGGGGGAGAACGAGCCGCTGATCCTGGTGCGGTCGTACGGCAAGGGCCGGGTGTTTCATACCATGCTGGGACATGACTTGGAGTCGGTGAGTTGCGTGGGGTTCGTGGCGACGTTTCAGAGGGGGACGGAATGGGCGGCTACGGGGAAGGTCACGGGGAAGGTTCCGGGGGACTTTCCGGGGGCGGAGAAGGTGAGCGTGCGGAAATGAGGCTCCTGGCCCTTGCGATACTCGCCAGCGGTTTGCTGCCGGGAAAGACCATAGTCTTGAAGGCGGCGCGGTTGTTTGACGGGAAGTCGAACAGTTTGTCGCGGCCGGGGGTAGTGGTGATCAATGGGTCGCGCATTGAGGGAGTCGGGGAGGGGGCGCTGATTCCGGCGGGGGCGGAGGCGATCGATCTCGGCGATGCCACGTTGTTGCCGGGATTCATGGATGCCCATACGCATCTGCGGTGGGAGCGGTCGGACGAGGAGGGGGCGGTCTACCGGAAATGAAGAAGGAGGGAAACGGAGCCTCACAGCTCCTTGATGAAAATGTTGCGGAACTGCAGCAGGCTGGGCGGGCCTAGGTATTGACCATTCTCGACGCGGCCGTGGTGCTGCAGTCCGAGGGGTCCTTCGGCGGGCACGCCGGGCAACTGGGCGTTCTCGACCACGGTCTTGCCGTTGAGCACGACGCTCACGCGGTCTCCGCGGATCGTGATCTCGAAGGTATTCCACTCGCCGATGTTCTTGTCGGCGTTTACCTTCGGTGTGACCGCGGCCTTGATCGCCTGGGGCATAGTGCGGTCGGTGCGGTAGCCGTAGAACTCGCCCGAGCCGACCGGCCAGCACCAGATGTTCACCTGCGCTTTGCCGGTCCCGCGCAACAGGATGCCGGAATCGGAATCGGGAACGTCGATCTGGATCGCCTTGCCGTTTTCGTCCAGCTTATCCGAACCGTCGGGCATGACGATGCGCGCGTTCTTGTTGCGGTAGGGGGTGGCCTTGATGCGCCAGTCGACGCGAACGACGAAATTGCGATAGGACTTGTCGGTCCAGAGGTTCTTGTCCTTCGGGGCTTCGCTCTGGGCGTCGTAGTCGATGACGCCGTTGACTATTTTCCAGTGGCCGTTGTCGCCCTGGGGGATCTTCCAGCCGGTGAGGTCGCGGCCGTTGAACAGCGATACGAAGCCCGGCGGCGGGGATTGTGCCTGGACCAGGGGAACGGCCAGTGCGGAGAACAGAATGCATACGGCGATCGGTTTCATGCGGGCATTGTGACACCGTGGAGCGCGCAAATCAAGGGGGGCGTTGGAACAGCCGGAGCCAGGGAGCGGCGGTTGGGGGGAAGCCTTCGAGCATCCAGATGCCGGAGGAGGCGCGGAACATGGAGGACGTCGGGGGCCAGACTGAAGCCACGGTAGGCAGGGCACACGAGCATTGGCAGGGCGAGGGCGGCGACCGCCCTTGGACCAGCCGTCGACGAACGAGACGCGAGGGGGGGGGTAATGAGCCGGGCCTGCTTGCCGTACCGGCTTTGAGCCGCGATCCAATCGCCCACAGGGAGACCACTTTGGGTAGTAGGGGTCGCCACGACTGACAACGACGGGCCCGCCGGAGGAGGGCACGCTGGAACAGATAGCACCGTCAACAGACCCGAGTTCTTGTAGTATGGTCGTTTGCTACGAGTGACGTGGAGTGAAATGCTCAATATAGCGCTCCATAGAGTGCTTTCGGAGCCGAACTGGAAGCTGAAAGCCCTCGGTGTCGTCTTAGTGATGTCCCTGTTTCGCGCTTTCCCCAGCTATGACGCGTTTCGAACGGAATTCGTGCAGATGACATGGCGCCATGCGCAGGCTAAAGTCGATGACCCGCTGCTTGACACGGGCAGAACTTTCCCACCCGAATCCCACGAAAGCAAGTTGACCTTTCGCCTGACCGTACCGGTCCTGGCTCACGTGCTGCGCCTTCGCCTAACCGGAACGATGATTGTCTTCGGTCTAGCTGGTATCGCCTTATTGTACAGCGTGCTCAAAATCGCTCACCTAGCGACGGGCAGCAGGAAAGTCGCCCTCTTTGTTAGTCTCGCGACAGCCTGCACTTGGCCGGGCCTGGCCGCCTTCCACGAACTGCGCGGCGGCTACTATGATGCCTTTGCGCTGTGCTTGTTGCTCCTGGCACTTTCCGCGTCCTCGCCGCTTAGCACGGCCATGTTGGTTTTTCTGGCGGCCTGGACCGATGAAAGGGCGCTGATCGCGTCTCCTTTCATAGCGTTTTTTGCGATGACCAAGGATTCGAACGGGCTTCGCTCCTTTCTTCTCGGCAAACCTGGGGCGGTCGTCGCAGCCTTCGTCGCGTATGCTGGAACAAGAGCATACCTGACCGCGGCGCATTCGTTGGTTTTCACGACTGGTGGCGTCGGACCAGCAGTGCTGCGACAGCAGCTCAACGTTATTCCTTTGGGTATATGGACAGGTCTGGGTGGAGGTTGGCTCATCGTAGGGCGCAGTTTTCTGGAGCTGTGGGGGCAAAAGCGCGGCGTCCTGACCGCTGGATTCTTGAGTCTGCTCGGCCTGATGATCATCGGGTCCCTCTCCGTGATAGACGTGACCCGGAGCATGGCGTACTGCCTGCCGGCTGTTCTAGTGGGGCTACGCGTGCTTAGCCAAAGCCAGCCCGCGAAAAACATTGAACGTCTCGCCGCTCTGAGCGCAGCAGTTTCGTTTATCGCTCCAACTTATTACATAGAAGGAAGTATGGGACGGTGGTGGCTGTACCCACTTCCGGTGCAACTCGTTCGTTGGTTGAGCTAGCGATCTACGCCAGGGAGCCGCGCTACCGAAACAGCTACGAGGGGAAGCGACTTCCCGGACAAATCTGGCTAGCCGTCGGGGGGATGGCGTTGATAGCTCTAAGCCTGTTCGCCTATTTTTCAAGCTGACCCAGGGTCACGCATCCGCAAACCGAGTCAGGTAGTCGCTCATGGTCGGGGACAACAGGATGATGAGCCAAACCAGGCCGGCGCTTACCACTACCCAGATCAAGCGGCTGGAATACCTCACCTGCATGAAGTGGAGGATCCTCAGTCCGGCGCCGTCGACGGCACGCTGGGCGTCGAGCGCGGCGTTGAGGTGCTGCAGAAAGCCGCCGCGGCTGGCGATGCGGCCATTGCGCCAGATCGAAGATCCGGACCATCCTGGCGGCTACTGCGGTTACTATGGCAACAAGCCAGAATCAAGTGGATGCGCGTGGGATGCGAAAGGTCGCAGAAAATGGCCCGGGTCTGGGCTACAATGGAAAGAGAGTCGGGGCGTAGCGCAGCCCGGTAGCGCACCTGCCTTGGGCGCAGGGGGTCGGAGGTTCAAATCCTCTCGCCCCGACCAAATCAACCCAACAACTTACCGGTGGTCCGCCCGGCTGAACACCCCAAAAAACCGCCGTCTAACTGTTACCGCAAGTGTTACCCAACTCCTGATACATTCAAATGTCGACCGCTGGAGCCACCGGCGGCCATACCACCGGATAGCCTGCGGCGGCGGTCAGCCTGCTTGAGATCCGGTGATTTGCTTCCAGCGCGTTCAGCTACTTGCGGCCCGTAGACTCTATGTAGTCCACCACCGCATTGACCTCCGCGTCGGTCATACGCTTGATGAAGGGGGGCATGATCTGGCCGCCGAACTTGATCTTTACCGTGACATAGTCGCGGCTGGGCTTGGCGCCGGTGAGGGGGAGTTTTTCGTTCTGGAAGAGACGATGCAGGCTGGGGCCGGGCTTCTTGGATTTGGGATCGTGGGGTTTGGCGATGTCGTGGCAGACTGCGCAGTGCTCCCGGTAGAGGTCCTGGCCGAGGTGTCGGTTCTTGTCCCAGGGGAGGGGTTTGCGGCCGGCGGCAGGGAGAGATGATGATAGAGACAGGAGGCCTAGGAGGATCGGGAGAACCGCTCCCTTACGGTCGCGGCTCGGTGCAGACAGTTTCTCCACGCGGGCGGCGCCGGCGCGGTAGAGGCACTCGCCGGTTTCGGTTACCTGATCGTCCGGGCAGTGGACGCGGAGGACGATGGACCCGGGCTCGACGGCGGGCGCCGGGGCGCCGTGGCGGGGCCAAATTAAGCCGCTTTCGTGGAGCATGAACAGGAAGGTCGCGGCGATGGCGCCCAGCATGGTCATCTCGTAGGTGATGACGCCGGTGGCCCAGAAGGAGAAAATCGGCATGCCGCCGGTGATGAGGCGGTAGTGGTGCTGGGTGAAGTAGAGGAAGCCGGTGGCGCCGAGGCCGATGGTCGCGGCGCCGAGCACGGCGGCCAGCGACATGCGACTGGGGCGGTCGAGGATGCCGGCGGGGAGTTCTACCGGCTCGGTGGAGAAGACGTCCAGGTCATCCGCAGTCAGGCGGCGCGCCTTCAAGGCCTCGATGGCCACGACGGTGGAGGCGGCGTCCGGGAACTCACCCGTCAGATACATGCTTGTACTCCCATATGGCGATGATCGGGAAAAGCTTGGCGAAGATCAGGTAGAGGAGGGTCATAGCGGCGAAGGTGGCGGTGGCGATAGAGATCTCGACCCAGGTGGGTGAATAGGTCCCCCAGGCGGCGGGGAGGCGGGGGTAAGACAATGTTGGGATTACGATGAGGTAGCGCTCCAGCCACATGCCGATCAGGACGCCTACCGCCGAGATGGTGGCGGTCTTGATGCTGCGGAGTTTACGGATGCCCAGCAGGACAAACGGGATCACAAAGTTGCAGGCGATCATGGTCCAGAACTCCGGGGCGAAGCGGCCGCGGGTGCGCTCGCCGAACACCACCATCTCATCGGGCTCGTTGCCGTACCAGACGGTGAGATTCTCGGCGGCGGTGAAGTAGAGCCAAACAATACTCATCAGGAGCAGGAGTTTGGAAAGATTGTCGAAGTGGCGGGGCTGGAGGTAGGCCTCCAGGTGCATGGCCTTGCGAATAATGGCCATCGCCAGCAGCAGGGCGGCGATGCCGCTGAAGATGGCGCCGGCGACGAAGTAGGGGCCGAAGATGGTGGAGTGCCACATGGGGGCCACGGCCATGGCGAAGTCCCAGGCCACCACCGTGTGGACCGACACGGCCACGGCCAGGATGATGCCGGCCATCAGCTTCATGGCTCGCTCCAGGGCGTGCCATTCGCGGTCGCTGCCGGTCCAGCCCAGCGCCAGGTACCCGTAGAGGCGCCGGCGCAGGCCGGTGGTGTGCTGAGCGAGCTGGGCGAGGTCGGGGATCAGGGGCAGGTATAGATAGATAACACTGCCAGTGAGGTATGTGAAGATGGCCGTGAGGTCCCACACCAGAGGCGACCGAAAGTTGGGCCACAGGAGCCGCTCGTTGGGGTAGGGAATCAGGTAGTAAAAGATCCAGGGACGGCCCAGGTGGATGAGGGGAAACAGGCCGCCGATCATGAGGGCGAACACGGTGATGGCCTCGGCGACGCGGGTGACCGGTTTGCGCCAGCCGGCGTGGGTGAGGCGCAGGATGGCGGAGATCAGGGTGCCGGCGTGAGAGATGCCGATCCAGAAGACAAAGTTGAGGATGTAGAACGCCCACATAGTGGGGCGGGTCTTACCTACCACGCCGATACCTTTGTGAATCTGGTAGCCCCAGCAGACCAGGCCCCAGGCGGCGACCAGACCGGCGATAGTTACGGCTAGCAGATACCGGCGGCTGACCCCTTGCAGAGGGCGGTACAGGTCGCGGCGGAGCGCATCCATTACGTGGCCCTCTGGAGGTAGATCACTTTGGGTTTCGTGCCCAGGTCTTCGAGGAGCCGGGAGGCCCGGCCGCTCTCGGCCAGGCGCGCCACCTTGCTTTCGGGATCGTTCAGGTCGCCGAAGACCATGGCCTCGGCCGGGCAGGACTGGACGCAGGCGGGCTGGATGGCGCCGTCGGCGACGGGCTGGTTCTCGTCCTTGGCGTCGCGCTTGCCTCGTTGGATGCGCTGGATACAGAAAGTACACTTCTCCATGACCCCGACGCCGCGAATGGACACGTCGGGGTTGTGCTGCAGCCGGAGCGGCTCGGGGAACTGGGGGTCGAACCAGTTAAAGAAGCGGACCGAGTAGGGGCAGTTGTTACCGCAGTACCGGGTGCCCACGCAGCGGTTGTACACCTGGACGTTGAGGCCCTCGGGGTTCTGATAGGTCGCATACACGGGGCAGACGGGCTCGCAAGGGGCGTCGTCGCAGTGCTGGCACAGGACCGGCATGTAGCGCACCCGCACTTCGGGGAACTGGCCCTCGTAGTAGCGGTCGATGCGGATCCAGTGGGTGGCGCGGCCCTTGGCCGCCTCGGTGGGACTGGAGAGGGGGAGATTATTCTCGGCGTGGCAAGCGGCGACACAGGCCTCGCAACCGGTGCAGCGATCGAGGTCGATGACCATTCCCCAGCGGTGTGGTTTCGTTTCCATGGTGGTCACCTGTGCGAGAAGGGATTGTGTTCGCGGTCGTTGGGCGAGAACTGAGCCAGGAAGCCCCGGCCGCCGGTCTTAGTGAGACGGACGCGAGTGGCGCCCAGCGCCAGAGCGCCGGTGGACTTCTCGAAGACCGGGGCGAGGATGGCGAGCGGGTTCGCGCCGCGGTTTGAGGCGTAGCGGCCGTAGTGGCGGTGTCCCTGGCCGATGGCCATGCTGACCACGCCGGGGACCGCCGCCGGATGCACGTAGACGGGGGCTTCCAGGCGCCCGTGGGGGGATTCCACCCGGACCAGGTCGCCGTTGCGCACGCCGAGCTTCACGGCCGTGGCCGGATCGATCTCGACCGGCAGGCTCCACATGGCGCTGGAGGCGGGGTCGGGCAGCTCCTGCATCCAGGGGAGGTGGGCGCCGCGGCCGTCATGGTACTGAAGAGACAGATAGGGCTGGAACGGGAAGGGGTATTGACTGGCGTCGCCCTCGAAGGTCGGTGCGGCCAACTCGGGGGCCGGCGGCTGTTTGGGCAGCTTCGGGGCCTGGGGAGCGGCGGCGGAGAGCCAGACGCCGCCCTGGCGGGTGGCCTCGTCCCACGGCAGATCGGCCGGGAGCAGGGGTGAGACGACGGCCTGGGGAGTAGGTAACTCGAATTCGACCTTCAGTTCTTTGGCCAGCTCGGCCAGGACCTGCTCGGTGGCCCGGGTGTCGTAGAGGGGCTGAACGAACGGGGTGGCCAGGGTGACGGCCGCCCCCGGAGCCACGTTGGGCACGATGGCAGCGCTGGATTCGAGGGCGTGGTGGTCGGGCAGCAGGAGGTCGGCGTAAGCGGCGGTGTCGTCGATCAGAGGCGAGAAGGCGATCTGGGTATCGATACGGGCCAGGTGCTTTTCGGCGCCGAGAGCGGCGGGCAGAGTGTAGGCGGGGTTGACCCCGTCGGTAAAGAGGAGCTCGGCGCGTTCGAGGGCCGCAGCGGCATTGGCCAGGGCCGGGCGGCTGGGGAGGGGGTCGGGAGCCGGGGGCAGGACGCCGCCGGCGCGTCCGGCGCTGCCGACCATCAGATTGAGGTAGGCGGCGAGGAGGAGCGCATCGAGGGAGTTGGTATGGACCACCGACGCGCCGGACAGGACCAGGGGCGCTTCGGACTCGCCGAGCTCGCGGGCCACGCGCCGCAGACGGCGCTCGTCGAGGCCGGTGGCGCGCAGAGCGGCGGCCAGGTCACAGGTGCGGAAGACCTGCCGGATGGCGTCGGGAACGGCATCGGCGCGGGGGGCCAGCTTGTCTTCGAGGAGCAGGCAGCCGACCGCGGCGAGGAATTCCGGCTCGGACCCGGGGCGCAGGGGGAGCCACTGGTCGGCGGTGGCGGCGGTGACGGAAAAGC
>Ga0180069_1000267_pt1 | contig 10727 bp, 7 predicted proteins | sample EasRivERM_16_10D_2_FD_121793 | JGI IMG/M metagenome (GOLD analysis project Ga0180069, IMG submission 121793) | Soil microbial communities from meander-bound floodplain in the East River, Colorado, USA - East River metaG ERMLT231B'_16_10D | ecosystem: Environmental > Terrestrial > Soil >...
CAAATGCTCCATCGGGTTCTCAGAACCCGATGGAGCATTTTTAGATTATATTTCGCAACTCCTTCCAACGGATAAATTGTGCTACACTCGTGACAGGAGGCTTGAACGATCCTGGTTGTGCTCGTTCAACATTGATATGAACTCATATATTTCCCATTTGGAATGCTCAGGCTGTGGAATCGAGTATCCCTTTGACCAGCTTCATACATTTTGTCCTGCCTGCCAATCAGCGTTGTTAGCGCGCTATGATCTGGCATCCGCAGAGGCGCAGGTTGATCGGGATGAAATCACGCACCGCCGAAAAGGTATGTGGCGCTGGCATGAGCTGTTGCCGGTCATCAATCCAGAAAATCAGATATTTCTTGGCGAAGGGGATACATCTTTGTTAGCCCTGCCTCATCTTGAAAGTGAGTTGGGACTTTCCCATCTCTATGTGAAAGATGAAAGCAGCAACCCGACTGGTTCATTCAAAGCGCGCGGATTAGCCGCGGCAGTTTCAAAAGCGAAGGAATTGGGAGTCGAAAAAGTCATCATTCCAACAGCAGGCAACGCCGGCGGCGCCATGGCGGCGTATGCCGCACGCGCAGGATTAAAGGCACACATCTTCATGCCCAAAGATACACCTTTCGCCAATATCGAAGAGAGTCGCATGGCAGGCGCAGAGGTGATTCTCGTGGATGGCTTGATCAGTGACGCCGCGGGCATGGCAGGCGAAAAAGCACGCGCCGAAGGCTGGTTCGATGTATCCACTTTCAAGGAACCTTATCGCGTCGAAGGCAAAAAAATAATGGGGTATGAACTGGCAGAATCTTTCAACTGGGAATTGCCGGATGTGATCCTATATCCCACTGGTGGGGGTACAGGCCTGGTGGGTATGTGGAAGGCTTTTGATGAACTCGAGAAATTAGGCTGGCTTGAAAACACCAAACGTCCGCGCATGGTCTCGGTGCAGGCGGATGGCTGTGCCCCGGTCGTCAAAGCCTTTGATGCAAAAGCCTCATTCTGTGATTTCTGGATCAATGCCCACACGCTTGCATCCGGTTTGCGGGTTCCAAAAAGCTTCGCAGATCAGCTAATTCTTCACGATATTTATGAAAGCGCTGGCACGGCAATTGCCGTCAGCGATGAAGCAATTCTTGAGTCACAAAAACATCTGGCAGGCAAAGAGGGTATCTTTGCCGCCCCTGAAGGCGCGGCCACACTTGCGGCGCTAAAAGAATTGATCAAACAGAACTGGGTTCATCCGGATGAACGGATCGTGTTATTCAATACCGGTTCCGGCTTGAAATATTTAAAGCCCTCGGTTTAACTGGCTAACCCAAATTTCGCACCGACCGATTCGATTAAATTGATTATCCGGAAATGATCCTGGTCAATGCTTCCTGAAACTGCCCGATTTCTTCCAGAGTATTGTAATGCACCGGTCCTACACGGATCATTCCTCCCGCCTCCAACAATCCCAACCGTTCCACGACAGCCAGCGCGTAATTATGACCGTTCCACACATAGATACCCTGCTTGCCAAGTTCATCAGCAATATGTTCTGGATCCTGTCCGTCCACAGTAAACGAAACTGTTGGCACTCGCTCATCGAGTCGCTTCATATCGGTGACACCATAAATGCGCGTTCCTGGAACAGAATCAACTGCCTTGATCAAGGCTCGGGATAATTCAGACTCATACGCGCGCATTGCAGACATGCCCTTCTTCAATTCCAACTTGCGACCGGTAAAGCCCGCCTCGTTTCGACCCGGCTCAACGCGAGCTTTCCACGCCGATTCTTGATCCGCTCCGAATTGCCTGCCCAGCCACTGAAGATATTCCAGCGCGCCCAACACACCCGCAATCCCCTCATGATTTTGTGTGCCGGTTTCAAACTTATACGGCAACTCATTCGAAGCAGGCCGGACCTTATACGCCTTCAACTCATTGAGCAGATCATATCTTCCATACAACGCGCCTGCATGTGGACCAAAGAACTTATAAGAGGAACACGCCAGAAAATCACAGCCAATATCCTGCACATCGATCGGTCCGTGGGGAGCATATTGCACCGCATCAATATACACAAGCGCGCCCGCGTCCTTTGCCATTTTGGTTAATTTCTTCACGGGGTTCACTGTCCCCAATAAATTGGATGCATATCCAAACGCCGCGATCTTCGGTTTGTGTTCCAATGCTCTGGCAAAATCATCCACATCGAGCGTGCCATCTTCGACATCAATATCCACCCAAATTAAATTGCAACCTTTATCTTCCGCGATCAACATCCACGGCGCGATGTTGGCATCGTGATCAAGTCTGGTCACGAGAATATTATCGCCCGCTTGCAAGTTTCGCGCCAGCGAACGCGAGATGTGCAACGTAAGTGTTGTCATGTTGTTGCCGAAGATGATCTCTTCGGGACGTGACGCATTCAAAAAATCTGCCATTGCCACGTGCGCTTCATGCAGAACCTCATCCGATTTGCGGCTGGTCTCGAACTGACCTTCGTGGTTGGCATTATGTTCGAGTAAATAGCGGTTGATACGGTCGAGGCTGGGTTTTGATATCTGCGTTCCAGCGGGGTTGTCGAGAAAGATGGCGGGGCGGTCAAGCGCAGGGAATTGCTGGCGGACGAGGTTTACATCGTAGGTCATTTTTTCCTCTTGTGTTGGACATGATTTTAAATAGTCTTGAACTCCGAAGGAGTGAAACATTTATAGAAATGGGTCATGGTATTTTCAAACCCCGCAGGGGTGGTATGAAGCATGTCATCCCTGCGGGATTGGATGTGATGTGTGTTCCGATATTGCATTTCGTCTTCGCCTCACAACAAGCGTTCGGCTCCGCTCAACGCGAGGCAAGTTTTTCTGCTTTTGCAAATTCTTCGGGGGTGTTCACATTCCAAAATGCGAGACCTTCCGGGTCAACAGATTTAATTTCTTCGGGAGTGAGCACGCGCACTTTCACTTGCGGGAACCACGCAATGACTTTCCATTGATCGGCTTCAATCGATTTTTCGACTGCGGGTAGACAAGTGTCACGACGATAGACAGCGTGAAGCGGTTCATAGCCTTCGTCGCCTTTAGCGATTACAACATCCGCTTCTTCCTCGACGAGGAGCCTGCTCATTGCTTCGATAAGCCTCGGACTGGCGAAAGGCATGTCACATGCAATGACCGCGACGATGGGATGTGTGGCAGAAGCGATCGCAGTGTAGAGTCCGCCGAGGGCGCCGCGCCCAGGCTTGAGGTCCGCGATGAGGCGCAGGTTTAAGAATCCATATTCTTGCGGACGATTCGTCGTCACGATGATCTCATCCGCCATTTGGGAGACTCGTTCAATAACGCGTTGAATGAGGGGGCGCCCGAGAAAAGTTTTTAGGGCTTTGTCTTCGCCCATGCGGGAGGATGCACCACCTGCCTGTATACAAACTGTGAGCATGGGTGTATTATAAAGGGGAGAGGTTCGTATGGCGACGTCTATAGGCGAGTTGCTGGATACTTTGACTGTGACGGGGGAGTTGTATGAGAAACTGGAGGGGGGCGCGGTGCGCTGTTATGCATGCGGGCATCGTTGTGTGATCCGCGAGGGCAAGCGCGGGATTTGCCAGGTGCGGTTCAATCAGGGCGGAGAGTTGCGCGTGCCGAGTGGATATGTCGCCGCGTTGCAAAGTGACCCTGTTGAAAAGAAACCTTTCTTTCATATACTGCCCGGCACGAACGCGTTGACGTTTGGGATGCTGGGTTGCGATTTCCATTGCGGGTATTGCCAGAATTGGTTGACCTCTCAAGCGATGCGCGATCCGAAATCTGATGTCGCCGCAAATCTTGTCCGAAAGATAACTCCGCAGGAGATGGTGCGTCTTGCACATACTACGAAGGCCTCCGTAGTAGTGTCGTCTTACAACGAGCCGCTGATCACCAGTGAGTGGGCGGTTGAAATTTTCAAAGAAGCCAAAGCCGCGGGGTTAATGTGTGCGTATGTTTCCAATGGAAATAATACTCCCGAAGTGATGGAGTATATTCGTCCGTATATCTCTGCATACAAGGTTGATTTGAAATGTATGCAGGATAAGAGTTATCGCAAGTTAGGCGGGGTGTTGCAGAATACCCTGGATGGAATCAAGCGCGCCCATGAAATGGGATTGTGGGTTGAGATCGTTACTCTTACGATACCGGGTTTCAATGATTCAAATGAAGAGTTGTGGGATGCGGCAAGATTCATCGCGAACGTTTCCAAGGACATTCCCTGGCATGTGACTGCCTTCCACAAAGATTATAAAATGACCGACCCTGATAATACGGATGCGAAGACGCTTTTGCGCGCGGCTGAGATCGGGCGTGAAGCGGGCTTGCGGTATGTATACGCCGGGAATTTGCCGGGTCAGGTGGGGGAGTATGAAGATACTTTTTGCCCTAACGGGCAATGCAACCACCGGTTGGTTCGAAGAAGCGGATATATCATCCGTGAGTATCATGTTACAGGCAAGGGAACCTGTCCCCAATGCAATACTAAAGTGCCGGGCTTATGGCATAACGACCCCTCCAAAGTGGTGTTAAACGGGTTGGGTATGCCGTTACCTGTTCACTAAAAAGTGTTTTGCTGTATAATCTATCCATTAACTTGGAAGGAGGCGCCCCTCACAAAGTAATTCCGATTTTCCCCAGACCTGTACGTAATCGAATCCAAACTATATTTCTCTCAGGAGGAGAAACGTGAAACGAAACCTATTTACTTTACTATCACTGCTCGTGCTTGCGAGCATGGTCCTTGTGGCATGCGGCGGCGGGGCGACTGAAGCACCTGCAACCGAGGCCCCTGCGCCCCCGCCCACCGAAGCGCCAGTAGCGACTGAAGCACCCACAGAAGCGCCAGTTGCCTATGAAGGTATGATGGTTGAATCGCCCGATTGTGATTACGGCGGCGAGTTCAAGTCCGTCGAAGCGGTGGATGAATTCACCGTCAAAATTACCTTGTGCGTACCTGACCCTGCCTTCCCATCAAAGATCGCTTTTACATCCTTTGCGGTTCAGCCCTCTGAATATCTCGAATCCACCGGCGGTAAAGGTGATTTGCTCGAGCAACCCATCGGCACCGGCCCATATATGATTGAATCCTGGGAACGCGGCAACCAATTGGTCCTCAAGGCTTTCCCCGATTATTGGGGTGAAAATACTGGTGCAGAAACTCTGGTCTTCCGCTGGGGCACCGAGTCTGCTCAACGCTTGCTCGAACTCCAATCTGGTACGGTTGATGGCATCGACAATGTTGGCCCGGACGATTTTGCCACGGTGGAAGGTGATTCCAATCTGGCTCTCTATACCCGCCCGGCCCTCAACACCATGTACATTGGTTTCAACAACAACCCACAGGTTGAAGGCTTTGACAATGCTGCGAACCCATTAGCCAATGAGCAGGTACGTCAGGCGATTGCCATGGGCATTGACCGCCAGCGCATTGTAGATAACTTCTATCCGGCTGGTTCCGAAGTTGCTTCGCACTTCACCCCTTGTGTCATCCCGAATGGCTGCGTAGGCGATGAATGGTACTCTTTTGATGCCGCCGCCGCGAAGGCATTGCTGGCTGAGGCCGGTTATCCGGATGGCTTCGAAACCGTATTGAATTACCGTGATGTTGTGCGTGGTTACCTGCCTGATCCAAATGTAGTGGCTCAGGACATTCAAGCTCAATTGAAAGAGAACTTGAATATTACCGTCAACATTGAAGTGATGGAATCCGGTGCATTTCTCGCGGCCGCTGACGCTGGTCAATTGCAGGGCATCCACTTGCTTGGCTGGGGCGCTGACTATCCTGATCAAACCAACTTCGTTGGTTACCACTTCGGCGCCGGTTCTTCCAAACAGTTTGGCGATCATTGGGATGATATTACCAGCGCACTCGCGAGCGGCGCTCAATTGGCTTCCGATTCTGATCGCGAACCTTTCTACACAACTGCCAACAATGCCATTCGCACCCACGTGCCGATGATCCCTGTTGCGCATGGTGGTTCAGCTTTGGCTTTCAAGGCCTCAGTTGAAGGCGCGTTTGCCAGCCCGCTGGGCAATGAAGAATTCTCGGTGATGTCCAATGGCACCGATACTTTCGTCTGGATGCAGAACGCTGAACCGATCTCACTCTATTGTGCTGATGAGACAGACGGCGAGTCTCTGCGTGCCTGCGAACAGATTACGCAGTCACTGTTGAGCTACGAAACTGGCGGTACAGCGGTGGAACCAGCTTTGGCAGAATCCTACGATGTCAATGATGACCTGACCGAGTGGACATTCCACCTGCGTCAGGGCGTGTTGTTCCACGATGGTTCATCCCTCGATGCGAATGACGTCGTACAGTCCCTTGTTATTCAGTGGGATGCGGCTAATCCGCTCCACACCGGCAACACGGGCGCATTCTCTTACTGGAGTGGCCTCTTTGGTACGTTCCTAAACGCCCCGCCTCAGTAGGCTCAAATTCTGTGATTAATAAGACCCCCGTCAGGTTGACTCATGACGGGGGTCTCCCCAAATCGTCATGGTCACTTACATTCTCCGCAGACTTCTTCTTAGTATTCCCGTATTGTTCGGCATATTATTTGCCACTTTTGCGCTAGCCCGCTTAATCCCCGGTGACCCATGCCGCGCCATGTTGGGAGAGAAAGCGACCAAAGTGGTCTGTGATGAGTTCAACCACCGGCATGGTTTGGATAGACCCATTCCGATTCAGTTCGGGGTATATGTCGATGAGATCGCTCACGGTGATTTCGGAAATTCCTTTCGTTATTCCAAACCCATCACGGAATTATTGATCGAACGTCTGCCCATGACCGTTGAGTTAAGTTTTGCGGCATTGTTAATTAGCATTTTCATCGGTATTCCACTCGGTGTAATCTCCGCAGTTCGTCATAATTCATGGGTCGATGTTTTTACCATGATGTGGGCCAATGTTGGCGTATCCATGCCGGTATTCTGGCTGGGTCTAATGCTTGCCTATATTTTTGCACTCGCACTAAAAGATACATTTTTTCAATTGCCGCCGTCGGGCCGTCTTAGCCCCGGAATTATTCCTGTCCCATTTTTTGAGACTTGGGGTATGCAACTCAGTGAAGGCACTTTTCTTTTTACAGTTTCAGACTTTTTCAGTCGCATGAATATTCTCAATGCAGTGCTCAGTAGCGACTGGACATTATTGATGGATGCGATTACTCATTTAATCCTCCCTGCTTTTGCGCTTAGCACTATTCCGATGGCGTTGATCGCTCGTATGACGCGTTCGGCCATGCTTGAAGTTCTTGGGCAGGATTATATTCGAACGGCGCGTGCCAAGGGCTTGATCGCCCGCACTGTTATTATGAAACATGCGTTTCGAAATGCATTATTGCCTTTGGCCACTGTGATCGGCTTATCGTTGGGCGGTCTGTTAGGTGGCGCAGTGTTGACAGAAACAGTCTTCAATTTATCTGGTGTGGGGCGCATTTTATATGATGGCATCACGGCCCGTGATTATGGTATCGTGCAGGGTTTCACCGTAGTGATTGCGATCTTCTTTGTTGCTTTGAATTTGATCGTGGATGTCTCTTATGCATACCTTGATCCTCGCATTCGCCTGAACTAGTAACTGATTATGGCAACCCAAACCAGCTCTCCCTTGAAACTTGATTCCGAAGTCCTCACACTTGAGTCAGCCAGTCTATGGCAGATCACATGGCGACGACTTTTCCGACGCAAATCATCCATCGTGGGTATGGTTATTCTGGCTATTCTCATCTTGCTGGCTATTACAGCACAATGGCTGGCTCCTTATGACCCCATTCTTTCCATGCTGGATTCAGATCCGCCGCAGAGGATTCAAAAACGCTCTTCACCTTGCATCCATGCTTTTGGCTGTGCGCCAGATCAGCCACAGCACATTATGGGCACGGATGGCAATATCCGCGATGAGTTCAGCCGAATGTTATATGGCGCGCGCCTGAGTCTGGCAATTGGTCTTTCCACAGTTACCTTTGCCATTGTGATTGGCACGGTCCTTGGCGCCCTTGCTGGTTATTTTGGCGGACGGATCGATAATGTTATTATGCGTATTATGGATGTTCTGTTGGCCTTTCCATCATTGCTCCTGGCGATTGCGATTGTTACGGTTCTGGGTCCCGGACTTATCAATGCCCTGCTTGCGATAGGTATTGTATCCATCCCGGCTTATGCGCGCGTTGTGCGTGGCAGTGTGCTTTCCATTCGTGAAATGGATTTTGTCTCAGCTTCGCGCGCCCTTGGTGGAAATACATATGAAATTCTCTTTCGCCGTATTCTGCCAAATGCGTTGACCCCACTGATTGTGCAAGGCACACTGGGTATCGCCACTGCCATATTGGATGCAGCGGCTCTTTCGTTCCTCGGCCTGGGCGCGCAACCACCCACACCTGAATGGGGTTCGATGCTTGGCGCGGAACGCAATCAAGTCTTTACTGCGCCACATCTTGTTTTTTATCCCGGTTTGGCCATTATGTTAACAGTGCTGGCTTTTAACCTGCTCGGCGATGGCTTGCGTGATGCACTTGACCCGCGGCTGGCGCATATCAGTTAGTATATGGATCAGAAACAGGTTGAGGGGAAGTGAAGCTCCATTTTGCAGGATCAATCTCCGGCTGAGTCAATGAGGCGTGCCTTTCTTCGCTTGATAAGTTGTTAATTTCAATCCTTTTGTTCAGGCTGCTATCGAATGGCGGGCATACATGAGTTTGGTAACGATACCTCTGGAGAGGGGTTTTATAGGCGGGTTACAATCTAATCCGAAAAAGTTGTTGATATGCTGTATAATTTTTCCATCAATTTTTGAAGGAGGTCCCCTGAACCTGATTATCCACCCTGTCTTCCCAGTATGATGAATTTCCATTCTATTCTCTCGGAGGAGAAACATGAAACGCAACCTGAATATTTTGCTCTCGCTCGCGGTTTTAGCCAGTATGCTTCTGGCGGCTTGCAGTGCGAATCCCTTGGCGCCCGCTGAAAAGAAAGTCGCCAACTTCATCTGGACCCAGGAATTTACATCCCTGAGCCCGCTTTATGCATCAGGGTGGTTTTCAAGCTCAACCCAGCAATTCTGGAATTGTTGGGCATGGAACTATAACGAAAAGAATGAACCCTATCCATATCTAATAACTGAAATGCCAAGTTTAGAGAACGGCGGCATCAGCGAAGATGGCTTGACGATCACCATGCACCTGCGCGATGACATCAAGTGGTCTGATAATGAGCCGATCACCTCGGAAGATTTTAAATTTACCTGGGCAATGACCATTGACCCCAAAAACATTGTTGTTACGACCAATCCTTATGATCAGGTTACGGCAATTGAAACCCCGGATGCCCGGACAGTTGTGATGAAGTTTGATGCTCCTTTGGCAGGATGGCAGGGTTTGTGGAAGGGACTTGCCCCGGCTCATATCCTCCAATCTGTTTACGATACAGATGGTACACTGGATAATGCAGAGTGGAACAACAATCCCACCGTGGGTTGCGGTCCTTATAACTTTGCTGAATGGGAATCCGGTAGTTTTGCGCGCTTCGTTCGCAACGACAATTATTTTGATGCGCCCGCCAAGATCGATGAGCTCTTCATTCGTTTCGTGCCTGATGATACCGCGCAAACCAATGCTTTGGTTGCCGGAGATGCCGATCTTGGTTTGTTCGTTCCCTACAGTGAGACTCCCGCATTGAAAGATGCCGGGGTCACGATCATGGGTGTGTCTGGTGGTTACAGCGAAAGTTGGTTTTTCCAGGTCAGCGAAGAGCACTCACACCCGGCGATGTTGGATGTGAATGTGCGCAAGGCGATTGCCATGTCGGTTGACTTTGTTTCGTTCAATGAGGATGTCAATCTCGGTTTGGTGAGTGTGCCCGGGAGTTTCTGGTATGCGCTTCCCTTTTATAATAATCCGCCTACTCAACCTTACCCATACGATCCCGAAGCCGCGAAAGCTTTGTTGGATGCCGCTGGTTGGGTTGATAGCAACGGCGATGGCACCCGCGATAAGGATGGTGTTGAGTTCGTGATTCAACATGGTACGACCACGCGTGAAGTCCGCCAGGAATTGCAGGCGGTTGCCCAACAGCAGTTGGCGGAAGTGGGCATCAAACTGGAAATCTCCAATTACGATGCTGATATCTTCTGGAATGGGTATTCCGATGGCGGTGCCACCTACACAGGTGAATTGGATATCCAGGAATGGTCCGATGTACCATACAGCTTCCCGGATCCCGATGTTTACTACTGGCTTTGCAGTGAGATTCCCAGTGATGACAACCCAAGCGGCTCAAATGGCTTCTATATTTGTGATGAGGAATTGGATGCCTTGATCCAGCTGCAATCCACGCAGTTGGATCCCGCCCAGCGCCAGGAGACCATCTCGAAGATCAACCAGATCTTCCATGATAAGGTTTACTGGGTTGGCGCCTGGGAGGATCCCGATTTGTATGCAGTAGGTCCGCGCCTCACCGGTGTGAAATTCTCCGGTGTAAGCCCATTCTTCAATATTGCCGAATGGGATATTAAATAAACATTGCTGATTAGTAGTGTGGCAGGTTGGGGAGTTTCCAGCCTGCCACACTTGTTATTATTCGATGACTTTATTAACTTGAGTTTAGAGTTCGAAGCACATTAACAAAAATGGAACTTGCTGATAAAGTTTTCGTGTGACCAAAAAATCTCTCAGCGAGTTCCGAAAAGCAGTATACCAAAGTCTGAGCAGGCGA
>Ga0180069_1000268_pt1 | contig 10712 bp, 12 predicted proteins | sample EasRivERM_16_10D_2_FD_121793 | JGI IMG/M metagenome (GOLD analysis project Ga0180069, IMG submission 121793) | Soil microbial communities from meander-bound floodplain in the East River, Colorado, USA - East River metaG ERMLT231B'_16_10D | ecosystem: Environmental > Terrestrial > Soil >...
CCCAGGAACGCGGGGTCTACGTGGTGCTGAAGGGTTTTCGCAGCTTGGTGGCGACGCCGGATGGGCGGGTGATGGTGAACCTGACCGGGACCCCGGCGATGGCGTCGGGGGGATCGGGCGATGTCTTGACCGGGATGATCGCGGGCTTCCTCGCCCAGTTTCCGGGGGCGCCGGTGGAGGAGGTCGTGGCGGCTGCGGTGTTCCTGCATGGGAGGGCGGGGGAGCTGGCGGCGCGCGAGTTGGGCGAGCAGGGTGCCCTTGCTAGTGATCAGATACGCCACTTGGGGGCCGCTATTGCTTCGCTTAATGAACTGCGACCGTGAGGGAGCGGATGTGGGGCAGCCACCCCGGGCCCGGACTACCGAATTCCGATCGGTACACAAAGCCGGCCAGGGGGCCGGCTGCAGCCCAGGGGGGCCGCCCCACATTTTCATCCTCCGCTGTGGCTGACATGCCGCCTCAGGTCTACATCACCCGCTCCGAAGAGGAGACCATCGCCGTTGGTCGCGAGATCGCTTCGCGGTTGCGGGCGCCGGCCTTGGTGCTGCTCATCGGCGACCTGGGGGCTGGCAAGACCACCTTGGCCAAAGGAATCGTCAGTGGCCTGGGGGCGGCGGCGGTCGAGGATGTCTCCAGCCCCACCTTTACCCTCATCCACGAGTACGGACAGAACCCCAAGGTCTACCACATCGACCTCTACCGGCTGGACCGGATACCGGAGCTAGAGACCCTGGGCCTGGACGATCTGTGGGATCAGCGGGCCATCGTCCTGATCGAGTGGGGAGAGAAGTTCTCGCGCCAGTTGCCGGCCGAGCGCGTCGAGATCCACCTCGACTACGCGGCAGGCGAAGACCGCCGCATCACGGTTTACTGAGCGGGTCTGGTACGATCAAAAATCTATGTCCACGCAACCGCAACCCTGGGCCTTGATTCTGGGCGCTTCGAGTGGTTTTGGCGAAGCCACCGCCCTGGAGCTGGCCCGGACGGGTATGAACATCTTCGGCGTCCACCTGGACCGCCGCGCCACCCTGCCGCACGCCGAGGAGATCCAAAGCGCCATACGGGCGCTGGGCCGCGAGGCCGTATTCTTCAACGTGAACGCCGCCGACGACGAGAGGCGCCGGGAGGTTCTGGACGCCGTGGCGGCCCGGCAACCGAGCGTGAAGGTTCTGCTGCACTCCATCGCCTTCGGGTCGCTGCTGCCCTATGTGTCGGCGACCGGGGAAAAGCTGGCCAGTAAGGCCCAGTTGGAGATGACCTGCGACACCATGGCCCACAGCCTGGTCTACTGGGTCCAGGACCTGGTGGCGCGGGGCCTGATGACCGCGGGCGGCCGCGTCTACGCCATGACCAGCTCGGGCGGGACCCGGGCCATCCCCAGCTACGGCCCGGTGTCGGGGGCCAAGGCGCTGCTCGAATCGCACATCCGGCAGCTTGCCCTGGAGCTGGCGCCGTTCCGTATTACCGCCAACGCCATCCGGGCGGGTGTGACCGACACGCCGTCGCTGCGCAAGATTCCGGGCAGCGGCAAGCTGATCGAATTCTCCACGATGCGCAATCCGTACCGCCGCCTGACCACCACGGAAGACGTGGCCAAGTGTATCGCCGTGCTGGCTCACGAGAATACCTACTGGATGACGGGGAATACCATCGGGGTTGACGGCGGGGAAGACATAGTGGCCTAATGGAAGCAGGGAGTCCGTCATGGGAACCACGACGACCAAACCGCCCACGCACGTCCGCTACGAGGAAGACTTCGTAGCCTGGGCTGCCGAGACCGCGCAGCTCCTTCTCGAACGCCGCTTCGACGAGATCGATATAGACAGCCTCGCCGAGGAGGTGCAAGCCATGGCCAAGAGAGACAGGCGGGAATTGCGGAGCAGAGTGGCGGTGATCCTCCTCCATCTCCTGAAGTGGAAATATCAGCCCGAGAAGCGCTCCGGGAGCTGGGACTCGACCATGGAGACCCAGAGAAGGGAATTGCGGTATCTGCTCCAGGACTCGCCCAGCCTGAAGCGCGAAGTGGCGGAGGCGGTGAAGGAAGCCTATCTCGACGCCGTGCGGAGGGCCGCCAAGGAAACCGGACTTCGTGTGACAAGTTTCCCTTCCGACTGTCCCTTTTCACCCGAGCAGATCCTGGACCCGACCTACCTGCCGGAATAGCTATCATGGGGACCACGACGACCAAGCCAACCACGCCTGTCCGCTACGAGGAAGACCTCGTGGCTTGGACAGAGGAGACCGCGCAACTCCTTCGCGAACGCCGCTTCGACGAGATCGACATAGAAAACCTCGCCGACGAGGTGCAATCCCTGGCCGGAAGAGACAAGCGCGAGGTTCTGCGCCGGCTGACGGTTCTGCTGGTTCACTTGCTAAAGATGAAGCACCAGCCCGCCAAGCGTTCTCGCTCCTGGCAGTCTACGATCGCGACGCAGCGGGACGAACTGGACCTCCTATTTGAAGACTCTCCCAGCCTGAAGCGGGGACTGGCTGCCGCAGTCGCTGAGGTCTATCCTGACGCTGTGGATCTCGCCGCGATTGAGACAGGGCTGCCGGGAGACACCTTTCCTCCCCGGTGCCCGTTCACCGTCGAGCAGATCCTGGACCGGACCTATCGGCCGGAGTAGCAGTCCCCCCAGAAAGTGGCGGCAGCGGGTGTAGGTTCGGTATCATAGGGGACGAATGAGTAAAGAAGAAGGCATCGAAGTCACCGGGACCGTCGTCGAGAAGCATCCGGGCGGGATGTTCAGCGTACAGCTTGAGGACAAGCACACTGTACTGGCGCATATTGCGGGCAAGCTGCGGAAGAACCGGATCCGCATCCTGGCCGGGGACAAGGTGACGATCGAGCTTTCGCCCTACGATCTGACCCGAGGCCGCATCACTTACCGGTATCGCTAAATTGTTTACCCGTACGGCTCTGTGCATCCTCCTGGCAGGGGTCGGAGCGAATCCGGCCGGCGTCGAGGAGTTGCGGCGGGCCTTCGAGCGTCCGCCCGACGACGCCCGCATTCTGATGCGCTGGTGGTGGTTCGGGCCGTCCGTCACCAAGCCACAGCTCGAGCGTGAGATGCGCCTCATGAAGGACGGCGGCATCGGAGGCTTCGAGGTGCAGCCGGTCTACCCCCTGGCGCTCGATGACGCGGCGTCGGGCATCCGGAATCTGCCGTATCTCTCCCCGGAGTTCCTGGAGGCCCTGCGCTTCACGGCGGAAAAGGCCCGCGAGCTCGGCCTGCGCATGGACCTCACGCTGGGGAGCGGGTGGCCCTTCGGCGGCCCGCACATTCCCGTGGCCCAGGCTGCCGGCCGTCTGCGCTGGGAGCGGACGCCGGTAGCCGGCAGTACGCGCCGGATTCCTCTGCCGGACCTGGTAGCCGGCGAAAAACCGATTGCAGCGTTTGCCGGCCAGCGCGAGCTGACCGATATCCGGGACGGGGCGGTGTGGCTGCCCGAGGGCGGCCAGCGGCCCACGGAGGTCTGGTTCTTCGTCTCCAGCCGGACCGGCATGATGGTGAAGCGTCCGGCCCTGGGGGCCGAGGGATACGTGCTCGATCACTACGACCGCGCCGCCCTCGACAATCACCTGAGCCACGTCGGGGACCGCTTGAGGAAGGCGCTGGGTCCTATTGCTCCCTACGCGGTCTTCTGCGACAGCCTGGAGGTTTTCGGATCCGACTGGACCGGCGATTTCCTCGAGGAGTTCCGCCGCCGGCGCGGCTACGACCTGCGGCCGCATCTTCCGGCCCTGGCCGCGCAGGCGCCGGACCTCCGCTATGACTGGGGCCGCACTCTCACCGAGCTGGTCAACGAGCGTTTCCTCGAGCCGCTGCACGCGTGGGCCGGCCGGAATGGCACGCGGCTCCGCGTCCAGGGCTACGGCATGCCCCCGGCGGCGCTCTCCAGCTACGCGTTCGCCGATCTGCCGGAAGGCGAAGGCGCCCAATGGAAGACGCTGCAATCGACACGGTGGGCGTCGTCCGCCAGTCATCTGCTGGGGAAGCAGGTAACCTCGTCGGAAACCTGGACCTGGCTGCACTCGCCGTCGTTTCGAGCCACCCCGCTGGACGTGAAGGCCGAGGCCGACCGCCATTTCCTGCAGGGGATCAACCAGTTGATCGGCCACGGCTGGCCCTACACACCCGAAAGCGTGGAGTACCCGGGCTGGCGTTTCTACGCGGCGGCGGTATTCAACGAGAAGAACCCGTGGTGGCTGGCGATGCCCGACCTGTCGCTTTACCTCCAGCGGGTCAGCTTTCTGCTGCGACAGGGCCGTCCGGTGAACGACGTGGCGCTCTACCTGCCCAACAGCGACGCTTGGGCCCGGTTCGTCCCCGGCCGCGTGAATCTGCTCCTCGGGCTCGCCGAGAGGCTCGGTCCCGATGTGGTGGCGAGGATTCTGGAAGCCGGATACAACCTGGATTTCATCGACGACGAAACGCTGGACCACCTCGGCCGCTACCGGATCGTCGTCCTGCCGGGGGTGGAGCGGCTTCCAGTGGCGACGGTTCGCAAACTGGAGACCTTCGCGCGCGGCGGCGGGGCCGTGGTCGCGACGCGCCGGCTGCCCGCCCTGGCCCCAGGGTTCCTGGCCACGGAGACGGAGCACCAACAGGTCCGCGAATTCTCCAGCAAGGTGGCGCGTCTCGTAGAGGACGAAAACCGCCAACTCGCCAATGCCCTGGCAGCGGCGCTGCGCCCGGACGTGTCGCTCGCGCCGCCGGCCCCGGAGATCGGCTTCGTCCACCGCAGCACCGAGTCGGCCGAGATCTACTTCCTGGCTAATACCGGCAATACCCGCCGGCAGTCCGACGCGACCTTCCGGGTGGAGGGCATGGAAGCAGACTGGTGGGATCCCCTGACCGGCCGCGCGCGGCCCGTGGAAAAAACCGGGGCGGCCATCCACCTGGATCTCGAACCCTACGGCTCCCGAGTGGCCGTTTTCTCGAAGCGCCCGCCAGCCCGAGTTTCTGCCCGTGTCACGGCTCCCGCCCCACTGGATATCAGCACCGGCTGGAAGGTCACCTTCGGCCCCCAGGGCAAGACGGTACAGATGGACCGTCTCCGCTCCTGGACCGACGACGAGGACACCCGCTGGTATTCCGGGTCTGCCACCTATGAGAAGGACATCCAGGCGCCGGAAGGCTTCCTCCGGCCGGGGCTGGAAGTCCGGCTGGATTTCGGCGAAGGTACGCCCCTACCCGAGACCCGGCTGCCGTCGGGCATGCAGGCCTGGCTGGAGGGACCGGTGCGCGAGGCGGCGGTGGTGTATGTAAACGACCAGCGGGCGGGGTCGGTGTGGTGCCCGCCCTACTCGCTGGACGTCACCGGGTTCCTCCGGCCGGGCCAGAACCGCCTCCGGATTGTGGTGGCCAACCTGGCGGTGAATCACATGGCCGGACGGCGTCTGCCCGACTACCGCCTGCTGAACCTCCGCTACGGGGTTCGCTTCGAGGCGCAGGACATGGACAAGGTGCAGGCGGTCCCGGCCGGCCTGTTCGGTCCGATCCGCCTAAGAACTCCTTGACACAGGCGTACTGGCCGGCATGATAATCGAGTTCTCGCTGCGGCCCTGAACCGAGGTTGAGATTTGACACCGCTCCACCGTCTGCGCTAGGATCATAGTGCGGGGTGGAGCAGTCTGGTAGCTCGTTGGGCTCATAACCCAAAGGTCGGTGGTTCAAATCCACCCCCCGCAACCAACCTTTTCAATAGCTTACGTCGCTCCTGTCCTGGTCAGCCGGTGATTGCTAACAGAAACAGGAAACCCAACGGAATGCCCTCTATGCCAGGCTAGAGGAAAGTGTATTGTCCGGGAGTAACGCGGCAGCTACCGTCGGGAATGATAGGTATGCGCACCGTGCGGCGCCATACAGCGGGTCGGAATTCCTCGTTTTCCGAAAACCAGCCGGCATTTTCTACTTGCGGCACGCCTGGGGGCCCATCCAGGGCCGATCCGTATTGTCAAACGATTACGTAACGAAGGTGAGGATTCGGACATTGGCTTGATTCTTGCGATTCTACCAACTGGATCGACTGCCGGTTCTTGACGCTTGTAAATGTAGCAGCAGTTGGCAAAGCGAGAGAAGAATATGAGCGTTACAGACTGCGCGAAATGCCTCCGCTTGTGGCGAGACTACGTGGAAGCCACACAACTCGAGCTATCCCTTTGGGAGCAGATGCCCGCGTTACAGAGAGACATTGGCAAGGTCCAGGAATTGGAGTGCGAGATCGATGCTGCGGCGACCGAGCGACAACGGGCGTGGGAAGTGATACGGTCACATGCAGCGTCCGAGCATGCCGGGAGGCTACGAGACGGATAGACACGAGAGATAGGGCGAACGTACGCCAACGAACGGACAGAATCGAGCGAGCCTGTTACGCTGTGGGCATGCCAGGCAGCGGGGGCGACCTATCTCCTCTAGAGAAAGCTTGGCGCGAGGCACTCACTGAGTATACTAGAGAGGTTAAGAGGACCCTGGAGCTTCTCACGTCCCCAGGACTTCCCGACTCCAGCCGCCTGGAGGCTATTGAGCAGCAGCGCGCTGCCGAGCAAATAGCATTCGAGAGATTTCGAAGAGCGCGGCGGGCTTTCCTGGAATCCATCCTGCGGGGCGTCGGAGGCCTCGTCGTTGTCCTGGCCCTTTGCGATCGGGGGTGGGTCTAGCCAGAATTCGCCCTCGACGCGCGGCCTCGAGGATGTACGAACGCGGCTTTGACACCACTGTGCACGACAAGGAGCAAGGGGCGCTTCATCCGCCGGCGTGAGCGCCGTATTTTTTCAGCTTGTTGTGTAGCGTCTTGAGGCTGATTCCGAGGATGGCGGCGGCGTGAGTCTTGTTATTGCGGGTCTGATGCAGGGTCTTTAGAATCAAGCTCCTTTCCGCTTCCACTATCGTGGTGCCGGAGCGGGTCGGGGAGGCCTCCAGTTCCTCTACCTGCGGGATGGGTAACGGGGACTCGGTGGAGTGCCGTTCCGAGAGGTGGAGGGAATCCGCCGGCAGATGCGCCAGGGTGATCGTTCCTCTTCCGGCCAGGATTACCGCCGCTCCAGGACGTTGCGGAGCTCGCGTACGTTGCCCGGCCACTGGCGCCGCGCGAACTGCTCGACTACCAGCGGGTCCAGCCCCACTACCTGGCAAGAATGCTTTTCGTTCAGGTTCGCCAGCAAGGCCTCGGCGATTGCCGGGAGGTCCTCGAGGTGCTCTCGCAAGGGCGGCAATGGAATGTGGAAGACGTTCAGACGATAGTACAAATCCTGGCGCAACTCCCCCTTACCAATGGCTACCTCGGGCACCTTGTTGGTGGCGGCCAGCACCCGCACGTCCACCTGTACTTCGCCTTTGGCGCCCAGACGTCGCACGCGGCCGTCTTCCAGCACCCGCAGCAGCTTGGCCTGCGTGGCCGGGAGCATCTCACCGACTTCATCCAGCAGCAGAGTGCCTCCTTCGGCCAGCTCGAAACAGCCGGCGCGTCGTTCGACCGCCCCGGTGAACGAACCCTTTTCATGGCCAAACAGCTCGCTTTCCATGAGCGTTTCGGGCAGCGCCGCGCAGTTCACCGCCACAAACGGTCCGTCCCTTCGGGGGCTGAGGTCGTGAATGGTCCGGGCGACAATTTCCTTGCCGGTCCCGCTCTCGCCCGTCAGGAACACAGAGGCCCGGGTGGGCGCCACTTGTTGGATCAGAGCAAAGACGCGCTGCATGGCCGGCGAAGGACCCACAATCCGGCCCAACACGCCGCTGTAAGCCAGGCGGCGTTGCAGCCGTTCCTTCTCCTGCAGCAGGCCGCTCTGGCCGGCGGCCCGCTCCAGCAGCACCCGCAAAACATCGAAATCGACCGGCTTCTCCAGAAACCAGAACGCTCCCAGCTCATGAACCATCGAGACTGCCTTATTGATATCGCCATAGGCGGTCATCACGACGGTAGGCGGCGGATGGCCCCGTGCGGCCAACCAGCGCAGCAGTCCGGCGCCATCCATCCGAGGCATGGCCAGATCCGTAACCACGACATGAGCCGGAAAGGTGGCAAGCTTTTCGGTGGCCTCCTGCCCATCCTGGGCGACTTCTGTCTTATACCCCCACTCGGTCAGCATCACGCTCAGCACGGCACGCTGATCGGCATTGTCTTCCACGATCAAGACCTTTACGCGGGGAGGCACAGGAAGATCATATGCCACCACGGACTGTCTTTTCAACTTTATCGGAGCGGCCTCCGCCAACCTGCCGCGCCCGAACGATGAATCTGTGGGGAGCTCGGCCCACCAGAGAGAACGGATAACACGTAACCAGAGTCAGAATGGGCCGCTGGGAAGCATCCAGTACCCAAATATCCTGCGGGCGGACCACTTCGATGGATTCCACAAGATACTGGTAGGAGCCATGGTCGGTGACCAAACGGATCCGGTCCTGCAAGCGGATCTTCCGCAGCGCCCGAAAGTACGTGTCCCTGTGGCCGGCCAAGCCGACGTTGCCCGCGTCACCCGGGGCCGCCGTGCCCGGAACATGTCCGACGCCCCGCTCCAGGGTGTCGTCGTCAATGCCTTCCCAAATGACCGCGGCCAGACCGATCCGGGAGATTTCCACACTCCCGACCAGGGAACGCCGGGGAAGCGGGAGACGAACCGGTGGGACACGAACCGGCGGGAGGCCAACCGGTGGGAGGCGAATCCCGTCCACCACGTCTCCTTCCACGCTTCCTTCCGCCCGCTGGGACAGCGCCTCCCACCCCGCTCTTTGATAGAGACTTCCTTTCAGAAGAACGAAGCCGCACCAGCCGAGCGCCAGCAAGCCAATCATCAGAAGGAGGCGCTCGGTGAAATGGAGGACCGCTTTGACCATGGCCCTCATGGGCGATTAGCAGGGATGAGGTAGCCGGTGCGCGTGCGTACCGACAGCTTCTTGCGGTCCGGTGCGGCAGCCGTTACCTGGATGGTCCTATATCCGGGCTCGCCATTTTCGTGCGACGGGGTATACCCAAGCGTGTATCTATTCCGGAGATCGTGTGCGATCTGACGGCAAATGGCCACGACCTCCGACAGAGCATTCGGCAGGAACGCCTCACCGCCGGTGACTCTGGCGAGTTGCTTGAGAATGTTCGGGTTTCGATCCGCATCCTGGGCATCAAACAGCCCGATGGTGTAGATGGTCGCAGTGGATTGCGACGCTTTCTTTAGCACCTCCCGAAAGGTACGCTCACTGGCATTGTCGCCCCCGTCGCTGAACACGATAAGCGCCTTCTTGTCCCGTTGGCCTTTTTCCAGATGTTCCAACGCCGTTTCGATCGCGTCGTAGAGTGCCGTACGGCCCCGGGTGGGGAACCGGCTCAGGGCCGCCCGCAACTGTTCCACCTCGCTAGTGAAAGGAACAGCCTCCGGAAGTCCCATCGAAACGACTTCGTTGAAACCGACCACGAACATCTCATCCTCCGGGTTGCTGGCCGCTACGAAGGCGGTGGCTGCCGCCGTCATTTCGGACCGCTTTGGACCCATGCTGGCGCTGCTATCCATGATCAGCCCGACGGTGACGGGAAGGTCCTCCTGGAGGAAGAGGGTGATCTGCTGGGGGCGGCGGTCCTCATAGACCCGGAAGTTTTCCTTCGCCAGCCCGGCTACAAAACTGCGGTTGCGGTCTCGCACCGTCACCGACAGGACGACCAGGTCTACGCTGGTGGAAATCCTGTGTTCCTCGTCGCTCTGGGGAAAGAGCGGCAGGGTAGCCAGCAATCCGAAGGCCGCAAGGCGGTAATGATGGCAGCGTGGCATAGCTCGCCTCAGGCATACCACCTGGCGCCGCGGGAGGCGGCGCCAGGTGTGTGCCCGTCATCTTCAGGTTAGCGCTTGGAAAAGGCACGCAATACCCCGGCGGCGCCGAGGGACAGAAAACCCGCCAGTCCCACCAGCGGGAAATAGCTGGCGGTGGCAGGCAGCGCCGGCGCTGCCTCGCTCGCCGGCAGAGGCTCTGGCTCGGCGGGCTTCGCGGCGGCGGCCAGTTCCTGGGTTCTGGCCGGCTCCTCTCGGACCGGCTCCTGGGGAGGGTTCGCAGCGGCGTTATCGTCGTTGTCAGTATCAGTGGGCTCCGCTGCCGCTGGTTCGGGGTCCGGCGGCGGTTGGGGCGCCGGGGCTGCTTCAGTCGGGAGAGTAGGCACCGGCTCCCTGGCCACCAGTGCGATCTCAGCCGCCTTTTCCTTGGGATAGGCGAACTCCTGCCCGAAGTTGTCGCCCGGATAGAACCAGGATCTCATCGCCCGGGGTTGACCGGCCGGCGTTTCCCAGAATCCGAACACGGTGTTGCCGGTGGGGTGTAAGCGGTAATTGGGTATTGCCAGGATCGTCGTGAGGATCCGAGACTGGTCCCCGTTGAAGACCTGCACAATGTGGCGATTGGATTGTGAATCCGCCAGCTTCATGACGTACTCCCCGGGCTGCAGCACCAAGCCGGGAATCTGGATGGACTCGTGGACGGTCAGTACGGTTTTCTTATCCCAGGCATCCGCGTTGGCCTTCCACGCCGCCGACATGCCTAGCAGACCTAGGATAACGGTAAGGGTCATTACTCTAAAGCGATTCATGATGCATTCTCCTTAGAAAGATAGAAAACGAAAACCGCGCCGAGTCTCCGATGGCGCCAGAATTCGTCATCGCTGTCAGCTCGAAACTTGCATACCGCCTGCCAAACCCCGCTCGCAGTTGAAAAGACAAGGCCTGGACGCCGACC
>Ga0180069_1000269_pt1 | contig 10693 bp, 9 predicted proteins | sample EasRivERM_16_10D_2_FD_121793 | JGI IMG/M metagenome (GOLD analysis project Ga0180069, IMG submission 121793) | Soil microbial communities from meander-bound floodplain in the East River, Colorado, USA - East River metaG ERMLT231B'_16_10D | ecosystem: Environmental > Terrestrial > Soil >...
GAACACCGATGAACACCGATTAGGAGACGCCTTATCCGTGTTCATCTGTGTTCATCTGCGGTTTCAAAGGTTCTTTTTGCACCTTCTTACGGTCGTGGTGTTGGCCGGAGGGTGGATGGGGTTGGCGGAGGAGGTGCCGGGAGGGCTGCGGGCGCTGGGGTTTATCGCCCGGGGGAAGGAAAACTCGTCGCCGGAGGGCTTCTTTGCGGACTATTGCCGGGCCGTTATCAGACATACTACGGAAGTCAATGCGGCGCCGGTGTACCAGGGGCGGCTGCGGAGTTACTTTCAGCGGATGGCGTTGCTGGAAGCCTGCGGGCGGCGGGAGCGAGGCGGGTTAACCATTACGTTGTCGGTGGGCGACCGGGAGTCGCAGCGGGTCGCTGAGAAGGTGTCGAACCTGCTGGGCTGGAAGGCGCGCACCTTCCAGCGCCAGATGGTTCTGGAAGTCGCCGATAAGACCAGCCAGTCGAAGCGCAAAGAGACGGCCACGGCGCTCGATGTCGATGAGCTTCGGATGCAGGCGGCGCTGCAGGCGGGGAAGCCGTTCCGCCTGGACATACGGTATGAGGAGGCGCGGCTATTGCTGGGGGAGGAAGCCTGGCGTGCTGCGTTCTATCCCAAAGAGAAACTGCCGGGAGGCTTTGCCGAGGCGGTGGCCCGGTATCCGCGGCTGGCGAAGTTGTACGTGGGGTTGAGCACGCTGGACGACCAGGCGCGGGGCGCCCTGCTGGGGGCGGTGGGTCTGAAGGAAGCCGGCCAGAAATATACCGACTTGCTGTACCAGCATGCCTCGTCGCTGGCGGTGCTGGGCGGGCGCGCGAGCGTGCCGGGCGGAGAGCGGGCCGAGTCCATCTGGTCGAAGCTGGTGGGGGCTGATCCTGGACCTCCGGGGCCGTTCTTCCGCGCCTTGCTCGAAAAAGACCAAGGCCGGCTGCTGGCGTTCTTTACCCCCCTCTCGCGATTCGATTCCGCGCATCAGCGGTACTGCACCCGGACTCCGGCACGGACCGAGAAGCTCTGCGAACTGTTCCGCCAGGTTCCAGAGGTGCAGACGTTCACTGTTAATCTGGCGAAGGAGGTGTCCTTCGTGGAGTTCCTCCGCACCGTGCCCCTGGATGCGGAGGGTCGCATACGATTTCCCGGAGGCGTCGGGGCGTGGGGCGCGGTCGAGCCGGAGGAGGACGTCCTGGCCAGGCTGGCCCGCAGCCGTCACCGGGCGCACAACGAAAACCGCGCGGTGCTGGATGCCGTGGTCGCGGTTGGGCGGATCGACGCCCATCGGGCCGAGGGCCTGAGCGAAGCCTCCGTGCGGTTGCTGGCGCGGGGCTTCTGGGATTTCTCCGGCGCGTATCCTTATTTCTCGCTTCTGACCGGACTGGGGGACGCGGAGTTTCAGCAGTTCTTCACCATGGCCGAGAAGCTGCGCGGGCGCCGGCCCGAACAACTGAACATCGTGATGGGCCAGTGGCATGCGCTGGTCGCCATCCTCTGCCGGGCGCAGGAGGCGGGGGCAATGGACGCGAAGCAGACCGCCCGGCTGTTCGGGCTGTTGTGCGGGCGGTTTGCCGAGGCCGCTTCTCTCGGAGATTTCACCAGGGCCTCGCTGGATTTGGTGGGGAAGATCCTGCCGGAGTCGTCCGACCCGGACCAGGCGATCGAGCGCCTCCTGCTGGGCTCGTCGCCGCGAGCAGGGAAGTATCGGCAGGTGCTGGAACTGCAGGCGGTCCCACGGCTCGGTGTGGTCCTCGAACGGAATGAGGCGGCCCTGGCCAAGCTGCCGTTGGTGGAGATCCCCAAGACAGTGAAGCTGACCCTGAAAGAGCGGGAGATGCTGGAAACCTTGGTGGTGGGGCGGCGGCACCAGACGAAGGACGTGGAGACGGAGCTGGGTCCGCAGGTAACGCTGGCGCTGGCCGGCATCCTCTATGCCTACTACCTGGATCCGAGCGACCTGCTGGTGGCGGAGGATCCTCTGTTCCTGCGCAAGCACCGTTTTCTGCCGTCGCGGGAACTGTTCGGCCGCTCGGAGTTCTACCCCAACAGCGAGGCGGCAGGGAGCTACCTGGGCGGGGGATTCGCGGACATGGGAATCGCGGCGGGGCAGGTTGCGGTGGCCGGGGCCAAGCAGAGCGAGACCCCGAGCGAAGTGGTGTTCGCCGCCCAAATGGGGTCGCTGCGGATCACTGACTGGAGCCGCCTGGGGGATACCGAGCAGCGGACGGTCGGCCGAAAAGTTGGGGCCGCGCGGGAGTGGATCACCGAGGCCGCGCGGCAACCGGCCGTGCGCGCGGAGCTGGCCGAGGCGAGTCTGGGCCTGCTGTCCTTCGCCCGGCGGGCGCGGTTGTGGCAGGCTCTGGAGGCGCAAGACTGGAAATCCGTTTGGGCGGCGGTCACGCTGTCCGATCTCTACCACCTGGGGGACCGAAAGTCGGGTGACGGCGCCCGCGTGGACTTGTTGGGCGGCAGCCTGTCGCACCTCTTTTCTTGCAGTCATCCGCACCTGATGGCGCCCGCGCCGTACGAAGAATATGAGAACCAGCTTGCGCCGGGCAAGATCGCCGAGCGTACCGCGGAGTTGAAGCTATATCTAGCCGAGTACCTGGACCGCAAGAAGATGCCGGCCGCCGCGCTGGCGAAGATCGCCGAGCCCGTGGCTCGGGAAATCCTGAGGGATCTTCCCATGACCGACATGCGGGACTGGCGGTCCGTCCAGGCTGCCTTTTCCGGTATCGCGGATGAGATGATAGAAAGCGCTTTGAGGGAGCCATGAAGGCGCCAATCTTCTTCTTGCTGGTAGCCGGCCTCGCCGGCCAGACGCCGGAGATCCAGTTCCGATCGGAGGTGCGGCTGGTGGAGGTTTACGCGACCGTCCTCGACCAGAGGGGGAAGTACGTGGACGGGCTGGAGCGGGGGCGCTTCCAAGTGATGGACGACGGCCAGCCTCAGCCGATCGCGAGTTTCGAGGCCAACTCGGCGGACCTCTCGTGCGCGATTCTGCTGGACACCACCGGCAGCATGGCCCGTTCGCTCCCGGTGGTGAAGAACGCGATTCTGAGGCTGGTGGACCAGTTCCGCCCGGGTGACGCCGTGGCGGTGTACGGTTTCAGCACCCAATTGGCGCTGCTGCAGGATTTCACCACCGAACGAGAAGCGGTGAAACGGGCCGTCCTGCGGACGCGTCCTTCGGGCCGAACAGCCCTGTTCGACGCCCTTTCGCAGGTGGCCAAGGACATTTCCCGCCGGAACGGAAAGAAAGTGGTCGTGGTGTTCACCGACGGCCAAGACAACGCCAGCGTGCTGAACGCCGGGGCGGCTACGGCGCGGGCCAAGAAGATCGGCGTGCCGGTGTACACGGTGGCGCAGGGGGAGGCGCTGGGCAGTCCGGTGCTGGTGCGGCAGCTCAAAGAGATGGCTCAGCGCAGCGGCGGCTTGGCCTATGCGGTGAGACGGCCCAGCGACGTGGAGGCGGTGTTCGAGGACATCTCGAAAGACTTGCAGCACACCTACCTGCTGGCGTATAAGGCGCCGCCGGCCGGGGAGGCGAGGTGGCGGCCCATTCAGGTGGAGGTGCGGGGGTATCGGGTGCGGGCTCGGGAGGGGTATGTTCCGGAAGTCAGCCGCGAATAGACGTTGATCATGATTATGTACTTGACGCAGACTGACGGTTGGGCTATGGCAGTACTACGTGACAGGCCGAAAGTGTTCGATAGCCGAACGGCCAGGGATGGCTCTGACTCAGCGCCGCGTTTCGCCACTTCCTCGGTGGCAAGGTCATCGGAAGCCCTGGTCGGCTCGCCGATGCCACCGGTTAACTGCCGTTTCTAGGAGGATGCGGTTGGCATCCTTGACGGGTTGATGATGCCGTCGCAGTGGGCGGTGAGGATCTGCTTGACGCCGTTCCGGTCGCCGCCGCCGATGAAGACTACGTGACAGCCTAGGGCTTCCTGAGGCTTGGCCAGGCGAGCAAGGCCCAGAGCAGACAGGACAGGCGAGTGGTGAACAGGTTGCCTCCTCCGTTCTATGGGCGTTTGCGGTCTGCTTGTCAGGGAGCGGTCACTTACCAGACAGTATTTGTTCCGCCAAATGGACCTCCGCGCGGGACCCCAGAAACAGAGCCACGCGCTGGTGCAGGAGAGTCGGTTGGACGTCCAGGATAGCCTCCCCGCCGGTGGAGGCGGCGCCGCCCGCATGGTGAGCCAGGTAGGCCAGGGGCATGGCTTCATAGAGCAGACGGAGTTTGCCGGAATAGGCGCCGTCGCGCCCGCGCAGCTCGGGGTAGATATAGACGCCCCCTTCGAATAGGATGCGGTGGAAGTCGGCGGTGAGGCAGCCGGTGTAACGGGTGGAGTAGGGGTGGCCCGCGGGCGAGTCGTCGGATTCCAGCCGATCGATGAATTCTTCCACACCCGGCTGCCAGCGGCGCCGGTTCCCTTCGTTGACGCTGTAGATCGAGCCGTAGGCGGGCATGCGGATTTGCTGCTGGGTCTGAAAAAACTGGCCCACCCCGGGGTCGAGGGTAAAAGCGTGCACGCCTTGGCCCCGGCTGTAAACCAGTTGGGTACTGGGTCCATATAGGACGTAGCCGGCGGCGAAGAGCTCGCGGCCCGGATGCAGCAAGTCGGCCTCGGTGCCGGGACCCTTGAGGCTCTGCCGCCGGAAGATGCAGAAAATCGATCCCAGCACGCCGTTGACCTCGGTGTTGGAGGAGCCGTCCAGCGGGTCGAACAGGACGGCGTAGGCAGCCCCCGAGCGGCCGTACAAGTCGAAGTGGGTGGCCCCGGCCAGCTCCTCGGAGGCGGCCCCGAATACCAGCCCGCTCTCCGCGCAGGCGTCGATCAGGATCTCATTGGCGAACTGATCCAGCTTCTTGACCTCCTCCTGCTGGACGTTGACGGTTCCGGTCTTTCCCAGCAGGTCGCCCAGCCCGGCGCGGCGCAGCTCCTGGGTAATGACGCCCGCGGCCATGGTGATCTGGGTCAGGAGCCGGCTGAATTCCAGGTGGTCCTTGGTAGCGATCTGGTCTTCCTGAAGGAGGTGGTAGGTGAGGGAGATCAGCTTGCCAGCCATGGGGCTACTATATAGCAAAACGGGGCAGGCGGGAATGCCGCCTGCCCTCGGAAGCCCGCCACGAGGCTAGCTGTTGGAGATCCGCAGGTTGTTCTCCAAGTTAAAGTAGGTGGCGGCGAAGCGGGCGGCCTGCTCCGCCAGCGTTTTGTCGAGCTGATTCGCCACGACGCCTTCCAGCCGCACATTGCCGTTCTTGACAATGATGTGGATGGGCGGCCGGGCCTGGTTGCCGTAGCGGAAGCCCAGAGCGGAAGAACCGTAAATGGCCCGGGCCACGCGCAGGCGTATCTGGTCGTCAAAGGCGGACGTGGGCAGCCCTTCCAGCTCGTTCTTCACCGCCTTGACGCCGGCTACCTGCTTGGCGAGGTTCTCGTAGTCATGGAAGCGCTGGGGCAGTCGCACGGCCCCGCGCAGGGTCACCACGCCGTCCTTCACCTCGCCGTTGACCAGGTCGAAGATGTCGTAGAACGGGTACATCCGGATTTCGTGGGTTACGCCCCGGGCGATTTCGCTGTCAGTGCGGGCGGAGCGAACCTCGATATGGTTTAACACCCCGCTGAGGCCGTCCACCTTACGGGCGAGCTGGGCGGCGCGGTCGGCCTTGGCCAGCCGGTCCACCGTGCCGGTCAGCAGGGCGGTACGGTCGTTGACCTCGACCGAGATGGAGTCGAAGTTGGCGTCACGCAGCCGCGCGGTTACTTGCGCCTGCAGGGCGGACTCGGTCATCGCGACCTTGGCCTCCAGAGCCCCCAGGACCATCATCGTTGCCAGAATCATTTTGCCTTTCATTTTGGTTGCCTCCTTTTTCGCTTTCACACTGTTAGGTGCATCGGGAGGCGCTGGTGTTCCTGGGAGTATGTAAAAGGAACGTAAAAAAGGAAGCGAGGCTTACACCGCAGTGGGGGTTCTGGCGCGGCGGACGTCGTTGACCGCCTCGATCACGGCGCGGAGGGTTAGCTGCAGCTTCTCTTCCTTTTCCGTGTAGCTCGTCTGCAGCGTTTCCAGGATCTCGTTCTGGGTGGCCAGGCGCTCGCCGAGCAGGGCGAACCCCTGTTCCATGCGGGAGACCGCGGATTGGATGTCGCGTAGGGCCTGGGTATTCTGATCGGTTTGGGCCTGCAGCTTTGGGATTCCGTCGGTGCGGGCGGTGAGCTGGTCTACGCGGCGGGTAAGGGCAGCCACGTCCGCCTCGAGTTTGCGGCGGCGGAGGCCGGCCAGAGCGGCGGCGGCCAGTCCGGCGGCTCCCAGAAACATTGTGCCGATCGAGTGCATCTGGCCACAGTGTGGCACAGCTCTCGCGGGCCGTCATTGGTACGGGAGTACCCGCTTAGGAGGAGTACTTCTTGAGCCAGGTATTCAGGTCACGGGTCAGGCGTTGCCGTACGCGGGCCAGGGTGGCGTCGCCGATACGGTTCTGGTGCTCCGTGGGGTCCGTTTCGAGGTCCCATAACTCGTTGGGGCCTTTGCCGTTATTGCGCAGGACCAGCTTGTAGCGCTCCTCCCGGACCATGGTGGTGTTTCGGAAGTAGCCGTAGACGCGGTTGTCCCAGCGGCCCAGAGCCCGGGTGGTCATCAGGGGCCAAAAGCTGCGGCCGCAGAGGTTCTGCTTGGCGGATGGCGGGGGAAGGCCAAGCATGTCCAGGACGGTCGGAACAAAGTCGTAGAAGCTGACCAGCTCGGGCCGGACCCGGCCCGGCGGGATGCGGCCGAACGAGCGGGCCAGCAGGGGGACTCCGATCGCCTCCTCGTACATATTGATGGGGTCTGACGCCAGACCCTTGCTCCAGTAGCCGTGGCGGCCAAGCAAGAAGCCGTTGTCGCCCACGAAGAACACCACCGTGTTCTCGGAGAGCTTCTTGTGGTCGAGGTATTCGAGCAGTCCCCCGATGCGGTCGTCAAGGGCGGTGGTGGACGCGGCGGTCCGGCGCAGGTTACCGATGGGGTCCGCCAGGAGATTTTTTTCTCGTAAGGCGTTCGGCTGGGCGGGTTCAATCGGGATGGTCTTGAAGTCCACCTCGCGGTAGAGGTCGTAGTATTTCTGCGGGTGGCCGTCGAGGGGGGTGTGGGGGTTGAAGTGAGAAACTACACAGAACCAGGGCTGGGACTCCTTCCGCGCCTTCTCGAGGAAGTCGATCGCCGCCAGGTGCACCAGGTCGGTGAGGTAGCCCTGAGACTGCACTTTTTCGACGCCGGTCGAGCGCAGGTTGGAGTACATCGCCGGATCCTGGTAGGGCGAGGATCCGCCGTTGGCCAGGACGTACCAGTGCCGGAAGCCATGCTGGAGCTGCTGTTCGTCCCCGAGGTGCCACTTACCGAAGTAGCCACAGGTGAAACCCTGGGCGGCTAGAATGTCGCTGAGAAAAACCTCGTTGCGGAAGCTGGCGGGCGGCGCAGCCTGACCCTGGGGAGGCTGCTCGATGGGCTGCGGGGTCAGGAAGTCGTGGACCCCGTGCTGCACGGGGGTACGGCCGGTGAACAGCGTCGCCCGGCTCGCCGAGCAGATGGGGGTACAGACGAAGGAGTTCTGGAACCGGACCCCCTGCGCGGCGAACTTGTCGAGGTTCGGGGTTTGGATCTCCTGGTTGCCGTAGCAGCCGAGCATCCAGGCGGCCAGGTCATCGGCGATCACCAACAATATGTTGGGGCGGCTCGCTGCGATGGCCACTGGCCCCTGGCCGCCGATCAGTGCCTGGAGGAACGTACGCCGCCGCATGCCTTGAGTTTAGCGCGGGCGCCGCGGAGATTGACTTAGTTCCACAACATACACCTGTGTATGCCCACTCCGATCGCTGGCGAACGCGGCCAGCTCCTCATCGGGCGAAAACGACGGGTGCGGATGGGTCCACTGCGGCCCGTACACCGTATCGACGGCCATCTCCATCCAGCTCAGCGACTTCTCTTTGTCGGCGGCCGCCGCGGCCCAGTCCTCGGCTACCGCGTAGCGGGACTTCTTCCACTGGCTTCCCTGGTTGGAGGCCTCGGGGTGGCAAACAGTTTGTCGCTCCCCGGTGGCTACGTCGATTAGCTGCATCCCGATGTCGGGGTGGTTGGTGTCACACAGGATCTTGGTGCCGGCCCGGTTGGGCGTGATGTGCCAGGCATTGAACTCGGCGATGGTTTCGATCCGGCGGGTACGCCAGCTCATGCGCTTCACCGCGAAGGGCCAGACCGTGAATACCAGGTCGCCGGTGGTTCCTAGAAACGTCTCGTGGACCAGGAACTCGTTGTTATCGTGCTGGTAGAGGCATTCGAGACCGGTGCCGTCGCGCCGGACCCGGTGCATGCGCGGGGCCGGGTCGCCGGCGAACTCGATCCACTCGGGCTCGACCGGGGAGAACTGGGGGTGGATCACCGTGCGGGGGAACTCGATCACGTGCCAGGCGGTTCCATCCGACCGGCCTACGGCCACGCCGGCCGCGCCCGCTCGCTTGATGGCCGCCGTGATCCACTTTCCGTCGGCGCTGAGACTGCATTCGCCCAACTGGCCGTCCTCGAATGCCGTTACCAGCCGCTCCAGCAGGGTGTCGCGCTCCAGGGCCCATACCTCGCCGCCCCGGACGAAGTACACGATTCCACCGTCGGGCGCGATCACCGGCGAAAAGGCGTGGATCGGCTCGCCGTCGGTCAACTGCCGGATCTCCCCGTCCGGATACCCGGCCTCGAATAACTGCGCCGTCCCGCTCCGGTACGAGGTGAACAGGATCGCTTTCTGGTCCGGCCAGAACGAGCTGTGCAGAAAATAGCTGGGATGGTTGGTGGAGGGATGGGCGGTCATCTGGTGGACCACGGCCCCGGTCCGCGGGTCCCGCCCGGCGGCGTGCTCGGAAGAAAACGTGCGTCCCTTAGAAAAAACCATATCCACGACCGAATGTTTTGAGGCAAAATAACAGGTTATGCCCCGGTATCGTATCCATTACCTGAAGGACTCGCAACAGCAGCATTTCCGGAGCGCGCCCCCGGTGGCGGGGCCCCTCAAGCTCAAGCTCAAAGACTACCAGGAGGGGGGCGAGATCGACGCCTCCAGCCCCTATGCCGCCTGGAAGCACCTGAAGGACACAGAGGATCGCCGTCCCATCGAGGTCGGCGACGCGCTCGAAACCGATACCGGCGCGCTCTACGTCTGCCGCTGGGCCGGCTTCGAGGAAGCCCAATGGTACCTTCCGGAGCCGCCTCCTATCATCCAGAAGCCCCCGGACCCCCCGGGGGCGATTCAATGAAGTGCCGGCGGACGCTGGTGAGGAACGCGTCCGCCACCGGGCAGATGTATTTGTGCCGGTGATAAATGAGACCCAGCTCCCGGTAGATCTTCTCGCCGGCCAGCGGGATCACCCGCAGCGTCCCGGCCGCCAGCTCCGCCTGGGCGAAAACGCTGCTCATCAGCGTGATCCCCATTCCGGTGGCCACGTACTTCTTGATGGTTTCGACGCTGGCCAGCTCCATCGAGATCTTGAGCCGGTCCTGGTACTTGGTCAGGTGCTTATCGAGCTGGATCCGCGTTTGCCCGGTCTTGGGGTATAGCAGCGAGTGTTCGACCACCTGCTCCAGCCGCACGGCGGAGTGCCGCGCCAGCGGATGATCGGGCGGCGCCAGCACCACCATCTCGTCCCGGTGAATTGGCAGCACTTGCAGGTGGGCGTGCTTAAACGGCAGCGTCACGATGCCGAAGTCCACGGTGTTCTCCAGCACCTTCTCGACGATCTTGCGCGAGAAGTTGCGGATGATCTCGAGCCGGATGTCCGGATATTTCCGCTTGAACTGCAGGATCATGGCAGGCAGGATGTAGAGGACAGTGGCCTCGTTAGCGGCGAGGATCACCCGGCCGCGCGGATGCTGCCGCATCTGGTCCAGGTCGGCCACGGCGGCCACGCGCAGCTCCTGCAATCGCTCACCGTACCGCAGCAGAATGCGGCCGGCCAGGGTCAGCTCCACCTGGCGGGCTTGGCGCAGGAACAGCGGCTGCCCGCACTGTTTCTCCAGCAGACGCACCTGCGTGCTGATGGCCGGCTGGGTGCGGAACAGCTTCTGCGCCGCCCGCGAAAAGCTGCCTGCGTGCGCCACCTCGACGAACGTCGCGATCTGGTCGAAATCCATGTATACTAAGACATCATTGTTCCACAGCTCCGGCGGGCTTGGCTATGGACTTCGATCAACTCCGATCCTTCGTCGAAGTGGCCCGGCTGAAGAACTTCTCCCGCGCCGGGGCAAAGCTGGGTCTCACCCAGCCGGCCATCAGCACCCAGATCCGCCAGGTCGAGGAAGAATTCGGCGTCCGGCTGTTCGACCGTATCGGCAAGAAAGTATTCCTGACCCAGCCCGGAGTCCTGCTGCTCGACCATGCCGGCAAGATCCTCAACGTCCAGAAAGAAGCCTTCGACGCCCTCCGCGATCTGATGCCGGTTCCGGCCGGCCACCTGATGCTGGGCGCCACCGAGGGTAGCTGCCTCTACCTGCTTCCCAAAGTGTTTGGCGCCTTCAAGAAGCGGCACCCGGAAGTGAAGATTACCATCTACCGCAACTTTACGACCAAGATCGTCCAGAAGCTCCAAGAAGACTCGCTGGACCTCGGCTTCGTCAGCCTGCCCGTGGATGTCCGCGAGATTGAAACCATCCCGCTGTTCCGCGA
>Ga0180069_1000272_pt1 | contig 10661 bp, 6 predicted proteins | sample EasRivERM_16_10D_2_FD_121793 | JGI IMG/M metagenome (GOLD analysis project Ga0180069, IMG submission 121793) | Soil microbial communities from meander-bound floodplain in the East River, Colorado, USA - East River metaG ERMLT231B'_16_10D | ecosystem: Environmental > Terrestrial > Soil >...
AGGGCGGGGAGCATGGGTTAATGATAATCGGAAAACGAGATTTCAGGATTGGAGGTTGAGAGTGAGAATTAGAGACTGGAGATTAGAGATACCTTCGCGCTGAGCGGAATGCGGGCAGTTCTATCGTCCGAATGAAGACGAAGCGCGGCTGGTGATTGGAGTAATTGGTAATTTGTAATTTCGATTCTCGAATTACAATCACCTTATGCCTAAAATTCGCCTTGATCTTTTACTTGTCGAACGCGGACTCGCTGAATCGCGCGCCAAAGCGCAAGCCATGATCATGGCGGGACAGGTGCGCGTTGCGGATCAGGTCGCGCTCAAGCCTGCCACCGCGGTGCAAGCCGATTCGAAGCTGACAGTGGATACCGGTCCGCGCTTTGTCTCACGCGGCGGCGAAAAACTGGACGCGGCTCTCGAAGTATTTGGAATAGATGTGACAGGCTTTACCTGCGCGGATGTCGGTTCTTCCACAGGCGGGTTTACCGATTGTTTATTACAACGCGGCGCTGTGAAGGTGTATGCGATTGATGTAGGCAAAGGCGTCTTGCATTGGAAATTGCGAAATGACAAACGCGTGGTCGTGATGGAGGAAACCAACGCGCGTTATGTTGAGTCTCTGCCGGAGCAGGTTTCGCTGGTGACAGTGGATGCGTCGTTTATATCGTTGAAGATCTTATTGCCAGTTGTCAAAAGATGGACCCCCCTCCGGCTCCCCCCATTTTCTCCGAAAATGGGGGGAGAGACAGAGGGGGGCGTAATCGCCCTCATCAAACCTCAATTCGAAGCCGGGACAAAGGATGTGGCGCGCGGTGATGGCGTCATTCGTGATCCTGAAATTCATAAACAAGTTTTACTGGATGTTTTGGGTTTTGCTCAGAATGAAGGTTTTTCGATTCGTGGGCTGGTTAAGAGTCCTTTGTTGGGGCCGAAGGGAAATGCAGAATTTCTCGTATGGCTGAATCAATTACCAGCTGAGGAGGGAAGCGTGCAATTAGATCCATTGGTGGAAAGTGTGTTGTAACCAGACTTCGGAAGTTTTCAAAACTTCCGAAGTCTTTTTTAATCCCTCTGGTAAAATTCACTGTATGCCCACCGATTCTGAATTCAATGTCCATAATCCGCAACCACTGCTGATTGTCATCTCAGGTCCATCCGGCGCGGGCAAGGATACCGTGATGCAGCGCATGCAGGAGCGCGGACTGCCGTTCCACTTTGTGGTGACTGCCACCACGCGCCCGAAGCGCACCAATGAAGTGCATGGCCGGGATTACTGGTTCGTATCGAAGGAAGAGTTCGCGCGTATGATCGATGAAGATGAGTTGATCGAGCATGCGATCGTGTATGGTGATTACAAAGGCATTCCGAAACAGCAGGTGCGTGAGGCGCTCGCCACTGGCAAGGATGTGGTGATGCGTATCGATGTGCAGGGCGCGGAGACTGTTCGTAAACTTGCGCATCAGGCTTTGATGATCTTTATCACGACCGAAAACGAAGCCGAACTGGTACACCGGCTTGAAACGCGCAAGACCGAGACCCCCGATTCGCTTGCCATTCGTATCGCCACGGCGCGCAAGGAACTCAAGCGCGTGGAGGCTTTTGATTACGTGATCGTGAACCGTGATTTTCAACTGGACCAAACCGTGGATAGGATCCGTGCGATCATCGATGCGGAACATCATCGCGTGAAGCCAAGAAAGGTGACCCTGTGATCGACTCTCCTTCCACCTCAGACTCATCCCAGCCTGTCGAAGATGCCCGTCAGGGTACTCCGCCTCCACAGGGCGTGCGCGTGCCTTTGCCTCGCTCCGCCCCGTATGTGACGTATGCCATCATTGCCGTTACAGTTGGTTTTTATGTTTTGCAGATCGCAAGTGTTGTTATGATTAATTCGGGGTATCTGCCTCCACCTCCACATGCCGTTTCAAATATGGACTGGCTTGAGTATTACGGTGCGCGCGTCAATCAAGACATTCTTAATGGGCAATTATGGAGGTTCATTACACCTGCGTTGTTGCACGGATCGCCCGCGCATATTTTCTTCAATATGTACGCCCTGTTCTCGTTAGGGGTAGGCCTGGAAAGATATTTCGGAGGCAGAAGGTTTTTGTTGTTGTATGTGTTGGGCGCGTTTGCAGGCAATGTTGCTTCTTTCCTGTTTACCGGTGGGTCGTACTCTGTGGGCGCATCCACCGCCATCTTTGGGTTGATCGGTGCGGAGGGCATCTTCTTTTATCAGAATCGAAAATTGTTCGGTGATGAAGCCAGAAGAGCGATTGGGAATGTGATCTTCGTCGCGGCTATCAATTTATTCATCATCGGATCCCTGCCTTATATTGACAATTGGGGCCACATCGGTGGACTCATCGGTGGATTGATGTTCACATCCTTCGCCGGTCCGTTGTGGAATGTGGAATCAAATATCCTCGGTTATTCCCTCGTGGATAAACGTCCCGCCCGCGATGTGTTGGTCGGTGCGGCGGTGGTGATATTCATCTTTGGCGCGCTGGCGTTGTGGGGGATGGTGAGAGGCTAGTAATTGGTAATTGGTGGTGGTCGAGTAGCCCGAGTTCGTGGGGCGTATCGAGACCAGAGTGGAGAATTGGAGGTGAGTTGGGGAAGAGTTGTGTAGCTGTACAAATTAGCCACGGATTTCACTGATTTCCACTGATTGATTCAATCCGTGAGAATTCGTGAAATCCGTGGCTAAAATTCTTTTACGGCTTGATCTCGAACACTGCGCCGGCGCTGGTTCCTTGCACTTCAGGGAAGAAGGACTGCCAGGCGTGCGCGGGCAGGATGCGATATTCACCGGTTTGAAGTGGCACGAGTGTATAGGTCAATACATAGGTTCCGGCAGGAAGAAATTCAGCGGAGAAGAGGATGCTGTCATCGCGGATCTGCGGTTCGTTGAAGAGCCACCAGCCCCAACCATCTGCAAAGGGATCGTTGTCATCAAATTGGATTTGCACTTCGGGAGTATCGAATTCTTGTTGACTGGTTTTGAGATTGCGATTGAAAATCTCCATACCGGCGGGGATGAAGTCTTCGACCATGACGTAGTACGAGTCGTGAGGCAGGACCAGCGTCAGTTGCGCAGAAATCAGTTGAGTGGAAGCAAGTTGAAGGGAGGTAAGAGGCGAGCAACCGCGCTTCGTCTGCGGGTCTCGATACGCTTCGCTACTCGACCCTCCGCTCAGCGCGAGGTTGCAAAAGACTCTATCGATCCGCATGCCTTTATCCAATGGCAATACATCTTCGACAGGGCGACTGATGTTCAGGACGGCGTTGTAATACAGGCGGCCAAGTCCATCCTCGCGGTTGATGGTGAGGAGATTCGACGAGTTGGCGGAAAGCAATTCGAGCGGCACATGTGTTTCGAGTGGCGTGAGTTGTGTGCCCGCTACATCCCCGCTTGCAAGCGGATTGCCATTGAGCGCAGCGTTGAAAGCGAAATCCGCGCGCAGGTCACCGATGCCGACCATCGCTTCGTTGAGCGCCAGGATCGCCCAGGCATTGTCGTTACCGATATTCCACAACCCGTTGGCACCGCGATGCGCGGCGAGATACCGCATGGCATTGAATAAAATTTGATTCGCAGGATCAATTTGCGAAAGCACATACACCACAATGGAGGTTGTATAGATCGTGGAGCCGCGCGTGAAGATGTTTTCACTTTGCGTTTCCCAATGCACGCTCGAGGACGTAACGATCGCGGAGGTTTCGAGATTCGAGACCAGGTCAAGCACACGCGGGTCGGCTGGATTTATTTTGTTGAGCGCGTACGCAATCCACGCCCGGCTTGATGGACTTAGGCGATTGCGCTGTTCCCATAACGCACTGGTGATCTTTGCATCTGCCAGCCCAACCTGGCTCAGTGTAAATTGGATGAACGCGACCTCATCGAGCACCGCGCCCGTTGCATTCGCATCGATGGTTCTGCGCACGCCCTGTAGATAAGTGACTCCGCGGTTCAACACATCATCACTGACCACCGCGCCGGCTGCGCGTGCCTTTTGCAACCCAAAGAACACATACGCTGAAATGTATGGGTCGCTCCTGCCGCCCGTGCCCCACCAACTCCAGCCGCCATCGCCGTTTTGCAAAGATAAAATTCGACTTACACTTGCATTGAGGTTCGCGGTGATGCGCTCCGTTAATTCGGGATCGCTTACGCCTTCATTATTGAGGGCACGATAGACTTCGAGATTAGGTAGGAGATAGGACAGGATCTCCTCAGCGCTCTGTGATTGATTCGGGGCTTTCATCGCCTCCAACGCCGATAACAAGTTGCCAGCCAACGAGGGGCTTAACTCCAGATCCAAACCTCCGCTCGTGGGCACAAACGTGCGCGGCAGTGCGATCACTTCCTGTTGTGAGGAAGCATCGCGTAATACGCCGCCCGTAACGAATGCCTGCGGAGATGTGTATTGCAGGATCGGCAGTTTGCCCCACACGGGACGCGCCGCATCTTGTAATGACGGCGTGCCGCTGGATGTGACCGAGAAAACCAGATCGGCTGATTCAGCCAAACCCGCCGTGCCCCACCATTCCACGCGTGAACGTCCGTTGGCAGGCACGTCCAAATTAAGTGTGGCTTTACCGGGGTCATCGAGCACAAAGCCATCGCTTTGCAAATTCACTATAGCTTTGACAGTGTTGGCTGTATTGTTGTTGACGATTGCCGCCATCAATACATGATCGCCGCTGACGAGGAATCTTGGCGTCACAGGTCGGATCAATAATGGTTTGGTCGAAACGATCTGCGTCTCAGCCTGACCGACTTTGGTATCTATCGTTAATCCGCGCACATCCACCTGCCAGGTGGTCAGTGAATCGGGCAGAGTCATTGTCACTTGGCCGCGCCCTTCGGAGTTGGTGATGAGCGATGGATTCCAATAGGCAGTATCGGGGAAGTCCTCGCGCAGGAAAAAGGCTCCTCCCTCACCTCCGCCACCGCCGCCTATCCCACCGGGTGCGAGTGAGTCGCGTCCGCCGTATGCCGCGAGTGAAATATCCGTCTCAATGCCAAGTGGCTGGTTGCTATAGTAGGCGGGGAAAATATCCTGTGCATTCGGGTCAGCGAGCGCAAGTACCGCCTGGTCCACAACCGATAAGGAGAATTCGCCCTCAACCGGTTGATCCTGATTGTCTGTCACGATCACATCGAACGTGACGTTATCGCGCGGTCCCGCCTCGCCCGGATTCGGAATCACCTGCACATTCAGTTCCTGTGCATCGGGCGCAACTGGAATATTGACAAGCCCATGTCTGAAGTCGTTGCCCTGTCCCAACACAGTTACGCTTACATAAACGTTTGGTGCGTCATCATCCGTGAGTGGCAGTGTGTATTCAATGCCATTCCCTCTTATCGTAATGACCTCGGCTTTTGAAACGACGCCGCGTTCAACGGTCACGAGCGCCAGCGGATTCGTCGCGAATGGATTCGGGATAAAGACTTTCGCCGTATCGCCGGCTTTGTATGAATCTTTATCGGCTGTGAGTTGCAACCGTTGATCCGGTAGATCTGCCCACGCCGCGCTCCCTTCGCCGCCAACCCAGATCAATGTCTGGGTGCGCGTACCCTGCCCGCTCACATCGAGCACGTAAGTCCCGGCTTTTGGTGGGATGAAGGAAAGCCGCGCCCTGCCATCAGGTCCGGTTACGAGGTTGCTGCTGCTTATAGGCGTGTATACCGGAGTATAAATTGGATAACCATTACTGTCTGTTTCTTTTTCCCAGCGCACCTGTTTGAATTCAGCCATAAGCGTTTTATCGCCCGCCGGTTCTTTTGACCAATCCACGGTATATACATCAAAACCGATTTCAGATTTCGCGGTGCCGAACCATTGATCGGGATGCAGACCGATATAAAAATCAGCGGGGTGGACGCGCAATTGTGCGCGTGCGCTTACAGGAAAACCAGATTCATCCTCGGCAGTCACTTCCAGTGTGACGACCTGCCCCGTATCAGACTCAGGGATGGCTGGCAGGTCAATGGACAGAATCCCTTCAGGGGAGGTTTGACCCGTTCCCTCTTCGTACAGACCTTCATAAGAAGCAGGTTCGCCAAATGGCAGGAAGCCACTTAATAAACCGGTTCGATAATTTGGCAGATAGAAGTAATCGCGGCTCGCGTAAAGCATCCATTTTACATTCACGCTGCCCGCCGGCGCATCAAAGAAATAGCGCGCGTTCACTTTTGCTGTGGTTGATTCGCCCAGTTCGATTTCTGCCTTTGCGAAATCCACGCTCAGATCGATTTCTGGTTTGCGATACTCCGCCACCTGGAAATAAAAATAAAGATTAAGCGGATTGTTCTCGAAACGATAATAGCCGGGCGGCGCACCTTCAGGAAGTACCAACTCGCCACTGAATGTGCCATACGGCGAAAGTTGCGCGCTAAAGTTCGAGACTTGTGTGCCGTTCGAATCAAAGATGTTGATCGGGATGTTATTGATGGCGGGAATTTGATAACGCCCATTGAAAGCTTCGCGCACCACACCGCGGTAATACACCGTTTGTCCGGGGCGATAGATGGGACGGTCAGTATACATATAAATATCGGTGTTTGGCTTCTGCACAAATTGTGAATACCCAAAGTTATAGGCTTGAATGCCTGAATTCCAACCGCTGATCGCCAGCGCGAAATTTTCCTCCCCGGGCGTGCCAAGTACGGCAAACAGTTGACCGTCATAATTGTTGAGCGTGTCCTTCCACACTCCGCTTTTATCGGTGATGCCGGATGCAAGTTGGTTCCCGGCAATATCGTAAATAACGATCGGCGCGTTCGCGACCGGCGTTTGTGATGGCAGGTCCACTGCCCAAACGAAAGCCTCTGTTGCGCCGCGTTTGAAGGTGAGATTCACCTGGCTCGATACAACAAAGTTAACAAGATAACCACCGCCACTGCCACCACTGCTTGTGCGCGCGTGATCCATCTCAGGCGCGCTGGCAAAACTGACATCATTTGCCTGTGTGATCAGCGGGATTTGCGGCGAAGTTGCATTCACATAATACAATCCCGGCAATAACTGGTTGTTCTGCTGGGTAAGATTAAGTTTCACATCTTGTGAAACGCTGGGCGATAGGTTGAATGAATGTGAAAAGGTGCTGGCATTTTTGGGTTCATAAACCTTCAAGTTTTCATATGAACTTTGGAGCCTAAAGAAATCCTGCGGCGCCAAAGGCTCAATGATCAGGTCCGCAGTTTGTATGTTAGTGGCGCTTGCATATAACACCGGTTCATCGGGTCTTACGAAAACAGTGTTTGAAATGGAAAACAGGTTCAATGAGGGTGGCAACGGCGCGGTGCGAAAATTCAAAATAAATGGATCGCCCAGCGATTGCCCCCATTGATCCTTGATCTGTGCCGACAGTTCGATCACATAATTGGTATCAGGCGCAAAACTTCCATACACTGAAAAAGACAATCTGTTTTCAGACACAAACACGTCAAGATTGTCCACCTCCGGGATCACAGTGACCAAATCATCATATTCACCCTTTGCAAGCGGCGAACTGAATGTAAAAGACCTCGCGCCATAATCCTGGCTCGTCGAGGTCACGGCAAAATTATCGAACGTCGTCAACACCGCGCCATAATCTGCGCCGAGCGTCACACCGCCGCGTGATTTCGCCGCCGCGTCCAGATTCAAAATATAGCCAACGTTGCGCGCCAAAAGTTCATCAGGCACAAAGGTCAACTCGTTTCCATCCGCGTTCCATGTAAACGTCCCATTCACCGAACCTTCAGTGCCGCTGAACAGAAAATTCGCTGTCACACTTGCTGCATCCATTGGCTGATTGAAAGTCAACTTGATCTCGGGATCAAGCGGTATGCGATCACTGGAAGACGGACTCAACGAAACGACCTGCGGCTTGGCTGTGACGAACTTCCACGCATTGCCCTCGCTTCCCGCGAAGCCGACGCCTGTTACCGATTTCAGATCCTGCCTCAAGCTGACAGCGTATTCCGTCCCGCCAGACATGGCTGGTTCGGGATAAAAGATATAGGTGCTGGTGTTGACCCATTCACCGCGCCCCGGAACAGGTGGCACGAGCGTGAACGCGGATGATAATGACGAGGCCTCAGCTCCAAGCGGAACGATCGGTTGGTTGAAGGAAACCGCGATCGCCGCGTCCACATGCACATCGGTGGCATTGGCTTTGGGTAACAAATTGGTCGCTACAAGGTAATCTGCAACAGTAAACGAAAGTTCAATGGGTTCCGTGATCCCAAACCCGGTTGCTGACCGAATCGAATTTGCGATCGAAATTTTTAATTTTGAATTTGGTTGATATGGTTCGGTAGGGGTGAATATCAGCGTTGCTTCATCATTCCAGGTGAAGGTGCCGGCGGGGAGTCCGCTGAGGGCAGATTCAACCGATGTTTTGTTCATGCCCTGATTGAAATAAAATGTGATGGACGAAAAATGTCCGACCACACTGTTCAGCGGCGGGTCTGTTTCAACGAGTGCGGGTGGGAAGGCTTGTTGTGCAACAGTTGTCGTTGCGGGGGTTGTCGTCGGTGTGGGCGCGAGGAAATTCGGGATGGGAATGGTCGGGACGCCAGCGCAGGCAGTGAGGATAAGGCTGATAAGGAGTAAACAGTTCAGGGTGGGAAGGAAGCGGTGTCTCATCATATGGAAGCCCTCGAATAAAAAGAATGATCCGAGTCGAAGTCATTATACTCTTGTTGAATATGTCATTGCGAGGAGCCGCGTAGCGGCGACGTGGCAATCTCCTCGCGACGTAGGGGATTGCTTTGTCAGGCTAATGCCTTCCTCGCAATGACGAGCCGCAATGTAATGATGTATTACTTATCCGCGATCAGCAATATGGCTTCGATGGTTTGCTGGAAAACATTGATGGGTTGTGCGCCTTCAATGGTTTCGGTCTTTGGCTCGCCGTTGACTTTATAGGATAGCAAAAAATGGGGCGTGCCTTGAATATTTGCGGCAAAGGCGTCGTCGAGATCCTGTTGTACCTGCTCTGCATATTTGCCGCTGTCATAGCAATCTTGAAACTCTGTCATATTCAGGTCAAGGCTTTCTGCAATTGCAATCAGGCGGCGGCTCGAGAACGCGTCCTGATCTTCCACATCCAGGTTGTTGGCGAAGAGTGCGTCGTGCATCTCCCAGAATTTATTTTGATCGGCGGCGCAATAGGCGGCCAGCGCGGCATCCTGTGATTCGGTTTTATTGCCGCCAAGATTCTGGCTGATCCAGTTGCCCGCCGAACGATAGGTGAAGTGAAGCCTGCCAGTCTGTACAAAATATTCAACCAGCAAAGGTTCGGTATCGGTATGGAATCTTTCACAGAAGGGACATTGGAAATCACCATATTCCACGATCTGGATCGGTGCGTTCGGGTCGCCCATCGAGTTGCGGTCCGCGTTGGGGCGCGGGTTTGGTTCAACGGTGATGATTTCAGCAACGGGATCAAGTCGATCTATAAAGTTAGGTGCGATGTAAAAGACCCCGACCAGCAAAGCCACCACGGCACACAAGGCCAGCAAACAACCACCGCTAACCAAAAGATACGTTTGATTTTTAGACATGACGCCTCCTGAAATATGCTGATGATTATACACACTGCTTGAAATAAAAAGGACACGGATGTGTCCGTGTCCTCATGGATGGATTGCTTATTACTTGTCTGCGATCAGCAAGGCCGCTTCGATCTTTTGTTGGAATTCATTGATGGGTTGCGCGCCGCTAATAGTTTCGGTCTTAAGCACACCGTCGACTGTGTAGGTCATGATGAAAAAGGGCGTACCACCAATGTCTGCGGCGGTGGCATCTTCAAGATCCTGTTGTACTTCATCTTCGTATTTGCCGCCATTGTAGCAACTCCGAAACGTACTAATATCCAGACCGGCTGCTTCGGCGATGGCGATCAGGCGTTTATCCGTGAAGGAGCCTTGATCTTCCACATCACGGTTGTTGGCAAAGAGTGCGTCGTGCATTTCCCAGAATTTCTCCTGGTCGGCGGCGCAATAGGCGGCCGCGGCCGCGTCCTGCGATTCGGTTCGAACACCACCAATATTTCTGCTGACCCAATTACCTGCCGATCGATATGTGAACAGGACCTTGCCGGTCTTAACAAAAAATTCCACCAGCAAAGGTTCAGTGTTTGTGGCAAAATTTTTGCAGAATGGACATTGGAAATCGGAAAACTCAACGATCTGGATCGGTGCGTTCGGGTCGCCCATGGAATTGCGATCTGCCATCGGGCGGGGTTCAAAGCCCTCGAGCGGTACGATGCCGGCGACCGGTCTAAGCTGTTGCCAAATAATTGCAAAAACCAAAAGAGCCGCTCCCACAGCGATCAAGCCCATGTTGCGCAGGCGGATGGCTTTCTCTCTTTGTTGCGCTTTCTCACGTCGTTCCTGGCGTTTGCTTCTTTTCTCTTCGTTCATAAGAACTCCTTGAATCAAATATTTATCGTTGCAAATTTTCCCATGCCCACATGGTTTTGTCTAGGAAAAGGTTAGGGAGGATTAATCAAATGAGGACGAAAGTCATTTTGAGCTACTTATAGACAAAGTAGTTAGAAGTTGTACAATAGCGGAATGGCAAAGCGAAAATTCATTTTGACAGCAGAAGAACGGAAAGAGCTGTTGCGAGCGTACCGAACATGTAAAGATGCAGGTACAC
>Ga0180069_1000273_pt1 | contig 10653 bp, 14 predicted proteins | sample EasRivERM_16_10D_2_FD_121793 | JGI IMG/M metagenome (GOLD analysis project Ga0180069, IMG submission 121793) | Soil microbial communities from meander-bound floodplain in the East River, Colorado, USA - East River metaG ERMLT231B'_16_10D | ecosystem: Environmental > Terrestrial > Soil >...
CTTCGCCGTCGGCTGCCGCAACCGCAACGGTTTCGAGATCCACGGCGAGAAGGGCATGCTCCGCTTCAACCTGGAAGACTTCAACCACCTGGAATACACCGACGCCACCCAGGACCCCTCGCTGCGCGGCCCGCGCCGCTTGCTGATATCCGGTCCCGGTCATCCCTACGTCGCCCACTACTGGAAGCCCGGCCACGTGATCGGGTACGAGCACACCTTCACCAGCGCCCTCGCCGATTTTCTGTCGGCCCTGGACAAGGGCGAGCCGGCACACCCCAACTTCGAGGATGCCCTCCGCGTGCAGGAGGTGCTGGAAGCCATAGAGACCTCCGCCCGCACCCGCCAATGGCTCGTTGTCAAAACCGGGGAATGATGACATCCTCCTCCGGATCCAGCGGCAACTCCACCCCCCTCCCCCCACCGAAAGCCTTGGAGGCCGCAATAATGACCTCCAGCCCCCGATACCCCTCCTCGCCACCCACCTCCGGCTTCCGACCCTCCGCAATCGCCGAGAAAAACGCGCGATACTGCCCCACGAACGTGTTCTCCACCGGCGGCCACAATGCACTCCAACCCGGCCCCGGCGGATTCCACCAGTCCGGTCCCCGCCCATACACCCGCACATCGGCCGGCAGCGGCTCCTCGCTGTACACCGCCACCGGCGCCGCGTGGAACGGGTTCACCACGTAGGCGCTGAAGCACAGCGTCCCCTTGTCCCCGATCAGGTAGGTCGGCGACACGGCCCCCCGTGAGAACCGGTGGAAGTTCAAAGTGCCCAGCGCCCCGTCGCGCGTCTCCACCAGCAGCGTAATGTTGTCATCCAGCCCATGAGTCCCCACACACCCCAGCCGCGCCTCCACCGACGCCACTTCCCCCACCAGTGCCCGCAACTGGTCGATCCGGTGCGACCCGAAGTCAATCAAGCTGAGCCCTCCGGACGCCTCGGCGTCGAACCGGTAGTTGTCCCGTCCGCCAGGCACGAGGCTGAGCGGCTCGGAGATCATGGCCTGAAACGCCCGCACCCGCCCGATCGCCCCCGACTCCACGATCCGCTTCGCCAGCTTGAACTCGCTGGAGAACCGGTGATGAAACCCGACTTGCAGCGCTACCCCCGCGCGCTCCGCCGCCTCCAGCATCGCCCGCGCGTCCCGTAGATTGGTGGCGATCGGCTTCTCGCACAGGATGTGCTTCCCCGCCGCCGCGGCTGCTTCCACCCCCGCCCGATGGAACACGTTCGGTGACGCCACCGTCACCACATCCACCCCCTCCGCCCGCACCGCCTCCTCCAGCGATCCCGCCACCGGTCCTACGCGCGCCGCGGCCGCCGGGTTCGGGTCATACACAGCCCGCACCTCGGCCCCCAAGGCCACCACTGCCGGCAGGTGCCGCTCCTCAACGACCGCGCCCGCCCCAACGAACGCGACGCCGAACTTCATACCGCCACGGCCAGCGGCCGGATCGGCGACCCCGTCCCACCCCGGATCTTTAACGGCGTGGCCACAAACAGAAACTCATACACCCGCGCCGCCGCCAACTCCTCCATGTTGAGCGCCTCCAGTATGATGCAGCGGGTGATGCGGCATCCCGACATAGTAGGGCTGGCCGAGGCCGTACACCCGCGCGCCCTCGACCGACCGCAGCAGTTCCGCCAGGTTCATAGGTCCTCCTTTCTACCACAGCAAGTTGTTAGAATACCGCCATGCAACGACGCGACTTTCTCACCAGTATGCTGGCCGGCACGGCCCTGCTTCGGGCCCAGCAGACCTCCGGCAGCCCCTTCCTCGAGCAGGCGGCAGCGGGGACGCCGCACAAGGGCAAGGTGCTGCTGGCCGTCCAGGCGCATTCCGATGACATCCCGCTATCCGCCGCGGGCACGGTGGCGAAGCTCGTCCAGGAGGGATACACCGGCTACCTGGTCCGCGCCACCAACGATGACATGGGCGACGCCCCCGGACTCGGGACGCCCGGCACCATCGGCGACCACGTGAAGGGCAACGAGCGCGACAACGACGAGGTAGCCCGCGTTCTCGGTCTCCAGCGGGTCTTCAACCTGGACTACGGCAACCACCGCATGGGCGACGTCTCGCAGAACGAGCTGCAATGCCGGCTGATCTTTCTCATCCGGTTGCTGAAGGTGGATACGGTGGTCTGCTGGGACCCCTGGGCGCACGACGAGGAGAACCCCGATCACTACATGATCGCCCGAGGCGTCGAGGCGTCCTGCTGGATGGCCGGCCGCGACCACGATTTTCCGGAGCAGTTTGCCGCCGGACTCAAGCCGTATGCGGTGCGCGAGAAATACTACTTCGCGCGGCGTCCGGAGATCACCCGCGTGGTGGACATCAGCGCCGTGGTGGACAAGAAGGTGGAAGCCAACCGCGCCAACCGGGCCAAGGGGCCGGGCGGGCAGCACGGGTCCAAGCTGCGGGCGGAGCTGGCCCGGAAAAACCAGCGCCTTCCGTTGCTGGGCGACGATGACGCCACCGCCGACCGCAACTACATCAAGGAGTTCCTGCTGGGGCGCAACCGCGAGCTGGGCCGAAAGTACGGCGTGGAGTACGCCGAGGCATTCCACTATATCGGCCCCGGCGCGGGGGGATCTTCGCGCCTGGAGGAGTACATTCGGCAGCATGCGGCGCCGTTGAAGTAGTGGCGAACGGGTTCAGAGGCCTGGAGTCACGCGACGCAAATCTGCACCACGGCAAGTCGTTGACTCTGCGGGGTTGTGAACCTGGCAAATTTGCCAGGTCTTGTTTCTGCCACGGGCGGCAGCCTCATGCAGCTTCAACCGGAATCAGTTCGTCCTTGACATAGTGGCAATTGAACGAGCCGAGGCCGCACGGGGCCGTCTTCAAAATGGAGGGTGGCCGCCTCGAGCACGCTGGCACCACGTCTCACCCTGGGTGAAGACCGCATGGCCCAGCGCTCGCGCCCAAAAGCCACCTTCTTCCGCATCGCGAACTTGAAAATGAGCTCCATAGCGTCTAGGATACACGGGGGCGATACCTTCGGTGAGGGCGATGAGAGGGGCGACCGTTTTCATCCTTGCATCGCGCTGCGATAAGATGTACTCATGCTTACCCTGCGCCTCACGCAGTCCTCGGACGGACCGGAGCAGCACCGCGTTGAGCAAAGGCACCGCAGAACAGCCCCTACGGGTTATACGCCTGGCCCTCATCGGAAGGTGGGACAGCATGGTGGGTAGTGGTGCTTTAGCGTGGATATGGAGCCACGGCTTTGGATCAAACAGCTTACGATTCGGTCGGCGGCGGATCGTGCGGCACCTCGGTAGCCCTCCCTGTCTCGCTTATGCGCCCAGTTATATCAGGCTGGCGCAAGGGGCCAAATTGCTTCTCGTAATTAGTTAGAGCGTTTCCGAGTGCCTTATAGACAGCAGCCGCCAGTTCCGGCGCTAGGATTACTGTGAGATGGTTCACGATCGAGAGTTTCCTGGTCTTCGGATTAACACCTTGAACGAAGTTCAGAAGTAGCTGAATCTCAAAGAGCGACAAAGAGACTTGTCCATGATTCGCGTAGTACATCTGCCGAGTGGCTCCTGGCAGAAATTCTACTTCGCCCTCGGTTATGGCGTTGGCTCCCTGGCTCGTCGATTCAGGTTTGTCAGTGGTGCTCTCATCTGGCATTGCTAATCCTCTCCTCGAGAATGTGCACTGGCTGCAATTGTCGATGTGCGCCTAGATCGCTAGGTCTATCATTGGTTGAGGGTGCATTCTGCAATCGTATTGGGCCGCCTGACTCATCAATGTAAGAAAAAGAGAGGCCACGCGAATAACAGGACTGATCGGCTATGAGGATGCCGCTAGCAGAACTATAGGCCGCCCGCTCCACGGTCTTCCTATCAATGAAGCCGGAATCTTCAGCGAAGCTGGCAACGTTGAAGGAGTCCGGTTCGAACCTCTCAGACCAGTGCGCCAATTCGCTGAAAGGCACAAACCGCACCATTAGGCCGCAATCAAAAGCCTCCGCTATTCGCCGGAGCGTTTCAATGTTCGGACGGGTCTTGCCAGGTTTTAGCATCGCAGAAATGCGCGGCTGGAGCATGCCGGTGCGCTCGGCAAGTTTCTCTTGCGTCCAACCGCGAGCCTTCAAAAGCGCTCGGATCTGAAAGGGAATACCGATGTTGATTTGGGACGCCACGAACGCTTTTCGGTATCCATGGTCTCGAAGTTTTGCCCAAAGTTTAGAAATCATAAGGCACCGTGTTGACCCTTCTGTTCTCGATATCCTTCTTGCGCTTGTCTGCGGTATTCAAGGCGTCGGCTGGGTTGTAGATCTGCTGCTTGTGAGTGCATCCCATAACCGCGTACCAGATCCCTCCCATAAAAAATCCGATTAGTCGGTGCTGCTTCTTGCATGAATCCCAGCGCAGTTCGCCCAGCCCTTTGTAGTCTCTCAAGCGGGCGCGGTAATCCGGCCACTCCCATTTCAGCTTGCCTCGCATGATCGCTATGAACGCATCCGTGTCGGCCCGTTCCTGAACGCTGAGATCGGCGTGCCATTCGGGCGATCTTGCTGTTGCCAGCCGGAGAGATGTAACAGCGGATCGTTCTCGGCCTTCCATCCATCAGAGTATCACAAAAATATTATAGCAGCAAGCGGATTCCCCTTGACATACGTATAATCTTTTTATTATTATAGCTAACATGCACAAAACAAAAGGCAAACAGCCCCTAGTCGCCAAACTGGAACTGCTGGCCTTTGTCCGTTTCGCCCCTGTAGCTCAGACGGAAGAGCGCTCACCTACTAAGCTTGAGGACGCTGGTTCGAGTCCAGCCAGGGGTACTACATTAACTCGCCCCCCGGTAGCTGTAACTACCGGCAGGGCTCGCCTCGGGCCGAAGCCAAAGGCAGGGTTGTGACACCCGCTGCCATTTTGGCTCAACCGCCCAAAGAAAGCAAGGGTCAAAATGACGTGCCACAACTGCCGTACCGAGATGGTGAAAGCCGGATTCTACGGGCGGAACAAGGTCCAGCGGTTCAAGTGCATCCAATGCGGGAAGCGGTTCTCTGAGCCGCAACAGAAGCCCTTCGGTGAGGACGTGCGGCTCCCGAAGGAAACGGTAGCCCTGATCCTCAACTGCCTTGTGGAAGGAAACAGCGTGCGCTCTACGGGCCGTCTGTGCGGAGTTGAGAAGCGGACAGTCCTCAACATCCTGAAGCTGGCCGGTGAAGCCTCCGAGCGGCTGCTGGCCGAAAAGATCCAAGGCGTCCAGGTGCAGGACTTGCAGCTCGACGAATGCTGGACTTATGTGAGGAAGAAGCAAGGCCACCTGAAGCTGGACGAAATCCGCGACGAAACCATCGGCGACCAGTACGTATTCATCGGCTTGGAGCGGACCTCAAAGCTGGTCGTCGGTTGGTACCTTGGGAAGCGGGATCGGATCAACACCGAGGATTTCATTGCCAAGATTCGGGAGGCCACAGCCCCAGGGTAATTCGAGGTTTGCACGGATGCCTTTGCCCCGTACGCGAACGCTATCGACGCCGGCCTGGGCGACCGGGCGAACCACAGTCAAATAGTGAAGGTTTATAGCAAGCCGGAAGAGGGGCGAGAGCGTTACAGTCCAGGCCATTTCATTGCTCTTGAGAAGGCAGCGATCAGCGGCACTCCCGATTTAGACCGCGCCAGTACATCCCACGTCGAGCGGAAGAACGGGACCCTACGACAGTGGTGCAAGCGGCTCACCAGGTTGACGTACGCCTTCTCAAAAAAGTGGGACAATCTGAAAGCGGCCCTGGCCCTACACTTTGCGCACTACAACTCTTGCCGCGTCCACGGGTCGCTGAGGATCACGCCCGCGATGGCAGCCGGGATTACGGATCGGGTGTGGACCCTGGAGGACCTGATCGGAGGCTGACAAATGACGGAAGCAGAGACCAAAGCCGCGATAGAGCATCTTGAACGGCAGATCAAGTCCGCTATCATCGAGTGCGAACGCGCTACTGGTATACCCATCTACAAGATCCAGCTTATCAAAGAGGCTGGTGAATGGAAAATGCGTGTCATCTCGACATCTTCACGCTAAAGCACCACTACCGCATGGTGCAACTGGCATTCCTACAAACCCGGCAGGACTATAATGGTACCCGGCATGCGCAAATCCTGTTTCGCCCTGTTGCTCCTCCTGGCAGGCCCCGCCTGGCCCGCCGATAAAGCCTTCCCCCATCGCTGGGTCTACGTTTCGCGCGCGCTGCGCTCGGATCAGGATGTCGAGGACATCCGCCAGATCGCCCGCACGGCCGCCGAAAACGGCCTCACCGGCATTTTGCTCGCCGCGGGTCTCGACACCATCGATCTGCGGCCCCCCGAGTATCTCGCGCGCCTCGAAAAAGTCAAGGACATCTGCCGCCAGTACCACCTGGAGATCATTCCCAACATCTTCTCGGCCGGCTACGGCGGCGGCATCCTGGCCCACGACCGCAACCTCGCCGAAGGTCTGCCCGTCAAGGACGCCGTCTACGTGGTGAAGAACGGGGAAGCGCGCCTCGAACCCGAGGCGCCGGTCGCCGATGGCGGCCCGGCCGTAGAAGGCCTCTGGACCCGCGAAATCGCCGTCCGCCCCTACCGCTGCTACCGCATAACCTTCCGCGCCAAGACCGAGGGCCTGGCTCCCACCAGGCCCTTCAGCTCCGGACCATTTCGCCTCACCGTACAGACCGGCGATAAGCGCAACCTCACCCCCTGGAACTCCCGGGTGCCCTCGACTACCGACTGGCGCGAGGTGCGCTGGGGATTCAACAGCCTGTGGTACGACAAAGTGCGGATCTCGATCGGCGCGCCTGGGGAGAAGACCGGCAAGGCGTGGGTGGATGGCGTGCGCGTCGAGGAGATCGGACTCCTCAACGTTTTGCGCCGCCCCGGCGCCCCGATCACCGTACGCCACCAGACCGGCGGCACGGTCTATGAGGAAGGCCGGGACTACGCCCGTATCGTCGACCCGCAGTTGACATTCCGTTTCGACCACGACGGGCCGCCCATCAACATCCTGCCCGGCGGCCGGATTCGCGAGGGCGAACGCCTGCGCGTCAGCTACTATCACGGCTTCTCCATCAACAACGGCCAGACCACGATCTGCATGGCCGAGCCCAAGGTCTACGAGATCTGGCGCGATCAGGTCCGCCGCATGCATGCCGCCGTCGCCCCGCCCCGCTACGTCCTCAGCATGGACGAAATACGCGAGGGCGGTACCTGTGAGGCCTGCCGTGGCCGCAACATGGGCCAACTGCTCGGGGAATGCCTTACGAAACAGTTCCGTATGTTGCGCGAAGTCAACCCCAAGGTGGACGTGTGGGTGTGGTCCGACATGCTCGACCCGAACCACAACGCCCGCGGCAACTACTACCTGGTCGATGGCGACTACACCGGCTCCTGGAATCATGTGCCCAAAGAGATGGGCATCGTGTGCTGGTATTACGAGCGGCGCGCCCTGAGCCTGCCGTTCTTCTCCAAGCTCGGCTTCCGCACGTTAGCCGGAGCCTATTACGACGCCGACACGCTCGACAACCCCCGCGGCTGGCTGGAAGAACTCGACAAAACCCCCGGTGCGCAGGGCATCATGTACACCACCTGGCAGAACAAATACAAGCTTCTGGCCGACTTCGGCAAGCTCGTATCGAAGTGATGCCGGACCAAGTGCCTTTTCTTGTTCTCGCCGCCTTCGCAATTCGCGCCGTTGATTGGCAAGATCCCGACGACAAGGTTGTGGTCCTTAAGCCTTCGGGAACGCGGTGAAGCTATCGGCCTTCGCCCGCAGCACCCGGCACACTCCCGCCGGATGATCCGCCGCCTGAAACAGCGAGATCGCCGCAATCCCCGCCGCTCCCCGGCATAACCGGAAATTCTCCAGCGTGATCCCCCCCAACGCCAGCACCGGAATTCTTCGGCCCCGGGCCGCCTGCTCCAACGCCTCCACCCCCACCGGTGGCCCGTACATCCGCTTCGACGGCGTATCGAACACCGGTCCGAACACCGCCAGGTCCGCCGCCCCTTCCGCCTCCGCCCTCTCGACCTCCTCTAAGCAGTGGCACGACACCCCGATGACGAACCCCGGTGGCGTAATTACCCGGATCCGGCTCGGCGCCACCGCATGCGCGGGCAGGTGCACTCCGTGAGCCCCCGCCGCCAGCGCCACATCCACCCGCTCATTCACCAGCACCTTGGTCCCGTGCGGATTCGGCAACGACAGAACGGCGTCCAGTAGCGCCAGCAGCTCTCGCCCCGGCAGATCTTTCTCGCGGACCTGGAGGTAGTCGACGCCGGCTTGGAGCAGCAACGCTACGCGGTCCAGCAGCGGCGTCTGTAGTTGCGAGCGATCGGTGATGGCGTAGAGCAGCAACCCCAGTTCAGCGCTTCGCCTTGAAGCGTCGCCGCATGTCTGCCTCCGATACGGGTGCTTCCGACTTCAGCCGGGCCCACGAGCGCTCCAGAATGGAGAGAAACTGCGGATTGGAGCTTAGGGAAACGTTCTCAGGATCGATATTCGCAACCGAAAACAGCGCCGCAACAGGCCTGCCTGCCCGCGTGATGACTACGGGTTCTGTGGCTACCTTACGCGCGTAAGCCGCCAAGCTCGCGGTCGCTTCCTTCATCTCAACGACTTTCATAGTGTAATGGCCTCTCCCCCGACGCGAACCTGGTCCCGTTCCTTCACACCAATTGCGAGCACGTACACGATCGGCTTCGGGCTTTCTTCCACCTTATAGTATACCCGTAGGTTCCCCACTCTCAGCTCCCACGGTGCGAGAGGATTCTCGCGCAAGGGCTTGCGATTTCTAGTCTCTACCGTCGGTTCAAAGGGGAGGCGGTCCCTCACCGCATCCAGCGCTATCGACCTCTGACGGGGCGTCAGGGCTCGAAGATGGCCATCCACTTCCTCCGAGTAATAGATCGTGTATTTCAATCAGATTATCGGCCGATAGTAGCTCTCGCCCCCACAACTCCGGCATAGCGTTCGCCCCTCCCTCACGACCTCCCGCCGGAAGTTCACCGTCTCCCCACACGCCTCGCAGACCGCCTTCGCACCCTTCCACCCCGGCAGATCCTCCGGCCGCACTTCGACCTCCACCCACTGGTGCGTGAACAGCTCGTCGTCGCTCAGCTCCCGGTACGCCTGCATCTGCTGCCGGTTCTTCTCGGGAATCTCGGGATGCCGCTCTCTGGCCAGTTGCTTGGAGCTATCGCGGGCGGCTACGCGCACCGCTCGGCCGGCGGCGAGATCCACGAACGTCGCCGCGACCTTACCGTAGTCCCGGAACTTCAGGGCCCGCTTCCCCATGCGGCAGCCGGTTACCACCGTCACCGCGTCGGTGGCGCAGCGGTCGATCTCGACGAACGTCACCAGCCGCTTGCGGTCCCGGCCGGTGGGGTCCTCGATGCCTAGCAGGGCCAGCCCGTGCAGGGCCAGCCGCAGCCCCAGGATCTGCCCGGCGCAGATGTGCCCGTGGGCCCGGTTCGCGTCCTCTACGTATTCCTCGAAGTCCTTCATTCACTCCACGCGGAACTCGAATACCTCGTTCCCCACCTGAGCCCGCAGGGTTCCGGTCCCCAGCGCCCGGCCATCGTTGCCGAAGAACACGGCTCCGTCGGTCGAGTCCTTGGGACGCAGCTTGGTCCGCACAAACGCGATCGCCGACGCCGCTGCCGCCGCCCGCAGCCCGGACGGTCCTCCCATGGCCAGGGCCGCCTGCCGCCGCTGCTCATATCCGTTATTCGACCGGATCTTCTCGGCCCCCGAGAGGGCGCGCTCGTACGCGGTTACCAGCTTGATCACGTCGTTGCGTCCGCCATGCTGCTGCAGCTCGCTGACCACGTCGTTCTCGCTGGCCGCCCGCACCATCCGCCCGTCCGGAAACTGGAAGCTGAACGCCACCGGCTGCACCACCTGCAGCGCGTTCGTACCGTTGATCACCGCCACTTGCAGCACCGCGTACTCCCGTACCTGCAGCGGCATCTCCGCGTACATGACGGTCAGGCCCGCCTTGGTCAGGGTCTGGTATTTCAGGCCGTTCGAGTAGAACTCGATCACCTGGGCGCGCAGCGTCCCCAGGGCCAGCAATAGCCCCAATAACCGGCCTGCTCTCATAGACATTATGATACAGTATTAAGTTTCGTCCGGACCAATGCAGCCGCTGACTAACCTTCTGCCCTCCGCCTATCTGAAACTTGCGGAAGAAGTGAAGGTGCCCCTGGTCTATCTGGTCAAGACCATCGAGCTGATGGAGGCCGGGGCAACCATCCCCTTCCTGGCGCGCTACCGCAAGGAAGCCACCGGTAACCTGGACGAGGACCGTCTCCGCCTGCTCGAGCAGCGCCTGGAGTACCAACGCGATCTCGAAGACCGCCGCAAGACCGTCCTGAAGACCATCGAGGAGCAGGGCAAGCTCACTGCCGAGCTGCGCGCCAAGATCGAAGCCACCCTCGACAAGAACGATCTCGAGGACCTGTACCTTCCCTACAAGCCGAAGAAGAGAACGCGCGCCAGCGCGGCCCGCGAAAAGGGCCTGGAGCCCCTGGCCGAGTGGCTGCGCGCGCAGCAGGACGACGGCCGCGCGCCCGAGGAGGCCGCCGAAGCGTTCGTCGCCCCCGACAAAGGCGTGGAGAACGCCGAGCAGGCCCTCGCCGGCGCGCGCGAC